>Ga0105048_10014124_pt1 | contig 12449 bp, 11 predicted proteins | sample MAT05_FD_78382 | JGI IMG/M metagenome (GOLD analysis project Ga0105048, IMG submission 78382) | Freshwater microbial communities from Lake Fryxell liftoff mats and glacier meltwater in Antarctica - MAT-05 | ecosystem: Environmental > Aquatic > Freshwater > Ice > Liftoff microbial mat | place... | reverse complement strand
CGCGCGGCAGCCAGTACGCCGGCGCCTGCCAGCCTTGCGCCTGCACCGTGGCCCAGCCATCGGACAGCCAGAGCGCCGGCTGGCGGTAACCGCCGTCGGCGATGAAGTCGGCGTAGTCGGCGTTGCTGACCAGGCGCGATGCGATCGCAAACGGCACCAGCCATTGGGTGTGGCGCGGCCGTTCGTTGTCGAAGCCAAAACCGTCGCTGTCGTGCCCGATGGCCACGGCGCCGCCGTCCAGCGGAATCCATCGCGGCGGGCCGGGGTCGGTATCGGCAGGGCCGAGCGCAGGCAAGCGCGTTGCCGGGTCCGCGGCCGCAGACCGGTACGCCGGCCAAAGCGGGTTGAGCGAAAACGCATGCAGGATGTCGGTCAGCATCAGCTCCTGGTGCTGCTGCTCGTGCTGCAGGCCGAGTTCCAGCGTAGCGACCGCGGCACGCCAGGTGGCGGCATCGGCCACGGCGATGAAGCGCCCCACCGCTGCGTCGACCTCTACCCGATAGGCCAGCACCTCGGCCAGCGATGGCCGGCTCAACAAGCCGCGCTGCGGCCGCGGGTGGCGCGGGCCCAGGGATTCGTAGTACGAGTTGAACAGCGCTGCCCAGCGCGCATCCACCGGCCGGTAGCCCGGCAGATGGGCCTGCAGCAGCAGGGTTTCGAAAAACCAGGTCGTGTGCGCCAGGTGCCACTTGGTGGGGCTGGTGTCGGGCATGGACTGCAGGGCCTGGTCTTCGGCACTCAGGCCGTCGGTCAGGCGCAGCGAATGGCGGCGCACCGCGTTGAAGGCGGCGTGCCAGGCGGACCGGAGGTCGTCGGTGGGCATCAGGGTCGGCATCGGGGTCGGGTGGAGGTTCGGCCGGGTCGGCGCCGAGTATCGCAACAGCGCGCTACCGGCGTGCAGGGACGGCGATTGCACCCGGCGCGTCTTTGCCAGCTGACCGACGCCGAACATCTGCTTGCGTTTGCAACCACTGGCGTACAACTGGCACTTCAGTGCCCGGGCCTGGCGTCCGAAAGAACAGGCATGCCCGGCGCGCCGTCCCTGCCGCGTCGGCCGCACCCGAGGGCCGCCCGTGCCGCATGACCCCCCGTTCAGCCAGACCCGGCACGAAGAGCGTGCCAACGCCGCCAGCCACGGCGTGGGCTGCCTGCTGGCACTGGCGGCGATGCCGGTGCTGGCCGAGCAGGTCGACACGCTGCGCCACCCGATCCGCCACCTCGGCGTCAACGTGTTCATCACGACGATGGTGCTGATGTACCTGGTGTCCACCATCTACCACGCGCTGCCGGTAGGCGGGGCCAAACGTTGGCTGCGCAAGTGCGACCATGCGGTGATCTTTGTCTTCATCGCGGGCAGCTACACGCCGTTTGCGCTGGGCCAGATCCAGCGCGGCGAGGGCTGGGGCATGCTGGCGGCGGTCTGGGGCATGGCGCTGGCCGGGGTGGTGCTCAAGCTGTGTGACCGCTTGCGCCACCCGGTGTTTTCCACCGCGCTGTACCTGGCCTTCGGCTGGATGGTGGTGGTGGTGGCGCAGCCGATGCTGGCCAGCTTGCCGCCGCTGGGCCTGAAGCTGCTGGTGGCGGGCGGCGTGGCCTATTCGCTCGGCAGCCTGTTTTTCTTGCTGGACCGGCGCTTGCCCTACAGCCACCTGGTGTGGCACTTGTTCGTGATCACCGGCAGCACCTGCCACTTTCTGGCGGTGCAGCAGGCGCTGGTTTGAGGCGTTGGTGTGAGGCGTTGGCCTGATGCGCTGACCCGAGACACGGCAAGGGCTGGGCGTCGCGGCCAGGCGCTGAGAACCGGCGCCGGGGCTCAGCGCCGCTCGACGATCGCCGGCACCAGGCTGATCGCCTCGCGCACCCGGTCCGCGGCGCCGGCGGCGTCGGCCCGGCTGGCGTACGGTCCGGCCTGCAAGCGGTGCAGGTTGCGCTCATTGAAGATCGCCATCAGCGGCGCCAGCCAATCGACCTCGCGTGCCACCCGCTGCTGGAAGCCCACCGCGCCATCGCGCTGGCCAAAAGCGCCCAGTTGCAGCCAGAAGCCCGGTGCCGCCTTGGCCGCGGCGCGGGCCGGCGCGTGGGTCTCACGCGGCAACGGCGCCGCCATGCGGGCAGCCAACGCAGCGGCGTCGGCCTGGCGCAAGGCCGCTGCACCGGCGACGGCGTCGGTCGCGGCATCGGTGGCCAGCGCCAGCGCAACGGCGGCAGCGCGGGGCGCCGGCTGCGCTGCGGTCCCGGGCGGCCGCTCGGCGCTGCGCCGGCCAATCTCGGCGATGGCGTCGTCAGCCAGCCAACCGGCTGTCTCGGGCAGCAGCACCGCGGTGGCCACCGCGGTGGGCGCGCCGTCGCCCAGGCCGGGCAAAGCGGGCGCACGCCAGGCGCCGGTGCGTATCGCTTCGTAGGTGATGCGCTCGATCTCGACCGGCGCCACCCCGCCCAGCAGGCCCAGGCGCAGCGCGGCGGTGTAGCTCAGGTCGATCACCCGGTCGCTGTGGAAGGGGCCGCGATCGTTGACCCGCACCACCACCTCGCGGCCATTGGCCGGGTTGCGCACCCGGGCGTAGCTGGGCAGCGGCATGGTCTTGTGCGCCGCCGTCATCGCGTACATGTTGTAGGTCTCGCCATTGGCCGTGCCCCGGCCGTGGAACTGGCGGCCGTACCACGACGCCAGCCCGCGCTGCACCAGCGGCGGGTCGCCCTGCAGCGGGGTGTAAGCCTGGCCCAGCACCTCGTAGGGCTTGTTGGGTCCGCCCGCGCGGATCGGCTCCAGCCGTGGCGTGGCGTCGGGCACCCGGTGCAGATCGGGCGGCGGGTTGTCGCCGGGCCCGTCGCGCCGAGAGGCCGCCGCTGGCGAGGGCAGGTTGCCGGCCGGTGTGGCCTGCGCCGGGCCGCCAGGGCGCGGCGGCGGCGGGCTGGCACAGCCGGCCAGCGCGGCTGCCAGCGCAACGGTGAGCGCCGCAGCCGGGTTGGCCGGCCGGGACCGACGGCGGTGCGCCATCGCGGGTGGGAAATCGATCGGCTGCATGACCATGACGGCCCCGATTCTGCGGCCATCGGCCGGACAGGCCCCGCCCGGCACCGTGCAATGGCCCCAACCGGTGCGACCCGCGGCCACCGGCCGCAGAATCCCGGGCCGGTGCAGGCCGTCGCCAGAGCACCGGTACCCCATCCCCCCGGAGGAGACACAAATGATCCAGTTCTACTACAACCTCGCCCCCAACCCGATGAAGGTCGCACTGTTCCTGGAGGAGGCTGGCCTGCCCTACGAGCCGGTGCCGGTGGACACCCGCAAGGGCGAGCAGCACACCCCCGCCTACGCCGCCATCAACCCCAACGCCAAGTGCCCGGCGCTGGTGGACGGCAAGGCCACGGTGTTCGACAGCAACGCGATCCTGCTGTACCTGGCCGAGAAGACCGGCCAGTTTTTGCCTGAGAACACGCCGGCGGCACGCGGGCAGATGCTGTCCTGGATGATGTTCGTGGCGAGCGGCATCGGGCCGTACTCGGGCCAGCAGGTGCACTTCCGCAACTTTGCGCCCGAGCCCAAGGCCTACGCCGTCAACCGCTACGACTTCGAAGCCTGGCGGCATTGGACCCTGATCGAAGCCCGGCTCGGCCAGCACCGTTTCATGCTGGGCGACAGCTACACGCTGGTCGACATGGCGGTTTGGGGCTGGGCCCGCATATTGCCGTTTGTGCTGGGGTCTGACACTTGGGACAAGCTGCCCCACATCAAGCGCTGGCTGGACGAGGTCAACGCCCGCCCGGCAGCCCAGCGGGTCGAGGCGCTGCGCACCCGCCACGCCTTCAAGACCGAGATGGACGACGAAGCCCGGCAAGCGATGTTCCCGCAGAACGCCCGCCTGGCGACCTGAGTCGCCGCTGGCCAACCCTTAAAACCGAGCCCGCCATGATCGACCTCTACTACTGGACCACACCCAACGGCCACAAGATCACGATGTTCCTGGAGGAGGCGGGCCTGCCCTATCGCCTCTTGCCGGTGGCGATCGGCCGGGGTGAGCAGTTCAAGCCCGAGTTCTTGAAGATCTCGCCCAACAACCGCATCCCGGCCATCGTCGACCAGGCGCCGGCCGACGCGGGCGCGCCCATCGCGCTGTTCGAGTCAGGCGCGATCCTGCAGTACCTGGCCGACAAGATCGGCCGCTTCATCCCGGCGGACCTGCGCGGCCGCAACCAGGTGCTGCAGTGGTTGTACTGGCAGATGGGCGGGCTGGGGCCGATGGCCGGCCAGAACCACCACTTCGGCCAATACGCACCCGAGCCCATCCCTTACGCCATCGAGCGCTATGTCAAGGAGACGGCGCGGCTGTATGGCGTGCTCAACAAGCAGCTGGGCGAGATGGCAGCCCAAGGCAAGGACTGCATCGCCGGCGACTACTCGATTGCCGACATGGCGTGTTACCCCTGGGTCGTGCCGCATGAGCGCCAGCGCCAGAAGTTGGCCGACTTCTCGCACCTGCAAGCCTGGTTCGAGCGGGTACACGCCAGGCCCGCCACGGTGCGCGCCTACGCCCGGGCCCAGGAGATCAACAGCCAGCCGGTGGTGGACGAAGCCGCCAAGAAGGTGTTGTTTGGCCAGGATGCCTCGACGGTGAAATAAACCGCAGGCCCGCGTCGGGCCGCTGCCGGCATTGCCGGTTGATGGCTTGGCCTGTTGCGGTCAGGCGGACACTTGTGCCTGGCCACGTGCACCGACACTGCCTGCCCGGCCCGCTCTGGCTGGCTGGTTGGTTGGCTGGTTGGTTGGCTGTCGCATTCGCCCCTCACCGCTCACCCCGACGGTGAGACCGATCTTGCATCGGTCCGGCAAATGCCGGCACTTGACCGGACAAAGCGCGCAAAGCGGTGGTGCGACCGGCAAGAATCGAACTTGCGACTAAGCCTTCGGAGGGCCCAATGATATCCACTTCACCACGGTCGCAGCAGAGGATGCAGCCCGGCATTCTATGCCACGCCGCGCACCGCCTGATTGCGCTGTGATCGGGCCTTCGGGTCAACCCGCACGCACCGTTATAATCGACCGGTTTTGCCTTGAGGCTGCAGGCGGCATTGAGGCAAACTTGCCTTGGCGCGGCGAGCACACCCGCCAAGGCAGCCAGGTCACGGACAACTTAGGAATCAAATGAGCGCGCCCCAGCACACCGAGCACGAAGAAAACCACGAAGGCCCGATCAAGACGCCCAAGCAGTTGGTGGGTGCGGTGGTGGCCTCGTTTGTGGTCCCGATCGTGGTGATCATCATGTTGGCCAATTTCGTCAATTTCGGCGGCAAGACCGGCGCGGGCAGTGACGGCATGAGCGAAGACGCGGTGGGTCGCCGCATCCAGCCGGTGGGCCGGATCGAGATCAAAGATGCTGCCAATCCGGGCGTGCTCAGGACCGGCGAGCAGGTGGTGCAGGCCCAGTGCGGCGCGTGCCACGTCAGCGGCGCGGCCGGCGCCCCGAAGATCGGCGACGACGCCGCTTGGGGCCCCCGCATCAAGACCGGCTACGACGCGCTGCTGCTGTCGGCGCTGAAGGGCAAAAACGCAATGGGCGCGCAGGGCGGCGGTGACTACAACGACACCGAAATCGGCCGCGCGGTGGTCTACATGACCAACAAGAGCGGCGCCAAGTTCGACGAGCCCAAGGCACCGGCAGCGGCGGCATCGGCATCGGCACCGGACGCTGCGGCCTCGAAGTAAGCTCGAGACTGGGCCAGCATCAGCCGCCTTCGGGCGGCTTTTTTCATGGCCAGCACGGCCCGCCCACAGACGGCCGGGCCTTCGTCAATGCGCAGCCGCCGTGCCCGCTGCCGGCTCCCGCACATAACCGAAGCGGCCCGGCGCGTCGGCTGCCACCAGGGGCTCTGGCGACCAGAGGCCGGCCTCCACCGCCTGGGCAGCGTCGAGCATGTCCTGGCTGTGCACGATGCCAAAGCCCAGGTCGGTATCGAGATAGACCCGCCCTTCGGCGTCCAGCCAGCTCGAGCGCACCCGCGCTGGCAGCCCGGTGTGGCTGGTGACTGTGAGCAGCTTGGCGGCCGCAGGCCGGCCCGCGTCACCACCCTCACCGGCCAAAACCCCGTTGTCGGATGCCGGCGGCACCCACATCAACCGCCAAACCCAGGGTGCGGCCTCGAGTTGCACATAAACCCGCTGCGGGCCGTTCTGGAAGAACCAGCGCCCGGCGTTGTCGGCGCCGTAGTTGCGCTCGATGAAGGCCTTGAGCTTGTCATGCGTGATGCGGCTGCCCTTGATCTGCGGAAACGGCCCAGCGTGCTGGATGCGCTCGTCGCGCATGTACCAGTCGCCGCGGGCGTCCAGCGCCAGCCAGCCGTGGCAGTCGGGCACGTTGGGCCATTTTTTCAGCGCGGCCTTGACGATGTCGTCCATGGCGAATGTCCTTGGAGAGCAGCGCAGGGCGGGCGGCGCTGCGTCGCCGTCAGCCGTGCTGACGCAGCCAGCGCATCACGCCCTCGGGCAGGTGCTGGCCGTGGCCCGGAAACCGCCCGCCCGGAAACCCCACATGCCCGCCATGCGCAGGTTGCCACAAGCTGACGTGCCGGCCCACGGCATGGGATTGCGGCAGGCTGGCGGCGGGCACAAACGGGTCGTTGCGGGCGTTCAGCAGCAGCGCCGGGATGCGGATGTGGTGCAGGTGCGGCTTGGCCGAGGCGCGCGCCCAGTAGTCCTCGGTGTTGCGAAAGCCGTGCAGCGGCGCGGTGAACAGGTTGTCGAACTGGTACAGGTCGCGCACGGCCAGCATCGCCTCGCGCTTGAACAATCCCGGGTGCTGCGCCAGCTTGGCCAGCGCCTTGGGCACCATGGTGTGCAAGAACATGCGGGTGTAGACCTGCCGGTTGAAGCCGCGGCCGATAGCGTGGCCGCTGGCGGCCAAGTCCACCGGCGAGCAAACCGCCGCCACCGCGCTGGCCACGCTGGCCGCGCTGCAACCGGCCTCCTCGGCCCAACGCAGCAGGGCGTTGCCGCCCAGCGAGATGCCCACCGCCCGCAACGGCGCACCGTGCTGCAGGCGCAACCGGCCCAGCACCCAGCCGATCTCCTCGAAATCACCCGAGTGGTAGGCGCGTGGCCCCAGGTTCAGCTCGCCCGAGCAGCCGCGGAAGTGAGGCACCACGAAATGCCAGCCGTTTTGCCGCGCCCAGTGCGCAAAGGCCATGGCGTAGATGCCCTGCGACGAGCCCTCCAGGCCGTGGAACAGCACCAGCATCGGCGCGCCGGCGGCCGCGCCCTCGTCGAGAAAATCGACATCGATGAAGTCACCGTCCGGCGCGGTCCAGCGCTCGCGCCGGTAGCGCGGCGGCGCGGCGGCCGGCCCGGCATGCAGGCGCGACAGCCGGGCCGGCCAGATCGTCTGGGCATGGCCGCCGGGCAACCACCAGGGCGCATGAAAAGCCTGCATCAGCGCTGCGGCCCGGCGGGCCGGCACGGCACCGGGCCGGTCAATGCAGCACCGCCGGCGCCTCGACCACCTCGGGCGTCTCGTTGGGGGTGCCCGGGCTGGCGTGGTGCGCCACCATGCGCCAGCCTTGTGCAGTCTTGAGGTAGACGTTGGTGGCCAGCACATAGCCGGTGCGCTGGCCCTCGGCGGTGGCCAGCTCGATGCGCTCGACCAGGTTGTGCACGGCGGCCTCGAGCGAGTGCACACGCCGCACACGCTCGGGGTGGGCGTGGATGCGGCCATTGGCAAACATGGCCTCGAACGCGACCCGGATCGCCCGCGGCCCCACCACGCGTGGCCCACCCGGGTGCACACAGACCACCTCGTCGTCATCGGCCCATACGCCCATCAGTTTTTCGAGATCGCCCTCACGCAGCGCCTCGTAGAACTGGGCCTCGACATCGTCGGGCGATGCCATCAAGTGGGCGGTCTGGGGTTTGCTGCGCTGCATGGGGCACCCTTGCGGAGGATCACCAAAAACTCACCGGAAAATCACCGATTTGTGGCCGTTCATCAAAACACGGCGCTCGACATGCCACCGCACGGCGCGTGCCAGCACCACACACTCGACGTCGCGGCCCACCGCGGTGATCTGCTCGGCCGACATCGAATGGTCCACCCGTTCGACGTCCTGCTCGATGATCGGGCCCTCGTCGAGGTCGGCGGTAACGTAGTGTGCGGTGGCGCCGATCAGCTTGACACCCCGGGCATGGGCCTGGAAGTAGGGCTTGGCACCCTTGAAGCTGGGCAAGAAGCTGTGGTGGATGTTGATCGCCCGGCCCTTGAGCGTGGCGCAGAACGCCGGGCTCAGGATCTGCATGTAGCGCGCCAGCACCACCAGGTCGATCTGCTCCGCCGCCAGCAGCGCCTCGACCTGCTGCTCCTGCGCCCGCTTGGTGGCGGCGTCCGCGCCGATCGGCAGCGGGAGGTGGTGGAAGTTGATGCCGTAGCTGTCGGCCAGCGCCCGGTAAGTGGCGTGGTTGGACACGATGGCCGGGATGTCCACGTCGAGCTGGCCGCTTTGCCAGCGGTAGAGCAGGTCGTTCAGGCAATGGCCGTGCTGGCTGACCATCAACAGCAGGCGCGGGCGCTGAGACACGGCATGGAACCGTGCATCCATTCCATACTGTGTGCGTACATGGGAGAACAGGTTCTCCAACACGCCCGCGCCGGTCAGGTGCGGGGGCGCTGCAAAGTGCACCCGCATGAAAAAAAGCCCGGTGGCGTCGTCGCCCTGCACATCGCCGAACTGCTGAGAATCGATGATGTTGCAGCCGGCCTGGAACAGCAAGCCGGACACCGTGTAGACGATGCCGGTGGTGTCGCGGCAGGCGAGTGTGAGGATGAATTCGTGAGAGCGCGGCATGGCCGCAGATTGTAGGCAGCGGGGCCAACACGGGCCGGTGCACACTTGCAGGACGGACAAGCCTTGACAACCGACCCACCAATGAGCCCGCCCAGCAGCCCTCCCGTCAGCCCCCCCGTCCGCCCGCCCGGCCGCCCGCCCGGCCGCGCGGAGGGCTCAATACCGCAATGCGAAGCCTGGAGCTTGCTTGATGACCACCGCACCCGAGGACTGGACCCAGCGCAGCCGCGATCTGGCCGAGGCGCTGTCGCGCAGCGCACTGGGCGACCGCGGGGCCTTCAAGCGGCTCTACGCCTTGAGCAGCGGCCACCTGTTTGCAGTGATCCTGCGCATCCAGCGCGACCGCAACCTGGCCGAAGACCTGCTGCAGGAGGTCTATGTCAGCGCCTGGAAGGCGGCGGGCAGCTTTGACGCCCAGCGTGCCCAGCCCCTGACCTGGCTGACCCACATCGCGCGCAACAAGGCGATCGACAGCCTGCGCCGGGCCCAGACCCAGCCCCGAACCGAGAGCATCCACCCGGCGGATGACGACGACCGGCCGGACGCCAGCCAGCGCCTGGTGGACGAGACCCCCGGCCCGGCTGCGCTGCTGGAGCGCGCCAGCAACGCCCGCCAGCTGGGCCACTGCATGGAAGGGCTGACTGCGCAACAACGCCAGAGCGTGGCGCTGGCGTTTTTTGATGGCCTGTCGCATGCCGAAGTGGCCGAGCAGCTGCGCCAGCCGCTGGGCACCGTCAAGAGCTGGGTCCGGCGTGCACTGATGACCCTCAAGAGCTGCCTGGAACGTGCGGCACGCGGTGACGCCGCGCTGGGGGCCTGACATGGACTATGCCCGACAAACCCTTGCTGACGCCCTTGCCGCCCAGTACGTGACCGGCACGCTGCGCGGCGCCGCTCGTCGCCGCTTCGAGACCCTGCTGCCCGGCCACCCCGCGTTGCGCGCCGCGGTAGCCGACTGGCAGGCCAGGCTGATGCCCTTGACCGCCGTGGTGGTGCCCGAGGCGCCGCCCACCGGCACCTGGGCGGCGATCGAGGCGCGCTTGTGGCCGGCCCCGACCTCCGCCTCGCCGGCGCCATGGTGGCGCGGCCTGGGCTTGTGGAGAGCCGCCTCCGGCCTGGCCACCGTGGCGGCCGTGGGGCTGGGCGTGCTGCTGGCCAACCCGCCGCCGCAGGCCCCACCGGTGGTGGTGGTGCTGCAGGGCACCGAGGCCGGTGGCCCGGCGGTGACCACCTTCGTGGCCAGCGTCAGCGGCGACGGCCGGGCGCTGGTGGCGCGGCCGGTGATACCGGTGGCGCTGCCGACCGACCGGGTGCTGGAGCTGTGGGCCGTGCCGCCGCAAGGCAACCCACGCTCGCTCGGTCTGGTGTCGGCCGCCGGGGTCACGGTGATCCGGCGCGAAAAACTGCCGCACGCGCTGCTGGACAACCGCAACACCGCCGCACTGGCCGTCAGTGTCGAGCCACCGGGCGGTTCACCCACCGGCGTGCCCACCGGGCCGGTGGTGTTCGCCGGCAAGCTGCAACTCTGAGCGCCCCCAAGGCGGCGGCAAACGCCCGCCGCCGCCCCCCCCCGAGGGGGAGGAGTCCACTCGGGAGCGGCCCAGCGTTGACTCTTTAGCGCCCCCAAGGCGGCGGCAAACGCCCGCCGCCACCCCCCCGAGGGGGAGGAGTCCACTCGGGAGCGGCCCAGCGTTGACTCATGAAGCCGGCGGGGGCAGCGGCAGCATCACGCTGAAGGTGCTGCCCTCGCCGGCTGTGCTGCACACGCTGATCGTCCCACCCATCAGCAGCACCAGCCCCCGGGTCACGGCCAGGCCGATGCCGCTGCCTTCGATCGCGCCATGCGCCTGGCGCAGCCGGTTGAAGGGCTCGAACAGGTGGGTGCATTCGTCCGTGGTCAGGCCCAGGCCGGTATCGATGACCTGGATCCGGGCCTGGCCCAGGACCCGGTCGGTGCGCACCCTCACGCTGCCGCCCGGGCGGTTGTACTTGACAGCGTTGCTCAACAGGTTGAGCAGCACCTGTTGCAGACGCCGGCGATCGGCCCAGGCCACACCGCCGCTCTGGGTCTCGCCGTCCGCCGCGGTGGTGTCTGTGCGCTCATGCAGCAGCAGCAAATCGTCTCGCCGAGCGGCGGCCTGCGCCATGGCCAGTGCATCGTCCACCAGCGGCGCCAGCAGCACCGCCGTTGGCGTGATCGTCAGACGGCCGGCCTCGATGCCGGTCAGGTCGAGCAAGTCGTCGATCAGCGCCAGCAAATGCTCGCCCGACTGCTGGATCAACGCCACCCGGCGTTGTTGCTCGCCCAGAAGCGGCGCGCGCGCATCGATCGCCAGCAGTTGGGCAAATCCCAGCACAGCGTTGAGCGGCGTGCGCAATTCATGGCTCATGCGCGACAGAAACTCGGTCTTGCTGCGGTTGGCGGCCTCGGCCACGGCCTTTTCGCTCTGCGCCCGGGCCAGGGCGTGGGCCTCGGTAACGTCCTCGAAGTAGCCGTGCCAGACGGTGCTGCCATCGGCGTCCGGTTGGGGGGTGGCGCTGCCACGGATGCGCCGCAACACACCGTCGGCCCGGTACACCCCGAACTCCTGCACCCAGGGCTGCAGCGTGGCGGCCGACTGCGCGATGCTGTCGGCCACGCCAGCGCGCTCGTCGCGGGTGACGCGCCGCAGCAGGGCTGGCGCGTCTTGCGTCATCTGCCCGGGCGGCAGGCCGAACAGGTCGGTGCTGCGCTCACTGAGGTAGGAGAAGTGCGCCTCACCATCAGCCTGCCGTTGATATTGGAACAGCACACCCGGCACATGCGCGGCCAGCTTGCCCAACCGGTCCATCGCGGCACTGGCCTCGGCATCGGCCTGGCGGCGATCGGTGATGTCGGTCTGGGTGCCCACCATGCGGCGCGGCGTGCCATCGGCGCACCAATCGACAATCCGGCCGCGCTCCTGCAGCCAGCGCCAACGGCCATCGCCAGCGCGGGCGCGGTAGCTGTGCTCGTAAATCGCGCACTCGCCGCTGGCGTGTTGCAGGTAAGCCGCGTGGTTGCCGGCCAGGTCGTCGGGGTGGATCAGCGCGTCCCAGTCCTGCTGGGTGCGGCGCGCCGTGGCCGGTGGATACCCCAGTTGCTCGAAGCCCTCGTCGATGTCGCCGAGCCGGTCGCTGGGGATGTCCCATTCCCAGACGAAGGTGCCGGCCCCCATCAGCGCCGCCCGGATCAGCTGCCCCTGGCTGCCGGCGGCGCGCCGGGCGCTGCTGCTGCTGCTGCTGCTGCTGTCGGTGTCGGTGTCGGTTTCGGTGTCGGTGTCGGTGTCGGTGTCGGTGTCGGTGTCGGTGTCGGTTTCGGTGCCGGCGGCCTGGTTTGCAACGCCCGCGCCGTCCAGGCGTTCGCGGGCCAACAAGGCCGAAAAGGCCCGCAACACATCCGACAGCTCCGCTGCCGCATGGGCTGGGTCCAGATCGGCACCGGGCATCAGGCAAAGCTGGCCCAGGGGCTGGCCCAGGTGGTGCAGCGGCAGCCGGAGTGTGCCGCCCGGGCCCGGCGCCGCACAGGTGCCGCCAACGCTGTCAAGATCGACCGTGACCCGCCGGCCCAGGGCCAGTGCCAGATCGGCCAGCAAGCGCTG
>Ga0105048_10014123_pt1 | contig 12449 bp, 10 predicted proteins | sample MAT05_FD_78382 | JGI IMG/M metagenome (GOLD analysis project Ga0105048, IMG submission 78382) | Freshwater microbial communities from Lake Fryxell liftoff mats and glacier meltwater in Antarctica - MAT-05 | ecosystem: Environmental > Aquatic > Freshwater > Ice > Liftoff microbial mat | place... | reverse complement strand
GCCGTGGGCCAGGATGCCGCATTCGAGGTGGGCGTCGAACTCGTCCTTGACGAACTGCGGCAGGCCGGCGCCGGCTGCCGACTCGGCCTGCTCGAAGAAGGTGGCCGCGTGCTGCTGCACCAAGCGGTACAGCGTGGTCTGCTCCGGTCGGTGGCGCCCGCAATGGACCAGGGCGCCGTCCGGCGCCCTGGTCGGAGGATTGGGCTGCCGGCCGATGGCTTGTACGGGAGGCTCCCGAGGTGATGACCTCGGACGGTCTCAAGGCCCGCGCTGCGCCTCAATCGCCCTGTGTTCCGCCTACCTGTGGATGCCCACTGCTGCGGGAACACCTTCGGGGGCCCTGGTGCCTATGCGACCGGCCGCTTCAGGGCGACGAGTTCGCGGCAGCGAATGTCGCTGATGGGTCGATAGGAGGCGCAGGCGGGCCAACTTTGGCTGACCGCATTCGTTCTCGTACGGATGTTGGGGTCGTTCCGTCGAAGCTCAGCTTCTGGCCGCCAGCCCCCCACCAGAACCCATTCGATTGATCGCAAATTGCATCAATGGTCGGCCAGCCGCCGCCCCTGCTGCGCCAGCGCCACCAGCAGCGGCGCCGGTTCGAAGCGCGCGCCGTGGCGGGCCGCCAGTTCGCGGGCGCGCTCGACGAAAGCCGGCACGCCCATCGCGTCGATGAACTGCAGCGCGCCGCCCTGGAAAGGCGCGAAGCCCCAGCCGAAGATCGAGCCGATGTTGCCGTCGGCCACCGAGCGCAGCACGCCCTCTTCCAGGCAGCGTGCCGCCTCGTTGGCCTGGGCGAAGAGCAGGCGGTCGATCAGTTCACGCTGCGCCGGCTGCTCGGCGGCCACCGGGTAGAGCGTGGCGAGCTCGGGCCACAGGCTCTTGCCCGCTTCCGCCCAGTCGTAGAAGCCCTTGCCGACCTTCTTGCCGACGCGGCCGATCTCGCAGAGCTGCCGCACCACGCTCATGCCGGGGTGTTCGCTGCAGCTCTTTCCTTCGCTCGCCAGATCCTTCTTCGTCTGCTCGGCGACGAACAGCCCCAGGCTCAGCGACACCTCGTCCTGCAGCGCCAGCGGCGGCATCGGCATGCCGGCCTGCAGGCCCGCCACCTCGATGCTGCGCGGGTGCACGCCCTCCTTCAGCATCGTGATGCCTTCCATCACGTAGGTGCCGAAGACGCGGCTGGTATAAAAGCCCCGGCTGTCGTTGACGACGATCGGCGTCTTGCCGATCTGCAGCACGTAGTCGAAACCGCGCGCCAGCGTCTGCTCACTGGTCTCGGCGCCTACGATGATTTCCACCAGCGGCATCTTGTCGACCGGGCTGAAGAAGTGCAGGCCGAGAAAGTGCGTCGGCCGCACGCTGGCCGCGGCCAGGCCGGTGATGGGCAAGGTGCTGGTGTTGGACGCGAACACGGCGGTGGCGGCCATCTGCGCCTCGGCCAGCTTCGTCACCCCGGCCTTCACGGCGCGGTCCTCGAACACCGCCTCGATCACCAGGTCGCAGCCGGCGAGCAACGCGTAGTCGGTGGTGGGTGTGATGCGCGACAGCAGCGCTGCGCGCTTTTCCGCCGTCGAGCGGCCCTTCTTGACCGCCTTGTCGAGCAGGCCCTGCGAGTAAGCCTTGCCACGCTCGGCGGCCTCTGTCGTGCTGTCGAGCAGCACCACCTCGATGCCGACCTTGGCCGACACGTAGGCGATGCCCGCGCCCATCATGCCGGCGCCCAGGATGCCGAGCTTGCCCACCTTCGACGGCGCCACGCCGTGCGGGCGCGACGCGCCCTTCTTGATGGCATTTAGTTGATACCAGAACGTGCCGATCATGTTGCGCGACTCGGCGCTCATCGCGCACGCCGCGAAGTAGCGGCTCTCCACCACGCTGGCGGCTTCGAAGTCGAGCAGGCCGCCTTCGAAGACGGCGCTCATGATGTGCGTCACCGCCGGGTAGTTGCCGTAGCTCCGGGCCGATGCCATCGACGGGCCGATGGCGAACATCTGCGCCACCGCCGGCGCGCGCGAGTCGCCCCCGGGAAAGCGGAACTTCGGCGCGTCCCAGGGCTGTTTGGCCTTCGGGTTCGCCAGCGCCCAGGCGCGTGCCCTGGCCATCAGTTCGTCGGGTGTGGCGGCCAGTTCGGTGAGCAGCCCCATCGCCAGCGCCTTGGCCGGTGAGATGTCGTTGCCCTCGGCCATGATCTGCAGCGCCTGCTGGATGCCCACCAGCCGGGGCAGGCGCACGGTGCCGCCGCCGCCGGGCAGCAGGCCGAGCTTGACCTCGGGCTGGCCGAGCTTGAGCTTCGGATCGTCGAGCGCCACGCGGGCGTGGCAGGCCAGTGCGATCTCCAGCCCGCCGCCCAGCGCGTGGCCGTTGAGGGCCGCCACCACCGGCTTGCCGCAGGTTTCCAGGCGGCGCAGCACGGCTTTCATCTGCATCGTGGCGTCGAAGGCCTGTTGGGCGTTTTCCAGCTTCGAGATGCGGTCGATGTCGCCACCGGCACAGAAATCGGCTTTCGCCGAGGTGAGCACCATGCCCTTGATTTCGGGGTCACCGATCAGCCGGTCGGCGGCTGCGGCAAGTGCCGTCATCAGTTCGTCGTTGACGACGTTCATGGGCCGGCCGGGCAGGTCCATCAGGGCGATGGCGATGCCGTCGTCGCCCACGGTCAGAGTGATGGCTGTCATGATCAGGCCTCCCGCCGGGCCGCCCCAAGGGAGGCCTGCGCCGCCTTGGGGTGCTTTGCCCGGACACAAACATTCCAGCGGACTGTTGGTGCCTGGCAAAGGCCGAGGCCTCCGCGCCGAGGCAGGGAACGAATGTGAGCTTGGGGGTGCATATCAAACCCTTTCGATGATGGTGGCGATGCCCATGCCACCGCCGACGCACAGCGTGGCGAGGCCCGTGCTCAGGTTGCGGCGCTCCAGTTCGTCGAGCAGGGTGCCCAGGATGATGCAGCCGGTGGCGCCCAGCGGATGGCCCATCGCGATGGCGCCGCCGTTCACGTTGACGCGGCCGAGGTCGACGCCGAGGTCGCGCGCCGTCTTCATCGGCACCACGGCGAAGGCCTCGTTGATTTCCCAGAGGTCGATGTCGGCGGCCACCATGCCGGCCTTGGCCAGCGCCTTGCGGCAGGCCGGCGTCGGTCCCGTCAGCATGATGGTCGGCTCCGAGCCGACGACGGCCGCGGCGCGGATGCGCGCCCGCGGCTTCAGCCCGGCCTTGTCACCGCCGGCCTTCGAGCCCACCAGCATCAGCGCCGCGCCGTCGACGATGCCCGACGAATTGCCGGCGTGGTGCATGTGGTCGATGCGCTCCACCGTCGTGTACTTGCGCAGCGCGGTGGCGTCGAAGCCCATGCCGCCCATCATCGCGAACGAGGCGTCGAGTCTGGCCAGGGCTTCCGCCGAGGCATTGGCGCGAATCGTTTCGTCCTCGGCCAGCATCAGCAGACCGGCGATGTCGTGCACCGGCACGATGCTCTTCGCGAAACGCCCTTCGGCGCGCGCCGCCGCCGCCTTCTGATGCGAGCGCAGCGCGAAGGCATCGACGTCGGCGCGGTGCCAGCCTTCGAGCGTGGCGATCAGATCGGCGCCCACGCCCTGCGGCACGAAGCCGAGCTTCTGGTTGATGCGCGGGTCCATGAACCAGGCGCCGCCGTCGCTGCCCATGGCCCAGCGGCTCATGCTCTCGACGCCGCCGCCGACCACCAGATCCTCGAAGCCGCTCGCGACCTTGGCCGCCGCCAGATTCACCGACTCCAGCCCCGAGGCACAGAAGCGGCTCTGCGTGACGCCCGCCACGGTCTGCGCCCACTCGGCGTCGAGCACGGCGGTGCGCGCGATGTCGGCACCCTGCTCTCCCACGGGCGTCACGCAGCCGAGCACGAGGTCGTCGACCAGCGAGGTGTCGAGGCTGCAGCGGCTTTCCAGCGCCTTCAGCAGCGTGCGCAGCAGCCAGACCGGCGTGGCCTGGTGCAGGCTGCCGTCTTTCTTGCCCTTGCCGCGCGGCGTGCGCACGTGGTCGTAGATGTAGGCGTTGCTCACTGGTGCACCCTGCGCGCTGCGCGCGATCCCGCCAGGCGGGAATTCGCACTCGGGAAACCCACGTTGCTCATGGCAAACCTCACTTGATCAGAAACTTCAGCATGAATTCGGCAAAGCGGCCGTAAGGCGGGCCGATGAACTTCAGCGCGGAAACGCGTGCCTGGTGGAACACCGGCCGCAGCTTGGAGAAGGTGTCGAAGCCTTCGCGGCCGTGGTAATGACCCATGCCCGACGCACCCACGCCGCCGAAGGGCAGGTCGTGCTGGGCGACGTGGAAGAGCGCGTCGTTGACCGACACGCCGCCGCTCATCACATGGTCGATGAGATGCTGCACCCGGGCCGTGTCATGGCTGAACGGGTAGATGGCCAGCGGGCGGTCACCGGCGTTCACCGCCTGCACCACCTCGTCGAGTTTCCGGTAGCTGCGCAGCGGCAGGATGGGGCCGAAGATCTCGCGCCGCATCAGCACACAGTCTTCCGGCGCGTTCAGCACGATGTGCGGCGCGATCTTGCGCGTGGCCGCGTCGAAGGCCGGCCCGGGCAGCAGCGGCAGCACGCTGGCGCCGCGTTCCTTTGCCTCGTCCAGCGCGGACAGCAGGCGGTCGAAAGACCGCTGGTCGATGATCGAGGTGTAATCGGGCGAGGCCAGGCTGGGGTAGCGTTTGGGCACGATGGCCTGAGCGAATTTCACGAACGCATCGATCTGGCCCTCGGGCAGCCAGGCGTGGTCGACGCTGGTGCAGATCTGGCCGGCGTTCAGGCACTTGACGAAGAGGATGCGCTCGGCCGCCAGTTCCAGCGGGAAGTCGTCGCAGATGATGGCAGGTGCCTTGCCGCCGAGTTCCAGCGTCACCGGGCACAGGTTGGCCGAGGCCGCGGCCATCACCGCGCGGCCCGTGGTGCCCGAGCCGGTGAACAGCAGGTGGTCGAACTTCAATTGGGAAAACGCGATCCCGACGCCGCCGGTCTCGTCGAAGAACTGCAGCTTCTCGGGCGGAAAGTACGCCGGCATCTTCGCGATCAGCAGGGCCGCCAGGTGGCGTGAGTTCTCGCTCATCTTGATCATCGCCCGGTTGCCGGCGGCGAAGATGTAGGTCAGCGGCACGAAGCTGAGGTTGACCGGGAAGTTCCACGGCACGATGACGCCGACCACGCCCAGCGGCTGCGGAATGACGCGGTTGCGCGCGCCCGGGAAGCTCATCAGATCGACATGGCGCTTCTGCGGGCGCATCCAGCGGCGCAACTGCTTGAGCACGTGCTTGATGCCGTCCACCGCAGGCACGATCTCGGCCAGCCGGGTTTCGACACGCGAACGGTGGCCGTAGTCGGCGCTGATGGCGTCGCAGATCGCGTCTTCGTTCTCCCGCAGAAAGGCCTGCAGGCGCTTCAGGTCGGCCACGCGCTCGTCAAAAGCCGGCACCGGATGCGCGGCGTAGGCCTGGCGCTGCAAGGCCAGAGTGGCTTCCAGGGTGTGGCGGATCGGCAGGTCGTTCAGGTTCATCGTGTTGCTCCTTTTAACCCGAGGTTCACGTGCGTCGTGTCACATGAACCGGGAGGCCAGTTCCTTCATGATCTCGTTGGTGCCGCCATAGATGCGCTGCACGCGGGCGTCGACATACAACTCGGCGATCGGGTATTCCATCATGTAGCCGTAGCCGCCGAAGAGCTGCAGGCATTCGTCCATCACCTTGCACTGCTGCTCGCTCACCCAGGCCTTGGCCAGCGCGGCGCGCGCGGCGTCAAGCTCGCCCTTCAGGTGCGCCACCATGCAGGCGTCCACAAAAGCGCGTGCGGCCAGCACCACGGCCTGCACCTCGGCCAGCTTGAAGCGTGTGTTCTGGAAGTCCCACAGGCTCTTGCCGAAGGCCTTGCGCTGCTTCGTGTAGGCCAGCGTCTCGGCCAGCGCACGCTCCATCGCGCCGATGCCGCTGACCGCGATGATCAGCCGTTCCTGCGGCAATTGCTCCATCAGCTGGAAGAAACCCTGGCCTTCCTTGCCGCCGATCAGGTTTTCAGCAGGCACGCGCACGTCGTCGAAGAAGAGCTCCGAGGTGTCTTGCGCCTTCATGCCCACCTTGTCGAGGTTGCGGCCACGGCGAAAGCCCGCCGTGGGGCCCTCGGCGCCTTCGGTTTCGACCATCAGCAGCGAGATGTTCTTCGCCCCGCCTTTGTCCGCTGCAAGCCCACCCGTCTTGCAGACGACGACGATCAGGTTGGCATTCTGGCCGTTGGTGATGAAGGTCTTGGAGCCGTTCAGCACGTAGTGGTCACCGTCGGGCCGGGCGTTCGTGCGCACGCCCTGCAGGTCGCTGCCGGTGCCGGGCTCGGTCATCGCGATCGCGGTGATGAACTCGCCGCTGCACATCTTCGGCAGCCAGCGCTGCTTCTGCGGCTCGGTGCCGTAGTGCAGCAGATAGGGCGCGACGATGGCCGAATGCAGGCCGCCACCCCAGCCCGAGATGTTGGCGCGCGCCTGCTCCAGCAGGATCACCGCCTCGTGGCCGAAGTCGCCACCGGCGCCGCCGTAGGCTTCGGGCGTCGACACGCAGAGCAGGCCGTTGGCGCCGGCCTCGCGCCAGACCTCGGGGCCCATTTTTCCGGCGGCGCGGAACTCGGCCGCATGCGGCACCCAGCGCTCGGCGATGTAGCGCGCCACCGAGTCCTGCAGCGCGCGGTGCTCGTCAGAAATCCAGCTTGACGGGAAATTGGGCAGGGACATCGGTTCAGCTTTCGGGTTGTGCAGCCAGCGCCTGCTTGACGGTGGCGTTGATGACGCGCAGTTCGGCCAGCGTGGCGTCGATGTGGGCACGCCTGGCTTCCAGCTCGACGATGGCGGCGTCGGTGCGGTCGATGACGAACTTCATCTGCTGGCCGCGGCCTTCGCCCTTGGCGCCGTAGAGATCGAGGTAGTGCTTGATTTCGGCCAGCGACGCGCCGATGGCCTTGGAGCGCAGGATGAGCGCCAGCCGCGCGCGGTCGCGCCGGGTGTAGACGCGGGCGCCGTTGATGCGCCGCGGGCTCAGCAGGTTCTTGTCTTCGTAGAAGCGGATCGTGCGCAGCGTGATGCCGAACTCGCCGCACAGCTCGGTGATGCCGAACAACTCGCCGGTGTCGTCGAGCCGGTGCGAGTCCACCACCTCCTGTGCAGCGGCGGCCGCGGCGGCGCCGCGCTGGCGGTCGGAACCCCCAAGCACCCGGCTACACCACGCGCTGCAGCTTGAGCGCCACGCTCATGTCGCCGCTGACCTTGAACTTGCCCATCATGAAGCCGGTGGCCGGCTCCAGGTCGCCGGTGAGCAGCGCGTTCAGGTTCTCCAGCGTGATGGCCACCGTGCAGTCGGCTTCCTTGTCCTCGTTGCTGACAGTGTTGGGCACCGACTTCGCGTCGATGTAGGCCACGCCGTCGGCGCCGCAGTCGAACTTCAGCGTGGCGTTCAGGCCGCTCGAGTCGCCGACCTTGGCGCGCAGGGTTTCGGTGCAGGCTTGCATGTCCATGGGGAGGTCCTTGTGGGGGGAGTGAATGTTGCCCGGCATGCTAGCGGCCGCAGCTGCCGTTAGCATCCGCGTAATCCCCTATATGTAAGCCAGTTGACGTTAACGGCACCCTGTCGCCTAATGCGCCACCGACAGGTCCACCGGAGAACCGATGAGCAGCGCCCTGCCCCGCCATTACGACAGCGTGTTCCGCCCCGGCCTGTTCAGCGGCCAGCTCATCTGGGTGACCGGCGGCGGCAGCGGCATCGGGCGCTGCGTGGCGCATGAACTTGCCGCGCTGGGCGCCACCGTGCTGATCAGCGGGCGCACGCAGGAAAAGCTCGACCGCGTCGCCGCCGAGATCCGTGAAGACGGCGGCCACTGCGAGACGGCGGCCTTCGACATCCGCGACGAAGAAGCAGTGAAAGTCGGCGTGGCCGCCGTCATCGAGGCGTTTGGACCCGTCAGCGGGCTGGTGAACAACGCCGGCGGGCAATTCCCGGCGCCTCTGCTGGCCATCAGCAAGAAGGGTTTCGACGCCGTGGTGGCGAACAACCTGACCGGCGGCTTCCTGATGATGCGCGAGCTGTTCAACCAGTGCATGCAGGCGCAGGGCGGCGCCATCGTCAACATGACCGCCGACTTTCGCAACGGCATGCCGGGCATGGGCCACAGCGGCGCGGCGCGCGCCGGCATGAGCAACCTGACGATGACCGCCGCCTTCGAATGGGCGCACGCCGGCGTGCGCGTCAACGCGGTAGCGCCGGGCTGGATCGCCTCCAGCGGCATGGACACCTATGGCGGCGCAATGAAGGCCTTCATCCCGAAGCTGAAGAACCACGTGCCGCTGCGCCGCATGGGGCTGGAGGCCGAGGTCAGCGGCGCCATCGTCTTCCTGCTGTCGCCGGCCGCCGCCTTCATTACCGGCGTCACGCTGCAGATCGACGGCGCAGCCTCACTGGGCAGCGACATCTTTCCGCTCGGCACCGAGTCGGCCTCCGTGCCCTTCAACGGTTTCCACCGCGCCGTCACGCCAGAGGCCCTGAAGTAATGCCGGCCCTGAGTTCGACGCTGAACCCGAAGTCACCGGCTTTCGAACGCAACGCCGCCCGCATGGCCGAGCGCCTGGCCGAGGTGCGTGCACTGGAAGCCAGGGTGGTGGCCGAATCAAGCTCCAAGCGCGCGAAGTTCGAAACTCGCGGGCAGCTGCTGCCGCGGGAACGCGTGGCCCGTTTGATCGACCGCGGCAGCGCGTTCATGGAGCTCAGCCCGCTGGCCGGCCTGGGCATGCACGACGACGACGGCAAGAAGAGCGTGATGGGCGGCGGCAGCATCGTCGGCATCGGCGTGGTGGCCGGCAAGCGCGTGCTGATCTCGGCCAGCGACAGCGCCGTGAAGGGCGGCACGGTGGCGCCGATGGGCCTGAAGAAGGCCTTGCGCGCGCAGGAACTGGCCTCCGAGAACAAGCTGCCCCTGATCGCGCTGGTGGAGTCGGGCGGCGCCAACCTGATGTACCAGGCCGAGATCTTCGTCGATGGCGGCCGCACATTCGCCAACCAGGCGCGGCTGTCGGCCGCCGGCATTCCGCAGATCGCCGTCGTGCACGGCTCGTCCACCGCCGGCGGCGCCTACCTGCCGGGACTGAGCGACTACGTGGTGCTGGTGCGCGGCCGCAGCAGCATCTATCTGGCCGGCCCGCCGCTGGTGAAGGCCGCGATTGGCGAAGAATCTACCGACGAAGAACTGGGCGGCGCGCAGATGCATTCCGAGGTGACCGGCCTGGGCGAGTACCTGACGGAGAACGACGCCCATGCGATCGCGCTGACACGCGAACTGCTCGACAAACTGCCCTGGGACCGTGTGCCGCCGCCCGCCGTGGTGGCCGAGCCGCTGTTCAGCGCCGATGAACTGCTGGGCGTGGTGCCGGCCGACGAGCGCGAACCGTACGACGTGCGGGAGGTCATCGCGCGCCTCGTCGATGGCTCCGACTTCCTCGAGTTCAAGGCCGGCTATGCGACCGACACGCTCTGCGGCCATGCCCGCTTGCACGGCCATGCGATCGGCATCATCGGCAACAACGGGCCGATCCAGCCGCAGGGCTCGACCAAGGCCGCGCAGTTCATCCAGCTGTGCGACCAGAGCGGCATGCCCATCGTCTTCCTGCAGAACACCACCGGCTACATGGTCGGCAAGGCGGCCGAGCAGGCGGGCGCCATCAAGCACGGCAGCAAGATGATCCAGGCGGTGGCCAACGCGCGCGTGCCCAAGTTCACCGTGGTGCTGGGCGGCAGCTTCGGCGCCGGCAACTACGGCATGTGCGGGCGCGGCTTCGATCCGCGTTTCATCTTCAGCTGGCCGAGCGCGCGCACCGCGGTGATGGGCGGCGCGCAAGCCGCCAAGGTGATGGACATCATCAACCGCAACAAACTCGAACGCATGGGCCTGCCGGCGAACGACGAGGCGCTGGCCGCCATGAGCGACGCGCTGCGCAAGCGCCTCGACGCCGAGTCGGCCGTGCTCTTCGGCACCGCGCGGCTGTGGGACGACGGCATCATCGACCCGCGCGACACGCGCCGGCTGCTCGGCCTGGCGCTCGACATCAGCCGTGAAGCGGCACAGCGCACGCTGCGGCCGAACACCTTCGGCGTGGCGCGCTTCTGACGCCACGCGAAACGATCAAAACGCACGAATCAAGAAGCACCGAGGAGACAGCATGAAATTGACCCCCGAACACCGCCAGATCGAAGACACCGTCATCAAGTTCGTGCGCAACGAGATCAATCCTTTCGTCGCCGAATGGGAGAAAGCCGAGCAGTTTCCCAGCCATGAGCTCTTCAAGAAGCTCGGCAACCTGGGCCTGCTGGGCCTGAAGTACCCCGAGGAATTCGGCGGCGCGGGGCTGGACTTCAGCTACTCGATGGTGATGGCAGAGGCGCTGGGTGAGAGCAACTGCGGCGGCGTGCCGATGGCCATCGGCGTGCAGACCGACATGGCCACGCCGGCGCTCGCGCGCTTCGGCAGCGACGAACTGCGCAAGGAATACCTGACGCCGACCATCAGCGGCGACTACGTTGCCTGCCTGGGCGTCAGCGAACCCGGCGGCGGCAGCGACGTGGCGGCACTCAAGACCAGTGCGAAGATCGACGGCGGCGACTACGTCATCAACGGCAGCAAAATGTGGATCACGAATGGGATGAAAGCGGACTGGTGCTGCCTGCTCGCCAACACCAGCGAAGGGCCGGCCCACAAGAACAAGAGCCTGATCGTGGTGCCGATGGACGCGCCGGGCATCACGAAACAGAAGATCCACAAGATCGGCATGAACAGCAGCGACACCGCGCAGATCTTCTTCGACAACGTGCGCGTGCCCAGGCGCAACCTGATCGGCCAGGAAGGCATCGGCTTCACGTTGCAGATGCTGCAGTTCCAGGAAGAGCGCCTGTGGGGCGCAGCCGGCTCGCTGCGCAGCCTGGACCGCCTGATCGATCAGACCATCGACTACACGCGGCAGAGAAAAGCCTTCGGCAAGAGCGTGCTCGACAATCAGGTGGTGCACTACAGGCTCGCCGAACTGCGCACCGAAGTCGAAGCGCTGCGCGCGCTGACCTACCGCGCCGTGGAGCTGTACATCGGCGGCAAGGACGTCACCAAGCTGGCGAGCATGGCCAAGCTGAAGTGCGGACGGCTCAGCCGCGAGGTCGCCGACAGCTGCCTGCAATACTGGGGCGGCATGGGCTATACGCTGGACAACCCGGTCTCGCAGGCCTTCCGCGATTCCCGGCTCATCTCGATCGGCGGTGGTGCCGACGAGATCATGCTCGGAATCATCTGCAAATTCGAAGGCACCTTGCCAGGGAAATGACGACCACCGCCGAAGCGGCTTCGCCGCTCCCCCATGAGGAAATGCCGGGCCGCTCCCAAGCTTCCTCATCCCCCTCGGGGGGCCTGACGCGCAGCGGCAGGTCTGGGCGCTCTCAAGGGGGCCAACGCCCGTGGCCCGGCGGAGCCGGATGCACGGCGTTTGCTCGATGACCTGACCTGAAATTTCTGGAGACACCTGATGCAAAGCCTGCTGATACGAAACGACGGACCCGTCCTGCACGTCACCCTGAACCGGCCGGAAGTTCGCAATGCGATGTCGATGGCGATGGTGCTGGAGTTGCGCCAGGTGCTGGCCTCCGCCGAAGCCGACGGCAGCACGCGTGTGCTGGTGCTGCGCGGTGCGGGCGGGCATTTCTGCGCCGGCGCCGACCTGAAGGACATGGCGATGGCGCGCTCGCGCCTGGCCGAGAACGCGCACGCCGTGGCCGAGGTCAACCAGGCTTTCGGCGACCTCTGCGTGGCGTTTTCAAACACCGGGCTGGCCGTCGTGGCCATCGTCGAAGGCACGGTGATGGGCGGCGGCTTCGGCCTGGCCTGCGTGGCCGACGTCACCATCGCCGGCAACAGCGCGGTGTTCCGCCTGCCCGAGACCTCGCTGGGCGTGGTGCCGGCGCAGATCGGCCCGTTCCTCGTCGAGCGGCTGGGCTATGCCGAAGCCAAGCGGCTGGCCGTCACCGGCGGCCGGCTCGATGCGCAGGCCGCGCTCGACCTGCGGCTGGTGCACGAGATGCACCCGGCCGGCGCGCTCGACTCCGCGCTGGCCCGCGTGCTGCGCGACATCCTGCAATGCGCGCCCGGCGCGGTGGCCGCCACCAAGGCGCTGATCGCCAAAGCACGTTTCCACAGCCCGGCCTCGCTGGTGCACGAAGCCGCCGAAGTCTTCTCGCGCGCCGCGCTCGGGCCCGAAGGGACCGAAGGCATGGCCGCGTTCCTGGTCAAGCGCAAGGCGGGCTGGGTGCCGCAGTGACGGCTTGCACATGAGCTTCAGCAAGATTTTGGTCGCCAACCGCGGCGACAACGGCCGCGCAGCGGCCGCTGCGGCGCAGCCAGAACGACTGC
>Ga0105048_10014118_pt1 | contig 12451 bp, 13 predicted proteins | sample MAT05_FD_78382 | JGI IMG/M metagenome (GOLD analysis project Ga0105048, IMG submission 78382) | Freshwater microbial communities from Lake Fryxell liftoff mats and glacier meltwater in Antarctica - MAT-05 | ecosystem: Environmental > Aquatic > Freshwater > Ice > Liftoff microbial mat | place... | reverse complement strand
CCCCGGGCTATTATGTCCCCGCCCCTTCGGGGCTCACCGAATCGAATGCCATCGGGCAACGCGAAGGCTGCGTTTCGGCTCTGGTTGAGAGCCCCAAAGGGGCGGGGACATAATAGCCCGGGGTGAAAACCCCGGGTGAGAATTGGGTCCCGTCAATTTACTCTTCTGCCTTCACTGTCTTCTGCCTTCACTGCCTTCTGCCTTCACTGCCTTCTGCCTTAACTGTCAACTGTCAACTACTCCGCAACGCAGGTATTCTTCAGGATACCCAGTCCCTGGATTTCCACTTCGCACACGTCCCCGGCTTTGAGGTACAGCGGCGGTTTGCGACCGATGCCCACACCCGGCGGGGTGCCCGTAAAGATCAGATCCCCCACTTCGAGCGTCATAATCTGGCCGACGTACGCCAGAATCTGCGGCACGCTGAAAATCATCTCCCGCGTGTTGCTGTTCTGCACGAACGCGCCGTTGAGCTTCAACGAAATCTGCAGATTGTGGATGTCCGGGACTTCATCGACGGTGACGAGAACCGGGCCGACCGGGGCGAAGGTGTCGAAGGTCTTGCCCGTCATCCACTGCTTGCCGTCCTTTTCGAGCTGCCAGTCGCGCGCCGAGACATCGTGACCCACCGTGTAGCCCGCGACGTATTCCATCGCGTCCCGGTCCGTCGGCCGACCCCTCTTGCCGATGACGATAATCAACTCGGCCTCGAAATCCACCTTGGTACTGACTCTGGGCAGTACGATGTTCTCGCCGCTGCCGATCAGCGCGGAAGGGAACTTCGAGAACAGCACCGGTTCGCGCGGGATCGGCAGCCCCGACTCGATCGCGTGGTCCCGGTAATTGAGCCCCACGCACAGTACCTTTTGCGGGTCGGGGATCGGCGAATGCAGCTTCGCTTCGGAGACCGGGATGCGTACGGCATCGTCGCGGTTGGCCAGGTCCAGGGCGGCGTTGCGCACCGACTGATCCGCCGCGAGCAGTTGACGCACCGTCGGAGGGAACCCCGGACTCATCGCCGCCAGATCCACATAGTAATCGCCCACCTGAATCGCCGGGTGCGGGCCGTTTGCCGTCGCCAATGTCGCCAGTCGCATGAGAAAGTTCCAGTTCGGTCCGGGTCTTAAACGATTCCTTTATTGTCGGAGTTCGCCCGCGAAGGAAAAGGCCGAACCGCAGAATCCGACATCCTCACCCGACCGACCGGATGTCTAATTGTGTCTATATGCAAGGTCGGTAGGCGTATATTTATGTCTAAAACTCCTCTCGACAGAAGCCTTTTCCTCGAATTTGTCGCCCGATCGCCCCGCATTCGATTGCTGCCGAGAATGGACAAAGGTATATTACCTGTGTGGAGACGATAAGAGGAGTTTTGAAGCGGACGGATGTCGAAGACCGGAGGCGGGACGGAAAGACCGCCGGGGGTTTTCGGGAGGAACTGAATCATGGAAAGCTGGAAACATGTCTGGCGAAACGGGTTCGCCCCGACCTTATCGACCGCGGGCCTCACCGCCCTCCGATCGGCCCTGAAGGCGAACGACGCGCGACTGACGCAGGGATCGACCACCACGCCGCCGCCGCTGATGTGCGTGCAGGAATGGCCTGTCGAAGGCGCGTGTGCCCTGGGATTCTGCGGGTGGCAGGGGGAGGGACTCGAAACCGTCGGCGAGGTCGAGGAGTTTTTCGCCCGAACCTGCTTCGAGGCCGACCGGGCTCTCGGCGAACCGGCGGCGTGCCGCTGGTTCCTCAACTGGTTCGACGACTCTCCCCGGGACCGAATGCGAGCCGAACTACTCGACGAAGTCGAACTCTGTCTGAGTGCCCGAGTCCCCAGCGAAACCGAAACGCGGACCCCCGTTCGCAACCCGATCTCCGTCGTCGGGGTCGCGTGAGTCCGAGTCGAATGCGCCCGTAACCCGTTCCTTTTGTTACCTTCCGAACCCGACCACCCTGGAGAGATAGCCGTGACCGAGACCAAACCGACGATCTGCCGCCATTGCAGCAAGTCCAAAGTCAATCGCCCGCGCGGGCTGTGCTGGTCGTGCTATTACAATCCGGGTGTCAAAGAAATGTACCCCTCGACGAGCAAGTTCGCCCACCGCGGTACGGGCAACTTCACGGGGATCGTCGCCGAACCGGTCGCGGCCACGGAGGCCCTGCCGGGGACCGAAGAAAAGATCCGCATCCTCGCCGCCCGCGTGGCTCGCCGCGAATCGCTGTGGCATCGCGACGATGCACCCGCTCCGCTCGAAGTCTCGGCGCGGCGGCGAAACCGGGACAATCCCGACCTCAATCGGTAGTCGGTCAGTAGCGGAAATTGCGGGTCCGCGACTTCGTGACCCGCGTCGGCGGTTGCTTGCGGACCCACCGGAGGTAGTTTTCGAGTTCCGGAGCTTCCCTCAATTTGGCGATCGTCGGATACAGCGCGTCCAGGGTGTCGTTGGTGAATAGCGCGTGGACGGTCTGATGGCACTGCGTGCAGATCAGCGCGATGTCCTCGGCCCGACCGCCCCGAGAGCGCGGCTTGCAGTGGTGGCGGGAGAGTCGGTGCGGGTCGAACGGTCGGTCGCACAACTGGCAGGGGACCGACTGCTCTTCTACCCGTTCGGGATAGCCTTCGTGCCCTCTCATGACAGTTCACCGTAACAACTCGGACATCGATATCGGCGGACACTATTTCGTTTTCGTCAACACCAATGCGATCACCGCGACACTCAGGATAGCGACCATCGACACCAAAGCGACGATCCGCCAATCGAGCGAGGGTTCGATCGACTTCGCGGGCTTTTGGCTGGGCCGAGCGGTCGGCGACGAGCGGCGCGGTGTCGGATCCGCTGGCTTGCGTGTGTTCAGGTCGATTTCCGCAGAGTCGGGCTTGGAAGGCGGATCGTTGTTCCAGCGCGACGAACCGGGACCGGTCGCCGAGCGCGGGGCGGGGACATTCACTGCCGTCGGCACGACGGTCGCCACCGCACCGGTCGGGTCCAGCACCAGATCGCGCAATTCCGGGTAGGTCTTGAGCGGCTGGAACGGACCCTGTTTGGTCTGGGCGGCGCGGATGTTGTCGGCATCGCCCAACAACCCTTCTCGCAAAGCGCGGCGGATGCCGTCGAGCGTTCCCTTGACCGTGTGAGTCTCGCCGGTTTCGTCGGCGTACACCAGATACCACAACACCCCACTCGCCACGCTGGACGCGGCGGGTTTCGGCGGTACGCCCCGAATCGAGTGGCCCGTGAGATCTTCGATGAACTCGCGGCACGACGCGGGTCGCATCGCCGCATCCCCACTCATCGCCCGGCGGATCGCCCAGTCGGTGCGTTCGAGGAGTTTGGGGTTGAGGTCGCGCGGCGCAGTGAACTCGTTGCGGATCTTTTTCATCCAGCAATCGAGCGGGCCGACCTTGTGGCCGAACGGCACTTCTCCGGTCACCATCATGTACAGCGTCGCGCCCAGCGAATAGATATCGCAGCGGATGTTGGCGTTTTTGGCGTTGCGGAATTGCTCGGGGGCCATAAAGTGGGGCGTGCCCAGTCCGCGACCCGTGCGCGTCAGGTTCAACTCTTCATTCATATCTTTGACGAGCCCGAGATCGGTCAGTTTGGCGACCCCATCGCGGGTGACGAGGATGTTGTCCGGCTTGACATCCCGGTGAATGAGCCCCTGCTTGTGGGCGCGGTGCAGTCCCTGGCACACCTGCGCGAGGATGCGAATCGCGGCATCTTCGCCGAGCGCGCCTTCGCGGGCGATCTTCTGGCCGAGCGACTCGCCGTCGACGAACTCCATAACCAGGAACGGACTCGGCGGGCCGGCGGAGTACTCGATCGCGCGGACGATGTTCGGGTGATCGAGGAGGCGGGCGGCGTGGAATTCCTGCTCGAACCGCTGGAGCAGTACGGGGTTGCGGGCTGTGTTCGCGGGAACGACCTTGATGGCGACGAGTTCGCCGGTTTCCCGGTGGCGGCCCTTGTAGACCGCGCCCATGCCGCCTTCGGCGATCTTGTTCAGGATGTCGTACTTACCGAGCTGCTGCATCGCGGGTCCTGGTTCGGAACCGAACGTCGTGGAGATTCCGGAGGAGTGGCCGACCAGCCGACCTTCGGGTACGTCAGCGGAGTAAGACGGGCCGGTTTCCGGAATTGTAGCGATTCGGAACGGGTTCCGCCTGCCCAATTCCACCGGGTTCATCGAAATATAATGACTCGCGCCGTCAGATGTGATGGGCGAAGGATGCGAGCGGGCTCGCTCGGACCTCGCGGCTCGTCCCGGTTGTGGGCCGGGGGGCGGTTGGCGCGATTCTCCCGCGAGAGAAATGTGCGAGGAGGGGGCATATGGGTTGTAAATGCCTCCGCTGTCCGTCAGAATCATAAAATAGACGTTGCGTAGCGGATCTGCCTGACGAACCGTCCGTTACTTCCCCTTCCCGGCGGAAAAGCGAGTCATAATGAGTATCCTGGGCAAAATCCTGATCGCGTTCAACCTCCTGCTCGGGGTCGGGGTCATCTGGCTCGCCGCGCAGGTCCAGGCCAAACGGCAACAGTGGTCGTTTGCGCTCCTCGAACACGAACTCCTGTACGCCGGACTCCCCGTCGACCCGCCCTCCGCTACCGTCGCCGAAAACGGCGAGGCGTTCGTCCCGATCGGGATCGTCACACAAAAGGGGGCGTACGAACTCCCGGAGATCCGGCGAACCGTCCTCCAGAAAATGTTCGACAAGTATAAGGGCGGGGCCGAACTCGGTGTCGTGGACGATCCCACGTTCTCCGTACCCGAAAAAGACGACAACCGAAAGTTCGTCACCTCGCAGCAAAAGGAACTCGAACGGGTTTCCGACAAGGTGTTCGCCGCCCTCGACAGGCCCGTCGCCGGACAGCCACCGACCGATGCCCAGAAGCTCGCCCGCCTCCGTTCGTGGCTCCTGAGCCTGTCCGCGACCGGGTCGCAGCGGGACGGGATCAACGCGCTGACGAGCGACCTGTTCGTGCCGAGCCTCGCCCAGACCGCCCGAGCCGAACTTCCGCTCGCCGCCACCCTCGACGAACAATCGACGGCCCTGCGCAGGATCGCGGACGCGGTCGCCGAAGGGAAAGACCCCGCTGCGGTCGAACAGACCCGCGTCGCCGAACTCGCCGAAGCGGTCCGCCGCGCCGCGACCGACTCCGAGCGAAAAGCCCTCGAACTGCTATCGAAACTGATCGCCGCACTGCCCGAAGGCCCCGAACGCGTCAAAACCGCCCTCGAAACCGCCCGGTTGCTGCTGCTGGCCCGCTTCGAGTTGGCGGCCCTGCCTTCTGCGACTTCCCCCGGCGAAGTTTCCGGCGACGCGCCCGGCAAGCTCTCTTCGGGCGACAAGCGGTTCCGCATCGCCTCGCTTTTGTACAACCTCGACCCGATCGACCCCGCCCAGGCGTGGGACAACGCGAGTTCGCCGCTCCTCACCGATGCCGATGTCCTGTTTCTGTCCCAGGCGCAATCGTTCCTCGCCAACGAGCAGAATCGCTCGCGAGCCGACGCGATCTTCCGGCGGGTCCGGGGCGCGCGTCTGGATTGGATCCGCAGAGTCCGGTTTATCGTCGGTGCGGATACCTATCGGCAGGTCGCCGAGGCCCGCGTTTCCGACCTCCTGAACGCCGCCTCCCGCATCAACGACGTGTTGCGTCAGGAAGATGCCGCCATACGACCCCGCCACGCGCTGCTCGTCGCGGAGGCCCAGGCTCTCGCGGACGAGTACGACTTCAATCTGAAGGCCGCTGCGAGCCAGCAGGCGATCGTCAACGGGTACCGGACCGCGCTCAAGGCCCGCGAAGAAGAACGCGATCAGTTGAAGATGTCGCTGACCGAGGAACGGCGATTCGTCGTCGATAAACTCGCGGCACTCGATGTGGAAGAACGAAAGCTGTTCGTCCTTCAGGCCGAACTCGTCAAACTTCAGGATCGCTTGTTCGCGCTCGAAACCAGCGTCCGCGAACTGGAACTCAAAACCCCGCCGACTCGCTCCCCGAAGTGACGACCGTCGGTCGGCAGGTATAGAATCGCACAGCGGTCGAGTCGGGCTTCGCAGGACAGAACCGGGACCAGGGGAATATCATGACGTTTCTGGGCAAACTACTCGCGGTGCTGGTGCTGGTCGGTAGCGTCACCGCCCTGACCTGGTCGATCGTATTCTCGACCCAGAAGCAACCGTGGATGGGGGTCGCCAAAAAAGACGGCAGCAACCCCGCGCCGGTCAACCCGATCGCGACCGTCGCCGAGGCGATCAAATCGGCGGACTCGCAGCAGGAGTCCGCGAGTGCGCGGCTGATCTTCGCGCAGGCCGACACACTCCTGGGCGAAATCCGCAAACCGATCCGGCGCGACTTTTACCAGGGCCAACTCGATCGGGTTCGCCGGGGCACTGCCGAAAACAAGGAGTTCCCGGTGCTGGGCCTGTCGTTCTATCCCAAACCGGGCGAAGCGTTCATTTTCGTGGACAGGGACCCCGGGCAGGCGTTCAACCTCGGCGCGGACGGCAAGCAGATCGATACCCCGAAGCAGCTCGCACTCAAGACCCGACTGGGGCTGGACCTGTTCCCCATCGAAGACTACCAGCGCAAGATCCCGCTCGCGGTCAAGCTGGCACTCGATCAGGACGCACTGAAAAACGCAGCGATCGAGGCGATGAAAGCCCTGACGCTCGAGATCGGCGGGATGGGCGAGACCAAGGGCCTGCGGACGCTGATCGTCGAACAGGAGTCGATCAAAAAGCTGGTCGATGGCGAACTGGACTACCTGCTCACGATCTCGAGAAACCGGCAGGTCGATCGGCTGATCTTCAGCCGCAGGCTGGTATCGATGGAAGCCCGCGAGAAGGAACTGCGCGACGCGATCGGGACGGGCACGACGGCCTCCGCGAAGTGAATGCATTCGCTTCGGGCGGCGGAGGGACTCGCTGTTCGAGGCGGGCCCTAATGCTGTTGACGCGGGGGTAAAAACAGTTATACACGCCATTCCCGGCCCTCTTCTCTATGGATCCGGGGTCTGGTATCCGGCTACGCCCACGGGGGCGGTCGGTGGCGATCTTCCGGGGGAGTATTCAACATGACCGCTGTCGGCAAGATTCTGATTTTCTTCGTCCTGCTCCTCAGCGTCGCCACCAGCGCGCTGATGGTATTCGCCCACCAGGCCCGTACCAACTGGAAGCTCAGCGCGCAGAAAAACGCTTCGATCGCACAGATCTCCGAAGCCGCATACAAGTCGGAGTCCAAAAAGCGGTCCGAAGAGCAGAAGCTCGCCGAGGAACGCAACGCTTCCCTTCAGAAGGAAGTGCTCGATGCGCGAGCGACCGTCAAAGACCAGGCCAGGCAGATCGACGACCACAAACGAGTCGTCACCGAGAAAGACACCGCTTCCCAGTCCAGCCTGGACTCGCAAAAACTCGCCGGTGAAGAACTCGCCCGACTCAAAACCGAGCGGGAAGACTTCAACAAAAAGTACAACGTACTCCAGGAAAGCATCACCACACTGACGACCAAAAACGCCGACCTCGAAAAGGCCGCCGCAGTCGTGGGGAACAAGCTCGTCGATGCCGAACGCCGTCGGGAAGGTGTGACCGTCGAACTCCAGCGTACGACCGCCGAACTCGCCGCCGCCCGCGCGGGCAACCTCGCCCCCGCCAGCAACGGACGACCCGCTGCGGTCCCCGCACCAGCCAACGTCCGCGGAGAAGTCACTTACGTCGGTACGACCGGCCTGGTGTCGATTACCGTCGGCGCGGACAACAATCTGCAGGTCGGCAACGAACTGTTCGTCGCCCGCACCAAACCGACCCCGATGTACCTCGGTACGATCAAGCTGACTCGCGTCAATCCCAAGGAGTCCGTCGGCCAGTTTATCCCCGCCGGCCGCAACGATAAAATCCAGAAGGGCGACGAGGTCTATTCCTCGCTGTCCGGGAAGTGACTCCCATGCGGGCGATCGCCGCCTCGATCCTCCTGGGCCTGTCGTTCGTCGGGGCTATCCGCGCGGACGACCCGGAAGTCCGAAGGCTCGCCGCCCGCCTCGAGTCGAAGGACGCGGAGATCCGCCTCCTCGAAGAACAGATCGACCGACTGACCCGCCTCGTCCGGCTCCTCCGCTACCCGGTGGAATCGGCTCCGCCTCCCGTCCGACCCGAGTCGTTCGGGCTGATCGGCGGCGGGTCGGTAGCCAGGGCAACTGGCCCGGCGGTCGAGGGTCGGGTTCTGGGAGTCAGTTCCCAGGGGCTCGTCCGCGTGAATATGGGCGAAGCGACCGGGCTGAAGCCGGGCCATCGGCTCGCGGTAGCGACCGGCGGTACGATTCGGATCATTCGCGTCGATGCCCGCGACGCGATCGGTGAATATCAATCTTCGGACGACCGCCCGCTGCCTGCGGTTTCCGCAGTCGTGCGATGGTTTCGCTGAGGCAACGACAACAGAGGAGTTTTCCAGACATGGCCCGAATCGACGAAACCGTCGCCAAGCCGAAGAACGATGCCTACACGGGCATGTTGGCGATATCCTTCCTGGCTCTGACGGTCGCCTGCGTACTGCTGTACCTGGAGTACGACTCCTACGGCACGACCACGCCGCCGTCGTCGCCGACGATCGATGTCCCCGGCATCAAACCGACATCGGCGATCGCCCCCCGCATCGAACCCGCGAAGCCCGTCGAAGCTCCGAAAGAAACTCCGAAGGACGGCGAAGTACCCAAAGACGGCGAGGCTCCGAAGGATGCCCCTGCCGCTCCGAAAGACGCGCCCGCTGCTCCGAAGGACGAGATGCCCAAAGATGCCCCCGCTCCGAAGGGCGCGCCCGCCGCTCCGAAGGATGCGATGCCCAAGGATGCCCCGAAAGACGCAGGCGACAAAACGTCGAGCATCGTTCCCGAACGGCCGATCCGGTTGCCCGAATTGTCTCCGATCGCGCGACCCGTAGCGGCCTCGGCGATCGTCCCGGTCGGGGTCGAGATCGCACCCGTCGGCGAACTCCCGCCGTTGACGATCGTCCTTCCCGACCTCAGGGGTACGAACGCGGAACTGCCGCCGCTGGACATCAAGCCGATCGTTCTGCCGAAGTGATTCGACGATCTTATGGAGCCGGGTTCGTCCCGCCCGGCTCTATGCTCGCATCTCCGCCGATCCCTTCCGACTTTCGGACCCCCTCAACGCACCAGAACGCCATCCTGCATACGAAAAATCCGTCCGGACGCGGTACGGGCGAGTTCCTCGTCGTGCGTGACCAGCACGAGCGTGCCGTTATCCCGTCGCATCCGCTCCAGCAGCAGGGCCATAATCTCCTGGCCGGTCGAAGTATCGAGGTTGCCGGTCGGTTCGTCGGCGAGGAGTACGTTCGGCCGATTGATGAGCGCGCGGGCGATCGCCACCCGCTGGCGTTCCCCACCCGAGAGCGTCGTCGGCATCTGGTCCTCGCGATGCGTCAATCCGACCTGGGCGATCGATTCCCGAGCGAGTTTTCGCCGCTCTTTGCGCGGCATCCCGGCGAAGATCAACGGCAGTTCGACGTTCTCCAGCGCGGTCCGGCCGGGGATCAGGTAAAACGACTGGAATACCATGCCGATGGTCCGCAGGCGGTAGTCGGCTTTCTCGCGCGGGTCCATCCGCGACAGTGCCCGCCCATCGACGACGATCTCGCCGCCGTCGATCCGGTCCATACCGCTGAGCAGGTTGAGCAGCGTGGATTTGCCCGACCCGGATCGGCCCAGTAACGAGACGCATTCGCCGGTAGCGATTTCCAGCGAAATGCCTTTGAGTACGGGGACTGCGGCGGTCCCGCTGCCGTAGGTGCGGACGACGTTCTGAACGGAGATCATAAGGTAGGCCGATGTCGATATAATGCGCGGGGGGCGAGTCGGAGAGCTATTTTAGCGATATCGCAGTCGCAACAGAGGAGATTCCGGGTATGTTTCTGGCCTTCTTCCATCTCGCCGAGCGGCTCGTGTTCCGGGGCCAGCGCGGGCGCGGCGACCGCTTCGGGCACACCTCCGGCGGATCGGTGTCGTACGTCGGGCTGCGAACGTCGCCCGACAAACCGCCCGCGCACCTTTTGTTCCGCCTCGATACCGCCGATCCCTGCGTCGGCGTGCGGTTATCGACCTCGCAATGGCTGCCGCTGTTGTGCCCGATCCGCTACGGGGGGTGCGCGATGGGTTACCGGGTGATTTCCGATACCGAAGTTCGCATCCTGCGTATGGGCGAAGCCGAGGCCCTGGAGGGCTTCCCGCGCGACGATTACCCCGAGGAACTGCCCGTCGAATCGCTGCGAGTGGTCCCCGGCGATTACGACCCGTCCGACACCGGGGATGTCTGGTTTTACGCGGGGGTCTTCGGCTACGACCACCTGACCCCGCTCCAATATGCGCAGATGGTCCGCGACATCGACGAGTCGGGCGCGTGGGACGACGGCACGGCCGCGAACGCCGAGGAATACGCCCGGGACAACGAATTGCCCTACGTCCAGGGCCGACCGCAAACCGAGTGCCCCGATCCCGCGTGCGCGAACCACTCCCGGCCCGCGTCGCTGCGAACGATCGCCGTCTTCGAGGAGCATGCGGAACTCGCGGACGAGATGTGGGGCCCGGACTGCGGCGTTCCGCAGGTCATCTGGCAGGTCTGCCCGCTGTGCGAGGCGATCGCAGTAGAGAATCAGGCGACGTGATCCGGTCGGGGCCAAATCGGGCGACCTCCTACAGAAAAATCGACCCCGGACGCTAAGATGATCGGGATATCTCCGCGACTCTCAGGACACAGGCATGACGACCCCGCGCATCTGGATCAACGGCCGATTTTACGACAAGGCCGACGCCCGCGTGTCGGTGTACGACCACGGTCTGCTCTACGGCGACGGGGTTTTCGAGGGTATCCGCGTTTACAACGGCAAGGTATTCCTGCACCGCCAGCACATCGAACGCCTGTTCGAGTCCGCCCGCGCGATCCTGCTGGAGTTCCCCGGCACGGTCGAGAGCATCATGGACGCGGTGAACGCCACCGTCGCCGAGAATAAGAAGGTCGATGGCTACATCCGTCTGGTGGTCACGCGCGGGGCGGGGTCGCTGGGCCTGGACCCGCGCGGCTGCGAACCGCAGATCATCGTCATCGTCGACGACATCCGCCTCTACCCCGAGGAGTTGTACCAGGACGGTATGAAAGTCATCACGTCGTCGTACATCCGCAACCACCCCAACGCGCTGAGTCCGCGCATCAAGTCGCTGAACTACCTGAACAACATCATGGCCAAGATGGAAGCGATCCGCGCGGGGTGTCTGGAAGCCGTGATGCTCAACCACAAGGGCGAAGTCGCGGAATGCACCGGCGACAACATCTTCATCGTCCGCCGCGGGGTCGTCAAAACCCCACCGGTCGATTCGGGGATCCTCGAAGGGGTGACTCGCAACGTCGTGATCGACCTGGCGCGCAGCGCGGGCCTCGAAGTCCGCGAAGAGAACATGACCCGGCACGACCTGTTCGTCGCCGATGAGATGTTCCTGACGGGCACGGCGGCGGAGTTGATCGCGGTCACGGACGTGGACGGTCGCCGGATCGGCAGCGGCAAACAGGGGCCGATCACGAAGCGGTTGCGCGAGGCGTTTACGGCGTTCGCCAGACGGTAAGAGGGTATTTCAGAAACGAAGGCTGCCAGTCTTCGTTTCCGGCGGCGGTCCCGCCAACGTCACGCGGCTGCGGTCGCTTCGGTTGCGCTCATCGCTATCAGTTCGCCGAGGGCTTCCGTCAGCCCCAGGACTTCCGCTTCGGTGTGGTTAGCGTTGACCTGAATGCGCAGCACGCCGCAGCGGAACGGCACCGCCGGGAACGTCACGGATTGCGTGAAGAACCCGCGCTGGAACAGATACTGACCCGCCTTGAGGGTGTCGTCTTCGTCTCCGACGAACAGCGAGACGATCGGGGTCTCGCCGCCCAGGACGTGCCACCCCTGTTCGGTGGCGCGCTCGACCAGCAGCACCCGGTTTCGGTCCAGGTTCGCCATCAGTTTGTCGTACTCGTCGCTCTCCAGGATGTCCAGCACCGTGCAGATCGCTTCCATGTAGCAGGGCGGGATCGGGCCGCCGAAGATCCAGGTATTGGAGCGCATCTTGAGCAGATCCAGCATCGCCAGCGGACACCCGACGAACGCACCGAAGCAGGAAAACCCCTTCGACAGCGACCCGATCACCAGCGACTTGCGCATGACATCCGGGAACGCTGCGACGGTTCCGCGCCCGTTGGCCCCCATGACCCCCGTGCCGTGGGCATCGTCGATGTACAGGATCCCGTCGTTGCGGTCGGCGATCTCCTGGAACTCTTCGAGCGGGGGGAGGTCGCCGGCCATGCTGTATACGCCGTCGATGGCGATCAGCGCGTGCGAATACGGCCGGGCTTCGCGGAGCGCGCGTTCGAGGTCGATGGGGTCGTTGTGTTTGAACGTGGACGTTCGCGTACCGT
>Ga0105048_10014117_pt1 | contig 12451 bp, 10 predicted proteins | sample MAT05_FD_78382 | JGI IMG/M metagenome (GOLD analysis project Ga0105048, IMG submission 78382) | Freshwater microbial communities from Lake Fryxell liftoff mats and glacier meltwater in Antarctica - MAT-05 | ecosystem: Environmental > Aquatic > Freshwater > Ice > Liftoff microbial mat | place... | reverse complement strand
TGCCTATCCCGATAAAAAACCGGGATGTCGCTTTGCTCCATTTGCCTTCCCGATGAAAACCGGGATGTCACTGCGCTCCATTTGCGATTTTGCTTATTTACTTATCATTACCTATCCCGATAAAAAACCGGGATGTCGCTTTGCTCCATTTGCCATTTGCCATTTGCAATTTTGCTTATTTACTTATCATTGCCTATCCCGATAAAAAACCGGGATGTCGCTTTCCTCCACTTGCCTTTTGCAATTTTGCTTATTTACTTATGTCCCAGTTACGCATATCCGCAGTCAGTTATTTGAATACTAAACCCTTCATTTATGGCCTGTATCGCAGTGATCTGGCCGATATGATGGAGTTGAACCTGGATATTCCCTCGGTTTGCGCCCAGAAGTTGCTGCGTGGCGAAGTGGACCTGGCCCTGGCACCCGTGGCCATTATTCCTGAATTGCCGGAGGCGTATATTGTTTCCAATTACTGTATCGGAGCGGTGGGCCAGGTAAAAACGGTGTGCATTTTCTCCAACGTTCCTTTGCCGGAGGTAAAGCACTTGTATCTGGATTTTCACTCCCGCACTTCGGTGGCACTGGCCCGTATTTTATGTGAAAAGTACTGGCATATTCAGCCGGAATTCGTGCCCGCGACGGAAGGTTTTGAGCAAAAAATTGGTGGTACTACGGCGGCGGTCATTATTGGCGACCGGGCGATTGGGAAAGACAAGCAGTTCGCCTACACCTACGATCTGGCGGAAGCCTGGATGAACTGGACGGGCCTGCCCTTTGTATTTGCCGCCTGGATCAGTACGAAACCCATCCATGCGATTCTGATGGAGCGGTTTAATGCTGCGCTGCAACTGGGCATTGACCACATCCCGGAATTGACGAAAATACTGCCGACCATGCCTGATTTTGATCTGGAAGAGTACTTTAGTCACCATATTAGTTATAAATTGGACCAGCCAAAGTGGTTGGCATTGAACCGTTTTTTAGGCCTGCTGGCCGGGGAAAATGGTTACCACCTGCGGCGAAATGTTCCGGCGGCGACAGTTGCAGCGAAATATGGAGGCTTACGTCAACTTCCAGTGAGTATGGTTGTTTAAATGGAGATTATTCAAAAAAGTGTGGTACACCTAAATTAAGCTGGGCCACACTTGACGGAACACTCTCGTTTAATGATTGCTCCACCGCCACCAGGCGCAGGGCATATTTTTCAAACATCCAATCATCTTTTATGCATAATATCCTCTCTCCTGCTGACGCTCCTACTACCTCCATCCACCCAGGCACCACGGAAATAGCGACCCTGGGTGGCGGTTGTTTTTGGTGCGTGGAGGCTTTTTTCCAGGATTTAAAGGGCGTCTCCACCGTAGAAAGCGGTTATAGCGGCGGCCCAATGGACAATCCGACGTATGAGGCCGTATGCAGCGGCAGAACTGGTCATGCCGAAGTTATTCAAGTGACTTTTGATCCGTCGGTGATTTCTTTTCAAAATATGCTGGAAGTATTTTTCACCGTGCATGACCCGACTACGCTCAATCGCCAGGGCAATGATAGTGGTACCCAGTATCGCTCGGTGATCTATTACCACTCGCCGGAACAGCAGGCCGTGGCCGAACAAGCGAAAATTGCTGCCCAGGAAATTTGGGACGATCCAATTGTGACCGAAATTGCGCCGTTCCCCAAGTTTTTTAAGGCGGAAGCCTATCATCAGAATTACTACAAAACCAATCCTCACCAGTCGTACTGCTCCATTGTGATTGCGCCAAAAGTGCAGAAATTCAGGAAGCTGTACCGGGAAAAACTGCAAGGATAAAAACAAAGGGCAAATAATGCAAAAAAGCAAAAAGGCAATAAGCGATACCACCAAAAACAGAATAAGTTCAGATGATACTGACGTAATTGCTTTTTGCCTTTTGCCTTTTGCTTGTTATTGTAACCTTTATCCGCTTATTGCCTATATTTGCCTAAATATCAAGACACATGAACGATAAACAGCGATTGTTGGATCGAATTGAAGAAGCCCTGAACAGCGTACGCCCGCACCTGCGGATTGACGGGGGCGATGTACAGTTAGTGGATGTTACCGACGATATGCGCGTTCAGATCAGGTGGGTCGGTATGTGTGAATCCTGCTCCATGTCCGCCATGACGCTGCGGGCGGGTATTCAGGAGACTATTCGGGGCAAAATTCCCGAAATAGTGAGCGTGGAAGCACTGAACGGCCTGGTGCCTACCGTTTAATGAAATTTTGAGTATTTGAAGATTTGAGTATTCGATCAAAGTACTTGATAATCAGGTAATTAATCGAATACTCAAATCCTCGTATCCTCAGGGAGTTTTCATGCTAGTTACCACTTAATTCTCGCCTGCAATTTCCAGTACCTCTCTTTCCCGGTAATATTACTGCTGGTCACCGCCCGGAGTTGATTGGTCTGTTCCAGGCGGGCTTCCAGTCGCAACCAACGGTTCACGCGCCAGTGTAAATTAAAATAATAGCGCGAGCCTTGCCCCGAAAAGGCCGGAATGGAAATAGCCGAAAACAGGTCACTCTCGTAGGCAAATACGCGCGTATCGAAATTATCGGTGTCATAAATGGCGTAGCGAATAGTCCCGGTCAGTGGAAAGCCAAGTGGCTTGACCACCACTTCCTGATAAGCGATAAAGCCTTGCGACCGCCCCACATTCGCAGTCGTGTAAGTCGTCCATTCCACCCGGCTACGCAGTTCGACCGCCTTGCTCGCCTTATAGATCGCGTGCAGGCGCAACCGATCACGGCGATTTTCGACCAGACCAAACACCCCCTCCGTATTACTGTCGCTTTCCTTGGTTTCGCCTTGCCAGAGGGCATAGACGGAAAAACTCCGGCTTTTGGTCCAAAGCAAACGGGCCAGAAAATCCCGCCCTTGCGATGGCGCATTCACCCCGAAGCGCAGCCACGGATGTCGCCATACGTCTGCGTAAACGTTTAACTGCCAACGCCTTATGTAACGAATATCGGCACCTATGTACATACCGTTTTCATTGGCCGCGTTGGAAGTCTCCGCAAAGGGAACCGCATAAATAGATTGATAATCGCGGGCCAGCGACCGATGTATCGCCGAAAAAGTCACGTGCTGATCGGGCGATAACAGCAGGCCGTTTACGCTGGCGATGGCGCCATTATCGCTGCGGGCGGTCTCGCCAAAAAGCAGCCAGTTGCGCCGCCGCCAGTTATAATCTACGCTCACGGCATTTAGTTGCCGTCCCCGAAACACGAATTTCCGGTAAGCAGCCACACTGGGATTCCAGGGTTTGTCATATTTAATACTCAGCCCATTGACGGAAACCTGGCCACTTTTCCAGCTATAGGTAGCCGATAAGCCGCCGACTTGCTCGCGCAATTCGCCTTCGTCGGCTATTTCGGAAGCACTGCGGTGCAGGCCGGAGCTTTGGAGCGATGAAAAAGCAATTTCCGGGAGTTCCAGATCGGTAGAGTCGGGTAGCACAACATTGCCATCGCGACGTCGGTTGGAGTATAAAGCGGTGACTTCCAGATGTTTGCCGAAGGCCAAAGTCGTGGCCGCACCGCGAAAAAAGAAAGCCTCGCCAAACGCCGCATAGGCATTGACTTTCCGCCCGCCCCGCATTACGGAGGTCGTTTCAGCGGATTTACTCACCGCAAAACCGGTTTGCAACAATAAACCTTGTCCAAAACGCGCCGAATAATCGCCGAGCGCGACGACTTTCACCGTACGGTTCAGGTTTTGTGCAAAGATATGGGCACTATAAAAATCGAATCCGCTGCGGTTGCTTTTGCTGAAAAATGCTTCGCCGGGATCGTTTTCAGCGGTAAAACCGAAGCGCAACCGATTATCGAAACTGTGTTTGTAGCGAAAAGCCCAGGCGTTCGGTTTGCCTTCCACTTGGTTGGTATAATTGGGCGGATCGGGTCGGCCCCAACGCATCAGAATTTCATTATCACCTTCATGTAAACCCCTCAGAATGTTGGTGTTGCGTGTATCCAGGTCGGTTCGCACCGTGGTAAATTCGAGGAGCCGCCGGATGTCCGATATTTCCAGACCGGGGATGGATTGCAGTTCGTAAGCGTTCAGGAGCGGACCGAATTTATCGCGGTACGTGAGGAAATTTCCAATGACCAGTTCGTTGATCAGATGCAGTGAAATCAGTTCATTGCGGGTGGCCCGGTTCAAGTTGAGCGGGCTGGTACGATAATTTTCCAGATTTTCCAAAAACTGCTGGGCATCCGACTCGGAGGCTTGCTCGTTGTCGCGAAAGAAATTTTCCAGCAGCTCATCGGTGGAAAGAGTCTGAATTTGCGCAGTGATAGGCCCCAAGAGTACGCTAAAGAGCATACAGAGCCACATTATTCGAGATTTTTTCACTATTTTTTGTGTAAATGAGTGGCGAAGAAGCATCCTTTTCGTCTTGAACACAGCAGCACGATTTGAAAAAACAATGATAGCGTGAATCTTGCGTTTAGAGCGCGCTTTTCCAGTAGGTATTTCTAATTTTGCGCAAGATTTTTTAAAACAACTAAAATAACTTTCAAACATGAAAAAAACAATGATGGCACTTTTCGCCGGAGCCATGCTGACCTTTTCGCTGGCTTCCTGCGGACCCAAGCTAATGACCCAGGCAGAGATGGATGCAGCAATCAATTCGGGCTACGAAACCGCACGTGTGACCGTGGAAGCCGAAGAAGATCAGGCATGCCAGGCCAACTTTGACCAACGCGTACAAGAGAAAGTAAATATGATGGACATGGAAGCCGCACCGCAGGCTGTTCCGATGAAATAAGCCATCATTTTTTCCCTGCTCATTTCAATCATCACTTACAAAAAGAAAAAGAACATGAATAAGAATCTGCTTTTAGTCGGCACAGTAGCTGTGGCCGGCTTTCTCACGCTCACCGCTTTTGGTGGCAAGACCCTGGAACAACAGCAGGCCGAAGTGAAGGCTGCCGTGGATGCGAAGACCGCTACTTTGCGTCTGGAAAAACAGGCCGATTGCGATAGCCGCGTGATGGCTGCCGCACAGACCAAATACGACGAAGTGCTGGCTGCACGTACCACCGAAGTGGTTACTAAAGGAGGCACCGTAAAGAAAGGTACCCGCCCGAAAGGCCCACGGGTGGATCCATTGCCACAACCAACCAAGCCCACGGAAGATAAAACCAACCGTGGTCGTGGTGACGTAATCAAACCAGGCCAAAGCAATGAGCGCGGTGATGTAATCAAACCAGGCGATAACCGTCGTCGCGGTGACGTGATTAAGCCAAGTGGTGGTGGCAATTAATAAATTGGTTTCCAATAATTAGCATAAAAAAAGCCGATGTTGAAAAACATCGGCTTTTTTTATGCTTTACTCACTTTTATTGAATGGTCAATGTTTCAGTGCAGTTTTCTACTGGAAGACCATCTTGATAGTCAGTCACTACGGAAACGGTCAATAATTTACCAGAGATCGTACCTGTGCCGGTAATTTTACGGTTACCAGCATCGGTCATATTGATGCTGATGGTGTTAGAAGCTGTCACCGTGGCGTTAATAAAATTGGTGCCAGTATAACCACCAAATTCATTAATACGGACAGTAGATGCATCAACGCGGGTAATGCTGCCAGAGTAGCTACCGGTAAAGCAGGTAGATCCGGCGCTATAATCACCGAGAAATTTAGATGTCCACTCTACTGTGCATTGGCCATTTACATCTTGGTCATAGCCTTCATTACATACGCAGGTGCCTTCAAAGCAGTCACCGTTTGCACCGCAGTCAACGTCTTTACATGGATCGGCGTCGCCGCAACCTGGGGCAAAGGCCAGCATAGCACCAAAAAGGAGAGCCGGGAGAAAAGATTTTTTGCTCATAATAGAGAATTTTTTGTGTAATAGATGATTGATGATGAAAAAATGAGTTTTGTTGCGCAAAAGTAGTCAAAAGGTGGAAATGACCAAAGATTTTGGCAGACCTGGTTAAATTATTGTGCCACGCATTTGCCAATTGCCTGTCCCTGCGCACTGCTGATCCGCACTATCAGCAATCCCGCCGGGGTTTGGGCAGGCAATAGGAGCGACAGGGTCGCCGTATTGGTCGCCTGATCTTCGCGCCACCAGCGTCGCCCCGTGGTGTCAAATATTGCTATTTCGACCTTTTCGCCCACCAGCCACGCGGGCAGGTACAGTTCCAGCCAATCGCCCGGCGTGATCGGATTTGGGGCCAGACCAATGCTGGAAGCATGAGGCTCTTCCGTGGCCGTGAGATAGGAAATAGTAATACAGGTATCCTGGCTGCATCCGTCGCCATCCGTGGCCGTAACACAGTAGTTTCCAGGCAATTGATCGCTAATTTGCGGGGTCGTATTGCCATTACTCCACTGAAAATAATATGGTTGGGTGCCACCGCTTACCGCGATACTGGCCGCTCCATTGGCACTGTTTGCGCCGGTGGCCATTTGCACTTCCGTAGTCAGTGCATAAGGGCTTACATGAACCGAAAATATAGAGACGCAGCCTGCTGCATCCGTCACGGTACCGCTATAAAGTCCGGCGGGTACAGTAAATGGATTGGTCAGAATATCCGGGTTGCTCCAGGCGAGTTGATAGGGCAGGGTACCGCCAATCAGTTCATAATTGATTTCGGTGAGGCCGTTGCACAGATTTTTTTTATTCAGCAGAAAGAGCGGCGCATTACCGTTTTGCACCACGGTGGTCGCGTCGCTGGCCTCGCTGCTACATCCGTACGCATCAGTGACGACCAAAGTGGGCGTGACCGGGTTGCCTTGTCCCGTCCAGCCGGCAAAAACGAAGGGGCAGGAGTCGGTGGTCGAGAGTATTGCTCCGTTATAAGTCCACAAATAAGCGGCATTTTGGGCATTCGTCAGGGCGTGCAGCAAAATGGGATTGGTTGGCAGCACACAACCAACCGTAAATTGACCAAGCAGGCTGGTAGTCGGTGTCACTATATGTTCTTCTACCACGACCGTGCTCTCCGCCGGGCAGAGCTTGTTGGCGGTGCCACCGAGCGTCGCAGTCACGGTATAAATGCCGGCGGTGGAAGCCAGGATACAGGGTGTATTCGCCAGCGTTGCCTCATTTCTTTGCCAGGAAAAAACGGCATTGTCCGGGGCAATAGCGCAAAGGCTAAGCAGTGGCTGGGCGCAGGTGACCAAACCGGAGGTGGGCAGATTGGCCAGCAACGCGGCCGGATTGAGCACACCCAGTTGCAAATGCACGAGGGTGTCACAGCCGCCGTTGCCAGAGAGGATGATGTCATAAGTGCCTGGCTCTACAAGTGACTGACTACCAATGTGATATGTTTCGCCACTACAAATATCGGCCTGAATATTAAACACTGGCGGACCGCTCCCACTGATCGGGTGGGTAAAATTCTGGCTGCAACCATTTACATCCGTCACCGTGACGGTATAGTTGCCGGGCATATTCACGACGATGGTCGCGTTGGAGCTGCCATTACTCCAATAATAGTTATAAGGGCCGACCCCGCCAGTGGGTTGCGCAGTGACCTGAGCGGTGGGGTTGCTACAGCCAAATGGAATGTAGTTAATAAATTGATTCGCAATCGGTGGAGGTTGCCCCAGTAGGATTGTATCAATTTTGCTATAGCCGCCTGCACCAGTCACGGTGACGATATAAGTACCGGCTGGCACATTGTAAAGCGTGTGAAAATTATCGTTTTCTACATAATTCCAATGGTAAAACAGCCCCGCCTGATTACCGTAGACCGATACGCCGACGATGCCCGTCGTATCACCATAGCAGTTGGGGGCTACCTTTTTGGTATCCACGACGGTAAAGGGTGGGGCGGTTGGTCCACCGTAGCGAAAACGGAGGTGATAGTTCAGGCCATCGTTATTTTGGACAATAAACGTTTCTGGCACCAAATCGTCGCCAATCGTATCCACAGCGGCCCGGAAGTAGGCTTCCATGGTATATTCCTGGCCAACGACGAGACCGGCAGTCAGATTTACGTTCGTATTTACACTGCGATAACGCGTGGTATAAGGCCCGACCAACGTATTATAATCTTCCTGCAAATTGACCATTTGCCAGGTGCCGCCGGGTGCGCCGGTTGGGAAAACCCGAAAGTAAATAGCCACCCCCGTGACGTTATTTTGGCAACTTTCCCAATTGATGGACTTGGCCCGGGCCAGCGACAGGGACTGGATCACGCCCAAATGTAAGCCATTGAAATCGGTGATGTTGGGGCAGGGCGCAATCGCAAAACTATCCACCGTCCCATTGATGCGCAAACCAATGCTGGTGGAGCAATTGCCGACAAACCCATAACCACAGGCATACAGCGTAGCCGAACCCAGCAAGAAAATGGCTAACGGTAATAAAAAGTACAAACGAATCATGGATGATAAAATCGGTTTTTAAAAAAATAACGGCCTAAATAGTGGAAAGCCCTTTACAGAACCTAAACGACTTCAAATATCGGCCCAATTATGCATATCGCCCTACAGAAACCAGTCAATTACCAAATCCATGCGGTTTATTTCAAATCCTGTTTACCTTTCGGCGTACAGAACGAAATATTTGCATGCTTCATCAAACGATCGTTGTCCCGCGCACTGCCCATTACTACCTGCTTGGTCAGCCTGGCCCGCACATTCGCCGCCTGTGGATAGTTTGCCACGGTTATGGACAAGTCGCCGACGAATTTCTGGAAGAATTTCGCCTGCTGGACGACGGTGCCACGCTGATCGTGGCACCCGAGGGACTGAATCATTTTTATCGTAAAGGTTTCGATGGGCCACCGGGAGCAAACTGGATGACCCGCCGCCACCGGGAAACCGAGATAAGCGACTACGCGCAATACCTGCAGGAGCTGCTCACCCACTGCCTGACGCTATTACCCACCTACGTTCGAGTGGTACTGCTTGGTTTTTCGCAAGGTACGGCAACGGTATGTCGCTGGGTCATGCGCTTACAGCCGCAATTCGATGATCTGGTGTTATGGGCAGGGCTGCCGCCCGAAGACCTGGACTATGCTGCGCAACGTAATTATTTGCAAACCAAGAATTTATACCTGTTGTACGGCACCAACGATCCTTTTCTAACGCCCGACCGGCTGGATATTTTGCAAAAAATAGAAAACGATAATGGCGTGAATTTTAAAAATACGGCATTTGAAGGAGGCCATGAAATACCCGCCGCCGAACTACGTGCTTTGTTGGAACGGCTGAACTGATTTGGCTGAAAAAAACATTTTCCTACCTTCGCGCCGGGATTGGGGTAAAGTGCCCTCCGACTCCCCCGTAAAGGAGGAGAGTACATTGAGCGAAAGGAGCTATTTTGCCTACCCGATAAAAAAATCGGGATGTCGCGCTGTTCCATTTGTTTATTGCTTTTTTGCCATTTTGCCTTTTTTAAGTAGGCGGGCAAAATTAATCGAGGTTATTTTTGTCGTAACTGGCTGATTATCAATGCCTATCCCGATAAAAAACCGGGATGTCGCTTTGCTCCATTTGCCTTTTGCAATTTTGCTTATTTACTTAATTGCTCTTCTATGGATTTTAAAAAAATCGTCCCGCATCTGATCGCCGTCGGGATATTGCTTGCCGTAGCGATGCTTTTTTTCGCTCCCAACGCATTCAATGGCAAGGTGTTGCCGCAGCATGATAATGATCAGGCGCGTGGTATGAGTGCCGAAATACAACAGTATATCAAGCAGGATGGACACGGGCCACTGTGGACCAACGGGCCTTTCGCGGGCATGCCGTCTTTCCAGATTTATACCACGCCGCACGGGAATTTGACCAAGCCGTTTTTTAAAGCACTCTTTCTTTGGACGGACTATACCACGCTGTGGGCGCAGGTATTTGTGGCCATGTTTTGCCTGTATTTGCTGCTTGGTGCCCTGAAAACGGATTGGCGCGTGGCCGTATTTGGTGCATTGGCCTTTGGCATTACGACTTATAATATTGACATTCTCGAAGCCGGGCACTCCACCAAAATGATGGCCCTGGCCATGGCGCCCGGAGTGCTGGCGGGGGCCGTGTGGGCTTTTAATGGCAGGTGGCTGCTGGGCGGCGGTATTACCGCATTGTTTCTGGCGATGCAGATTTATGCCAATCACGTCCAGATCACCTATTACACGCTCATTATCCTGGGTATTTATCTTCTGGCGCAGTTAATAGACGCCATACTGCATAAAGTGGTGGTGGCCTGGGCCAGACCTTTCGCCATGATTGCCTTGGCCATTGGACTGGGTTTTGGAAGTAATTTATCCAAACTCTGGCCCACCTACGAATTTGGTCAGGAGACGATTCGTGGCGGTTCGGAACTGAAAAGCCGCGCCGGACAAGGGAATGGCCTGGCTAAGGAATATGCTTTCGGCTACAGCTATGGCGTGCTGGAAAGTTTTACCCTGCTGGTGCCCCACTACGCTGGTGGCGGGGCCAATGAATCGTACAAGAATACTCAGTTATACAAGACTTTGACCACCAAATACCGCGAACAAGTGCCTGCTGCGCAAGCCAGTCAACAAGCGGGCGGACTACTTTATTCCGGGGCGGAAGGGGTTGGCACGGCTATTTATTTTGGTGCCATCGTCTGTTTTCTGTTCCTTTTGGGGGCTTTTCTGGTACCCGGCAATGCCAAATGGTGGTTGTTGAGCAGCGGTTTGCTGATGCTGACTATTTCCTGGGCGGGCAGATTTTTTCTCAACGACTTGTTTTTTAGTTACTTACCCATGTTCAATAAATTCCGGGCACTATCTATGGCACTCGGCATGGGACAAATGTGTTTTGCCGTGCTGGCCGCCCTCGGTCTGCAAAAACTGGCTGACCCGGATGTGGCTATCAACCGAAAAAGACAGGCTTTCTTTATAGCTGCTGGCGGTACGCTGTTGCTGCTTTTGGTGGCCTGGGCCACCAGTAGTCCTTCTGACCGGGCGTTGGATGCGCTGGCAAAAACCCCCGATTTGCTGGCCAATTTGCAGGCGGATCATGCTGCTTTGGTCCGTGGTGATGTGTTGCGTTCTTTCGCTTTTGTGGCCATTGCCGCTGCCCTCATCTGGTTTTACTTGCGAGGCGCGCTGAAAGCCAGTCTGATGGTTGGCGCAATAGCCCTATTTGCCCTGGCCGATCAGTGGATGGTGTGTAGCCGGACCATTTCTGCGGAAAAATATGCAGTCAAACGCAGCACCCTGGCCCCTCCGGCAGAAGAGGAGTATGACACTCAACTCAAACAAGACCCGGACCCGGATTTTCGGGTGTTGGACCTGGCCCGCGGGAGCCTCACGGGCAATGCCACCACTTCCTATTTTCATAAAAGCATGAGCGGGTATAGTGCCGCCAAATTGCAGCGCTATCAGGACGTGATTGATACCTTCCTGAACCAGGATATTAGCAAGAATCTGCACATTGTGGGCATGCTCAACGGGAAGTACATCGTCACCCAGCAAGGAAAGGTCATTCCGAATCCAGAGGTCTGCGGGAACGCCTGGTTTGTGCGCACTTTCAATGTGGTACCCTCGGTGGATGCAGAACTTGACGCGTTGCACACGCTGAAGCCCAAGGAAGATGCGGTGTTGCAATCCGCCGCTGCCACGACTTTGCAGGGATTGAATATTGAATATGATAGCGCGAATACGATCCGGCTGACCAAATATCACCCGGATAAAATGGAATATGAGTATTCCGCCAAAACGGAGCAACTCGCCCTTTTTTCGGAGGTATATTACCCACCCGCCAAAGGCTGGAAAACGTATATCAATGGGCAGCCTGCTCCCGATTTTATAAAAGCCGACTATTTGCTACGGGCCATGCGCCTGCCGGCCGGCCAGAACGTAAAACTGGAAATGCGTTTCGAGCCACGTTCCTGGTACGTCGGCGAGAACGTTTCGTTGGTGGCTTCTGCACTGGCGCTGCTGCTATTTTTTGGCGGCCTGTTCTGGTGGTTTCGTCGGCATGGTTTGGAAGACCCCAACCGGCTGACCGACATGGCGCGCACGACCATCGCGACGCCCCGGCCACCAGTGGTACGCAGCACACCAACCCCACCGGCCAAAGCGAAAGTGCCCCCGAAAGGAAAGAAGTAAGTTACTGATTTTCAACGCACTACCGTCACCGTACCGTTGGCCACAAAAGTGCTGCCGTCCAAGCGTTCCAGTTCGGTCCAGAAAACATACACGCCCGGCAGCACGGCTTTACCCTGCGTGGTACCGTCCCACCCAAGTTCTGGTTGGTCGGGCATCATATTGGCTACCTCAAACAGCAGCGACCCCCAGCGGTCGGCAATAGATAACCGGCGGATGATCTTTACCCCGGCTCCGGTACTCAAAAAGAAGCGGTTGTTGGGCGATGCTGCATCAGGGTTGAATACGTTAGGAGCGTACACGCGGTTTTCGGTGGTGACAGCAATGCGTATTTCGTCGCTTATGGTGCAGCCGCTGGAGTCGGTCGCGACCAATTGATAGACGATTGGCGCAGT
>Ga0105048_10014116_pt1 | contig 12453 bp, 7 predicted proteins | sample MAT05_FD_78382 | JGI IMG/M metagenome (GOLD analysis project Ga0105048, IMG submission 78382) | Freshwater microbial communities from Lake Fryxell liftoff mats and glacier meltwater in Antarctica - MAT-05 | ecosystem: Environmental > Aquatic > Freshwater > Ice > Liftoff microbial mat | place... | reverse complement strand
TGGCTGCACATCGCAAGGGCGGTGAGCGAAGACCTGCGGGTTGTTTGGGTCGCGTAAGAGGTTGGGTTTTTCGGACGCCGCCGGTGGCGTGGGTGTACCGCGCTTGACCCGAACTCCCCTCAATTCCCTTAGAAAGCCCCCTTTCCAAGGGGGTTGGGGGTGCCTCGCATCGCCTCGCTTCGAGTGCACGCGACTCCCACCACTGTTATTGGAAAAGCCCCCCTCGAACGACTCGAACGAGGGGCTGGGGGAGGCGGGGGCTGCACTCGCGGAGGGCTGTGAACCCACGCGGCCGCTTGCACCCGTCGGCGACCGCGATGTCGTGAACAGCGCGTCAGTCCTCGGCTTCGCTCGACGCGGCGGCGGGCATTGCTGACAGCGTGTAGGTCGCGTGGAGCTGCGCGACGAGCGCGCGGACGGTGTCGTCGCAGAGGGCGCGCGCCGGACCATGCTTGCCGCGCACGCCGTTGGTGATGACGCTGAACGCGAGCGCTTCGTCCGCCGGGCCGAGCACGAAGCCGGAGAGCGCGATGGCGTCGCCGAGCGTGCCAGTCTTCGCGCGGACGACGCCGCGCGGGACGTCGCGCAGTCGATTGCGCAGCGTACCGTCGACGCCGCCAATGGCGAGGTGCGCCAGATATTCGCTGCGCAGCGACGGGTCGCGGTAAACGTGGCTGAGGAGCTTGGTGAAGTGCGACGCAGCGACGAGGTTTCCGTCGAAGAGGCCGGAGCCGTTCACGATCGTGGCGGCGCCATGAGGCACACCCACGCGCTCGAGCAGCGCGATGGCTGCGGCGGCGCCTTCGGCCGTGCGCCCTGGACGACGACGCTCGGCGCCGACTACTTTGAGGACCATCTCGGCGACGAAGTTGTCGGAATCTTTGCCGAGCGCGGTGAGGATCTGGAACAGCGGCGGCGAGCGGTGCGAGGTGATCATCGGGGCGCCGGGCGGAGTCGCCGCGACGCGAACGCGCATCGGCGTGCGGATGCCGAGCCGGCGCAGCGCCTCGACGAACGCGTGCCCGGCGAACGGCACCGGGTTCTCGACGCGGCGCCGATACGACACGCCGCGGATGCCGAGCGGCACGGTGCCGCGAACGCGCAGCGTCATCTTCTCGCCGCTGCCGCGCTGATCGGCGATGACGCGCGGCTCGCCTACGGCCGTCGTCGTGACCTCGTTGGTCAGCTCGAAATAGCCGCTCGCGTCGAGGCGTACGACCGCGGGCGCGCCCTCGCTGGCGCCGGGCACGACGCGCAGCTCGTAGGAATTCCCATCGACGGCGAGCGCGGAGACGGGCGCGCGAAACGCGGCGACCTCGTTCGGCTGCTGCTCGAACGCGGGCGGCAAAAAGCGCTCGTCGAAGTACGTGCCATCGACCACGACCTCATCGATTCGGCGCACGCCGCGATCGACGAGCGCCTCGGCGAGCTCGACGAAATCGGCGAGTCGCAGCGTCGGATCGCCAGCGCCCTTCAGGTAGAGCCCGCCGACGACCGCATCGCCCTCGATGGTCCCGTAGACGCCGGTGAGCATCCGGAAGTCGGCGCCGAGCGAGGTCAGCGCGGTCGCTGCGGTGATGAGCTTCTCGTTCGACGCGGGGTTGAGCGCGAGCTCTGCGTGATGCGCGAACAACACGCGGCCGGTGCGCGCGTCGACGACGGAGAGCGCAACGCGCTCGCCGAGCGCGGCGCGGGTGACGAGCGCGCTCAGCGTGCGCTCGAGCGGCGCAGCGGCGCGCGGTGCGTCCTGCGCGGACGAGCGCGGCGAGCTCAGCGGGACGAGCGCGGCGAGCAGCAGCAGCGCGAGGATGGCGGAGCGTCTCGCGCGCACGGCGAGGCGCTGCGTACGGGCGGTGTGCGTCGACATCGAGGCCGCGAAACTAGCACGGCGCGCTCGCTGCTCGCGGGGCTCTGCGCGCTCTGCTGCACGCTCGCGCTCGGCTGCAGCGGCGCAGGGGAGGGCGAGGCGCAGCGCAGCGACGACGCGCTCGTGCTGGTGCTGCCGCAGGACGTCGAGCAGCTCGACCCGCGCAAGGTCGGCGACGCCTACGGCCTCAAGGTGTCGCGGCTGATCTTCGCGTCGTTGGTGACGATCGATCCGCGCACGCTCGAGGTCGTGCCGGATCTCGCCGAGCGCGTCGAGGTCGAGTCGCCGGTGCGCTATCGCGTGACGCTGCGCGCGGGCCTGCGCTTCTCCGATGGCAGCGCGCTCGACACGGCCGACGTGCGCGCGACGTTTCGCAGCATCGTCGACCCGGCGATCGGCAGCCGCTTCGCGCGCAGCTACGCGCGCATCGTCGCGCTCGAGCTCGTCGACGCGCGCACCATCGTCTTTGTGCTCGACGCGCCGCACGCGACCTTCCTCACCGATCTCGAGATTCCGATCCTGCGCGCCGAAGACGCCCATCACGCCGTCGGCGTGCCCGGAGGGCCAGAGCCGATCGGCGCCGGTCCGTATCGCCTCGTGCGGCGCACGCCGGGGCACCTCGAGCTGCGTGCGAACGCGCGCTGGCATGTCGGCGCGGCGCGTTATCCGCACGTGCGGATGATCGTCGTGCGCGACGACAACACGCGCGCGCTGCGCATGCTCGCCGGCAAGGGCGACCTCGCGGTCAACGCCGTGCCGCCGCTGCTCGTGCCGATGTTCGAGCACGACGCGCGCTTTCGCGTGCGCACAGCGCGGGGCATCGGCACGACCTACCTCGGCACCAACCTCGACGCGCCCGCGCTGCGCGACGTGCGCGTGCGTCGCGCGATAGCCCACGCCATCGATCGCGCGCTGCTGGTCGAGGCGAAGCTCGGTGGACGCGCACACCTCGCGCGCGGCTTCGTGCCGACCGGTCACTGGGCGTACGCCGACGACCTGCCGTCGTACGACTACGATCCAGCACGCGCGCGCGCGCTCCTCGACGAAGCGGGCTTACGCGATCCGGACGGCGATGGACCCGAGCCGCGCCTACGCCTCACGCTGCGGACCAGCACCGACCGCTTCCGCCAGTCGATCGCGCGCGCCATCGCCGCGATGCTCCTCGAGGTCGGCATCGTCGTCGATGTCCGCCCGAGCGAGCTCGCAACGCTGATCGCCGATCTCGACGCCGGCCACTTCGAGCTGGCCACGCTGCAGATCCCCGAGGTGTTCGAACCGCACGTCCTGACCTGGTTCTTCGGCACCGAGCACGTGCCAGGCTCAGGCCGCGAGGGCGCGAACCGCTGGCGGATGCGCAGCGCAGCGCTCGACACTGCGCTCGAGCGCGGCCGCGCCACTACGGTGCGCAGCGAGCGCATCAGCGCCTACCACGAAGCGCAGCGCGTTCTCGCCACAGAGCTGCCGGTGATCCCGCTGTGGCACGAGGACGTCGTCGCGATCACCGGCGCCCGCGCCATCGACTTCGACGTCCCGCGCGACGGCCGCTTCGCCACGCTCGCGCGCTGAGGGGCCCGACACCAAAGCAACGTGTCCATCCGGCGCCGACGCACTCGCGCCCGCCCCGCGGCTCTGAGGGTCTTCTTAGCGAGGACTCAGGTTGCACGCGAGCGCGCGGCGTAGACAGCGGCCATGCGATCCGAACTCTCCCCGTTCCTCGTCTCGATCGGCGTCGCGCTGGCGTCGTTCGTCGCGGCCGAAGCGGCGCTCGCGCAGCCCGCCGGCACGGCGCACGCAGGCGCTGAGCGAGCGGTCGGCTTCGACGAGGCTCTCGCGCTGACGCGCGCCGCGCCCGAGGTCCGCGGTGAAGCGCGGGCTCTCGCGGTGCGCGCTCGAGGCGACGCGACCATCTCTTCGCTCACCGCAAATCCGCAGCTCTACATCATGCCCGGCTGGCGCCTCGCGCCGAGCGCGAATACCGGCCCCGAGCTGCAGGCGTCCATCGTGCAGCCGTTCGATCTCGGTGGGCTCGCCGGAGCGCGACGCACGGCCGCGCGTCGTGAGCGCACCGTGCTCGACGCGCACGTCCGCGCGCGTGCGCTCGAGCGTCGCCTCACCGCCGCACACGACTGGCTCTTCGTCCGCGCCTCGGAAGAGGACGCCGAGGTGCTCGCGCGCGAGCGTGAGGCGGCGACCGCGCTCGTCGATGTGACGACACGACTCGCAGGCGCGGGCGAGCGCACCAGCATCGCGGTGCACGAAGCGCGCGTGTACCTCGCGGAGGTCACGCTGCGCGTGGTCGACAACGAGGGATTTCGCCACGACCTCGGGCTCGCGCTCGCGGCCTCGCTCGCGGATGGGTCCGGCCGTGCGCTGATCGAGCCGCTCGCGACGCGCGGTGCGGCGCCGCAGCCGGACGTGCCAGCAGGCGCGGCGCTCGCGCGGATGACGGCACGCGCCGATACGCTGCCTGCCGCGCGGCTCGCACGGCTCTCGGCGATCGCAGAGCACGCCCGCGCTGCCGAGGCCCGCGCTTCCTCCGGTGCGTCGCTGCAGCCTGGCGTCTACGTGCAGCGCGACTCGCCTGGCGGCTTCGTCGCGTACGGCATGTTGACGTACGTGCCCGCGCTGTTCGAGCGGGGGCAGCGCGCGTCGTCGGTCGCCGAGGGCGAGGCGGAGCGGCTCGAGGGCGACGCCCAACGACGCGCGCTCGATGCGCGCGTCGAGATCGCTGGCGCGGTCCACGAGGTCGAGCATCAGCGCGAGCGCGAGGCGCTGATGCGCGAGACGCTCGTCCCCGAGCTCACGGCGCTGGTGGCGCTCGAAGAGCGTGCGTTCGCGGCCGGCGAGAGCATGTTGTTTCGCGCGCTCGAGGCGCGGCGCCGCTCGCTCGACGTGCAGCGCCGTCTGGTCGAGGCGCGTCGCGATCGCCTCTGGGCCGAAGTGAAGCTGTGGCTGTTGCTCGCCACGCTGGAAGGTGAGGCCTCGTGATGCGGCGATGTGTTCTGTGGTGTGTCGTCGCAGGCGCCGTGTCGATCGCGGCGTGTAGCGAAGAGCCGAAGCCACGTCCGACGCCAGTCGTCGCGGAGGCCGCTGCGAGCGCGACCTCGCGCTGGGTGCGCGCGCATCCGCCGACGGATCTCGCGCTGCTCGAGGCGCCTGGTGAAGCGGTCGGCGCGCTCGATGGTGCGGGCGAGGTCGGCGCGACGTTCCGCGCGCAGGTGCGGCGCGTCCACGTGCTCGCGGGCACGCTGGTCGAGCGCGGCGCTCCGATCGTCGATGTCGTCGCGCCTGAGGTCGTCGCGGCGGCTGCTGCGTTCGTCGGCGCATCGGAGCCGCTGCGCGTCGGAGAGGCGCGTCTCGCCCAGCTACGCGTGCTGCGTGGCGAAGGGCTCGTCGACGCGTCGCAGCTATTCGATGTGGAGTCGCGCGTCGCGGCCCTTCGTGCGGATCGTGCGGCAGCACTGGCGACGCTGCGTGCGGCGGGGCTCGCGACCAGCGACGCACGTCGCGTGGCCTCGAGCGGTGTGGTCACGCTGCGCGCGCCGGTCGCTGGCGTCGTGCGCGAGGTGCGAGGCATTCCGGGCGAAGTGCGCGAGGCGGGCGGCGAGCCGTACGCACGCATCGCGGGCGGTCAGGCAGTGCGCGTCGAGGTGCGCTTCGCCGTCACGCCGCCTGAGGGCGCGCACTTCGAGCTGGTGCTCGCGGACGGCGCGCGTGTCGCCATCGACGGCCCACCGATCGCGCGCGTCGCGTCGCCGACCGACGGCATGACGACGTTGTGGCTGGCGCTGCCGGCGAGCCCGAACATCGCGCCGCGAGCGCGACTGCGCGTGCGGGTCCTACCGCAGGTCGAGCAGGGTGAAGCGCCGATGCTCGAGGTGCCGCTCCGTGCGATCCGCCGCGAGACGTCGCCGACCGGCGTCCCGAGCGCGCTCGTGGTGAGTCAGCGCGGCGGCGTCGAGGCGCGCGTGCAGGTGATCGTGCGCGCCGCCTCGGGCGCGTCCGCGCTGGTCACGAGCGTTCTGCCCAACGGTCTCTCCGACGGCGACGAAGTGCTGTCCGACGCAGCCGCGCTGCTCGATGTGCCGACGTCCGATGAGTGACGCGAGAGGAACGCCGTGATCGAGTCCATCGTCGGCTGGTCGGGGCGACATCGCGTCGCGGTGGTCGTCACCACGCTCGTGCTCGCCGTCGCAGGCGTGCTCACCGGTGCGCGCGTGCGCTTCGACGCGCTGCCGGATATCACCACCAACCAAGTGCTCGTGCTGACGCGCGCGCCCGGCTTCACGCCCGAGGAGGTCGAGCGCCTGGTGACGCGGCGCATCGAGGTAGCGCTCGGCGGCATGCCCGGCCTCGACGCGCATCGCAGCACTTCGCGCTACGGCATTTCCGCGGTCACCGCTGTGTTCGCCGACGACGTCGAGCCATACCGCGCGCGCCAGCTGGTGAAGGAGCGGCTCGACGCGGTCGCCGCGGATCTGCCCGCAGGAGTCGACGTGCCGGAGCTTGGTCCGCTGACCGGCGGGCTCGGCGAGATCTTTCACTTCACCGTGCGCTCGCCCCGACGCACGCAGGTCGAGCTGTTCGAGCTGGTCGAGCTGCGCGTCGCGCCGCTGCTGCGCTCCGTGCCCGGAGTAGTCGAGGTGAACACCTGGGGCGGTGCGCGGCGCACGCTCGATGTCGTCGCCGATCCCGTGCGCATGGCGCGTCACGGCGTGACGCTCGAGGCGCTTCACCTCGCGGTGACGCAGTCGACGGGCAACGCGCCGGGCGCGGCTGTCCCATCGGGCCCCGCGCAGACGCTGCTCCGCGGCGTCGCCTGGCCACGCACGCCGGCCGAGCTCGGTGGCTCGCTCGTTCGCGTCGTGCCGGGTGGCGCGCCGGTGCACGTCGCCGACGTCGCCGACATCGTGGAGTCGACGGCGACGCGGCTCGGCACGGCGACCGCCGATGGTCGCGGCGAGACGGTCTACGTGATGGTGCAGATGTTGCGCGGCGAGAACGCGCTGCGCGTGCTCGAGGGCGTTCACGCGCACATGGAAGAGGTGCGCGCCGCGCTCCCCGAGGACGTGCAAGTCGACCTCGTCTACGACCGCGGGACCCTGGTGCGCGCGACGCTGCTGACGGTGTTCAAGAACCTGCTCGAGGGCGGCGTGCTCGTCGTGCTCGTGTTGTTCGCGACGCTCGGCAGCTTCCGCGCTGGGCTGATCGTCGCGATGACCATCCCGCTGTCGATGATCGGCGCCGTCGCGGGCATGGTGCTTCTCGGCGAGCCCGGCAACCTGATGAGCCTCGGCGCGATCGACTTCGGCTTACTCGTCGACGGAGGCGTCGTCGTCGTCGAGGCCGTGTTTCACACGCTGCATCACGAAGCGCTGCCAGCCGATCCGCTCGAAGCGCGCGCGCACTTTCGCGACCGCGTGATCGAGGTCGCGCGCAGCGTCGCGCGCCCGGTGTTCTATTCGGTCCTCATCGTCGCGCTCGTGTACGTGCCCGTGCTGTCGCTCACCGGCGTCGACGGCAAGATGTTCCGCCCGATGGCCATCACCGTCGTGCTGGCGCTCGCCACCTCGCTGCTGCTGTCGCTGGTGTTCATCCCGGCCGCGACCGCGATGTTCTTGCGCCCGCGCGACGTGCCGCAGCGAGAGCCGCTGCTGATCCGCTCGGCGACGCGGCTTTACGCGCCGCTGCTCGCCGCGGTGACGCGCGTGCCTGCGCTCGTCGCGGTAGCCTCCGTCGCGCTACTCGCGCTCGGCGTGTGGCTGTTCTCGCGGACCGGCAGCGAGCTCGTCCCGCAGCTCGACGAGGGCGACCTCATCGTGCAGACGACGCGCGCGCCGGACGTGCGGCTCGAGACCGGCGCGGAAGAAGCGACGCGCCTCGAGGCGGCAGTGCTCGCGCACGTTCCGGAGGTCTACTCGGTGGTGTCGCGCATCGGCAGCCCGGCGGTCGCGACCGACATCATGGGCTACGAGCAAGCCGATGTGTTCGTCGGCTTGCGACCGCGCGCCGAGTGGCGCGAAGGGCTCAGCAAAGAAGCGCTGATCGCCGAGATCGACGCCGTGATCAGCAGACATGCGCCGGGCGCCGCGCTGTCGTTCACCCAGCCGATTCAGATGCGCTTCAACGAGCTGCTCGGCGGCTCTGTCAGCGACGTGGCGATCGGCATCGAAGGCGAGCACCTCGGCGAGCTGCAGCGGCTCGCCGAAGCGGTCGCCGCACAGGTGCGTGGTGTCGCTGGCGCGACCGATGTGCGCATCTCCGCGCCGCCTGCTGTCTCGCTGGTCGAGGTGCGCCCGCGCGCCCTCGACGCAGCGGCGATGGGGCTCTCGACGCGCGAGGTGCTCGACGTCGTGCGCGCGCTGCGCGTGGGCCTCGACGCCGGGCGCACCTACGACGGGCCAATCGCGGTGCCAGTGCGCGTGCGCCTCGGCGACGGCGCAAGTGCATACACGGTCGGCGATGTCTCCGTTCCAATCGTCGCGCTCGCCCATCCAGATGGCTCCGGCGCGAGCGGCTCTGCGAGCGCCGGTGCCGCAGAGCCCGCCGGCGGTCTCGTGCCGCTCAGCCGCATCGCCGACCTCGTCGATACGCAGACGCCGAGCTTGGTCGAACATCGCAACGGGCAGCGGCGCATCGTCGTCGGCTTCAACGTGCGCGGCGCGGATCTCGGCACGGTGGTCGCGGAGGCGCGCGCGCGCGTCGCGGCCCACGTCGTGCGCCCGCGTGGCTACGCGCTGCGCTGGGGAGGGCAGATCGAGTCGCTCGAAGAGGCGCGCGCGCGGCTGGCGGTGGTGATCCCGGTCGTGCTCGTCACCATCCTCGCGCTGCTCATTTGGCTCTTCCGCGCGTGGCGTCCGGCAGCGATCATCTTTCTCAATGTGCCCTTCGCGGCGGTTGGTGGCACCGTCGCGCTCACCCTGCGTGGCATGCCCGTCTCCATCTCCGCGGCCATCGGCTTCATCGCGCTCAGCGGCATCGCCGTCCTCAACGGCGTCGTGCTGATCTCGCGCGTGCGGACGCTCGAGCAAGAGGGCCACGACGCCGGCTCTGCGGTGCGTGAAGCGGCGCGCGGTCGGATGCGCCCGGTGCTCATGACCGCCCTCGTCGCGGCGCTCGGCTTCGTGCCGATGATGGTCGCGACGGGCGTCGGCGCAGAGGTGCAGCGGCCGCTCGCGTCGGTGGTCGTCGGTGGGCTCGTGACCTCGACCCTCCTCACGCTGGTGGTGCTGCCCGCACTGTATCCTTGGCTCGCTGCGCGGCGACGTCCGCCCGCTGAGATCGCGGCGCCTCCGACGATCGTCGGAGGCGCGTCATGAGGATCCTGGTGGTCGAAGACGACGAGCGTCTCGGGCTAACGCTCACCCGTGGCTTCGGCGAAGAAGGTCACCAGGTTGACCTCGTCGCGCGTGGCGTCGGCGCGCTCGCGCAGCTCCGCGACGTCTCGTACGACGTCGTCGTACTCGACTGGGGCCTGCCGGATCTCGACGGCGTCTCGGTGCTGCGCGCGATGCGCGAGCGCGGCGATCGCACGCCGGTGATCATGCTCACCGCGCGCGGGACCGTCGGCGAGCGCGTCACCGGCCTACGCGCTGGCGCAGACGACTTCTTGGTGAAGCCGTTCGCGTTCGAGGAGCTCCTCGCGCGCTTGGATGCGCTCGCGCGGCGTAGCGTCGGCCAGCTCGACGCGCTCGTCGCCGGCAGCGTGTCCGTCGATGGTCGGCGGCGGACGCTGCGTGCCGGCGAGGGCGGCGTCGAAGTGCCGCTCACGCCGCGCGAGTTTGGGCTCGCCGCCGAGCTGTTCCGCCATCGCGGCGAGGTGTTGTCCCGCTCACATCTACTGCGCGCCGTGTGGGGCACGGATTTTCTCGGTGATCCGAACGTCGTCGACGTCTACGTCGGCTACCTGCGCGCGAAGCTCACGCGCACCGGCGCGCGCGACGTCGCCATCCGCGCGGTCCGCGGCGTCGGCTTCCGGCTCGTCGACGGCGGCGCCAGCGAGGACGGCGCATGACGCTGCGCGGACGTCTGCTCGTCTTCGGCGCGGCGCTGCCGCTGCTGTTGCTGCTGCTCGCGTTCATCGGCGTCGGCTTGCTGCTCGATCAGCAGCTCGTGCGGCGCATCGACCAAGCGCTGCTCACGCAGGCCGCCGTCGAGGCGGTGAGCCTCTTCGACGCGAGCGACGGTGGTCCGCACCTGCACCTCGGTCGCTCGCCGCTGCACGAGCGAGTGCGCACGATCGAGCCGGCAGGAGCGCTCTACGACGCGGCGGGACGGCGCTTGTTGGTGCACCCCGAGGGCGCGGAGACGCCGCCGAGCCTGTCCATCACCAGCGCCACGCGTGATCCCGAGGTGAGCACGCGCGAGATCGCAGGCGAGCGCGTGCGCGAGATCCGCGTGCGCGTCGACGCACCCGATGGCCGCGCCTTCGTGCTCTGGCTGGGCGGCTCGCTCGCCGATCACGACCGCACGCTGACGACGTATTGGGCGGCAGCGGCGCTGTTCTTGGCGCTCGCGGCGCTGATCCTGCTGACGGTGCAGACGCGCCATGCGCGCTCGATCGACCGCCGTGTGCAGGCGCTCGCCGGGCACCTCGCCCGCATCCGGCTCGGCGATCTCGACGCCGTTCCGCCGCCCGACGCCGCAGGCGACGTTCTCGCGGAGCTCCGCGACGCGGTCGCGGAGACGACCGCCAAGCTGCGCTCGGCGCGCGCCGCCCAAGATCGCTTCGTCGCCGAGGCCGCGCACGAGCTGCGCACGCCGCTCGCCGCGATGCGCACCGGCATCGACGTCACGCTGCGCCGCGAGCGCGATCGCGACGAGCTGCGCGAGGCGCTCGCCAGTGCCCGCGACGAAGTCGAGCGCCTCTCGGAGCTCGCGACGCGCCTCCTCGATCTCGCGGCACCGAGCAGCGACGACGCCGCGCGCCGCACGACGGATCTGCGCGCGCTGCTCGAGCGCGCCGTCGACGCTGCGCGCGTCGTCGCGGAGACCAAGCGCGTCGCGGTCGAGCTCGACACGCCGGCCGAGTCGAGCGCGTTCGTCGACGAGGTGCAGATCCGCCAGGCCGTCGACAACTTGCTCACCAACGCGCTCCGCCACACGCCACCGTCGAGCGCCATCCACGTGCGCTTGGCCCGCGAGGCGAGCAGCTGGACGATCCGCGTGCGCGACGAAGGCGAGGGCGTCGCCGACGCCGAGCGCGAGCAGATCTTCGAGCCGTTCCATCGCGGTCAGGCAGAGGGCCGCGGCGCACCAGAGCTTGGCGGCGCCGGTCTCGGCCTCGCCATCGTGCGCGCCGTCGCCCGTCGTCACGGTGGCGACGTGCGCATCGATCCGTCGACGCACGGCAAAGGCGCAGAGTTCATCGTCGAGCTACCGGATCGGTGAGTCGCACGCGTCGACGAGAAAGGGCGCCACGACTCGCGTCGGGCGCCCTTTTTCTCAGTCCGCGTCGTCAGCCAGCGCGTTAGAGCCGACCGTTGACCGCGTCCCAGCTCACGTTGGCGAAGAAGTCCTCGAGGTACTTCGCGCGCTCGGTCGGCTTGAGATACACGCTCCACGCGTGCTCCCAGAGATCGAGCACGAGGATCGGCTTGGCGCCCGCCGGATGACCGACGTCGTGGCGGTCGATCCAGTAGTTGTCGAACTGCTTGCGCGACTCGTCGTAGTACGTGACCGCCCAGCCCACGCCGGGCATCTTGGCGGTGCCGAGCATGTCCGTCTTCCACGTGTCGAAGTCGCCAAACTGCTTGCTCACGGCCTCGCCGAATTTCGAGTCCTTGCCCGCGCCTTTGCCGCCGGGCGCGAGGTTCTCGAAGTAGTAATCGTGCAGGATCACGCCGTTGTGCTCCCAGCCCGCGCGACGCTTCAGCTCCTGATACTCCGCCGTCGCCGACTTGCCCTCGGCGAGCATCGCCGTGATCGTCTCGTTCAGCTTGTTCGAGCGATTCACGTAGCCCGTGTAGAGCGTGAGATGGACGGCCATCTGATCGTCCGAGATCGCCTGCAGGCCCTTCAAGGCCGAGTAGTCTTTCGCCACGTACTTCGCTGGGGTCCAGGTCATCGTGTTCGTCCTCCGCTGATCGGGTACTGGGGCCGGCAACCTAGCACGGGAAGTATCAGCCCTCATTCGTTGCGCTCCCGCCCGCGCGGGGAACCGCCCCCCTCAATATCTATCAGTTCTTTTTTGAGCCTCATTCGTTGCGCTCCCGCGCAGGGAACCTCCCCCAGCCCCTCGTTCGAGGGGGGCTTTTCCAATGGCGTCGGTGGGCGTCGCGTGCACTCGAAGCGAGGCGATGTGAGGCACCCCCAACCCCCTTGGAAAGGGGGCTTTCGGAATGTTGCTGCGAGGCGGGAGTGAGACGGCATCGTGCTCATTTACGCCACCGGCGGCGTCCGAAAACCCCAACGTCTTACGCGACCCAGACAGCCCGCAGGTCTTCGCTCACCGCGCTTGCGATGTGCAGCCAACTACACAATGCCGCTCGACCATCCTCCCCCGAGAGGACTTACTTACAAGAAAACTCCTCCCCCAGCGGGGGAGGCAGGGAGGGGGTGAAAGCCCGCCCCTGCCAAGGGGCAAC
>Ga0105048_10014115_pt1 | contig 12454 bp, 14 predicted proteins | sample MAT05_FD_78382 | JGI IMG/M metagenome (GOLD analysis project Ga0105048, IMG submission 78382) | Freshwater microbial communities from Lake Fryxell liftoff mats and glacier meltwater in Antarctica - MAT-05 | ecosystem: Environmental > Aquatic > Freshwater > Ice > Liftoff microbial mat | place... | reverse complement strand
GTGCCGGCCGATCAATATCGATAAATTTGAGGGGGTTTCATGAAAGTCTTAATTGCCGACAAGGTGTCCGCAAAAATGGTCGCCGAATTGAAGGCGCTGGGCTGCGACGTCGTTCTCAATCCGGACCTGTCGGCGGAGAACATTCCCGCAGCGCTCGCCGGCGTCGAGGTTCTCATCGTCCGTTCGACCAAGGTGACCGCCGCCGCGATCGAGGCCGGCAGCTCGCTGTCGCTGATCATTCGCGCCGGCGCCGGGGTCAATACGATAGACCTCAACAAAGCCAGCGAACGCGGCGTCTATGTCGCCAACTGCCCGGGCAAGAACACCGACGCCGTCGCCGAACTGGCGATCGGTCTATTGATCGCCGCCGACCGACGGATTCCCGAGGCGCTGATCGACCTGCGCGCCGGTAAATGGCGCAAGAAGGAATACGGCAAGGCCAACGGGCTCAAGGACCGGACGCTCGGTGTCGTCGGCCTCGGCAACATCGGCCTGGCGGTCGCCCGCCGCGCGCAAGCGCTCGGCATGAACGTGATCGCCTTTTCGCGCCGCCTGACGCCGGAAAAAGCCAAGGCGCTCGGCATCGGCTTTTGCCCGACCCTCGAGCAACTCGCTGAACAATCCGACGCGATCAGCCTGCATCTGGCGCTGGCGCCCGACACGCGCGGGATCATCAACGCCGATTTCTTCGCGCGCATGAAAAAAGGCGCGCTGCTGGTCAATACGGCGCGCAGCGAGGTCGTCGATATCGCCGCGCTCAAGGACGTGCTGCGCAGCGGCAAGATCAGAGCCGGACTCGACGTCTTCGAGAACGAGCCCACGGCCGGCGAAGCACCCTTCGCCGACGCCGAACTCGCCCGCCTGCTGTCGGCCGCCGCGCCGCATATCGGCGCCTCGACCGAACAGGCCGAAGAGGCAATCGCCGAGGAAACCGTACGCATCGCGCGCACCTTCATGGACAGCGGAAAGCCGCTCAACGCCGTCAACCAGCGCAAGCTGCACAGCGGTGTGCGCTGCGTCATCCGCCATTACAACCGGGTCGGCGTGCTGGCTAACGTACTGCACGAACTGCGCAGTGAAGGCATCAACATCGAGGAAATGGAGAACACCATTTTCGAGGGCGAACAGGCCGCCTGCTGCTCGCTGGTTCTCGACAAGACGCCGACCGCTGACGTGTTGACGCGCATCGGCGCTGCCGAAAACGTCATTCAGGCGATGTTGAAATAAACGATCCGCTGCTCGCCTTGATTGGGCGAGCAGCAGCCACAGCAGCGCGGATCAGCTTTCGCCGAGATAGGCGCGGCGCACGCGGTCGTCGGCGAGCAGTTCCTGGCCGCTTCCCGAGAAGCTGATGGCGCCCGTCTCCATGACGTAGCCGGTGTCGGCGACGCTGAGCGCTGCCTTGGCGTTTTGCTCGACGAGCAGCACCGTGACGCCGATCGAGTTGATCTGGCGAATGATGTCGAAAATCATCCCGACAAAAATCGGTGAGAGGCCGAGCGAGGGCTCGTCCATCATCAGCACCGACGGTTTGGACATCAGCGCGCGGCCGACGGCGAGCATCTGCTGTTCGCCGCCCGAGAACGTTCCGGCCTTCTGCTTGTGGCGCTCTTTGAGGCGTGGGAACAGCCCGAAGATGCGCTCGCGGTCGGCTTCGATCTCGGCCTTGTTGTTACGCGCGTAGGCGCCGAGCGTCAGGTTCTCGTCGACGGTGAGGTTCGGGAAGACACGCCGGCCTTCGGGAACGAGAACGATGCCTGATTCGACGATCGTCTTGGTCTTGGCGCCGAAAATGTCCTTGCCGTTCCAGTGGACCGACCCGGAGCCGGCCTTGACCAGGCCGATGATCGCATTGAGCGTCGTGCTCTTGCCGGCACCGTTGGCGCCGATCAGGGTAACGATCTTGCCCGCCGGCACGTCGAGGCTGATGCCGCGCAAGGCGTGAATTCCGCCGTAATGGACGGAGAGATTCTTGATCGACAGCATTAACCTACCCCCAGATACGCTTCGATGACCGCGGGATTGTTTTGAATTTCATCCGGCGTGCCGTGCGCGATAGTCACCCCGTAATCGAGCACGTACATCCGCTTGCAGACACCCATGACGACTTGCATATGGTGTTCGATGAGCACGATGGTGAGCTTGAACTGGTCGCGAATCTTCAGGATGAAGTCCATCAGTTCGACCGATTCCTGCGGATTCATTCCGGCCGCCGGCTCGTCGAGAAAGAGCAGCTTCGGTTCGGTGGCCAGCGCCCGGGCGATTTCGAGCCGGCGCTGCTTGCCGTAGGGCAGGCTGGTCGCCCTCGCCTGTTCGTGGTGGTCGAGGCCGACTTCGGCGAGCAGCGCGCGAGCGCGCTCGTGAATGTGCCGCTCCTTCTTCAGGTACGAGGGCAGACGCAGCGTCGCTTCGAGGAGGTTGGTTCCCATGCGCATGTGCTGGGCAACGAGGACGTTCTCGAGAACGCTCATTTCCTTGAACAGACGGATGTTCTGAAAGGTCCGCGCGACGCCCATATGGGTGATCGCGTGCGGCTTCATGCCGGAGATTTCCCGGCCGGCGAACAGGATGCTGCCCGACGTTGGCTTATAAACGCCGGTGATCAGGTTGAACGAGGTCGTCTTGCCGGCGCCGTTCGGTCCGATCAGGCCGATGATCTCGCCTTCCTGCACGTCGATATCGAGGCCGCTCACCGCGGCAAGGCCGCCGAATTGCTTATTGACGGCGACCGTCTGCAAAATGGACGTCATCACCGACCTCCCTTGGCGGCCTTGGCGCCGCGGCGCGGCAAGAGGCCGATACGCGACAGCGCGTCCCAGGAAAATTCGGCCTTGCCCATCAGCCCCTGCTGACGGTAAATGACGACGATCATCAGCAGCGCCGAGAAGAAGACCATGCGTAGCCCGGGAATTCCGGTCGTTGCGTAAAAGCCGAAATTGAGCGGTCCGTCGAGGAAGCGTAGTGCCTCCATGGCGATCGTGACGACGATTGCCGCGACCACCGAACCGGTGAGCGAGCCGACGCCGCCGAGAACGACGATCAGCAGGATGTCGAAAGTCTTGAGGAAGATGAACTGTTTTGGATCTATCGTCGTCAGGTAGTGCGCGAGCAGCCCGCCGGCGATGCCGGCGAGAAAACTCGAGATGGTAAACGACATGACCTTCAGGCCGAGGACGTTGATGCCCATCGATTCGGCGGCAATTTCGTTGTCGCGTATCGCCTTGAAGGCGCGTCCGTAGCTCGACTTGATCAACAAAACGAGGAAGACGGTAATAAGGATCGCCATCCCCCAGGACCACCACATCGTCGTGAACCGCGGCAGGCCCTTGAGGCCGAGCGAACCGTTGGTCACCGTCTGCGCGTTGGTCAGAACAACGCGGATGATTTCGGAAAAGCCGAGCGTGGCGATCGCCAGGTAGTCATCGCGCAAGCGGAGCGTGATGACGCCGAGCACCCAGCCGATGAAACCGGCGAGCATGCCGCCGAGCAGCAGCGCCGGCGCAAACGGAATCTGCACCTGCGCGAGCCAGGGAACGATCGGCTGCAGGATGAAGTTGACCTCTTTCTGCTCGGGCGACATGGTGAGGATCGCACAGGTATAGGCGCCGACCGCCATGAAGCCGGCGTGCCCGAGGCTGAACAGACCGGTGAAGCCGTTGATCAGGTTGAGCGACAAGGCGAGGATAATGTTGATCGCGCACAGTTTGAAGATCTGCATCGTGAAGCGATCAAAACTCTGGTCGAAGATGAAGAGCAGGATCAGGCCGATGATCGCCGCGCTGAGCGTCAGCTTCGCGTCGCGGCTCATCGGCGATTTCTTGAGCGTGTTCATCAGACTTTCTCTCCCTGGTTCTTGCCGAGCAGCCCGGTCGGCTTGACCAGCAGGACGATGATCAGCAGGACGAAGGCGAAGGCGTCCTTATAGCCGGTCAGTTCGGGAAGGAAGGCGACGGTCATTAATTCGATGATGCCAAGCAGCAGTCCGCCGAGGACCGCGCCGCCGATACTGCCGATGCCGCCGATGACCGCGGCAATGAAGCATTTGAGACCGGGCATGATGCCCATCAGCGGCTCGAGCCGCGGGTATTTGAGCGCCCACATGATGCCGCCGATCGCCGCCAGCGCGCTGCCGATGGCGAAGGTGATCGAGACGATACGGTTCACGTCGATGGCCATCAGACGCGCCGCCTCGACGTCGGTCGATACGGCGCGCATGGCCATGCCGACGCGCGTGCTGTGCACCATCCAGATGAGCACGGCGAGGATCACCGCGGTAACGACCGGAATGACCAGGCTGACGGTGGCGATGTGCACGCCGCCGAGGACGAAATTGGTGGCGAAGAATTCGGGGACGGGGAAGGCCTTCGGACGCGCGCCGAAGAGCACGATCGCCAGGTTTTCGAGAAGGAAGGAGGCGCCGATCGCGCTGATCATGATCGAGATGCGCGGCGAATCGCGCAGCGGCCGATAGGCGACGCGTTCGAGTCCGACGCCGAAGATCGCCGTCAGGGCGATCGCGACGATGACGGCGAGCCACCACGGCATGAGGAAAGCGCTGACGCCGTAAAACGCCAGATAACCGCCGACCATGAAGATGTCGCCGTGCGCGAAGTTGATCAGGCGCAGGATGCCGTACACCATCGTGTAGCCAATCGCGATCAGCGCGTAGAGGCTGCCAAGCGAGAAGGCATTGACGAACTGCTGTAGAAAAGTCTGAAAATCCATGAAGTTCCTTCAGGAACAGCAGTTAGTCCTGCTCGCTCCAAAAATCCCAAGTACAACACTTTCCGGACCGGCCAAGTGCAGCGAGCGTCTGCTAAAACACGCGACGCGGTCTACTCGCCCGTCCATGACAACGGCCGCGCGTATGCAGGATCCCGAGGCAAGAAAAATCCGAATGGGTCAGTAGCAGACGCTACGGCACATTCGGATTTTTCAGTAACTGCTAAGTACGCTTTGCTGCGACTTCCGATCAGGGCTTGACGGTCGTCAGGAAGACGAATTTCCCGCCCTTGACCGTCTTGAACACGGCGTCCTTGTCGGCGTTGCGATCGGCGTTGATGGTGATCGTACCGGCTGAACCTTCGAAGTTCTTCGTTTGCGCCAGCGCATCGCGGATCTTCTGCGGCTCGGCCGAGTTGGCACGGGTGATGGCGTCCATGATCACGAGGTAGGCGTCGTAACCGAGTGCGGCAACAGCCGCCGGTTCCTTCTTGTACTCTTCACGGAACGACTTGAGGAATGCTTCGGACGTCTTGTTGATCGGTACGTCGTTGGCAAAGAAAGTCGAGAAGGTCGCGCCTTCGACTGCAGCACCGCCGATTTCGAGGAAGGCGTTGAAGTCCCAGGTGTCGCCGCCGAGGAACTGGGCGGTCATGCCGAGCGCACGCGCCTGCTTGATGATCAGCGCCGATTCGGTGTAGTTGCCCGGGGCAAAGATGACGTCGGGGTTGTGCTGCTTGATGTTGGTGAGCTGCGCCGAGAAGTCCTGGTCGCCGGTGTTGTAGTCCGACGTGGCAACGATCGAAGCGGGGTCGCCCGAGAGCTTGACGAATCCGTCGACGAAGAACTTGGCAAGGCCGACCGAGTAATCGTTCGACACTTCACGGATGATCGCGACCTTCTTGGCTTTGAGCGTATTGAACGCATACGCGGCATTGACCGTTCCCTGGAAGGGGTCGAGGAAGCAGACGCGGAAATAATATTCGTTGCCCTTGGTGACGTTCGGGTTGGTCGCCGAAACGGCGACTGCCGGGATCTTCGCTTCGGCGAAGATCGGGCCACCAGCCATCGACAGCGAACTGCCCCACGAGCCGATCACCGCATTGACCTTTTCTTTTTGCGTGAGCACGGTCGCAGCGTTGGCGGCTTCGACCTTGTCCGACTTGTTATCGACAATGACGAGTTGAACGGTCTTGCCGAGCACTTTCGGGAACAGCTTGTTGGCCAGCTTGATGCCGTCCACTTCGTCGGCGCCGCCAGCGCCGTTGGCGCCCGTCAGCGGTTCGAAGACGCCGATCTTGATGATGTCAGGCTTAACCTCCGATTTGGAGCACGAGACGAGCGAAGCACCGACCGTTACGGCCGCAGCCAGCGTCAGAAGAGAGACAATCTTTTTCATGGAACCCCCTTGTTGTTAGACGTAGTGAAAGTTAATCGGCGCATGCTACAGACCGACCCTGCCGCCGTCAAGAACAATGGCCGGCGGGTGTCACAAAGCCTGCGGACTAGAGCGCCTGCCGATCGCGGCTGCTTTATGCGGCGCGCGGGCGTTGGTGGGTGAGCTTGCCGATATGCAGCAGCATGTCGTCGACCATCTGGGCCAGACCGATTTGCGGCCGCCAGCCCCAGTCGGCGCGTGCCGACGCGTCGTCTATGCTCTTCGGCCAGCTATCGGCGATCGCCTGGCGGTGATCGGGCCGGTAGTCGATGCGAAAATCGGGGCGGCGCTGGCGAATCGCGTCGCCAAGTTCGCGCGGCGAAAAACTCAGGCTGCCAAGGTTGTACGCCGAACGGATCGCGACCTCTGGCGCCGGCGCGTCCATCAATTCGATGGTCGCGCGGATGGCATCGGGCATGTAGATCATCGGCAAGGCGCTTTCCGGCCCGAGGTAGCAGGAGTACGTCTCGCCGCGGCAGGCGGCATGAAAAATAGCGATCGCGTAGTCGGTCGTGCCGCCGCCGGGCGCCGATTTATAGCTGATGATTCCCGGATAGCGGAGGCTGCGCACGTCGACGTCGTACTTTGAAAAGTAGTATTCACAAAGCCGCTCGCCGGCCTGCTTGCTGATGCCGTAAATCGTCGTCGGGTCCATGACCGTCAGTTGCGGCGTATCGACCGCCGGCGTATGCGGCCCGAAGGCGGCGATCGACGACGGCCAGAACACGCGCAGCGGCTTGCCCGCCGCCTGCCGCTCACGCGCGATTTCGAGAATGTTGAGCAGGCCGCTCATGTTCAGCGTCCAGGCGCGCAGCGGGTCCTCCTCGCCGCTCACCGAAAGGAGCGCCGCGAGTTGGTACACCTGGCTGATGCGCTGCGCGTCGATCAGCCGCGCCAGACGCGCGGCGTCGAGCACGTCGAGGATTTCGTAATGCGCCGCGCCGGCCGAGCTACGCGCCGCGATGTCGGCGGCAATGACGTTGTCGGTGCCGTATTTTTGCGCCAGCGCGCAGACGAGCTCGCTGCCGATTTGCCCGTTGGCGCCAATGACCAGAATGCGTTCCATTGTTCTTCTCCCTATTTGGCCAGGAGGCCGAGTTCGCGCCCGGCCTGGGCGAAGGCGGCAAGCGCCGTGTCGAGTTGTTCGCGGCTGTGCGCCGCCGAGAGCTGCACGCGCACACGCGCCTGTCCCATGGCGACGACCGGATAGAAAAAGGGCGTGACGAGAACGCCGAGTTCGTACAGGCGGCGGGCAAAACGCTGGGCTAGCGGTGCGTCAAAGAGCATCACCGGAACGATTGGATGCGTTCCCGGCTTGATGGTAAAGCCGAGTTCGCCGATCGCGGCGCGAAAATGCGCGGTGTTGGCGTGCAGCCGGTCGCGCAGTTCGGAGGACGCCGACAGTCGTTTGATGACCTCAAGCGAGGTGCCGGCGATGGTCGGCGCCAGACTGTTCGAAAAAAGATAGGGACGCGACTTCTGGCGCAGCAGTTCGATGACCTCGCGCCGCGCCGCGGTAAAGCCACCCATCGCGCCGCCCAGTGCCTTGCCGAGTGTCCCGGTGATGATATCGATGCGGCCCAGCACGCCGTGATGCTCGTGCGTGCCGCGCCCGTTTTCCCCCATGAAACCGGAGGCATGGCATTCGTCGATCATGACGAGCGCACCGTAGCGATCGGCGAGCGCGCAGATCTTGTCGAGCTGGGCGATCGTTCCGTCCATCGAGAAGACGCCGTCGCTGACGATGACCTTGTGCCGCGCGCCGGCCGCCGCCTGCAATTGCGCCTCGAGATCGGCCATGTCGTTATGCGCGTAGCGATAACGCGCCGCTTTCGCCAGGCGGATGCCGTCGATAATCGAGGCGTGGTTGAGGGCGTCCGAAATGATCGCATCCGACTCGTCGAAGAGCGGTTCGAAAAGGCCGCCGTTGGCGTCGAACGCTGCCGCATAGAGTATTGCATCGTCCATGCCGAGAAACTCGGCGATCGCCTTTTCGAGCGCCTTATGCACCGTTTGCGTGCCGCAGATGAAGCGCACCGAGGAGAGGCCGTAGCCGTACTGCTCGGTCGCCGTCACCGCCGCCTTGACCAACGCCTCGTCGCCGGACAGGCCGAGATAATTGTTGGCGCACAGATTGATCAGTTGGCGACCGTCGTCGCAGACGACGGTGCTCCCCTGGCGCGAGGCGAGCACCCTTTCCTGCTTGTAAAGACCCTGTGTGCGCAGCGCAGCGAGACTATCCTGTATGCCGGCGTAAAAAGTTTTCGTTGTCATGTTGTTCCTGGCTCTGGCGGTGGACGGTTGCGTCTGCTAGCATCACTGTTCGGTCGACCTTCATTTATCCGTTATATCGAACGTTAGTTCGATATAACGGATACTAACCAGCCGCATTGATCTTGGCAAGCCCACCAATGAAAAACGCCGTCACCCCGCAATCCCCCCCGGAAGTCGGCGCGACGCTGCAGAAGTTGCGCCTCGCCCGCACATTGACGCTCGATGATCTTTCCCGTGCCGCCGGCGTGTCGAAATCAATGCTTTCACAAATCGAGCGCGAAACTGCCAATCCGACGATTGCCGTCGCCTGGCGGCTGGCCAACGCACTCGGCGTCGGAATCGGAGAACTACTCGCGTCACAGACGCGGCAAGCCGAAGCCATCCGCGTTCTCGAAGCCCACGAGCAACCGACGCTGGCCGGCGACCACGCCGGCTACGTGTTGCGCATTCTCGGGCCGATGGAACTTGCCGGGAAGTTCGAGTGGTACGAACTGACACTGGCAGCCGGCGGCGCGCTCGCCTCGACGCCGCATGATCCGGGCGTCAGCGAGCATCTGACCGTGCTGCACGGCGCGCTGGAGGTCGACGTCGGCGGCGAAAAGAAAAAGCTCAGATCGGGCGCGACGGCGCGCTACCAGGCTGACTGCGCGCACAGCATCCGCAACCCCGGCAAGAACGAGGCGAGAGCCCTGCTCGTCGTCATCCATCGCTAGCCGTATCGATTTACGGCAGCGCGTCGCCTTCGAAAACGCCGAGCAGGCGATTCTTGCGTACGCTGCGCCAGGGAAAACAGCGGCCGTTCATGGCGATATAGACGCCCGGCTCGACCAGTTGCGCGGCCATGATGGCGCTGCCGAGGTTAAAAAGCGCGTCGCTGCCGGAAACCGAATAGGGGACCATGGCGCCGGTGAGAATAATGCGCTTGCCGGCCAGCGCCGGCTCCAGGGCTGAGCATGCGTTGCCGATGACGGCCGCCGTCTCGCTCATCGTGTCGGTGCCGTGCGTAATGACGATGTATTTTTCTTCGGCGGCGCGACAGGCGGCGAGCACGCGCTGGCGGTTCTCGTCCTGCATGTCGAGGCTGTCAACGAGCTGGTTGAGTTCGAGTTCGATGGCCACGCCGACGCGCACCTGCTCGATGATGTCGGGCAGATGCGTATCTTTGAAATCGAGCTGACCGCGGATGGCGTCGTAGCGCTTGTCGAAGGTGCCGCCGGTGATGATGATGCGCAGAGTCATGGGATGCTGCTCAGTACTTGGCATTGCCCGGCGTGCGCGGGAAGGGGATGACGTCACGCACGTTGGCGAGGCCGGTGATGTAGGAGATCGTGCGCTCGAAGCCGAGGCCGAAGCCGGCGTGCGGTACCGTGCCGTAGCGGCGCAGATCGCGATACCAGCCGTAATGCGCCGGGTCAAGACCAGTGGCGATCATCCGGCTGTCGAGGACGTCGAGGCGCTCTTCGCGCTGCGAGCCGCCGATGATCTCGCCGATGCCCGGTGCCAGCACGTCCATCGCCGCCACCGTCTTGCCGTCGTCATTCAGGCGCATATAAAAGGCCTTGATCTCCTTCGGATAGTTCATCAGCACGAGCGGCCCGCCCACGTGCTTCTCGGCGAGGAAGCGCTCGTGCTCGCTCTGCAGGTCGGTCCCCCATTTGACCGGGTAGTCGAACTTCACCTTGCTGTTCTGCAGAATATTCACCGCGTCGGTGTAATCCATGCGCACGAAGTCACAATCGACCATCGCCTGCAATTTGGCGATTACGCCCTTCTCGATGCGTTCCTCGAAAAACTCCATGTCGTCGGCGCGCTCGGCAAGAACCGCCTTAAATACGGTTTTGAGCAGCGTTTCAGCGAGCGTCGCGTCGTCGGCGAGGTCGGCAAACGCGATCTCCGGCTCGATCATCCAGAACTCGGCGAGATGGCGGCTGGTGTTCGAGTTCTCGGCACGGAAAGTCGGTCCAAAGGTGTAGACCTTCGACATCGCCAGGCAATAGGTCTCGACGTTCAGTTGCCCGGAGACCGTGAGAAACGCTTCGCTGCCGAAAAAATCCTTGGAGAAATCGACCTTGCCCGATTCGCTGCGCGGCAGATTGTTCAGATCCAGCGTCGACACGCGGAACAACTCGCCGGCGCCTTCGGCGTCGGAGGCAGTGATGATCGGCGTATTGACCCAGAAAAAATTCTGCTCGTTGAAAAACCGATGAATCGCCTGGGCGACGGTGTGGCGCACGCGCGTCACGGCGCCGATGACGTTGGTCCGCGAGCGCAGGTGCGCGACTTCGCGCAGATACTCCATGCTGTGCGCCTTCGGCTGGATCGGATAGGTATCCGGATCGTCGACCCAGCCGACGACTTCGAGCGAACTCGCCTGCATCTCGAAGGGCTGACCCTTGGCCGGCGAGGCAACGATCAGGCCGCTGGCGACGACCGAGCAGCCGGCGGTCAAGTGGCGGATCTCGTCGGCGTAGTTAGCGAGCGTGTCCGGCGCGACGACCTGGATCGGATGAAAACACGAGCCGTCGGAGACATTGACGAAGGACAGACCGGCTTTCGAATCACGCCGCGTGCGCACCCAGCCTTTCACGGTAACCGGGACATTGGCCGGCGCTTGCGCGCCAAGGATTTGTTTGACGCTCAGTGTGGTCATGTCTTCTCGGGCTCAAATGGAATGCCCGGCAGTATCCCCGAGCGAACCGACATCGTCAATGCGACGACCGCCGCGACGACACTCGCCTGTTCGATCCGGTCGTCGGTCGCTGCCGACGCGTGAGCCATTCATGCGGCGGCGCGCGCGAGCCCCCTCCTCAGGCTGGCGACGAGCGCAAAGGCGTCACCGTATTGGCGCGAATCAGAAATTCAACACGCAGGATCGGTTCGCCCTTCTCGCCGGCGAACGTGTAGCCGACCATTTCGAGCTTTTCGCCGACCTTGATCTCGGGCGTCTTCCAGGCTTGCAGACGAGTCAGCGGCGACAATTCGATTTCCCACTGCGGATCTCGTCGGGTCGGCAGGACGACACGCGCCAGAATGGCCGCCGCGTCCACACGCGCCGACTGCCCGGGAGCCTTACGTTCGCCGAGGTCGGCTGGCAGCACCAGTGGATTGGCGAGCGCCAGCGTCAGCTCGACGTGCGGATTCTGCCAGCGCACGCGCGACGCCGTGCCGGTCAGGTAGATCGGCCGTGTCTCGTCGAAGCTGCTCCAGCCATGGTGGGCGAGCAAGGCGCGGCTGGCCAGGGCGAGCGGCACGCCGATCAGGAAGTCTCTGCGTTGCATGTGTATCTCCTCAGTAATAGGCGATCCAGCGGCCGCAGGCAATCACGGCCAGCCAGATCGACAGGGAAAGACCCGCCTGCACGCGCGTCGCCACGCTCCGTGCGTCGAGCGGACCACGGGTGTGCAACCAGGCCGCGTTGAGCCCTGCTGTCGCGATGAGCAGCAGCTTGGCGAGAAAAACCGGGTTGCTGACGAGTTCGGCGGCGCGCGCAAGAAACAGCGCGGCACCGGAGACGGCGACCAGCGCGAAACCGGCGAGCGTCCAGGGCAGGATGAGGCGTGCCTGCGCGGCGACGTCGACGCGGCGGATCAGCCCGAGCAAGCAGAGCTCGACAATCAGCAGGCTCCCGAACAGCGTTGCCAGCCCGACAATATGCACGGTCTCGAGGACCGGATAGGCGAGACTCGTGCGCAACCAGACGGCAAGCGCGCTGTGCTCGAGTGCCGATAGCGCCGACGTCACGCCAATCTTTCAGCGCCCGGGCGACCGGGCGCGCGCAAGCGCTCCAGGAGCACGAAACGGCCCGCGGCGTCGGGACGCCAGATGAGCACTTCGCCTATGCCGAGCGTTTCCCCGGCCAGCACGCTGACCGCGCGCAAGGCGTCCCAGCGTTCGGCCGCCCATAGCGGCAGGCAAAAGGCCACCAGCAGCGCGGTCCGTATCAGGAATCGCCAAGCATGGCGCATCGCCGTCTCCGCGGGTCGTGAGAACGAACAGACGGTCAAAAGCGCGATTCGTTCC
>Ga0105048_10014109_pt1 | contig 12459 bp, 12 predicted proteins | sample MAT05_FD_78382 | JGI IMG/M metagenome (GOLD analysis project Ga0105048, IMG submission 78382) | Freshwater microbial communities from Lake Fryxell liftoff mats and glacier meltwater in Antarctica - MAT-05 | ecosystem: Environmental > Aquatic > Freshwater > Ice > Liftoff microbial mat | place... | reverse complement strand
TTCATGCGCAGCGAAGAAGAAGCGCTGCGGCTGGACGAAGACAGCGAAGACGATGTGCTGGTGCTGCCCGCGCGGCTGGACCTGCTCGAGTTGCTTGAAGACGAGTTGATCCTGGCCTTGCCCATCGTGCCTCGGCACGAGGTATGCCCGACGCCGCTGCCCATGCCCGTTCAGGCCGAGGCCGCCGAAGCACCAGCGCCCAACCCCTTTGCAGCGTTGGCCGCGCTGCGCGGGCGCGGCACCCAGGGCGAGGGTGGCGGGGGGAAGCCAGATTGACGGGGTTTGGATAGCAGTGGCCCGACTGCAGTGGCTATCATGGCAGCCGGTGCTACACTCGCGGGCTTTGCGAAAGCTAGCCGTTCGTTGTGGGACGACCTCTTTTTAGGGGCACCTTTAACGCAACCGCCACGCCACCTTCAGTGTTTGAAGTCGACTGCTGTGCAGTTGAGGCCGACAGCGCCGCCCCCAGGAGATTTTCATGGCCGTCCAGCAGAACAAGAAGTCGCCCTCCAAGCGCGGCATGCACCGCTCGCACAACGCCGTTGCCGCCCCCGGCACGGCCGTCGAGCCTACGACCGGTGAAGTGCACTTGCGCCACCACATCAGCCCGACCGGTTTCTACCGTGGCCGCAAGGTCCTGAAGACCAAGGCCGACGCCTGAGTGGCGGTGCAGACCGTGCATCGGTCTGCATCGCGCGCGCTCATCAGTGCACGCGCAACGGGCTGAAGCCCTCAGTCTGGCCGTGTCGCACCCCATCGCGCGCAGCGCACACCACGTCTTCGAGCCGCTGGCTTCGGTGCGCCTATCCGTCGACTGCATGGGCGGAGACCACGGTGTCAGCGTCACGCTGCCCGCCTGCCGCGCCTTCCTCGACAAACACCCGCAAGCCGAGTTGGTGCTCGTGGGCGCCACAACGGCCATCGAACCCGCACGCGGTTGGCCGCGTTGCACGCTCGTCACCGCCACCGAAGTGGTGGCCATGCACGACCCCGTGGAAGTCGCGCTGCGCAAGAAGCGCGACTCTTCCATGCGCGTGGCACTGCAGCAGTTGAAGAGCGGCGCGCACGTCTGCGTCTCGGCGGGCAACACAGGCGCGCTGATGGCGGTGTCGCGCTACTTGCTGAAGACGATGGAAGGCATAGACCGCCCGGCCATCGCGACCGTGATGCCCAACCGGCGCGACGGCTACACGACCGTGCTCGACCTCGGCGCCAACGTCGATTGCACGCCAGAGAACCTGCTGCAGTTTGCGTTGTTGGGCAGCGCGTTGGTGGCAGCCGTGGACGGCAAGGCCGAACCCAGCGTCGGGCTTTTGAACGTCGGCGAAGAAGCCATCAAGGGCAGCGAGACCATCAAGCGCGCCAGCGAACTGCTGCGGGCCGCAGGCGAGGCCGGGCACATCAGTTTCCACGGCAATGTCGAGGGCAACGACATTTTCAAGGGCACCGTGGACATCGTGGTCTGCGACGGCTTTGTCGGCAACGTGCTGCTGAAGACCAGCGAAGGGCTGGCTTCGATGCTGGGCGACTTCATCAAGCAGGAGTTCAACCGCACGCCGCTGTCCAAGCTGGCCGGCCTGGTGGCCAGGCCGGTGCTGCAGCGCTTCAAGCACCGCATGGACCACCGCCGCTACAACGGCGCCGCACTGCTGGGCCTGCGCGGGCTGGTGTTCAAGAGCCACGGCTCGGCCGATGCCTACGCCTTCGAACAGGCACTGGCCCGGGCTTATGATGCCGCGCGGAACCGGCTGCTCGACCGCGTGCAAGAACGCATCGGCGACACCCTGCAGGCCGGCTTGGGGGCCGTACCCATTGACGACGCCCCGTCGGAAAAAGCTGCATGAACTTCCAGGCCCCGGCGACCGCCACAGCCGCCCGTTTCTCGCGCATCACCGGCACCGGCAGCCACTTGCCGGCGCGCCGTCTCAGCAATGCCGACATGGCAGCGATGCTCGCCGAGAGGGGGCTTGAGACCAGTGACGAATGGATCGTCGAGCGCACCGGCATCCGTGCCCGCCATTTCGCCGACGACGGCGTGAACGCCAGTGATCTGGCGCTGCATGCCGCGCGTGCTGCGTTGGACGCGGCCGGCCGCAGCGCGGAAGACATCGACCTGATCATCGTCGCCACGTCCACGCCCGACATGGTCTTCCCGTCGACGGCCTGCATCCTGCAGCACAAGCTGGGCATCGGCGGCTGCGCCGCCTTCGACCTGCAGGCCGTGTGTTCAGGCTTCGTCTACGCGCTGACCGTGGCCGACGCGATGATCCGTTCCGGCAGCGCCCATTGCGCGCTGGTGGTGGGCTCGGAAATCTTCTCGCGCATCCTCGACTTCAACGACCGCGCGACCTGCGTGCTGTTTGGCGATGGCGCTGGCGCGGTGGTGCTGGAGGCCAGCAGCGAGCCGGGCATCCTTGCCAGCGAACTGCACGCCGATGGCAAACATGTCGGCATCTTGTGCGTGCCCGGCACGGTGTCGGGCGGCCTGGTGCTGGGCGATCCACTGCTGAAGATGGACGGAAAGGCGGTCTTCAAGCTGGCCGTGGGCGTGCTCGAAAGTGCAGCCCGTGCGGTGTTGGAAAAGGCCGGCCGTACCGAAGCCGACCTGGACTGGCTGATTCCGCACCAGGCCAACCTGCGCATCATGCAGGGCACCGCGAAGAAGCTGAAGCTGTCGCTGGACAAGCTGGTGGTGACGGTGGATGAGCACGGCAACACCTCGGCGGCCTCGGTGCCGCTGGCGCTGGACGTGGCGGTGCGCAGCGGCCGCATCAAGCGCGGCGACACCGTCATGCTGGAAGGCGTGGGCGGTGGCTTCACCTGGGGCGCCGTGCTGCTTGATTTTTGAGCGCTGCGCTGCTGCCAGATATATAACAAGACCGTCGAGACAAACCATGCCTGCCTTTGCCTTCGTGTTCCCCGGCCAGGGTTCCCAGTCCGTCGGCATGCTCGACGTCTGGGGTGACCACCCTGCCGTGCGCCTGACGCTGGAGGAAGCCTCCAGCACACTCGATCAAGACCTGGGCCGGTTGATCCACGCTGGCCCGGCCGAGGCCCTGGCGCTGACGACCAACACCCAGCCCGTGATGCTGGCAGCGGCCGTGGCCTGCTACCGCGCCTGGCGTGCCGAAGGGGGCGCCGAGCCTGCTGCGGCGGCGGGCCACTCGCTGGGCGAGTACAGCGCGCTCGTGGCTGCAGGTGCGCTGACGCTGGCCGATGCGCTGCCGTTGGTGCGTTTTCGTGGCGAGGCCATGCAGCAGGCCGTGCCCGTGGGCACTGGCGCGATGGCCGCTGTGATCGGGCTGGATGCCTCGGTGGTGCGCGAGATCTGCGCTGCCGTTGCGGCGGCCAGCGGCGATCTCGTCGAGCCGGCCAACTTCAACGACCCCAAGCAGACCGTCATCTCCGGCAGCAAGGCGGGAGTTCACGCGGCCTGCGAACAAATGAAGGCGGCGGGCGCCAAGCGCGCGCTGCTGCTGGCGGTGTCCGCGCCATTCCATTCAACGCTGATGAGGCCTGCGGCAGAAGCGCTGCGGGAGAAGCTCGCCGGCGTGGTGCTGCATGCGCCGCGCTTTCCGGTGGTCAACAACATCGACGTGGCCGTCCAGACCGAGCCTGCCGCCATCCGTGACGCCTTGTACCGTCAGGCCTTCGGCCCCGTGCGCTGGGTGGAGGTGACGCAAGCGCTGAAAGCGCGCGGCCTCACGCACATCTTCGAGTGCGGGCCGGGCGCGGTGCTGTCGGGCCTGGTCAAGCGGGTCGACGCCGAGATTGTTTCGCTCACCGTCAACACCCCGGCCAGCCTCGGTGCTGCCAAGGAAAAGCTGTCATGACTGATGAATTGAATGCAGCTCAGGTGGCGCTGGTCACCGGCGCCTCGCGCGGCATAGGCCGCGCCATCGCGATGGCGTTGGCGGCAGCCGGCTTTCGCGTCACCGGCACCGCCACCACCGAAGCCGGCGCGGCTGCCATTCACGAAGCCCTTTTGCCGCACGGTGGCCAGGGCATCGTGCTGGACGTGACCGACGGCGTCGCCCTCGATGCCGCCATCCATTCGCTGGTGAAGACGCAGGGCGGCCTGCACGTGCTGGTCAACAACGCCGGCATCACGCGCGACATGCTCTCGATGCGCATGAAAGACGAAGAGTGGGACGCCGTGCACGACACCAACCTCAAAGCCGTGTTCCGCGCCTGCCGCGCGGCCACGCGGCCGATGATGAAGCAGCGCTACGGCCGCATCATCAACATCACATCGGTGGTCGGTGCCATCGGCAATGCCGGACAGGCCAACTACGCGGCGGCCAAGGCCGGCGTGGCGGGCCTCACGCGCGCCATGGCGCGCGAACTGGGCAGCCGCAACGTCACGGTCAACTGCGTCGCGCCGGGCTTCATCGCAACAGACATGACGCAGGGCCTGCCAGAGGCTGCCAAGTCGGCGCTGCTGGCGCAAATTCCGCTGGGCCGCCTGGGCGCGCCTGAAGAAGTGGCCGCTGCGGTGGCCTTCCTCGCCAGCCCTGCGGCGAGCTACATCACGGGTACTGAACTGCATGTGAACGGCGGCATGCACATGTCTTGAAACCTGGGTCACGCCAGACTGAAGTTCCGCAGCGGGCGAGCCGCCTGCAGACAAAAAATCCGGTACGAGCCCCGCCGGTAGAATCGCGGGCTGTTTGAACCGACCCCACTCCCGGAGGAGTCATGAGCGATATTGAAGCACGCGTCAAGAAGATCATTGCCGAACAACTCGGCGTTCCCGAATCCGATGTCACGAACGAGAAGGCCTTTGTGGCCGACCTCGGCGCTGACTCGCTCGATACCGTGGAGCTGGTGATGGCGCTGGAAGACGAATTCGGCATCGAGATTCCCGACGAAGAAGCCGAGAAGATCACCACAGTGCAACTGGCCATCGACTACGCCAGCAGCCACCAGAAGGGCTGACGCCGGCATGACCAGGCGTCGCGTCGTCGTCACCGGCCTCGGGCTCGTCAGCCCGGTGGGCAACAGCGTGACCGAAGGCTGGGGCAACCTGGTGGCCGGCCGCGGTGGCATCGACCTCATCACGAAGTTCGATGCTTCTGCATTTGCCTGCCGGTTTGCCGGTGAGGTGAAGGGCTTCCGGATCGAGGACTACATCACCGCCAAGGAAGCCCGCCACATGGACACCTTCATCCATTACGGGATGGCGGCGTCGATGCAAGCGGTGCGCGATGCAGGGCTGCCCACGGGCACTGATTTGTCCGAAGACGCGGCCGAGCGCATGGGCTGCCTGGTGGGCTCGGGCATCGGCGGCCTGCCGATGATCGAGCAGACCGACGGCGAATACCGCGAGCGCGGCCCGCGCCGCATCTCGCCGTTCTTCGTGCCTGCGTCGATCATCAACATGATCTCGGGCCACGTGTCGATCAAGTACGGCTTCACCGGCCCGAACATGGCCATCGTGACGGCCTGCACCACAGGCCTGCACTGCATCGGCGAGGCAGGCCGGATGATCGAGTACGGCGATGTCGACGTGATGGTGGCCGGCGGCGCCGAGAGCACCGTCAGCCCGCTGGGCATAGGCGGCTTTGCGGCGGCGCGTGCGCTGTCAGTGCGCAACGACGACCCCAAGACCGCGTCCCGTCCGTGGGACAGGGACCGCGACGGCTTCGTGCTCGGCGAAGGTGCCGGCGTGGTGGTGCTCGAAGAGTACGAATATGCGAAGAAGCGCGGCGCCAGGATCTATGCCGAGCTGTCTGGTTTCGGCATGGGCGCCGACGCGTTCCACATGACGGCGCCTAACGTCGACGGCCCCAAGCGCAGCATGAAGGCTGCGCTGCGCAATGCCCGCATCAACGCCGACGAGGTGCACTACCTCAACGCGCATGGCACCAGCACGCCGCTGGGCGACTTGAACGAGACGAATGCCATCAAGCTGGCGTTCGGCGAGCATGCCGGCAAGATGGTGGTGAACTCGACGAAGTCGATGACCGGCCACTTGCTGGGCGGCGCCGGCGGTATCGAGTCGGTGTTCACTGTGCTGGCGCTGCACCACCAGGTGTCTCCGCCCACCATCAACATCTTCAACCAGGACCCGGAGTGCGACCTGGACTATTGCGCCAATGAGGCGCGGCAGATGAGGATAGACGTCGCCGTGAAGAACAACTTCGGCTTCGGCGGCACCAACGGCACGCTGGTTTTCCGGCGTACCTGATCCTGATGCGCGCCGCGCCTGCGGTGGCCGTCCGCTGTTCAGGTGGCCGCTGGTGGTTCGCCTTGCAAACGGGGCTGCCGGCGTTGGCCGCAGCCGCCTGTGTGGCTTGGGCTCTGCTGCTGGCCGGCGCGGCTTCAAGCTGGGCGCTGGCCGGGTCGCTGGTGGCGGGGGGCGTGGCTGGGTTTTCCGCCTTCCGTTTCTGGCGCTCGACTGCTTTGCTTCTGCAATGGGACGGCCAGCGCTGGACGCTCGGCGACGAACCCGGACGACTGCAACTGATGATGGATGCCGGCTTTCTGCTGGTGCTGTGCCTGCACGCGGAACGGGGAGGCAAGCGCTGGCTCGCCGTCAGCGCTGCAGAGGCCGGCCCCGCCTGGCACGCCCTGCGTGCCGCGGTGTATTCGCGCCCGCCTCGCGCCGCGCCTCGTGTTTTGGCCCCTGAGCGATTGGCCGGCTGAATGTCCGACGCCGAGGCCGATGCCCTGCTGGTGGAACGCGTCAAGCGGGGCGACGTGCGTGCGTTCGAGATGCTGGTCGTCAAATACCAGCGGCGCGTCGAGCGACTGATCGGTCGCATGGTGCGCGACGTCGACCTGGTGCAGGACATCGCCCAGGAAAGCTTCATCCGCGCTTACCGCGCGCTGCCGCAGTTTCGCGGCGACAGCGCCTTCTACACCTGGCTGTACAGAATCGCCGTCAACACCGCCAAGAAGGCGCTGATGGACATGAAGCGCGACCCGCTGGTGCTGGAGTCTTCGCGCAGTCAAGGCGAAGATGGTGAGGAAACTTCACGCGCAGAGAATGAACTAACCGACGGCGAGACACCCGAAGCCTTGCTGGCCAGCAAGGAAATCGCGATGGCCGTGAACGCGGCGATCGAGGCTTTGTCCGAAGACTTGCGCCAGGCGATCACCTTGCGCGAAATCGAAGGCCTGACTTACGAAGAAATCGCCGAAATGATGAACTGCCCCATCGGAACCGTGCGCTCCCGCATTTTTCGGGCGCGCGAGGCCATCGCCACGCGCCTGCGTCCGCTGTTGGACACGCGCGACGGTGAGCGATGGTGAAGGCCGAAAACAGAGGCGATGAACGTCCTAAGAACGTGCCGTTCTCCCGGTGCCGCCCCACGCCCCGCACCCACACGCTCCACACACCCCCTCATCCCCCGCAGTACCTCACCGAAGCCGCCACGCCATGAAGCTCGAGCCTGAGACAACGCCCCCGTTTCCGCATCAACCCGCGCAGCCCGAAGCCGCGCGGGCGCGACTGTCGGCGCTGGCCGACGGTGATGTGCGTGATGCCAGAGAAGTGGAACGTGCCTGCTCCGGCTGGCGAGAAGATGCCGAACTGCGCCGCGCGTGGCATTGCTACCAGCTCATCGGCGACGTGATGCGTTCGGAAGAGCTGGCCCGGCCCGCAGCGCGAGACGCCGCGTTTCTGGCGGGCCTGCGCGAACGCCTGGCTACCGAGCCCGTGGTGCTGGCGCCCGAACCGCTGCCAGCCGCATCCGCGCCGCGTCGTCAACTCTGGATGCTGCCGGCGGCCGCGGTCGCCGGCTTCGTGTTGGTGGCGGGTGTGCTGGTGGTGGCACGCGTGGCACAGCCGGGCGCCGAGGCAGGCCCTGGCTTCGCGGCTGCGCCGGGGGGTGCGATGCCGGTATCGACGGGCGTGGTCAATGTCAACAGAGGCGGTGGCGCGAACGGTGCGAACCGCATGGTGGCCGCACCTGCAGCGGAAGGTGACGCCCTGCTTCGCGACGAACGTCTGGACGAATACTTGCGCGCGCACCAGTTCGCGCGCGGCGGTGCCGCCTTGTCGGCGCCCAGCACGGCCGTGCGCCGTGTCGAACTGATCGTGCCGGCCACGCCCGAGCGCTGATGCAGTACCGGGCCTTGCGTTGGGTGTCGGTGCTGGCACTCGTGTCGTGCGCTTTGCCGTCGGTCGCCGTGGCGACGGAACCTGGCGCGACCACGCCTGCAGAGGCCAAGGTCTGGCTCGAACGCATGCGCTCCGCCGCCAGCAGCGGCAACTACCAGGGCACGATGGTGTTCAGCGTGGGCGGCACGATGTCGAGTTCACGCGTGGGCCACTACACCGTCGGCGACCAGACCTACGAGTTGCTGGAAGCGCTGGACGGCCGCCAGCAGCGCATCCTGCGCCACAACGACGCTGTGCACACGCTTTGGCCGCAGTCGCGCGTGGCGGTAATCGAGAAGCGCGAGACCCGTGGCGCTTGGTCGACCACGCCGCAAGAGGTCGATCCGCAGGCGCTCGAGCATTACGAGTTCCGGCGCGAGGGATTTGCGCGCATCGCCGGGCGAGACACCGCCGTTTTTCTGCTCGAACCGCGCGACGTGCTGCGGTATGCCCAGCGCCTGTGGGCCGACCGCGCCACCGGCCTGATGCTGCGCGCCGACGTCATCAACCAGGCCGGCGAGGGCCGGCCGGTGCTGGAGTCGACGGCCTTCTCGGAGATCAACATCGGCGTGCGTCCGCAGCCTGATGCCGTGCTGCAGTCACTGCGCAACCTGCGCCAACTCGACGGCTACCGCATCGTGCGGCCGCAGCAACAGCGCACAGAGCTCGAAGCCGAAGGCTGGGCGCTGGCCCGCCCGGTGCCCGGATTCACGCTGGGCGGCTGCGTGCGCCGCGGCATCGAAACCGCTGGTGAAGGCGCCCAGGTACTGCAGGCCGTGTTCAGCGACGGGCTGACGCATGTCTCGCTTTTCATCGAGCCGTTCAAGCCCGAGCGCCACCGTGGCGAACTGCAGGCGCAGCAGGGTGCCACCAGCACGCTGATGCTGCGCCGCGGCAAGCACTGGATCACCGTTGTGGGTGACGTGCCGGCGGCCACGCTGAAACTCTTCGCTGCTGCGGTAGAGCTGCGCAACCCCTGAAGGCGTTCTGAACTTTTTGTTCTCTGCCGGCCTCAACGCACCTGTGCCCATTCTGGGCATTTCCTCGTCGTTTCGTCTGAAAGCACGCACCATGTCTTTTGTTCGCACCTGGGCCGGCCGCGTGGCGCTGGCTACTGCCGCCTTGACCGTCTCTGCAACGGCCCTGCATTCAGCACCCGCCTTCGCGCAGGCCACGCCCGGCGTGATGCTGCCCGATTTCACTGAGCTCGCTGAGCGTGTCGGCCCCTCTGTCGTGAACATCCGCACCACCGAGCGCCGCGCCAGCGCTGACCGGCCTGGCGGCTTCATGGACCCGAACATGGAAGAGTTCTTGCGACGTTTCGGCATTCCCATGCCGAACCAGCCCGAGCGCCGCAGTGGCCCGCGTGGCAATGAAGAAGAGCCGCAGCAGCGTGGCCTGGGTTCTGGCTTCGTGCTGACGGCCGACGGTTTCATCATGACCAACGCGCATGTGGTGGACGGTGCCGAAGAGGTCATCGTCACCCTCACCGACAACCGAGAGTTCAAGGCCCGCGTCATCGGCGCCGATCGCCGCTCTGACGTCGCGGTGTTGAAGATCGAGGCCACGGGCCTGCCACCGGTGAAGCTGGGCGACGTGAACCGCCTGAAGGTGGGCGAATGGGTGATGGCCATCGGCTCGCCGTTCGGCCTGAACAACACCGTCACTGCCGGCATCGTCAGTGCCAAGCAGCGCGACACCGGCGACCTGCTGCCGCTGATCCAGACCGACGTGGCCATCAACCCGGGCAACAGTGGCGGCCCGCTGCTGAACCTGCGCGGTGAAGTGATCGGCATCAACTCGCAAATCTACAGCCGCAGCGGCGGTTTCATGGGCATCAGCTTCGCCATCCCCATCGACGAGGCCCAGCGTGTGGCCGAGCAACTGCGCACCAACGGGCGTGTCATCCGCGGCCGCATCGGGGTGCAGATTGGCGCCGTCACCAAGGAAGTCGCCGAGGCCATCGGCCTGGGCCAGCCGCGTGGCGCGCTGGTGCTCAGCGTCGAGAAGGACGGACCGGCGGACAAGGCTGGTGTCGAGGCCGGCGACATCGTGGTGAAGGTGGATGGCCGCGCTGTCGAGAAGCAGGGCGATTTGCCGCGCTTCGTGGGGGGCATCAAGCCCGGCAGCAAGAGCACGCTGCAGGTCTTCCGCCGCGGCGCCACGCGCGACCTCAACCTCACCGTGGCCGAATTCGAGGCCGATCGCCCGACGCGCCGCGCGGGCGCCCCCGAGCCTGGCAACGCTGCGCCGGTGGCCAAGGCCATCCTGGGTCTGACGGTGTCTGACCTGACCGACGCGCAAAAGCGTGAACTGCGCATCCGCGGTGGCGTCAAGGTGGAAGCTGTCGACGGACCGGCGGCCCGCGCCGGTGTGCGTGAAGGCGATGTCATCCTTTCGATGGACAACACCGAGATCGCCGACAGCAAGCAGTTCATCACGGTGGCCACCAAGGCCGAGAAGGCGCGCGCCGTCAGCGTGATGGTGCGGCGTGGTGAGTGGACCAACTATCTGGTCATCCGGCCCACCCGCTGAAGCGGGGAGCACGCCGCCCCGCCGGTTTAGCGCCGGCGGGTTTCAAGTCGACCCGAAAACCGGGTCTTTCCGCATTGCGGGAAACTCATCTATTGCGGGCGATGTTTACAAACCACGCTGATGACCGCGAAAGTTAGTGACCTATCACTTCAAACTGGCCGCCTCAGGGATTAGCGTTGGTGCCGTTTAGAATTAGCATGTGCGGGTTGATTTTTACCTGTCTGGCAAGCGCTAGCCGGGGCAGTCCATTGCATCCACAGGGCATCATCCAGCCTGTGGATAATATGTTCACAACTTTCTCATGTCTGATCGCTGCAACGGCGGGGAATCAAGCAACGACGCGGGTTCCCGGCCGATTGTTCTGGCTACAATGAGGTCCCAACAAGCAGTTGCCAAACGTTCTGTTGGAAGGCGCGTCATCCTTTTGGACGCGCCTTTTTTTTAGCTGTTCTGCCGGTGCGGGGTGCCGTTCGTCGCGCGCCGCTGCAGACCGACACACCGGCCTGCGCAAACACCGCGCCGAGGCACCGAACGCGGCACCGCCGCGATGCAATCAGGTTCGATGAAGCACATCCGCAACTTCTCCATCATTGCCCACATCGACCACGGCAAGAGCACGCTGGCAGACCGCATCATCCAGCGCTGTGGCGGCCTCAGCGACCGCGAAATGGAAGCCCAGGTGCTCGACTCGATGGACATCGAGCGTGAGCGCGGCATCACCATCAAGGCGCAGACCGCCGCGCTGGAATACAAGGCGCGCGACGGCCAGGTCTACCAGCTCAACCTCATCGACACGCCGGGGCATGTCGACTTCTCATATGAAGTGAGCCGGTCACTCAGCGCCTGCGAAGGTGCGCTGCTCGTCGTCGACGCCTCGCAGGGCGTGGAGGCGCAGACGGTGGCCAATTGCTACACCGCGCTGGACCTCGGCGTGACCGTGGTGCCGGTGCTGAACAAGATGGACCTGCCGCAGGCCGACCCCGACAACGCCAAGGCCGAGATCGAGGACGTGATCGGCATCGATGCCACCGACGCCATTCCGTGCAGTGCCAAGACCGGCATGGGCCTGGAAGACATCATCGAGGCCGTGATCGCCCGCATGCCGCCGCCGCGCGGCAACCCGGAAGGCCCGCCGCGCGCGATGATCATCGACAGCTGGTTCGACAACTACGTCGGCGTGGTGATGCTGGTGCGCGTGGTCGACGGCTCGCTCGGCAAGGGCGAACGCATTCGCATGATGGCCAGCGGCGCGGTCTACAACATCGAGCACATGGGCGTCTTCACACCCAAGAGCGTGCCGCGCGATGCGCTGAAGGCGGGTGAGGTGGGCTTCGTCATCTGCGGCATCAAGGAACTGCAGGCGGCCAAGGTGGGCGACACACTCACGCTGGACAAGAAGCTGCCCAACAACGCCGGCCCCGCCACCCAGCCGCTGCCGGGCTTCAAGGAGATTCAGCCGCAGGTGTTCGCGGGCCTGTACCCCACCGAGGCCAGCGAGTACGACCAGCTGCGCGACGCGCTAGAAAAGCTCAAGCTCAACGACAGCAGCCTGCGCTACGAGCCCGAGGTGAGCCAGGCGCTCGGCTTCGGTTTCCGCTGCGGTTTCCTCGGCCTGCTGCACATGGAAATCGTGCAAGAGCGCCTGGAGCGCGAGTTCGACCAGGACCTCATCACGACAGCGCCCAGCGTGGTCTACCAGGTCGAGTTGAACGACGGCACGGTGATGCAGGTCGAGAACCCGAGCAAGATGCCCGACCTGGGGCGCATCAAGGAAATTCGCGAGCCCATCGTCACCGTGCACTTGTACATGCCGCAGG
>Ga0105048_10014107_pt1 | contig 12459 bp, 11 predicted proteins | sample MAT05_FD_78382 | JGI IMG/M metagenome (GOLD analysis project Ga0105048, IMG submission 78382) | Freshwater microbial communities from Lake Fryxell liftoff mats and glacier meltwater in Antarctica - MAT-05 | ecosystem: Environmental > Aquatic > Freshwater > Ice > Liftoff microbial mat | place... | reverse complement strand
TGGTGTCTGCCGACACCTGCGTAGCCAGCGCGGGTCTCTCCGGGGCCGGCTCGTGCGCTGGCGGTGATGTGAACCGCGTGGCCAGGACGCCCAGCACGAGCGTCAGTGTCAGGAGCGCTGAGGCATGTGCAACCCACCCGCGACCCGCTCGTGTGCAGCGAGCAGCGCGGGCGCTCATTCGGTCAGTGCCTGCACCACACGCTCCGCGCCCCGCTCATCGAGCGTCCGCTCACGCGGTCCCTTGCCGCCTCGCACACTGGTCCGGATCGACTTCAGCGTCACGACAGGGTACATCGAGCCGTCGATACGCAGCTTCACGGCCGGATTGGTAAACACGATCAGGCCATCTATCGGCGGCTGCTTAGCCTCAACGATGCCGGCTTCGGTCAAGTGCGCCCGCACCTTCGCGATGCCCTTCGCGACATCCTGAGTCGGGTCGCCAAACGGCGTGCCTCCGAACATCGCCATGACGCGCTTGAACCAGGATCCGGCAGTGCGGCTCCAATGATCGCCTCGGCACGAGATGGTGCCGTCGTGCAAGCGGGCCACCACCACCTGGATGCCGGCCGGCCCGACCAGGATGTAGTCGGGAAGCTTCGTCCTAGCGAAGGCTATCAGCGTGTACCGCTTGTCCAGGCTCTTGAGCGCCTTCGCCAGGACCACATCGTGCCGAAAGCGGGGGCCGTAGCGGCGCAGAAAAATCTGCCCGACGTTGTAGAGGATCAGCCCGATGATGATCGCGCCGTAGGCCATCCCCATCTGTTCAAGCGTCGGCTCTGGGTTCGACCAAGAGATGAAGAGACCGACAGCAAAAACGCCCAGCGCCCCGAGGTGGGCCGCGCTGGCGAACTTGACACGGGTGGAGATCACCCTCTGATTGACGACGACGTGCATATGGCCCGCCCGAAACGTGCGTTCAAGCCGACGGTGCCCTGCAGCTGCGAGGGATGCCGGAAGCATCCACCGTCAGACCGTCACGCTGTCGGGTGCGTGGGGTGAGCGCAATTATATACGCGCATTGCGTGTCGTCGGGCACGGTTTTGGGCACTGATCCGGCGGCGCAGGACGATGACCCGCATCGGACCTGTCGCGCGGGAGCGCGGCTACCGCTGCGAGATATCGCCGGTCTCGAGTTCGCGCAGGCCCGCGCGGACGTTCGACAGCGCCTGTTCTAGCCGGTCCTGCACCCGTGTCAGCAGCGTGCCAGCGTACCGGTCGGCCTCTTCGCGCGTCGTGATCGCGTCGCGCTCGGCTTGCTCTTCAATCTCGTTCGCCCGTAGCTCCGCTGCCCGTACGACCGTATGGTCTTCGACCAGTCGGTTTGCTCGCTGCTTCGCGCCGCTGACGATGCGGTCCGCCTCCTCCCGCCCCTCGGCCAGCACGTGTTCCCGCTCGGCGATGACCCGACGCGCTTCCTTGATCTCGGTGGGCATGGCCACGCGCATCTGATCGAGGATGTCCAGGCACTCCTGCTCGTCCACCAGTGTGCGGGCCATCAGCGGCACGCGTGACCCGGTGACGAGCGCCTCTTCGAGCCGGTCCAGCAGATACATGAAATCGACGGCACCACCAGCTTCGACATCAGACATTGCAGCCTCCGTCAACGTCCGTCGCGGACGAATTGACGCTTGAGCGCCTCGGCCACGACTGGTGGGACCAGCCCGTCGATGTTCGCGCCGCCGTTCGCCACTTCCTTGACGATGGTAGAACTGAGGTAGGCGAAGCGTAGCGATGTCATCAGAAAGACCGTCTCGACTTCCGAATCCAGATGTCGGTTCATCGTCGTCATCTGATACTCGTACTCGAAGTCGGTGACGGCACGCAGGCCGCGCACGATGGCACACGCGCCGCGCGCCCGCGCGTACTGCACGGTCAGGCCCGAGTAGCCTTCAACGGTGATGTGGCACCCATCTGCGGCCTCACCCATGCTCTCGCGGGCCAGCGCAATGCGCTCCTCTGGCGAGAACAACAGGGACTTCGCCGGGCGGTCATATACTGCCACGATGAGCTCGTCAAACAGGCCTGCCGCACGCCGTGCAATATCCACATGCCCGTTGTGGACCGGGTCGAACGTGCCAGGATAAATGGCAACTCTACGCACTGCGGGATCGCTCGGGGTGCTCAGAACATCCTCCGTCAGCTAGGGTCGGCGGCGGCCGAGGCGTACAGGCTCACCGAGGCAGCGCCGTGATTGCGGGTTCGCAGCAGGCGAAGCCCCCGCTGCCGAGCCGGGTCCGCGAGGTTCTGGGGCGGGTTGGTCGACGCACTATGCTCCCAGACGACGACCCCGGAGTCGTCCAGCAACGCACCGCCGGCTAGACGCTCCATCACCTGTTGCACGCCCTCGGCATCATACGGAGGGTCGAGCAGTATTAAATCATAGGGTCCGTGGAATGTCGATACGGCAGATTCGGCGCGCATGCTGTGGACGGCCGCCTGATCTTTGAAGCCGGTTGATTCCAGATTGGCGGAGATGGCCTTTCGCGCGTCCCTGTTCGACTCCACAAGATCGGCGTGCGTCGCCCCACGGCTTAGCGCCTCGATGGCCAGCGCGCCGCTGCCGGCGTACAGCTCCAGCACGCGCGGCCACGCCACCGCCGACGCGTAGCGGCCGTCGTGCTCCTCGTCACCCTCCTCGTGCTCGAAGCCGCGCCGCAGCGCCTCCGCGTCCAGCATTGAGAAGATAGCGCCCTTCACCTTGTCGCCGGTTGGGCGGGTCTGGATTCGCTCTGGGGCGCGGAGCGGGCGGCCCCCGGCGCTGCCAGCAATGACGCGCATCTAGTGTGCCTCCCCGACTGCTCCGAGTCGCGGGCGCACGTCGTTTGCCACGAAGGCGTATGCCTCCAGCATGTCCGACGCAGAGAGGCCGCGCGCGCAGCTCAGCATCAGGTGTTCCACCCCAAGCGCCTGGTAGCGGCGCAGCTTCTCGGCGCAGGCATCGGGGTCGCCGGCTAACTCCCACGCTGCGCCGCCATCGGCCGGGCCGGTGCCAGGCGGGTGGACCAGGACGCCGAGCGAGATCGTGACGGCGGTTTCGGGGCGGCCGTAGCGCGCCAACTGCTCACGCAGGTAGCCCAGGTGCCCGGCCAATTCGTCGGGCGGGATGCGAAGCGGCTGCCAGCCGTCGCCCAGCTCTGCTGCGCGCCGGATCGAGCGCCGGCCGTGCCCACCAATCCAGATCGGCAGGCCGCCGGGCTGGGCTGGCTTCGGCTGCATCAGGACTGGCGCGAAGTCGTACGCCTGCCCGTGGTGTTCAAGCGGACCGTCAGCAGCCCAGGCTGCGCGCAAGATGCTGATCGCCTCGTCGGTCGCCACGCCGCGCCGGTCGAACTGGTCGCCGAAGCCGAGCGCTGCGAACTCCTCGCGCATCCAGCCGGCCCCGACGCCCAGGATGCAGCGCCCGCCCGAGAGCGCATCCAGCGTGGCCCACTGCTTCGCGACCAGCAGCGGCGGGCGCTGCGGCAGGACGATGACCGACGTGCCAAGCTCCAGTCGGGTCGTCCGTCCAGCCACAAACGCCAGCACGGCGAACGCTTCCCAGAAGTTCTGGGCCTGCTCTGGCGAGAACGAGCCGGGCGGGCCGTACGGATACGCCGAGGTGATCGCGGTGGGGATGGTGACGTGATCGGACACCCAGGCCGAATCGAGGCCGAGCGCTTCCGCCTCGGTCGCGAGCCGCGCAATCGAGTCCGCGGACGCCGCCGGGCCGTTATTGCCGAGATGGATGCCGATTTTCATGTTTTCCCCCCTGTCATCCGCGTCGGGCGCTCCAGGCGCATGGTGAAGGACAGCAGAGGATACCTGGAAGCGGCCCAACACCGGCGGCTGAGGGCCATGCGCGTCAGATCCGCATGGTGCGCGTGGTGCTAGGAACCGCACGAACATCGGAGCTGGGCGGCGATCCGGTATCCTCAGGCCGTGGTACGGAAGGGGCGGGATCGGTGATCGTCTCGGTGGCAATGAACGCGCGTGGAGACCGGTCAGTCGAGCGGAGCGTCTGCATCATGCTCGATGTGCTGCGAGCGTCCAGCACAATGCTGGCGATGTTTGAAGCAGGGGCGCAGGGGCTTCAGCTTGCGGAGTCGCCGGAAGCGGCGCTGGCCGTCGTGGCCAACCAGCGTGACGCCTACTACGTCTGCGGCGAACGCGCGGGCTTGAAGGTCGAAGGCTTCGACTACGGCAACTCGCCGGCCGAGGTGGCAGAGGGCGACCTGTCCGGCCGGCAGATCATCTTCGTGACCTCCAATGGCACGGCGGCGCTGCGAGCGGTGGCAGATGCGCCATTGGTGCTGGTCGGCAGCCCCCGCAACGAGGTGGCCGTCGTTCGGCAGGCGACCCGTGAGGCGGCAGCGCGCGGCTACGATCTCCTCATCCTCTGTGCGGGCGACCAGGGCGGCTACGGCATCAGCCTGGAAGATGCGTTCGTGGCCGGCATGCTGGTGGACCGGCTCTTGAAGCTAAGTCCGCGCCGGCTGGCCCCTGGTGAGGCCGCGAGCGAGCCGGATGCCCTGGCCCTGGACGACTCGGCAATCGTGGCCCACCGGCTGTTCCGGTCGTACCTCGGCTCGAAGCCCGGCCATGCTACCCGCGAGAACCTGCTCGCCATGTTCGCCGAGTCGCGGCGCGGCCGTGAGTTGCCGACCATCGGCTTTAGCGCCGATCTGGAGTACTGTTCTGAAATCGACGTAACAACCGTGGTGCCCCGGCTCGACGGCGCTGGCGCGACGCTGACCGTCGTCGCGTAGGCCGTGTGATGCGGCCCGGCTGGGCGGAACGCGCGTTGCTCGGCCTGATCCTGCTGGTTGGTGCCGGATTGCGGCTCTGGCTGCTGCTCGGGCCGTTCAGTGAGATCGACGCTGACGAGGCCGTGGTCGGGCTGATGGCGCTCCAGATGCCCGGCGAGTTGCCAGCCTTCTACTGGCAGCAGGAGTATCTCGGCACGCTGGAGCCGCTGACCGCGTGGCTCGTCTTCGGGCTGGTCGGGCCCTCCGCTGCCGCCCTCAAGGCTGTTCCCGCCCTCTACTCGCTGCTGTTCGTCGGTCTGGTGTACGTGGTGGCGCTGCCGGCGTTCGGGCGCGGGCCGGCCCTGCTGGCGGCGCTCTATCTCGCGGTGCCGCCGTCGTTCTTCGCGGCCTGGAGCGTCAAAGCGCGCGGCGGCTACCCTGAAGCGTTGGCCCTCGGGATGGTCTGCCTGCTGGCCGCCCAGCGCCTCGTGGACGCGCGCGAACAGTCCCGCGGGGGTCCCCTCACCCCCGACCCCTCTCGCGTTGCGTCCCTCACCCCCGACCCCTCTCCCACAAGTGGGAGAGGGGAGAAGTCGGCGGGGGCGGGTGCGTTCTCGTGGGCGCTGCTGTTCGGCGTTGCGGCGGGACTGGCCCTCTGGACGCACCCGATGGCGGTCATCTTCGTGGCGGCCGGCGCGCTCTATATCCTGTTGTCGTGGCGGCCCTGGTCGAATGGCAGGTGTTTGGATGGCGGGCGGTCGTGGAGGCCGTTTCTGGCTGCCGTGGCACTGGCTTCGCTCGGCGGGGTGGTCGGGTTGCTGCCGGCTGTCGTCCACAACGTCGCCAACGGATTCCCGAGCCTGCGGTTCGCGTTTGCGGGCGGCACCGAGCCGCGCGCCGCTATCCTGAACCTGTGGGGACTGGTGCGGTACGGGCTGCCGGTGCTGGTCGGCCTCGCGGAAGGGACGCCGACGCGCGAACTTTTACTGCACGATTGGCCGACGCGCATCGGCAGTAGTTGGCTGGTGACGGCCCTGCTCCCGCTGCTCGGCCTCGGGGTCGTCTGGTGGCACCGGCGCGCACTGGTGGCCCTGGTGTGGGGCGGCGGCGTGCCGGAAGCGGAGCGTGCCGTGGCGCGGCGGCCGGCCTTGTTCCTGCTGGTGCTGTTGCTGATGCCGCCATTTATCGCCGTCAGCCGGTTCGCCAACCTCTGGGCTGAACCGCGCTACGCCTTGCCGAGCTACGCCGCCATCCCACTGGTGACGGCCATCATCTGGGCCGTGCGGTTTCGCAGTCGGGCGCTGGTGGGGGGATTGGCGGCGGGGCTGCTGGCGCTCAATCTGTTCAGCCTGGCAACGAGCGACTACCGGCTGTCGCTGCCGGTCAACGCTGGCGAATCGACGGCAGCGAGCCGCGCCGAGTTGATCGTGGCGCTACGGACGCGTGGCATCGACCGCATTTACACTGACTACTGGCTGGCGTATCCTATCGCCTTCGAGAGCCGCGAGGGGATCATCCCATCGGTGTGGTCAGGTGGCTTTGGACGGCGGGCGGTCTACTCGCACCTGGTGTTCACGGCCCCAGAGCCGGCGTTTGTGTTCGCTCGCGAGACGCCCGGCGACCTGGAGTTTCGTACCCATCTTGCTGAGGTACGCGGAAGCGCCGAGGTTGCCGAGATCGCCGTGTACCGCGTGTACACCAGTGTTGAGCCGCTGGAGCAGATGCGCCGGCCATGAGTGGGGTGTCAGGACAATCGCAGCGAGCAGACTGCAGAGAGAGGTACGATCATCGACGGGCGGATGCCGGAGGCGTGATCGCGAAACGTGGATGGCGCGTGCTGAAGCGAACAACGTGGGGTAGCGCCGGGGAGCACGTCGGAGTCCTCGCCCTCGCTCTGCTGTGTTTGCTGGCAGGTTGCGCCGCGCCAACCGGCCTTACACCCGGCGCGTCGCCCGTCGCCGCCGTCCCAGCGTCGGCAGTTGAGCCGACGACGGACACGCGGCCCGAGAATGCCGTAGCAGCACCGAGCAGCGGCCTGCCGCGTTTCGCGCCATCGCCGGCGGCGTCACCGGTGCCGGCCGAGCCGCTGGTCGCGCGCGCCGTCGCCGATGCTGCCGAGCGGGCGGGGACCGTGCCGGCTGCCGTGGCCGTTGTGGAGGTGGAGGCGCGCGAATGGCCTGACCGGTCGTTGGGGTGTCCGCAGCCCGGGATGGGGTACGCCCAGAGCATCACACCGGGCTACCTGATCGTGGTGGAAGTGCACGGGCGGCGTATGCGCTACCACACGGATCACGCCCAGGTGGTCTACTGCGATGCCCCATTGTGACGATGCAAGATACGAGATGCCGCACGGACTGGTAGAGAAAGTCATGAATATGTGGTACAAGGATGCACGGGCCGGTGGAGCCGGCGTCGGGACTGGGGACGAGACGCCGTGACCTCAGGGTCGCCGCTGCGGATCTTGCTCGTTGACGATGCACCTGACGCCGCGACCACTGTTACGCAATGGTTGCAGGCTGACGTGACATCTGTTGATGTGCGCCATGTGCCAGGCGCGACCGAGTTTTCGGCGGCCCTCGCTACTGACGGCTTTGATGTCGTCATCACCGAGGCGCACACGTCCTGGGCCGACGGCCTGGACGTGCTCCGCTCAGTGAAAGAGCAGCGGCCAAGCCCGCCCGTGCTGATGCTGACGAGTCACGGTGACGAGGAGTTGGCCGTCTCGGCGATGCAAGCCGGCTTCGACGCGTATGTGCGGAAGGGGCCAGACCAGGGTGGTCGGCTTGCTGCGGCCATCAAGGCGGCGTTGGAGGCGACACGCGAGCGGGCGGCACGGCAGCGCGCCGAAGACGCCCTGGTTGAAAGCGAGGCGCGGCACCGTGCAATCCTCGAAGCCGCCGTTGACACCATCGTCACGTTTGATGAGCGCGGCCTGATCGAGTCAATCAATCCGGCCGTCCTGCCGATGTTCGGCCACCAGCCATCGTCGGTCGTCGGTCGCCCGTTCGGGCTGCTCCTGGGTGGCCCCAACGTGCATGGGGCGGCTTCGCTGGCGCAGGTCTTCCCGTCAGGCCCGGCCGAGTTGTCGAGCCGAAGTACGGTGCTGGAGGGGCAACGGGCTGACGGCACCATGTTCCCGCTCGACCTGGCGGTCAGCGAGGTCCGGCTCGCCGGGCGGCGGGTCTTCACGGCCATCATGCGCGACATCACTGAGCGCCAGCGGGCGGAAGCGGAGCGGCACCGCGCCGAGGCCGAGCGCATCAACCTACTGGAACGCGAGCGCACGGCCCTGAGCGAGTGGCGTCGCGAGGCGTCGCTGCGGACGCTGATTCTCGAAAACATGTTCGACGCCGTCTTCCTTGCGGATACCGAAGGCCGCCATGTGCTGGTCAATGCGGCCGGCGGCCGGCTGTTGGGCATGGACCCGCACGATCTGGTCGGGCTTGCGATGACGCAACATTCGTGGGTGACGTTGACCGAGGCTGGCGAGCCGGTGGCGTTCGAGGACTCGCCAATTGTTCGGGCCTTGCGCGGCGAGCGCACCAGCATGGTGCAGCGCCTGAAGTTCGTCGATGGACGCGAGTTGACTGTGCGAACATCGAGCGCGCCGGTGCGCGACGAGCAGGCGCAGATTGTGGGCGTCGTGCACGTCGTCCACGACATCACCGAGGAGCACGCACGGGCGCAGCACATTGCCCAGGGTGCGCGGCTGCGGTCGCTCGGCCAGCTGGCTGGCGGTGTCGCCCACGATTTGAACCAGTATCTTGGGCTGGTCGTCGGCTACGGCGACCTCGCGCTGGAATCCCTCGACAAGACCGCCGCCGACATTGCCGGTGCCCGCGAGTCCTTGACGACGATGATCCGCGCGGCCGTTGATGGCGGCGAGGCTGTTCGACGCCTGCTGCTTTTCTCGCGGCCGGGCACCGAGGGGCCAGCCAGCCGCGTCGAACTGGATGAGTTATTGCGCGAGGTGGCAAAGTTTACCGCCCCGCGTTGGCGCGACGCCGCCCAGCAACAGGGCCGCCGGATTAGCGTCGAGGTTGAAGTGAACGGTGTGGTTGCCATCGACGGCTGGGCCGGTGATCTCCGTGAAGCCGTCACCAATCTGGTGCTGAACGCGGTGGACGCGCTGCCGGTTGGCGGGAGCATTCGACTGGTGGCGCGAGCGACGGTAAGCCACGTGGTGGCCGAGATCATCGACACGGGCACCGGCATGGACACGGCCACGCGGGAACGCGTCTTTGAGCCGTTCTTTACGACGAAGGGTGAGGAAGGCACCGGGCTGGGCCTGCCCATCGTCTTCGGCATTGTCGAACGGCACGGCGGGACCATCGACGTGGACAGCCAGCCCGGACGCGGCACCACCTTCCGGATGACGTTCCCCTCCGCTGCACAATCGGCGTCGTTCGGCCCCGCCACATCCCGCGAGGCGGTGACGCGGAGCCTGCGCATCCTGGTGGTGGACGACGAGCCCGCGCTGGTGACCATGCTGGCACGCTTGCTTGAATCGGACGGCCATGAGGTCGCCGTCGCCACGTCGGGCGAGGAGGCCCTGTCCATCCTGGCGGAAACAACCGTTGAGGTGGTGATCTCTGACCTGGGGATGGGTGCCGGCATGAACGGCTGGGAACTGGCCGCCGCCGTTCGCGCGCTGGTGCCAGCGCTGCACTTTATCCTGACGACCGGCTGGGGGGCAGAGATCGAGCCGGACACTGCCGCGCAGCGTGGCGTGATGGCCGTCGTCTCCAAGCCGTATCGCCTGCCCGACCTGCGAAAGATCCTGAACACACTGTAGCGTTGGCTGGTCGTTGCTGCGGCACCTGATTTGGGTGCTCGGTGCCCGGGGAGGGTTGTCTGGCGGCGTGGCACCTGTGTAGCATCGACCGCACCACGCCAGCCGCCGATGCAGGCGGCAAACCGTGGCCCGCGCCGCACTTTCGCATCGCCCTTTTCCCCCTAGACCCTGCCAACGGAGCGTCTCGTGTCGGAACAGCCCCCAGGCGTCGGCCAGCAGCCGACTGGCGAACCCGTGCCGTCCAGCGCAGCGAGCGGCACACCCGCGCCCGTCGCTGCCGGTGAGACGACCGCCGCGAAGATCGCACGGCTGCACGAGCTACGCCGTGAAGCACTGCTGGGCGGGGGCGAGGCCAGAATCGCGCAGCAGCACAAGCGCGGCAAGCTGACGGCCCGCGAGCGCCTTGACCTCTTGCTCGACCCAGGCACGTTCCAGGAACTTGACGCGCTAGTGGTGCATCGCTCGCCCGAGCCAGGACTACCGCACTTTCTGGGGGACGGCGTCGTCACCGGCACCGGCCGCGTGGATGGCCGCGCGGTAGCCGTCTTCTCACAGGACTTCACCGTCTTCGGCGGCTCGCTCTCGGAGGCGTACGGCGAGAAGGTCTGCAAGCTGATGGACCTGGCGATGAAGTCCGGGTTGCCCATCGTCGGCCTGAACGACTCGGGCGGGGCGCGCATCCAGGAAGGCGTCGTCAGCCTGGGGGCCTACGCCGAGATCTTCTTGCGGAACACGCTGGCGTCCGGGGTGGTGCCGCAGATCAGCGCTATCATGGGGCCGTGCGCCGGCGGCGCTGTCTACTCGCCAGCCATCACGGACTTCACGTTCATGGTCAAGGACACAAGCTTCATGTTTGTGACCGGGCCGGACGTGGTGCGGACCGTCACCCACGAGGTCGTGGACTTCGAAGAGTTGGGCGGCGCGATGAGCCACAACGCGCGGAGCGGCGTGGCCCACTTCGCGCTGGACGACGAAGTCAGTTGCGTGCAAGCGATCCGCCGGCTGCTGGCGTTCCTGCCGTCCAACAACGTGGATGACCCGCCGCGCCTGGAGCCGAAGGACCGGCCGGATCGCCAGTCGCCCGACCTGGACGCCATCATCCCGGACGACCCGACGCGCGCCTACGACATGCACCGCGTCATCCAGTCCGTGGTGGACGACGGCGACTTCATGGAAGTCATGGAGCACTACGCCGGCAACATCCTGGTCGGGTTCGGGCGGCTGAACGGCCGGCCGGTCGGCATCGTCGCGCAGCAGCCGAGCGTGCTGGCCGGTGTCCTCGACATCAATTCGTCAGTTAAGGCGGCGCGCTTCGTCCGCTTCTGCGACTGCTTCAACATCCCGCTGGTGACGTTCGTGGACGTGCCGGGCTTTTTGCCGGGCGTCGGACAGGAGCACGGCGGCATCATACGGCACGGTGCCAAGTTGCTGTACGCCTACTGCGAGGCGACAGTGCCAAAGCTCACGGTCATCACGCGCAAGGCGTACGGCGGTGCCTATGACGTGATGTCGAGCAAGCACATTCGGGGGGACGCCAACTTCGCGTGGCCGACGGCTGAGATCGCGGTGATGGGCATTGAGGGCGCAGTGAACATCATCTACCGCGACCGGATCGCAGAGGCCGCCGACCCGGAGGCCGAGCGCGCAACGCTCACCCGCGAGTACCGCGAGCGCCATGCCAATCCGTACGAGGCGGCAGCGCGCGGCTACGTGGACGAGGTGATCTTGCCGCGCGAGACCCGACCGAAGCTGATCGCCGCGCTGGAGGTGGTCCGCACGAAGCGCGACACTAACCCGCCAAAGAAGCACGGGAACATCCCGCTGTGACGGGCCGAGGTATCACGCGCCCGCCGACCACCCGCCCGTTCGCGAAGGTGCTGGTGGCGAACCGGGGTGAGATCGCTGTCCGCATTATGCGGGGCTGCCGCGAGATGGGCGTCCGCAGCGTTGCCGTTTATAGCGACCCGGACCGACGCGCACCGCACGTCCGGGCCGCCGACGAAGCGTACGGTCTGGGCGGTGCGACGGCCGCCGAGAGCTACCTGCGCGGCGACCGCATCATCGAGATTGCTCGGCGGTGCGGTGCTGAAGCCATCCACCCCGGTTACGGCTTCCTGGCCGAAAACCCGGCGTTCGCGCAAGCCTGTGCCGACGCCGGCCTCGTGTTCGTGGGGCCGCCGCCATCCGCGATGCTGGCGCTCGGCAGCAAGACCTCGGCGCGGCGGGTGATGCAGGCGGCCGGCGTGCCGGTCGTGCCCGGCACCATTGACCCAATCCCGACCGCCGAGGAAGCGGCCGAGATCGCGCAGGCGGTCGGGTTCCCGATTGCGCTGAAGGCGGTGTCGGGCGGCGGCGGCAAGGGCATCCGCGTGGTTGAGCGCCCGGAAGATCTCGTCGGCGCGTTTCGGCAGGCGTCAGATGAGGCAGCGGCGGCGTTCGGCGACCCGTCGATGTACCTCGAACGACTGGTCGTCCGGCCGCGCCACGTTGAGATTCAGATGCTGGCCGACCAGCACGGTAACGCCGTCCACCTGGCCGAGCGCGAATGCAGCGTACAACGCCGGCACCAGAAACTGGTGGAGGAGGCTCCGGCTTCGACCGTGACGCCGGAACTGCGGGCGCGCATGGGTGAGGTGGCCGTGCGCGCGGCGAAGGCGGTCGGGTACACCAACGCGGGCACCTGCGAGATGCTGCTCGACCAGAGCGGCGAGTTCTTCTTTCTCGAAGTGAACGCCCGTTTACAGGTCGAGCACCCGGTCACGGAGCTGGTGACGGGCATTGACCTCGTCCACTGGCAGCTACGGATCGCCGCCGGTGAGCCGCTCGACTTCGTGCAGGATGACGTACGTCTGCGTGGCCACGCCATCGAGTGCCGCATTCAGGCTGAAGACCCGAACAGCCGGTTCTTCCCCTCAACGGGGACCGTGACGGCGCTGCGCG
>Ga0105048_10014106_pt1 | contig 12462 bp, 11 predicted proteins | sample MAT05_FD_78382 | JGI IMG/M metagenome (GOLD analysis project Ga0105048, IMG submission 78382) | Freshwater microbial communities from Lake Fryxell liftoff mats and glacier meltwater in Antarctica - MAT-05 | ecosystem: Environmental > Aquatic > Freshwater > Ice > Liftoff microbial mat | place... | reverse complement strand
TGTCCCCCATCCCGATCTCGTCGCCGTAGTACAACACCGGCGTGCCCGGGAGCGAGAACAAGAGCGCGTTCATCAGCTCGATGCGGCGGCGGTCGTTCTTCAACAGCGGGGCGAGGCGGCGGCGGATGCCGAGGTTGATGCGGGCCGTCCGGTCCTCGGCGTAGGCCCGGTACATGTAGTCGCGCTCCTCGTCCGTCACCATCTCCAGCGTCAGCTCGTCGTGGTTGCGGAGGAACATGCCCCACTGGCAGTTCTCGGGGATCGGCGGGGTCTGCTCCAGAATGTCGATGATGGGAAAGCGGTCCTCCTGGTGCAGCGCCATGAACAGCCGCGGCATGACCGGGAAGTGGAACGACATGTGGCACTCGTCGCCGTCGCCGAAGTACGGCAGCACGTCCTCCGGCCACTGGTTCGCCTCGGACAGGAACATCCGGTCGGGATACTTGTCGTCCATCCGCTTGCGCAGCGCCTTGAGGAAGACGTGCGTCTCGGGGAGGTTCTCGCAGTTCGTGCCCTCGCGCTCGTACAGGTACGGGATGGCGTCGAGGCGCATGCCGTCCACGCCCATCCCGAGCCAGTAGTCGAGGACCGGGAAGAGCGCCTCCCAGACGGCCGGGTTGTCGAAGTTCAGGTCCGGCTGGTGGTGGTAGAAGCGGTGCCAGAAGTACTGCTTGGCGACCGGATCCCACGACCAGTTCGACGGCTCGAAGTCCTTGAAGATGACCCGCGCGTCGGCGTACTCGGCGGCGGTGTCGCTCCAGACGTAGAAGTCGCGCTCGGGACTGCCCTTGGGGGCGAGGCGGGCGCGCTGGAACCACGGGTGCTGGTCGGACGTGTGGTTGACCACCATCTCGGTGATGACCCGGATGCCGTGGCGGTGGGCCTGGGCGAGGAACTCGCGGAAGTCGTCGAGCTTGCCGTACTGCGGGTGGACGGCCGTGTAGTCGGCGATGTCGTACCCGTCGTCGCGCAGGGGCGACGGGTAGAACGGCAGCACCCAGATGGCGGTGACGCCGAGGTCTTCGAGGTAGTCGAGCTTCTGGGTCAGCCCGCGGAAGTCGCCGAACCCGTCGCCGTCGCTGTCGTGGAACGCCCGGACGTGGGCCTCGTAGATGATCGCGTCCTTGTACCAGAGCGGGTCGGTGTCGATCATTCGCGGCCGTCCGGACCGTGGGGAGCGGGAATGGGTGGACGTGCGGGTGCGAACCCCGTGCCGACGCCTCACGGCGCGCCGGCCGGGTCGCCGGCGGTCGCCGTCCGGCTCGCGGGGAGGGGAGCGGTCGCCGGCGGGTGCCAGCGTAGCACCGGCTCCTTCGCCGCCTTCACCTCGTCCGGCCGGCAGACGCCGTGCGTGTGCGGGGCACCCCGCAGCACCTCCGGCTCCTCGGCCTTGATCTTCAACAGGGCGTCGGCGAAGGCGTCGAGCGTCTCCTTGCTCTCGGTCTCGGTCGGCTCCATCATCAGCGCTTCGGACACGACGAGCGGGAAGTAGACCGTGGGGGCGTGGAATCCGTAGTCGAGGAGGCGCTTGCACACGTCCATCGCCCGCACCTTGCGCTCGCGGAGCAGCGCCCGCCCGCTGGCGACGAACTCGTGCATGCACGGGCCGCCGAACGGCACGTCGAACGCCTCCTTCACCCGCGCCCGCAGGTAGTTGGCGTTGAGCACGGCCGTCTCGCTGGCGGCCTTCAGCCCGTCGGGGCCGAGGGTGCGGATGTAGCAGTACCCGCGGAACAGGATGCCGACGTTCCCGAAGAAGCTCCGCACCCGCCCGATCGACTTCGGCCGGTCGAAGTCGAGGTAGTATTCGGTCCCCCGTCCCCCGTCTGCGGTCTCCTGCCTCCTGGCCACCACCGGGGCGGGCAGGTACGGGGCGAGGAAGTCGCGGACGGCGATCGGCCCGCTCCCGGGGCCGCCGCCGCCGTGCGGGCCGGTGAACGTCTTGTGGACGTTGTAGTGCTGCATGTCGGCCCCGAAGTCGCCCGGCCGGGTGATCCCGAGGATGGCGTTCATGTTCGCCCCGTCGAGGTACACCAGCGCCCCCCTCGCGTGCAGCAACTCGGTGATCGTCTGGATCTGGGTCTCGAACAGCCCGAGGGTGTTCGGGTTGGTAATCATGAACACGGCCGTGTCGTCGCCGAGCTTGGCCCGCAGGTCGTCGAGATCGACCAGCCCCCCGGCGTTGCTCTTGACCGTGACGGCGTCGAACCCGGCCAGGGCCGCCGACGCCGGGTTGGTGCCGTGGGCCGAGTCGGGGACGAGCACCTTGCGGCGGCGGGCCTCGCCCTTGTCGCGGAAGTAGGCGGCGGCGACGAACAGGGCGGCGAGCTCCCCCTGCGCCCCGGCCGCCGGCTGGAGCGACACGGCCGGCAGCCCGCTGATCTCGGCGAGGTACTCCTGCATGTCGTACAGGAGTTCGAGCATCCCCTGGGCGGTGTCGTCCGGCTGGAGGGGGTGCAGGTCGGCGAACCCGGGCAGGGCGGCGAGCCGCTCGTGCCGCTTCGGGTTGTACTTCATCGTGCAAGAACCGAGCGGGTAGAAGTGGGTGTCGATCGACATGTTCCGGGCGGACAGGTTGGTGAAGTGCCGGACCAGGTCGATCTCGCCGAGTTCCGGGAGCGGCGGCGGGCCGGCGGCGAGGTACTCGGCCGGCACGAGCGACGACAGCGATGCGTCGCCGGGCACGTCGCACGCCGGCAGCCGGTGGCACCGCCGCCCGGGACGCGACATCTCGAAGATCAGGTCGGTGGACTGGGTGCTGGTCATGGACTTCCTTGTCGGGGGGCGGCCGGCAGCTGGCCGGTTTCGTTTCTGCGGACGAGCGCTTCGTCGTCGGTCACGCCGCCCCGTTCGCGGTGGCGCGTGCCGACGGGCCGAAGGAACCGCGGCCGGCGATCGCCGGGATGTCGATGATTTCCATCTCCAGGACGGTCGGGGCGACGACCACAGTGTCGCCGGTCGGGGAGATCGCTAGCCACTCTCGGCGGGCCACGGCGACGCGCCGTCCGTCGGTGAGTTCCAACTCGAACGGCTCGAACGGCTCGGTCCAGTACAGTGTGCGGAGGTCGTCGGCGGTCATGGTGCGGCCTCAGGTAATGATGGCCCGGGGGAACTCCACGTCGGTCACGTAGAACAGATCGACCACGTGGGACGATCCCGACGGAGGGTAGACGATGACCAAACGGCCCTTTTCATTGTCCGGCATCCGAATGCACTCCGGCGACGGCACCGAGAACGACCGCCCGCCCGGCAGGTGCAGGACGAACGACCGGAACGGGCGGGCGGCCACTGCCCGGCTGACGATGATCGGATTCACGATCCACCCCTCCCGAAATCATACGAGCCGGCCGGCAACATTCTCAGCGGATGAACGGCACGGCCGGGTGGCTGATGCCCGTCACGTGGTCGAGCGAGAGAACGGCCTTCCACTGGCCGTCCGGGTGGTAGAGGTACAGTGCCCCGCCGTGCGGGGAGAAGGAAACCAACTCCGGGCGGTCGATGTCCTGCGACCAATTCCCGGCCAAGTGGATCGTGAACGGCTCGAACGGGTCGGCCTCCAACAGCGGCCGGATGTCGTCCTCGGTCATGTCAATACCCCCTTCGCCCGCAGCACGCCCTCGGCCCACGCCTGTTGTTCCGCCGTCAGCGGGGGGTCGGGGCGGCGGCGCTCGTACCGAGCCAGGTCGGCGAACGGCCCCTCGTCGTAGCAGCGGTCGAACGCCGCCTGGAGGTCGAGCAGCACCGGGCGGACGCCGGGGTCGAGCGGGATCGGGACGGTCGGCAGGCGGTCGGCCAGGCGGACCGGGGCGACGTGGAACAACCCGGGCACTTCCACCGCCGTGACGCAGACGTGGTAGTCGAACGCCCCGGCCGCCGCCCGCAGTCGGGCCTCCGGGACGGCCGTCGCGTGCGCCCCGCCGCGGAGCAGGTCGATCTCGACCAGGTTGACCCCGCCCGCCCGGTACTCGCCCTGCTTCTGCCGGTACGAGGTCCGCCCGTTGTCGCCGGGCTTCTTGTTCGACAGGCTGAGGATTTCGACCGCCGTCACCAGCCGGTCGTCCTCGCCCGAGAGGATTTCCAGGTACGGCTCCTCGACCGGGTCCGAGACGGGGTCGGCGGCGATGGCCAGCAGCCCGGCCCGCGTGAGGGTGGCGACCGCCACGCCGCCGCCGGCCGGCGGGTCGGGCGGGCCGAATGCGCCCACGTCCGGCTCCCGGCGGGCGACCGGATCGACCCACACCCGGTTCGCGCCGGCGGCCACGTACCCCTTCGGGAGCAGCGCCTTGAGCGCCACCTGCAGGTAGGTAATCAGGTTGTTGTGCAGGTTCGGGAACGTCATGGGACGTTCGAGCCAGGGGTCCATGCCCGGGAACGGCGACGGCATCGGGCGGCCTCCTGCGTCACGCGGGTCCGGGCGGGGGGCGGCCCCGCCTCCGGTATCGTACCGCCCCCGGGCGGCGGCCGTCACCCCCGGGCGAGTTCGTCCGCCAGCACGTCGTACAGGGCGTCCAGGGACTGCACGATCACCCGCGTGTCGGCCACGACCGGCATGAAGTTCGTGTCCCCGGCCCACCGCGGGACGACGTGCCAGTGGAGGTGCCCGGGCAACCCCGCCCCGGCCGCCGCCCCGAGGTTCAGCCCGACGTTGAACCCCTGCGGCGACATCCGCCGCTCCAGCACCCCGATCATCCGCCGCAGCGTCACCTGCTGGTCGAGCAGGTCGTCGGTGGTCAGGTCGTCGGGCCGGGCCTTGTGGGCCAGCGGGGCGACGAGGAGGTGGCCGTTGTTGTACGGGAAGCGGTTCAGCACCACGACCGACAGGGGGGTGCGGAGGACGATCAGGTTCGCCCGGTCGTCGGCCCCGGCGACGCCCCGGCAGATGAAGCAGTCGCCGCCGGCCGGCGGGGGCGGCGCGTCCTTCGCGCCGGCGACGTAGGCGAGCCGCCACGGTGCCCAGAGCTGGTCCACGCCGCGCCCCCGTTCGTCGGCCGGTCCCGGGGCGGAACCCGCGCCCGGTTACGATACGAGGCGCGGGGGCGGGGGGCAGCGTGGGGCGGGCCGCCACTCCCGGCGGGCGGTCGGGGTAAGTAGAATCACCCGACCGACCCGTCCCCAGGAGTGCGTATGAACCCGCCCCGCCGGCCCGACGACACCGACCCGCCCCCGCCCCCGGAGGTCGGCGGAAACCCCGCGCCCCCGCCCGCCCGCGACCCGCTCCTCGACGACCCGCTGTTCGCCGAGGTCGTACCCCCGCGGGCGGCCGAGCCGGTCGTCGCCGAGGTGGTCGCCCGGCCGGCCCCGATCCCGGGGGGGCGGCCCGTCCCGCCGGCCGCCCCGGTCCGCCCCGCGTTCCCGCCCGGGCGGCGCGACCCGCCCCCCGCGGTCCGGCCCGCCCCCGAATCCGAAACCGCCCCGCGGTCGAAGGTGCTGACCGCGTGCGGGGTGATGGGCTGCTTCGGGGTCGTCCTCCTCGCCGCCGTCGGGTTCCTCATCTACGCCGCCATCACCGTGCTCGGCGACCTCGGCGGCCGCGTCGGGCGGGCCGACCGCCCGCCCCCGCCGGCGGTCGCGGATCGCCCCGGGCCGGTCGAGAAGACCCGGCTGGCGGCGAACACGGCCCGCATCGAGCTCCCGGCCGCCTACGACGCCGTCGGCCGGGCGGCCGGGGGGCGCTACCTGCTCCTTCGCGTCCCGGCCCGGAAGGAACTCGTCGTGTTCGACGCGAACGCCGGCGAGGTGATCCGCACCCTCCCCCTCGGCGACGCGAGGGCGCTGGTCGCGGGCGGGGCGGCCAAGCTGTTCGTCTACCGCCCGAGCACCGCGGAGGTCGAGCGGTACGACCTGACGACGTGGGAGAAGGAGGCGACGGCCAAGAAGCCGGCCGGGATGGGGCTGGTCGAGGCCGTCGCCGTCGGCCCCGCGGCCGACGGGCCGGTCTTCCTCGTCGCCCGGACGCTCGAGGGGGCGGCCGACGTGCGCGCCCTCGACGCCGACGCCCTCACCCTCGTCTCGGCCCTCCGGGTGCAAGGGTGGACGAAGGGCGAAGTGGTCCACGCCCGGGCGTCGCACGACGGGGCCGTCCTCGCCGTGTCCGGCGACCCGGCGCTGGTCTTCCGGTACGCCCCCGCGACCGGGCTGAAGGCGCTCGCCCTGTGGGAGGGGGCGAACGCCCCGCGGCTGGCCACCCCGTCACCCGACGGCGAGTACGTCTACACCCCGCGCGGGGTGTTCTCGACCGACGGGAAGGTCGTGCTGCGGCCGACCGCGCGGGAGTTCTTCCCCTTCCCGCCGGCGCACGGGGGCGGGCTGTACCTGAGCCTCCGGGAGGTTAACACCGGCCGGCTGGGGACCGAGCTGCGGGTTCACCCGGCGGGGTCGAAGGAGGTCCGCACGACTTTGGACGCGGTGAAAATCCCCCCGCTCTGGGCGAACGACGACGGGGACATCCCGGCCGACCAGCGCGTCCACGTCTGGCCGGCGGCCGGGCTGGTCGCGGTGCTGCCCCCGGACACGAACCTGACCCTGGAACTGACGAAGGTGGACCTGCCCGCGAAGCCGTGACGCCGCCTACCCCGCACCGGGAGACGCCCCCGTGACCGCCCGCTTCTTCGCCCCCGCCCTGCTGCTCGCGGCCGCGACCGCCGCCCCCGCCGTCGCCGCCGAGGCCCGCCCCGTCGCCCTCGAGATCGACGCCGCCGAGGTCGGCCGGCGCATCTTGCACGTCCGCGTCGGGGTGCCCGCCGCCCCCGGCCCGCTCACCCTCTACTACCCCAAGTGGGTGCCCGGCACGCACGGCCCGACCACCCCCGTCGCCGACCTCGCCGGGTTCCGCGTCCGCGCCGGCGACGCCGACGTGCCCTGGACCCGCGACGACGCCGACCCCTACGCCGTCCGCGTCCAAGTCCCCGACGGGGCGGCGGCCGTGACCGTCACCTTCGACCTGCTCCTGCCGGGGCTGAGCGACGCCCCGGCCCGGCAGAACACCGTGGCCTCGGCCCGCCTCGCCGTGCTGAACCTGTGCGACCTGCTCGTCTACCCGCAGTCGGCCGCGGCGATGGCGCTGCCCGTGAAGGCGTCGCTCGCGCTGCCCGGGGGGTGGAAGGCCGGGACCGCCCTGCCGGTCGAGGCGACCGCCGGCGACCGCGTGACGTTCGGGACGGTTCCGCTCGAAACGCTCATCGACTCGCCGATCCTGTGCGGGCTGCACACGAAGGACGTGCCCATCGGCCCGCCCGGGGGCAAGCACCGCGTCTTCCTGGCGTGCGACTCCGAGGCCGGGCTGGACGTGCCGCCCGAAACCAGGAAGGGCTGGGACGCCCTCGTCGCCGAGTCCGCGGCGCTGTTCGGGTCGCGGCCGTTCGGGTCGTACACCTTCCTCCTCGCCCTGTCCGACAAGGTCCGCACCCGCGGGCTGGAGCACCACGAGTCGAGCGACAACCGCCTGCCCGAAGCCGCCCTCGCCAGCCCCGTGCTGCGGGCCTACGCCGCCGAGCTGTTCCCGCACGAGTACGTTCATGCGTGGTGCGGCAAGTTCCGCCGCCCGGCCGACATGATCGTGCCTGACTTCCAGCAGGCCCCGAAGACGCGGCTGCTCTGGGTGTACGAGGGGCTGACCAACTACCTCGGGTGGGTGCTGACCGCCCGGGCCGGCCTCGGCACGACCGACCACGCCCGCGACAAACTCGCGGTGACGGCCGAGCGGATGCGGAACGTCCGCGGGCGGGAGTGGCGGGCGCTCGACGACACCGGGGCGGCGTCGCACCTGCTCGTCGAGGCCCGCGGGTCGTGGGGGGCGTGGCGGCGGTCGCTCGACTACTACGACGAGGGCACGCTGCTGTGGCTCGAAGTCGATGTCCTCATCCGCCGCGAGTCGAAGGGGGCGAAGTCGCTCGACGACTTCTGCCGGGCCTTCTTCGCCTGCCCGCCCGGCCGCCCGGCGGTAAAAGGGTTCACGCTCGACGACTTGGTCGCCGCGCTGAACGCCGTCGCCCCCTACGACTGGAAGGGCCACCTCACGCGCCGCGCCACCCTGCCCGCGGCCGTCGCCCCGCTCGACGGCCTGACCCTCGGCGGCTGGACGCTGGATTATAGCGACAAGCCGTCGGACGCGGTGAAGGCCGGCGAAACGATCGGCAAGTCGCTCGACCTGACTTCCTCGCTCGGCATGCGGGTGACGAACGAGGGGGCGATCCAGGACGTGATCCCGGACACCCCAGGGGCGAAGGCGGCGCTGGGGCCGGGGATGAAGGTGGTGGCGGTCAACGGCCGGCGCTTCACCCCGGACCTACTCCGCGCCGCCGTCGCCGCGTCGAAGGCGGGCGGCAAGCTGGACCTGCTGATCGAGAACGGCGACTTCTTCCGGTCGCACGCCGTCGAGTACCGCGGGGGCGCGAAGTACCCGCGACTCGACCGCACCACCGCCGACCCCGACCTGATCGGCGAGCTGCTGAAACCGCGGGCCGACGGGGGGAAGAAGTAGTAGCGCAGGGGACACGAGGGGCCGACGATGACGGAAGCGGAATTGCGGGCGGCCGGGAGGAGTTAACCGAGGTATGCGACGAGGTACGCTGTATTACCTGGCTGGAGCTTTGGCGGTCTTTTCGTTAGGGCCACTGCTTGCAGGCGGTGTCGTCGCTTTCCTCATCTGGATGGCATTGGCAGCACCGTTCGGTAGCATGTTGTGGCTCGTCTGGCGGCTCGCCGTCCGACCCGTCTTGCTGTCACTCGGCAAGATTCAACCGACCCCGGCCGACCTCGTGATTCGGGGATGGAATGCCGAACGGAATGGGCATTGGAAGGAAGCGCTCTTCGCATACGACGGCGCGATCCAAATCCAGCGGTGGGACGACGACGCGGAGACCCGCCGCGTCGCCCTACTCCAACGCCGCCCCGACCTCGCCCGGGAAGCGGAGCCGACCGAGAGAGAACGGCTTGCGAAGCTCGACCCGGGCGAGATACTCCACTACTTGAGGCGGAAGACGACCGACCGGAAGTTGCGACTCGTTGCGGTGGCGTGCCTCAACCGGGTGTCCCACCTGTTGACCGACGAACGAAGTCGCACGGCGGTCGAAGCGGCGGAGAAATTCGCCGACGGGATGCTATCGCCAATCGAGGCGCAAGCAATTTGGACGGCGGCGGTCGTTGCCGCGGGTGAACGGGCGGCGGCCGAGCCGGATGCAATTTTCGACATCCACATGGCCGCAGCGCAGGCCATATCTGTCTGGGAATACCCCTATTATGTGGCTGCTGATGTGCTTCGGCTGATGCAGCCCCTTTTCGGGCGGGACGATCAGGCGAATCTGCTTCTTTGTGTCTTCGGTCTACCTCATTACACGAGTCAAGCCAACCCCGAGTGGCTCACGTCCACCGTCGTCGCCCTCGCTCGCGGCGTCTACGAAGACCGCGGCTTCGACCGCCTGCCGATCCTCGCCGACGCCCTGCAAGATGCCGGGTGCGAGAACGAGGACATTCTGACCCACTGCCGAGGCGAGGGGCCGCACGTCCGCGGCTGCTGGGTGGTCGATCTGCTACTGGGTAAGGAGTGAACCGCGTTCTATTGCAGCCCATTTCGCGTCGGCCCGCCAGGGGTTGCGCTGCGCTCCGCCCCTGGCTACGATTCCCCGTCCCAACGGACTCAATCACGGCCCGTTTGGTCGTGTCCGTTTTTGCTTGTGGCACGGGTCTCTGACCCGTGAAGGCCACACGGGTCAGAGACCCGTGCCACAAGACAAAGCAAGATCAGACACAACCAACCCGACGGTGTATCAGTGCGAAGGCTCAGGCTCATGTAGCCGCGGAGCGGCGACCGAACGTAGCCAGGGGTGGAGCGCAGCGCAACCCCTGGCGGGCGTCCGCACAGTGGGAGAAGCCCCGGCGAAGCGAAGGAACTCCCCCGTTGGTTCGTCGGCCCGCCAGGGGTTGCGCTGCGCTCCACCCCTGGCTACACTCCGGTCGCCGCATCCGCGGCTACACCGGCGCGTTCCGCGCCGCGGCTACACGGCGCGCTCACGGCCCCGCGAACGGCCACCAGTCGTCGGGCAGCAGGCCGACGACGCGGCGGTAGGCGGTGCCGAGCCAGTCGGGCAGCACCCGCGAGAACGCCGACCCGCGCGTCTCGCCGACGTACACCTGGTCGGACGGCCGCAGCGGCAGGTTCGACCGCTGGTCGCCGTCCACCAGCACCGCCCCGACCTCGACCCGGAACACCTCCGGGCGGGTGCCGGCCGCGACGTTCGGGCGGACCACGTACACCTTGCTCAGCTTCGACCCCGGGGGCAGCCCGCCGACCCGCACGAGGAAGTCGAGGACCGGCTCCGGCCCCTGGTACGGCACCACCCGGGTGCGGCCGCGGACCGGGCCGTGGACGTAGACGTGGTTGCTCCGCGGGGCGGCCAGGGCGACCCGCACCCGGTCGGGGGCGACCCCGGCCCGGCGGGCCAATTCGTCGCGGACCTCGTCGAGCGTCAATCCTTCGACCCGCGGGCGGCCCGGGTCGTCGAGGGGCAGGCGGCCGTCGAGATCGACGGCGGCGTAGGCGTCCCGCTCGGGCCGGTCGGCGAACGCGACTTCGAGCACGTCGGGGCAGCCGACGCGGTAGCGCACGTCCGGGGCGGGGGCGGCCCCGGACGCGACCGGGTCGCGGGGCTGGGGGCAGTTGTGTTTCAGGAAGCGGGCGTCGGCGCACCCGGCGAGAAGGGCGAGCGGGAGCAGGTACGCGGCGGCCCGCATGAGGGCCGCACGGCCCCCGCCGGAAGCGGGTCGGTTCGACGCGCGGAGTGTCCCCACCTAACCGGAATCGGCAGAACGACCGGCACGACTTGACTCCTTCCCCCGGGCGGTTCGCGTTACCCCGCTCGCTCGGTCCGGTGCTTGCCGACCGTTTTGAGCTTCACCTCGAAGGTGCCGTCGTCCTTCAACGGCACCCCGACCGCCTCCACGGTGTTCTCCGCCCCCTGCCCGAGCGGGCTGAACATCACGCTCCCTTTGACGGGCTGGTCGCCGCAGGTGACTTTGCCCGTCACCTTGGCCGAAGGACCGCCGCACCCGGCGAGAAGAAACGCCGTCAGAACGACGGGGCGATTCGGTCCCGTCAAGTACGAGCGACCGGGGTGAGGTATGGTGGGGAACATGGCCATTGTCGCGCGGGCGGGGCCGGGCGGAGTAGACATTCTCACCGTTTCAAGGGTGTCACTTCCGGTAGGTGAACTTCTTGATACTCTTGATCCCCTTACTTGTTTCCCAGCACTTCGCACGGCCCTTCGGTCCCATTCCGGCGGGCGGGCGATCCCCTTAACTCTGTTGCCCTCGTTGGAGCGAACCCGGTCGAGAAGCATACCCCGTTTATTAAATATGCTTTATTAAAGGCGCTTTACAAAACCGGTGCGGTGGGGTATCTTGGCCTTTCGAGTCCCGGTTCATTGAGCGATGTTCCGATGTCCGCGATCACGACGATCCGCCCCGCACTGGTCGGCAAGCTGAACGAGCGGCAGGTGCTGCGGGTCATCCAGACGCGCGGGCCGCTCTCCCGCGCCGACGTGGCCCGCGAGAGCGGGCTGAGTCCGCCCACGGTGTCGAAGGCGGTCGCGGCGCTGCTCAAGGCGGGGCTCCTCGAAGAGGCCGACGCCACCGAGACCGCCCGCGGCCGTCCCGCCCCGCGGCTGCGGCTGGCCCGGGCGTCGGCCCAGGTGCTCGGCATCGCCATCGACCGCGGGCACTGCGAGGTCGTGTCGGCCGGGCTGGACGGCGAGTTGCACGCCGACCTGACCTCCGTCCCCACCCCGGCGACCTACCCGGCCCTGCTCGACGCCCTCGAAGCGACGGCCCGCGCCGCGATGGCCCGGCCGGGGGTGGCGACGCTCGGCCTCGGCGTGAGCCTGCCGGGGCTGGTCGATTACCGCCGGGGGTGCGGGGTGCTGTCGCCGAACGTCCCGATGACCGACGGCCGGTGCCCCGCCGCCGACCTCGCCGCCCGCCTCGGCGTCGAATGCACGCTCCTTCAAGAGACGCACGCTCTCTGCCTCGCCGAGCGACACTACGGCTTGGCGAAGGGACTGGACGACTTCGCCATGCTCGACGTGGGCACCGGCGTCGGCCTGGGGGTGATGAGCGGCGGGCGGCTGCTGACCGGGCACTCGGGGCTGGCCGGCGAGATCGGCCACGTCACCGCCGTGGCCGAGGGCGGGCGGGCGTGCGGGTGCGGCAACCGCGGGTGTCTGGAAACCGTCGCCAGCGACACGGCCCTCGCCCTGCGGGCGTCGGAAAAGCTCGGCCGGCCGGTGGACGTGGACGAGGTCATCGAGCTGCTCAAGGCCGGCCGGGTCGATCTCCGGGCCGAGTTGCAGACGGCGGTGCGGTATCTGGCGGTCGGCGTCGCGGCGGTGATGAACCTGTTCAACCCGTCCACGCTGTTCATCCACACGAACCTGTTCGAGACCGACCCCGGCCTGTTCGACGAGTTGGTGA
>Ga0105048_10014105_pt1 | contig 12462 bp, 8 predicted proteins | sample MAT05_FD_78382 | JGI IMG/M metagenome (GOLD analysis project Ga0105048, IMG submission 78382) | Freshwater microbial communities from Lake Fryxell liftoff mats and glacier meltwater in Antarctica - MAT-05 | ecosystem: Environmental > Aquatic > Freshwater > Ice > Liftoff microbial mat | place... | reverse complement strand
TGCTCGAAGGAGCGACGGCCGATGGCGTGTGTCTGCTTGAGTTTGTTGATCGCCGTGCGTTACAGACGCAGGTTGACGTGCTTCGTAAACTCCTCAAACAGCCGATGGTTCCGGCGCATGTGCTCGCGACGAAATCGCCTCTGGCGAATTCGTCTGTCTTCCATCCTGCACTCGCACATCTGGATCAACTCGCAACGCAACTGGTTGAATACTTCGCGGGAACTCGGACCGAGTTCACCGTGAAACTGTTCGCGCCGGGCACAACGTTTCAGGCGCAGGTGTGGGAAGCGCTGCGGGCGATTCCGCCGGGCAAGACGCGGTCATATGCACAAATCGCCAAGGCGATCGGCCGACCGAAAGCGACGCGGGCAGTTGCGCGAGCAAACGGCGATAATCGGTTGGCGATACTCATCCCATGCCACCGCGTGATTGGTTCGGATGGATCAATGACTGGCTATGGCGGTGGAATCTGGCGGAAAGAAGCATTGCTCAAACTGGAACGCTGTGATGAGCGCCAGAATCTGTGTGGATTGGAATGGACGTTTCAATCCAAGGCAACCTGTTTCAAAACAAAAGCCGGAGACCCTGCCTTCGCAGCGTCTCCGGAATAAGCGGAGAGAGGGGGATTCGAACCCCCGAAACGGTTGCCCGTTTACGCGATTTCCAGTCGCGTTCCTTCAGCCTCTCGGACATCTCTCCAGAAGCCCGTCTCGTGGCCTAATACGTGGTCTTTCTCGAAGTCCGACCACCAATCATGCCAAGATCGGCAGGGCGAGAGTTTAGGCGTGCTGTGGCCTGGGATCGAGTGGGCATGGGGTGGCTGTGGGGGGAAGAAATTTGGCTCGGCTTTGCGAGAAGTTTGATATCTCTGAAATTACGATATCTCGGGCAAAGCAGGCTTCAGCGAATTCTCAAGGCCTTACTCAGGCGTGTGCCCCAGTGCTTGTCCATCGCGAGAAAGCCGACAGCAAGCCCGATGCTGGCGCCGACGACTACGTCGGATGGAAAGTGGGCACCAAAGATCACGCGGCTTGCCATCACGATGCCAAGCAAAGGAAGGCAGAGCGGGGTCAGCTTTGGGTAGAGTCGGATAAGAACCGCGGTCAGCGCGCCAGCGGCAGAAGCGTGGCTCGAAGGCATGGACCAAAGGTCAGAAGATATGTTGCCACCGAGTTGCCATGAGTAGCGAGCGATATGGCCAACTTGCGTGCCCAAGGCGATTGGGTCGATGTCGCGTACAAGCGGATACGTGCGAAAGGAAGCGCCGAACCAAGTAGCGGAATCGTAGCCGACGAGAGCATCGGGATTGAGGGTGGCGCGAGGGCGAGGCCTGCCGAAGCCGATTTTCAAGAGCCAGCAAAGGATGCTGGTGGTTGCGCCAGCAACGATCCAATCAAGGATGCGGGTTCGTATGCGAGGATCTAGAAGAATCGCGACGAGGGCCGCGATAAGGGAAGTGGCGAGGTCGCCATATTGCTGGAGCAAATTAAGAGTTCGGCGAAGGTCGCCACCGAGGGCGAGGGAGCCGCCATCTTGCAAGGCGGTTGCGGCATGAGCAATTGTGTTGTCGAAGGGGATAAGGATCCCGCCAAGGATTAGGCCAAAGGCGATTAGAGCAAGCGAACGCTTGGGCGTGAAGGGTGCTGCAAGGAAAGAGTTCTGATGCGAGATCGATGAACCAGTGCGTAGCGCCGTAGGATCGTGCCCTGTTATGAGAAATGAATTGTCGACAGAGTCGTGAACGTTTTGGTTGGCGAGTTGGTTGGGGGGTTCGGCACTGCGCGTGGGTGCAGCCGCAGGCGAATGTGAGTGGGTGCTCGCGGGTTGAGTTGGGTGTGGTCGTGTGTCGCCCATGAAGTCGATTCTACGCTCTGACTTGTTCGGATTTGGCGGGGTGCGATTTGGGAGTGCTTGCGATCGTTGATGAGCCTCGAAAGATTGGATCACGATCAAAAGTGCCTGTGGCTCTTGAGTCACGGCTTGCGCGGGCGTGTGGCTCCTGGCGTGGGGCATGTGTGTTGGTGTTGATGTGCTTGTTTGTATATGTACCTGGGCTGTGGACGTTGCCTGCGATTGATCGCGACGAATCGCGCTTTGCCCAGGCAAGTCGGCAGATGGCCGAAGCGAAGACGCCTTTGGGATGGGTTGTGCCAATGGTTCAGGATCGGCCGCGGCTAAATAAGCCGCCACTGATTTATTGGGCACAAGCAGCGAGCGTGCGTGCCTTTACCGGCGAACCCGAAGCTGGCACGCGAAGGAACGACGCTATTTGGATGTATCGCTTGCCCAGTTTGTTAGCTGCGATTGCAACGGTATTGATGGTGTGGCAGTGGGGCAGGAAGTTGATCCCCAGTGCTGCGGCGATGCTTGCAGCGGCGGGGCTGGCGGCGTCCCCGATCTTTGTGTGGGAGGCGCACCAGGCGCGCGCGGACATGCTTCTGGTCATGTTGACGACCGGCGCGATGTGGGCATGGACCACGATCCAGCGTTCGCGAAACGATGTTGGCGTGAGGCGTTGGGCGCCGGTGGCCGCGCTATGGGTGTGTGTATGGCTAGGTGTTATGGTGAAAGGGCCGATCACGCCGATGGTTGTGGGGCTGGGAACGCTCGGATTGTGTGTATGGTCGCGGAGCATCAAGCCTTTGTGGCGGATCAAACCGATTGTTGGAATAGCAGCGGTGGTGGTGCTCTCGCTGCCTTGGGTAGTGTTGGTGGCGAGAGAAGTTGGATTCGAGAAATACGCGGCGTTGTTGCACGACGAAGTGATCGGCCGAAGCCTTGAACCAAAAGAAGGGCACTGGGGCCCGCCTGGATATCACGCGATTGCTTCGGTAGTGTTGCTCGCACCGATTTCGCTGACCCTTGGGCTTGGGGTTGCGGTCGCGTTCGTGCGTGGCACGCGAAGCGAATCGAGCCTATCCCGGCTGCGATTGATTCGGATATTGCACAAACGCGCAAACCGAAATAGCAACAAGGATGGAAAGAAGAAGAATTTAACGGGCGCGAAACCTGATGAACGATGGTTGTGGTCGCGCTATGTCGTTTCACTTGTGCGTGCGAGGGTGTTGCGGGTGCGCGATCCGGGCGTGCTCTTGCTTTGTCTCTTGGTGCCTTCGTGGATCGTGTTTGAATTGGTGAGCACGAAACTGCCACACTACACGATGCCTTTGCTGCCGGTGTTAGCCTTGCTCGCGGCACGGGTCGCGGTGACGGTGTGGGCGGATGGGTTGCTCGTGCGCGTGTGGTTCCAGATTTGCGCAGTGGGGTATGCAATTACGATGGCGATGTTCGCGTGCCTGGCATTTGGTTTTGCGGCATTTGTGTTGGATCGACTCGGGTGCAGCGCAGGCTCGATTGCGATGGGCGCAGCTGGCGTCATCACTGCTTTTGGTACCCTTGTGTGTACGTTGCAACTTCTACGACGACGCAGAGTGTGGCGAGCGATGGCGGTAGGAATCGGCGCGTGTTTGCTGAGTTCGGGGACGATCATGATGGTGTTGCCGATGACGCCGGACATACGCACAAGCCGGAATCTTGCGCGCGAAATTGATATGCTCGATCGAGCGGGAACACGTGATATTGTTGCGATTGGGTATCACGAGGACAGCTTGATCTTCGAGACGCACGGGCGAATGCGGCGAGAATCAGCCGAGGGATTGCTTGCGAGGCTTGCGCGTGGCGAGGCTCCAATCGTGATCTTGCCGCGCGCCGAATTGGCGAAGTATCCGGGCCTTGTCGAACGCGCTGGCGTCGCCGGATTTAATTACTCGAAGGGCAAACGTGTCGATCTGGTCGTTGCCGAAGTGGTACAGCGAGCTGAGTCGGTCGGCATTGCGAGTCCCAAAGCTAGCCAGGAGCAGCGATGAACACGCCACAAGCACCGACTGGGTTGTTGGTGATGGACAAGGAAACCGGGTACACGTCGATGGATGTGTGCGCAATTGTACGATCGCGCCTCAAGCGTGGCGGGGCGCCCAAACGCGTCAAGGTTGGCCACGCGGGAACGCTCGATCCTGCGGCAACAGGCGTGCTGTTGATCCTGATCGGCTCGAGCACGCGCCTCGTCGATCGGTTCATGGCGACCCGCAAAAGGTACATCGCCGAGGTTGATCTTTCGTGTACTTCAACGACGGATGATCGCGAAGGAGCGACCACGCAAGTACCTGTGTTCACGCCGCCAGGTCGAGAAGCAATCGACTTTGCGCTAGCGGGATTTATCGGGACAATCCAGCAAGTACCCCCGGCTTTTTCTGCGATCCACATCGATGGACAGCGTGCGTACGCGCTCGCGCGAGAAGGTAAAGCCGTCGAGATTCCGGCACGACCCGTGGTGGTCTACGCCATCTCGATTGTTGCGTATGCGTTCCCGAAACTCGTACTCGATATCGCGTGTGGCAAGGGGACGTACATCCGAAGTATTGCACGCGATCTAGGGCCAGTCTTGGGCACGGGGGGCATGCTCGCGGGACTTCAGCGGACAGAGGTTGGCGATTTCACGCTCGAAATGTCTGCGCGGCTCACCGATGTGCCCGATCCGTTACTGCAGGAACACCTTCGTGATCCCAAGCTGTATCTTTCTGCAACGAGCTAGTGATGGCTTGCGCGAAGTTTCATTGCATCAGTTTGGGCTATCCTGAAATACGTGCACGAACTGGTAAATCGTGGTACCCTTGGCTATGACCAATATCCACGGAACCGGTTTGGCGTCTTTGGTGCGAGGCTTTGGAGCATGCGTGCTTGTGGTGATCGCGCTGGCGTGCGGAGCCTGCAACACGATCCAGAAAGATAAAGCCTCGGCATTCCATGACGAGCATAATGGGCGAGACAAGCCAACGTGGGCAATTGCCATCCATGGTGGAGCTGGCACTTTGGACCCCAGCGAAGACCCCGCGCTCGCAGAACAGTATAAAATTTCGCTTGGTAGGGCCCTCGACGCGGGCACCGCGATTTTGTCTGCTGGTGGCACTTCTCTCGATGCGTGCATTGCGGCGGTACGTGTGCTCGAAGACGACGAACTCTTTAACGCTGGACGCGGAGCGGCGCTCACGCGAGAAGGCAAGGCCGAACTCGACGCGGCAATCATGGATGGCAGCACGCTCAAAGCTGGTGCGGTCTCCGGCGTGACAACGGTAAAAAATCCCGTTGGCCTCGCGCGGCTTGTGATGGAACAAACACGGTTCATCCTGCTTGCGGGAGCGGGTGCCGAGCGATTTGCCGACTCGATGAGTGTTGAACGCGTGCCCAACGAATATTTCATCACCGAGCGTCGCAAGAAGATGCTCGAAGAATTGCTCCAACCCAGTCGCCCTGCTGTGATGAACAATTGGAGTGTCGACGAGCGCGTTGCGAAGCACGATACGATCAGACCCGAGATGCGTATGGGCACGGTCGGATGCGTCGCGATGGACGCATCGGGCAAGTTGGCAGCAGCAACGAGCACGGGTGGGTTGACCGGGAAGTTGCCCGGCCGCGTCGGCGACGCGCCCCAGATCGGCGCGGGGACGTATGCGAATGCAATGGTCGCGATTAGTTGCACCGGCAGCGGCGAACAGTTCATCCGCCATGGTGTTGCGCGTGGTGTTGCTTCGCGCATGGAATTGACAAAGGAAAGTGTTGCTGTGGCGTCTGAACACTTCATCTTTCGCGTGCTCAAGCCCGACGACGGCGGCATGATCGCAATTGACGCCAACGGCCGTATCGCAACGCCCTTCAGCACCGTGGGCATGTATCGCGGCGTTGCCGATTCGAAAGGACTTCGCGAAGTCAAGATCTGGAAATAGTTGGATGACCGCCGATCGCACGCCGATTTGCGAGCAGTTCACGCTCACGTTCGCAACACGCCAGTTGAAAACATACATGCCCATGCACTAACGCGCTTTCAGATTGGAGTCTTTGCCGATGAAACCTACCCGTTCACGCTCGCTCGTGCAGATTCTTACTGCAGCGGGAACTATCTGCGTGTTGTCCAGTTTCGCGTATTCGCAAGTCACACAAAGCGACGCGGCGAAGCGGCTCGTGCCCGATACTACTGCGACCCCAGCAGCATTTGAGCCCACAACAAAGCCAGCTACGCCAACCGGCATGGCGAGCCCTAGCTTTATCGCAATCGGCGGAGCGCTCGAGGACGAAAACTCGGCAATCTTTGAAGCCATGCTGACGCGTAAGGACACGAACAAGATCGTGATCGTGCCATACGCGAGCGCGGACGCGGCAGAGGCTGGCAAGCGAACTATTGAACGCTTCAAAAAGTATCGCCCCGACGCGCGGTACGTTGTCCTCCCCGACCCGGCAAAGGACGAAGCCTCACGCGATTTAGCCATCAGTTGGATCAGCCATGCTGACTTGGTCTTCTTCACCGGTGGCGATCAAAAACGCCTTAACGCGCGATTCGGCTCCTTCGAGAAACCCAACGGCGTCCTCAACGCACTCAACCAAGGCATGCGCAGGTGGGATACACGCGTCGCCGGGACGAGCGCGGGTGCCGCCATGATGTCCGATCCGATGTTCTTGGGCGGCGGCAGCGAATCCGCCCTTGCTGGCACGCCCGCGATCGATGGCGAAGATGCGGATCCTGGCGCAATACCTGGTGATGCCAAGCCACCGGTGGGCGTTCGGCTTGGGCCTGGGCTTGGGCTCGTGCCCAACGTGATCATCGATACACATTTCTTTCCGCGAGGGCGGATCGGGCGATTAATTGCCGCGGTTGATAACCAGAAAACGCGCGTCGGTGTCGGCATCGATGAAGATCGAGCCGTTCGCTTTGACGCCAACGGTACGACGGCGATGGGAAACCACGCTGCATTGTTGGTCCATGGCACGATCAAACGCGAGGGCCTGTCTCGACTCGGTGCAAGGCTCACGCTCGTTTCAGATGGCGACAACGTAAAGCTCAAAGGGTGGATCGCGCCTGGAGGCTCGCCCGGAGCAGGAATCGCCGTCGAGTTTACTGCTGCGCACAACTCGGTTCCGCTCGATGCAGCGGCACGCCTTGCTATCGGGGCTTTTGCCGACGCACAAGACGCGCGATACAAAGAAAGGGCCCGCTACGAACCAGACGCGTGGGGTCGCGATCGGGCGCTGCAGGTGCTTCGTCGTTTGGCCGCGGAACCAGTAACTCCCCAGCACGCGACGAGTGATCAGTTTGAACTCGTGATCTCTGCGGACGAATACACGCAATTCTACTGGGATGGTAAAGACCCTGCAACGCTGCGCCTTCACCAAGCAATCGCGGATGTGCGTGAGCGATTGGATACAAAGCCCGAAACAGAAGAGAAGAACGTTGAGTAGGGTACTGGAGCCGCTTCGCCGCCCAAGGTTCCATAATGAACGCCTGTTGAATTGACTTACAACCGCGATTGACCGTGAGATGCGGATGTAAGTGTTTCAACGTGAATAGGAAAACAGTTGTATGCCAGCGCACGTCCTCAAACAGCCAACGCTGGTCCTGCTCGGTTCAGGAGAATTAGGCCGCGAGGTCGTCATCTCAGCCAAACGGCTTGGTTGCAAAGTAGTAGCGATAGATTCGTATGCTGGTGCACCAGCGATGCAGGTGGCCGACGCAAGCGAAGTGGTGAACATGCTCGATGGGGACGCGCTCGAAGGCGCTATCCGCGCGCATATCAAACTCGGCGAGCACGCGTTTATTGTGCCCGAGATCGAAGCGATCCGCACCGAGCGGCTACTCGACTTGGAAAGGGCTGGCTTTCAAATTATTCCATCTGCGCGAGCGGCCCACCTCACGATGAATCGCGACGCGATCCGCGAGCTTGCGGCGACAACGTTGAAGATGCCGACGGCGCGCTTTGCGTACGCAAACTCAGCCGACGAACTTCGCGCCGCAGTCTTCGGTAGTGGCGAAAGCTCGCAAGCATCGCACGCCTCACAAGTCTCGCGATCACTACAAGATTTTCGATTCAAGCACGGTCTCATCGGCGTGCCTTGCGTTATCAAGCCCGTGATGTCATCTTCGGGCAAGGGGCAATCGGTCGCGCGCGATGCGAAGCAAGTGGACGGAGCATGGGAGTATGCCGTCGCGTCGATGCGGGGCGATACACGACGCGTGATCGTCGAAGAGTTCATCAAGTTTGACTATGAAATCACGCTTCTCACGGTTCGCCAGCGGCCAATAGTTGCGAGCAAGAAACTCACCGAAAGCGAACGAACGCTTTTTTGCCCGGTGATCGGGCATCGTCAGGAACGCGGCGATTATCAGGAATCGTGGATGCCTTGCGCGATGCCGCCTGCGCTCGTGAAAAAAGCTCAGTCGATGGCGCGAGCGATCACCTCGGAGATTGCTGGTGAGCAAGGCGCAGGCCTCTTTGGCGTTGAGTTCTTTGTGGTTGCCGCGAAGAGAAAGAAGCTCGCGCGGGTCATCTTCTCTGAGTTGTCGCCTAGGCCACACGATACCGGCATGGTGACGATGATCGGACAGGATTTGTCCGAGTTTGACCTGCATGTACGCGCGATTCTGGGCTTACCGATCCCCGCGATTCGCGCGGAGCGTGCGGCTGCTTCAGCAGTCATCCTTGCAAGCAGCGCGTCAATGCAAGAGCCTAGTTATGTTGGCATCGATCGCGCGCTCGCGCTCAAGAACGTTGAAGTACGGCTATTTGGCAAGCCAACGACGCGCGAGTATCGTCGAATGGGCGTCGCGCTCGCGCGTGCAAATTCGGTGAAAGCCGCGAGAGCCCTTGCGACCAAGGCTGCGTCGCTTGTGCGTGTGGTCTCAAATGAGAGATAGTCTCGACGGATTACAAGTCGTTTGAGCGAAAGCGGACGCAGCCTGGAACCAAGCAATCTTTCAATCAGGGCTTCTACCAATCAGGAAATCTCTCACTAAAACGAATTTGATCTCGGAGTGCACATTACGAGGAAAAATAGTGCAGCCTCATTAATGCAGCCACGCTATCGCGCGGCTCTACTTGAAATGGAAGTGGTTCGTGAGCCCTAGAAGTATGTCAGCAGGCATTATCTATGAAACAAAACAGTCACACATATTCGCTATGTAATGATAAGCACACGGCAACTTCCATATAGCTAGCAATTATTCAGCTTTGAACCGATCAGTAGGCTTACTGCGTGGATGCTGCGCTTTCTTTTATTTTTTGCGGTGCTTCTTTATCCACGAAGTTGAGACGCGTCGAGAGAGCTTCCTTTGCAAAGGTTGCTTCGCCTGGGAGCAAACGCCGTCGCTCGTTGATCATCAGCGAGATAAACTGTTCTTGGTTAAAGGTACGGACCATTTCTTTGGTGAGTGGTTCGCGTGATACGACCTGCGCAATAACCACGCCTCGCACGCGTGGCAGCGATACGCCAACGCTACGCGCGTCTGCGTTTGATTCATCCAACGGCACAGTTGGCGAGAGCGCGTCCGCGGCATCCATCACAGCATTGCGGAACGCGGGGTCGTTCATCTGCTGAGCAAGGAAGCTCACTTGGCTACGCGTGATTTGCACCTGGCGTACGGGTGTAATCGAACTGCCTGGGAAGCGGGTTTCGATGGATTCTTTGACCGCGTCAAGGCCTCGCAAGCTCGCCAGCACGCGAAGCTCGGGGAGTTCAGAAGTAAGGCGTTCGTAGGCTTTGGCCAGCCGTGCGTCGCGTACGACTGCATCGCGAACTTCATCGATGGACGTCGCGGCAGATTCGGGGCGTGCATCCGTGATCTCAATGTACGAACGGTTGCCTACAGCATTAATCATTGGCGTTGCAACAAACGGTATATTGGTCTGCAGATCAAGGTCGCTCGTCGGCGAGAGTTCCTTGACTCGCTCGACCAAGCGCGAGAGGGGCAGTCTCGCCGTGGCAGACGTGTATACAGCAGTACCGATCTCGTCGAGAGAATCAAGTGATTTGACAGGCGTAAAGGTGCTTTCTTTGCGGGTGATGATTGGCGTTGGGATAGTAATGCTAGAGAACTCTTTGATCCCGTTGACCACTTCGACAGCGAGAGCTTCGAGAGTCGGGCGTTTATCGTCCCAGTCGGCGGCAAGAACTTTGTGCGAGCCAACAGTTTCGAGGTTGCGAGTTGCCTGATTCACACGAGCCTTTAAGATGCGGTCGGCCTCTGCAAGGATCGAGTCGGCACGCTGATCACGCAGGATCGCTTCGACCTTAGGTCTTTCAACCGAAAATTCGCCGGGGAATGAGCCGCGGTTCTGCTGCCAGTGCTTGTTCACAGCGAGCGGGTCGAGCTGGATCGAGTTGGCAATCCCCGCGCGATCAAGGGTGAGCCACGCCATCTTGACGCGAGGTGGTTGCAGGTATCCAAAGCCAAGACCTTCAACGTCAGGGGCGACAGCGGCGTACTTGGCGAATTGCGTCGCGAGCTCTTCAGGAGTTGGCTCAACGACAGAGGATTCAAGAGCCGAGGCGGGAACCAAAGCCGCGTCGATGGTTGCTTGATCAGCTTCGCGGCGTGCTTCAGCGATAAGCCGAACGTCGGACAAGCGCGGCGCACCAAAGGTCAATTCCATCAGACGCTCGACGCCTCGGAGTTTGGCAACGACGCGTTCCATCTCGATGGACGAGAGCTGCGATTGCGCACCTGCTGAATCTAACGCGTTAGCAAGCTCGTTGGTGGTTGCTAGAACATACTGCGTCTGAAATGCCTGGAAGGATCCCGCTCTTTGGACCTCACGCATTAGTTCAGACTGATCTGCGGATCGCAGTTTCGACATCGCTTTGCGTTCGCCAAGTACTGGCAGCCAGTCGCGACCATCGACTTCGAAGCCGATAAGCCCGGCGTTGTTCGCTTCGTGCGAGAGAAGGAACCAAGTAGTCGAGTCGTTGATGCCGTTGCCGATGGAGGCAAGGTAGCTTTCGCCCAAAACCATCTTGAGTGCTTCAAACTCGCGCTGGGCCAGGAACATATTGCCAGCAGTAATGGAGTCGCCGTTGAGCGTTCCCACAACTTGTTTGCTGGGATCTTTTTGGAATTGGCCAGCCGATCCGGAGATGAGGAACGTGACCATCAGGAGCGACCCACCGACGACGAGTATCCACTTGTTGTATTTGCGAAAGGTGCGGAGCATGGGACTCCCAATGAATGTGGGCGTTGCGCGCGGTAAGCGTGTCGAAAAAAATGGCCGAAAAAGCAAGAGGGCCGACCGGGAACGCCGGCCGGCCGCTCGGGGTCGGAAGAGGGTAGACGAGCCAGTGCGAAGAATCGCGTACAGGTGTTCGTCGGTTTGAAGTGTTAGTCGTGAGGTGTAGGTGCAGCGCTCAAGTAGACCGCGATTTATCGGTAGAATTCGATGATAAGGTTGGTGTTGACGTCGAATGGGATCTGGTCAGTGGCGGGGAGAGCGACAACGCGAATAGTAAATTCGGCGGGGTTAAGCTCGATCCAGCCTGGGATCTCGAAGCCAGCGAGCGATTCCATAGCTTCCTTGGCGAGCTTCTGTGCCTTGGGCTTAAAGGTGATCACGTCACCAACGCGAACTGATGCGCTGGGGCGGTCGGTTTTGCGACCATTGAGGAAGACGTGCCCGTGGGCGACGAGCTGGCGAGCAGCCCAGATCGTGCGTGCCAAGCCAGCGCGACGTACGACGTTGTCTAGGCGACGCTCCATCATCTGAAGCAGGACGTCACCGGTATTACCCTTGTTGTGCGAAGCAGCATCGAGATAGATACGGAACTGCTTCTCAAGAACGCCGAAGTGATACTTGAGCTTCTGCTTCTCGTTCAGACGCACGCCGTAGTCACGCAAGCGACGACCGCGATGGCCGTGCACGCCGTTGGGGGAGAGCTGGCGCTTGGAGGTATGCTTGGGAACGTCCACAATGGGGACGCCGACGCGACGCGAAAGCTTGAGCTTGGGACCGGTGTACCGGGCCATAAAGAACCTCCGTCCATCGACTGAACGCACAAGTGCGAGCGCCGAGGTGCCAAGTGAGTGCGGATTGCACGCTTGGCGATCATGCCGGGTGGCCGAGGCTTCGGTCCGGCGGGTTTGATCCGGGCACAGTGCCCAGTGGAAAGGATTAAAGGCAGGGTACGAGGAAGAATCAACTGCCAGTGGCGCATGAGCTATTGAGTGTTGTGAGATTGGATTTTGACCGCGCTGAACTGTTCGCGCGTACCATCGATCAATGCCAACCACTAACCACCCTCGCTTGTCGTCGTACGCACAGGGAAAGTTGGATCAAGGTATGGACGCTGATGGTCTTTTAAAGGCCGAACAGTTAAGGCACAGCTTAAGCAGTCTTGGAACGAGCAGCGTGCGTGTCGCACTGCCTCAACTCGCGGATAGTCCAGCGGACCCGGCTCCAAAGGAGAAGTGTGGCGTCTTTGGCGTGTGGGGGATAAAAGAGCCTGCGCACATGGCCTATCTCGGCTTGTACGCCCAGCAACACCGCGGTCAAGAGTCCGCGGGCATTTGCGTCGTAGGTCAAGCGAGTGGCAAGTCAAACCCGGTGGTAAGCCAAGCCAGCAGCCTCGCAGCGAGCCCGGTGATCAGTG
>Ga0105048_10014102_pt1 | contig 12463 bp, 11 predicted proteins | sample MAT05_FD_78382 | JGI IMG/M metagenome (GOLD analysis project Ga0105048, IMG submission 78382) | Freshwater microbial communities from Lake Fryxell liftoff mats and glacier meltwater in Antarctica - MAT-05 | ecosystem: Environmental > Aquatic > Freshwater > Ice > Liftoff microbial mat | place... | reverse complement strand
GCGTTACCGCCAGGCTGCACGAAGAATCGGTGGGTAAAGAATATGGCTTTCAGCAGGGCATACACAACCAGTACGCAGGGGCAAGTTTTCGCCATAATAAATGGGAACTGGGCGGGGGCTTTGGCCACAATTATTTTGGTGGCTGGAAGGATACCGCAACTGGCCGCGAACTGGTTTGGCACAACAAAGACCAGTTAACCGGCAATGGGTACATTGGCTACAATACCGGCAAACTTAACCTCCGATACCGCTTTGATGGGCTGGATGAAATAATTTACAACCCCGGCAATTTTGTAAATGCCTATGCACCCGCTGCCGATACGATGGCTTTTGACCAGGAGTATCTTACCCGCAGGCTAATGCAGCAACTACAGGGTAGTTATAAAATAAACAATAGCCTTTCAATACAGGCTCAAGCCGCTTATACAGATTATAGCCGCCAGGTATATAGTACAGATGTTAGCAAGCAAACCGGTAAAGAAACCATCAGCCAGGCTGCCGGTGCGCAGGGTACCGATGCATTCAAAGGGTTTACTTTTCGTACCACAGCTGCTTATAGATTGTCATCTGTTGTGGCGTTTCAGCCGGGGGTGGATATTAACCTGGAAACTGGAACAGGGCAACGCTTAAAAACCGGTAGCAACGCGGTGAACGACTACGCATTTTTCCTCACTTCAGAAATCACCCCTTCCGCTAAAATTAGTATTCGCCCAGGGTTGCGCTTCATTTATAATTCAGTTTACAATGCGCCACCGGTAGTGCCATCTATCAACACAAAAATTGTACTGGCCAATAACCTCGACCTGCGCTTGTCCTATGCAAGGGGCTTTAGGTCGCCGTCGTTGCGGGAAATGTATTTCAACTTTTTTGATGCCAACCACCAGATTGTCGGAAACCCCGACCTGAAAGCCGAAACATCGCACAGCTTTAATGGCTCCCTTACCTGGAAAAAAAATAGCGGCAGCGAAAAGGTTTATTCCACAGTATTGGGTGGCTTTTACAATAATGTAAAAAACCTGATTGACTATGCGATAGATGCCAATAACGCCGCCATATTTAAACTTACCAATGTTAGCAATAGCAAAACTGCCGGTACCACCCTTACCACCAACATTAAGTATGGTAACTGGAATATTGCCTTAGGTGGTGCTTACACGGGTTTTTATAATGATTACGCCGAAAGCGATGCTACGCTGCCACAAATACAATGGTCGCCGGAAGCAAATGCCACCATTAGCTACACCCTTAAAAAGCTGGGGTTGGATGCTAACCTGTTTTACAAGTACACTGGAAAGCGGCCGTTTTATACCGTTAACAGCAATCAGCAAGTGGAGCTTACAAGGCAAAGCAGCTATCACATGTCGGATTTTACACTTAATAAAAAACTCTTCAAATACATGGCCCTTAGTGCGGGTATCCGCAACCTTTTTAATGTGGATCGTATTACCAGTTCCTTAGCCTCCGGGGGTATACATACGGCCAGCGGTGTTCGCAATATTGCCAATGGAAGATCATGGTTTGCAGGACTGGTTTTTAATTGGGAAACCCCTCCACCCTCCACGCAGGGGAGGCTTTAGCTGCCCTTTGGGCAACGGGGACGAGGTATGCAAACAAAGAGCCTGCGAGTTAACCGACATAATAATCAACTAACACAAATAATCAATTAGAATATGAACCTTATACGAACCTTATTAATACTACTAATGGCCACGGTATTTACCACTGCCTGCCGCAAAAGAAATGTAGGCGAACTGGCCGATAACCTCGTGAATTTTGAATACGCTACACAGGGGCTTGAAGAAGCCAACAACAGTATTTTACTAAAGGTAAAACTGGTGCGGCCAACAGATAAAGACATTGCAGTAACCATAAACCTAACCGAAGCGGGGCTGGCTTACGGTGTAAAGTATGCCACTACGCCTGCCGCTGTAAGTGGTAAGCTTAATATTATTATCCCTTCGGGAAATAACGAAGCGAGTTTTACTGTAAGTAAAATAGCCGGTGCTTTGTTTGATGGCGACGAAAAACTGGTGCTGGATTTATTCAGTTCTGCTTCGCCCATTTTTATAGGCGCCACCAGGCAGCTTACCCTTACGTTTAAAGAACTGGTGGCTACAACTGCCAGCCTGGTAATAAATGGCGGCGGAACTACGTATGGTAATAAGGTGTTTATAGATTTAAGCGCCAACCGCCAAACGCCTGTACTACGCACCACTTGGGATTTGGGGTTTTATACCGGCACCGATGATTACCGGGTAACGCTCAATTCTTCTTCGGCCATGATGGCCCGTCAACTCAACAAAACCGATCTGACTACTGTAACCGCTGCCGACACAACGGGCTTTTCTGCTTCGGTGGTTTTTAACCAAACTGCACCAACGGTTACCTCGTTGCCCTATATAGATTACCCCACCGGCGACCTCACCAGAACGGCTATCGCCACTATATCCTCCATACCTGCCGATAACAAAGTATATATCGTTAACCGTGGCATAGGCGTGGGTACCCCTGCACCAGCCAGGGGTTGGAAAAAAATCCGCATCCTCCGCAATGCAGCCGGTGGCTATACTTTGCAACATGCCGATATTGCCGCCACCTCTTTTTCCAGCATAGATATTGCAAAAGACGATGCCATGTTCTTTAAATACATTTCGTTTGAAAGCGGTGCCGTAGCCGTGGAGCCAGTAAAGAAAAAATGGGATTTGGCCTGGACCTATTTTAGCAACGTGACAAATTTCGGCAGCGGCGAAGTGCCTTACCTTTTTCAGGATATGATGCTTATAAACCGAAATGTGCAGATAGCCAAAGTGCTGGTAGCGGCAAAGCAATTTGTAGATTTTAACCAGGCCGATATTGCAGCACAAACTTTTCTTACTACCCAAAATGCTATTGCAGCCGATTGGCGTTCGGGGGGTGGCCCCGGTACATTGCCAGCCGTGCGTACCGATAGGTATTATATAATAAAAGATGGCGACAACAATTATTACAAACTTCGCTTTACTGCGCTTACCCAAAACGGCGATAGGGGTTACCCGGCTTACGAGTCGGTGCTGGTAAAAAGAGGGTGATAATATTATTTGAGCAGCAGTAATCTTATTAAAGCCATCCTTTATTTTTAGGGGATGGCTTTTTTTGATTTTGACACAGTGTGTGTTTTTATTTGGCCTATGGCCAAGTAAAAAAGGCTACACTTGCCCATGCAAAAAACAATCCTGTTATTTGGTGCTACTGGCAATACTGGTTTAGAAGTAATTACACAGTCGCAGGCACAGGGCCATAAGGTAATAGCCGTAGTGCGAAACGATGCACCACTAAAGGGTTTTAGCGGCTTGCAAATAATTAAAGGCGATATTTATAACCTCGCTTTTGTTACTGAAGTGCTCATCCAAACCACCCCAAATGTAGTAATAAGCTGCCTTGGCGTACACGGCACCAATGCCTTTAACCGCACCAAATTATATTCTGAAACCATGACCGTGTTTGTAAATGCGATGCAGGCAGCAGGCGGTACCAAACGCATCGTTTGCATCTCTAGTTGGGGCAGTAAAAAGGCTAAGGAGAATAACTGGATTTTGCAAAACCTGCTTAAGCCCATCTTGTTTTCCGGCTTTATACACGACATGGGCCTGATGGAAACCATTCTCGAAAAAAGCGGCCTTGATTATACCATTGTAAGGCCGCCCGGCCTTACCGGTAAACCTGCTACCGGCAAGGTTATAACAGAAGAAAACCTTTACCAAAACACGAAAGGTAAATGGACCATTACCCGGGCTGATCTGGCCGGTGTATTATTGGCTGCAGCAACCGGGGACAGCAATATCCGGGAGGGCATTGCAGTAGCAAATAATTAAGCAAGCAGTTTCGTTTACAATGGCCATTTGTATTGTTTCATCCAGGCCAAGCCAATACATTTTATTCTTATTTGCCAATAATATTCCACGGGTACTATGTGGTTTGTAACCGGTTGTGTATTTTACTACACAAATTTTAAACGTGTTCACAAAATACAATACCTATGAAGTCCACCACTTTTTCAAACACCGGTAAAATTTTGCTGTTTGCGCTGCTGCTATTGGTGTTGCAAAGCTGTAACCACTATCGGGTACTTACCACCGAAAGCGACCCGGCCACCGAGTATCAGGAAAAAATTTTGTGGAGTTATGCCTGGGGTCTCATTAACAAACCAAAAGAATTCGTAGTACCCAATTGCGATAATAACAATGCCCTTGACGAGGTAATGATGACCACCACCTTTGGCGGCTCCCTATTGAAAATAATTACCCTCGGTATTGTAAGCCCGGTAAAAGTGCAATGGCGATGCCACAAACCCCCAGGGCCGGTTGGCGGGTTATAGAAGACGGCTGCTTACGGCGGCTTCTACAATGGGGAATGCGGTTGCCTACGATAAGGGTTGCGCTATTTTAGACGGATTAAATTATAAAGGAGAGACAATTACAACGCCAATAGAATACTCAAAAAAAATAGTCCTGAAAAAGCCTTGCTGCCTATACATTTGCACAATTTATTTTTTTGCAAATGACCAACACAATTTATAAGCAGGCCGTACTGATTTTGGCCGACGGTACCACCGTTACTGGCCGTGCATTTGGTAAAATAGGAACCACCAGCGGCGAAATTTGTTTTAATACCGGCATGACGGGGTACCAGGAAGTATTTACCGACCCGAGTTACTATGGTCAGGTTCTAATTATGAATGCTGTTCATGTGGGTAATTATGGGGTTAAAAACGACGATGTGGAAAGCACCTCGGTAAAAATAAGGGGGCTTATAGGCCGCAACCTTGAAACGGATTTCAGCAGGTTTATGGCCGATGGCAACCTGCAGGATTACCTGATAGCAAATAATATAGTGGCCATTGATGGCGTAGATACCCGGGCACTTGTGGCCGAAGTACGTACTATGGGTGCCATGAACTGTATTATCAGCAGCGAAGACAAAACGGTGGAAGATTTAAAAGCCGAACTGGCGCTGGTTCCGTCTATGGCCGGCCTTGAACTGGCCAGTGGTGTAAGTACCAGCCAGGCATACTTTGCCGGAGACCCATCTGCCGCAAAAAAAGTAGCCGTACTCGATTATGGTATTAAGGAAAATATTTTAAAATGTATGACAGGCCGGGGCATATATGCCAAAGTATTTCCGGCAAAAACAACGGCAGCCGAATTGCAGGCGTTTGGTGCCGATGGCTACTTTATAAGCAATGGCCCCGGCGACCCGGCCGCAATGCCTTATGCTGTGGAAACCATTAAGCAGCTGGCCATGCTGGGCAAGCCTATTTTCGGCATTTGCCTTGGGCACCAGTTATTGGCTCTGGCTCATGGCATCCCCACTTTTAAAATGCACCACGGCCATCGTGGCCTTAACCATCCGGTAAAAAATATTATTACCGGCAAAAGTGAAATAACCACCCAGAACCATGGTTTTGGCATAGACCCCGAAGCCGTGCGAAACGCCAGCCATATAGAGATTACCCACCTTAATTTAAACGATGGTTCCATAGAGGGCATCCGCATAAAAGACAAGCCCTATTTCTCTGTTCAATATCACCCCGAAGCCACGCCAGGTCCACACGACAGCAGGTATTTGTTTGATGATTTTTTGGAGTTGATGAATTAAAGGCGATGAGAGCCAGGCTTAAAACAAGTCATCTTTGAAGTATCAACTTTGTACTAAAAAACCGTAAATCAAAATGACTATAGCAATCATCAACGGCCCCAACCTTAACCTGCTGGGTAAACGGGAGGTAGGTATTTACGGCAACCAGCCCTTTGATTTGTTTTTGGAAGCCCTCAAGACTAAATACCCAATGGTTACGTTTAGCTACCATCAAAGCAATGTGGAAGGTGAACTGATCAACTATATTCAGGAGGCTGGCTTTACGGTGGACGGCATTATTCTCAACCCTGGAGGGTACACGCATACATCAGTGGCTTTGGGGGACGCAATTGCGGCCGTTAAAGCGCCGGTGGTGGAGGTGCATATATCCAATACCGCTGCAAGAGAAGCATTTAGGCATATCAGCCATGTATCGGCTAAATGTGCCGGCACTATCATAGGGTTGGGTATAAAGGGCTACGAGCTGGCGGTGGAGTATTATCTTTCTACATAAAAATATGTGAGGCATGAAGGCTGTTGTTTCTGTTTTGGGGTTGGTGCTTTGCTTACAGTTACATGCTGCAACAATCCCCCTCCAACTTTTTTTAAGAGATTACTGGAAGCACTACGAATACTTTAGGGAAAAGCAGCAGCGGCTAAAAATGGAGGCTATATTTTCTCAGGGTGCAACGCCGGTAAACATGCACAACAACGAAAAAAGTTTGCTACAACAAAAATTATTATCACACGAAATTGCTGTGCCTCAATTTTTTAAACCATTCGTTTCGGATACGGAAAACCAGGTGGCACAATATCTTAAACGGATCATTTTTTCCAAACAAGATCCAAAAAAAATCTTCCCCGATATTAGCCGCAGGCCTTTAAGCTATGTACCAAACTTTATCACCGAAAGTTTTTACCGGTTTGGTATCAGCGTACCGCTATAGTTAATTGGTTGATCAGTTGATTATTCGTTCGGAAATGCTTCATTGTTGGCCATCGCAATATTGGCCATTGACCTGCTTACAAATCAACTAACCAACTAATTAACCAACCCACCTATTTCGCCAGGCTTTTTATTACATCGTACTTGGTTACAATGTGGTAATTGCCGCTTTCGTCCTTGCTCAGCACTGCACCATTTTCTTTATTAATTAAGGTGCTTAAACGCTCCAGCGGTGTATCGAAAGCTACTTCCGGATAGGCGGGTTCCATAACGCTTTCCACGGTTTGGTTCTTTATATCGGGGTTGCTAAAAATTTTGCTGAACAAACCTTGCTGGCTCAATGCACCCATATTGTTCCAGCCAGTCATTACGGGTATATTTTCAATATCGTACTTATCCATAAGCGCCACTGCTTCGCCTACAGTGTGTTGTGGTTCGGTACTTACCAGCTTTTGTTTTGCACGACCGCTTACTATGTCCCTAAAAGTTTTTACATCAAGAAAACCACGCTCCATCATCCATTGGTCGTTGTATATTTTACCAACATAGCGGCTGCCATGATCGTGAAAAACACAAACCACAAGGTCATCTTTCTTCAATCTGTCTTTTAACTGCAAAAGCCCTTGCAGGCAACTGCCCGCACTATACCCACAAAAAAGACCTTCTTCTTTAGCTATGCGCCGGGCCATTACGGCACCGTCTTTATCCGTAACCTGCTCAAAGTGGTCAATCAAAGTCATGTTGTAATTCATGGGCACAAAGTCTTCGCCAAAGCCTTCGCTAATGTAGGGGTGCACTTCGCCCATATCTATCTCTCCGGTACGAAAATATTTGGTGAGCAATGAGCCATACACATCAATCGCCCATATTTGTATGTTAGGGTTCTTTTCTTTAAGATACTGTGCCGTTCCGGTAACGGTACCGCCAGTACCGGCCGTGCACACAAAATGAGTGATTTTTCCTTCGGTCTGTTCCCATATTTCGGGGCCGGTGCTTTCGTAGTGAGCCTGCCGGTTGGCGAGGTTATCGTACTGGTTCATGTGGTAGCTGTTGGGCACTTCTTTTGCCAGCCGTTTAGCTACACTATAATAACTCATTGGGTCTTCGGGCAGTACATTGGTGGGGCACACAATCACTTCGGCACCCACCGCTTTTAATATATCAGCCTTTTCTTTGCTTTGCTTTTCGGTAGTAACAAAAATGCACTTATACCCTTTTACGCAGGCCGCCAAAGCGAGGCCCATACCTGTATTGCCACTTGTGCCTTCTATAATGGTACCACCCGGTTTCAGCTTTCCTTCGTTCTCGGCTACCTCCACCATCTTTAACGCCATCCGGTCTTTTATGCTGTTGCCTGGATTAAAATAATCCACCTTGGCCAGCACAGTACACGGCAAATCCCTTGTTATCTTATTCAATTGTATCATTGGGGTATTGCCAATCGTTTCCAGTATATTTTTTTTCCAGGCCATAATTTATAATTTTAGGCAAATGTAGATTTTAAGCAAGTGCTACAATAAGTGATTGTCATGCTTTTATATGGGCACAAACAAAAAAAATTGGGGTCAAATGAGAAAACAGGTTTCCTGAAGCAGAACAAGCACCAGTTTTTTAACAAGCAGCCTCGTATTGTTTAACCCTATATGGGGCTCCATAAGAACATTAAAGAAACAGTTTTACCGCGTTTTAGAATAGCTAATCCCCACCAGTCCTTGAAAATTTGATATAGGAGCTGACTGTTTCGAAATGCTCACAGATACCTTAGTAACAAGCGAAAAATCTGATAAAACCTTCTCGGCTATTTCAATAGCAAGTGTTTCCAGTAATGCAGTTGGGTGCATCATCGTGTTTTTTACAATGCTATAGATGGCAACATAATTTGCAGTTTGGCCAATAGCCGTAACCTGCCCCTGTAGTTCGGATATTTCTGCGTCAAGGTTTACGATAAATTTGTTACCTGTAATTTTTTCTTCTTCGTGAAGGCCATGGTGGCAAAAAAAAATGAGTTGGTGCAGGTGGATGATCATCATTTGTATAATTGATTGAAAAAGATTTGATTGGAGCGTATTGGCCAAGATAAACAATGCAATGATTACCGTAGATCAGAGTTTTTAAGGTATCTCTAAAAACCCATTTTTTTGGCGTTCTCCCTTTTAAGTGTTTACAATGGTAGGAAAACAAGCCGGGTTTTAGGAAAGGCAAAATCACTTAATTACTTACCAAGTCGCCTTCAAACTCAACAAAAAGTTTAGCCCTGGAGCAGAAAACCCGGAAGCGAACACCCGGTAGTTACGGTCGGTAATGTTTTCAACGGCCAGTTGTACGGTGAGGTTTTTGCTCACATCGCATTGGCCCCGCCAGTTTAGTGTCACCCAACTAGGCACGCCATCTGGTGTTGCGTATTGCTGGTTGTCTTCACCATCGGGGTTGTAGTCGCCTATCTTTTTCCAGCCATTGTACATGGCAAATAGTTCAGTATAAATTTTCTTTTTGGTAATGCTAATACCGGCTTTGCCAAAAACCGGTGGTATGTGATCCAGCGGAATTTTTAACCCATTAGGGCGGGTGTATTTACCATAGGTGTAAGTAACAGAACCGTACACGTTGAGCGCAGTTGTTGGTGTAAAACTAAGCCCGGCACTATAGCCATAGAGCCTCGCTTTGGCCACGTTTTGACTGGCCTTTACACCCACTTTTACACCGTTGTAAATAACAGAGTCCTGCCCATTAAACTTAAAAGCGGCATAGGCTATGGCATCCTGAAACCAGGTGTAAAAAGCAGATACATCCACTTTTATTTTATCCTCGAAGGCTTTGGTAAAACCTAATTCTGCATTGATGGTTTTTTCTGGCTTCAAGTCGGCGTTGGGTACTATCAGTTGCCTGGAAGCGGTATTGCTTTCGAACACTTTAGCCACATCGTCAATGTTGGGTGCTCTGAAACCAGTACTTATGCCTGCTGTAAAACGGATGTCTGCCTTGGGCATAAAAATGGCGCCGATATTACCAGCTACGCCAAAAGGATTTTGCTTTAGCACTGTAAAAGGTAGCCTGAACTGAATACTGGTATCTGCCAGTGTAGAACGCAGCGAAACGCTTTGCAGCCTGATGCCATCGTTTATAACCAGTTTGCCACCGTGCAACTTCCATAGGTGCTGTGTATAAATGCCGAAATTATTAAACCTGTTTTTGCCATCGGGGTAGCGGGTATCCAGCTTGCCGGTGGCACCGGTGTTAATGTTCTCCGTATTAGCGCTAGATTTTACGTCGTTCAGTTGCAAATCGGCACCAAAATTTACTTCGTGCATACCGTAAATTTTTCTGAGAGCGGCTTGTGCCGCCCACACTTTTATTTTTTCGTAGCGGTGCAGTTGGCTTGGGTTGTTAAGGTTCCGCTGGTGGCGGCTTTCTTCTATATCCTGGTAGCTGGCACCGGCTTTAAAAAAAGTCGTCGAGTTGATATTTTGGTCTAATTCGTAAGCATACATATTCCGCTTTTGTGGGCCGTAATACCAGTTAGCAAAACGAAGAGCGCCGTTGCGTTTGTCCTGTAAACGATCGTATCGGGGCACATTCGTGCTGTTACTCGTCTGCACATTCAGCTCATGGCTTATTTTATCATTTTGCTGATACAATAGTTTGCCCAGAAAATCCCATTGTTTGTAAGCACTGTTTCGCTGAATACGGTCGTCGTTGTTATTAATAATGTAATCAACGTTGTCAACCGTAACAACGTATTGTGAACGGCGGCCAAAGTTGGGGTACTTGTTTGGGTACTTATTGCCCATGCGCATATCGCCAAAATCGCTGTAGGTACCGCTCAGCAAAACGGCCAATTTGTTGCCGCCTATGTTCACGTCCACATGGCCGGTTTTCTCAAGGTTCACGGTGCTGAACCTGCCCATGGCTCCACCTGAAAAAAACAACGTATCCTTTTTATTACTAAGCTTTGGCGATTTTGTTTTGAACGCCACCACGCCGCCCAGGGCATCGCTGCCGTGCAGGGTACTGCCCGGGCCATACATTACCTCTATCCGTTCCAGCATGTTTTGATCCACCGTTATGGCGTTTTGCAAATGGCCGCTGCGATATACAGCATTGTTCATACGCACTCCATCTACCACCAGTAATATACGGCTGGCCTCAAAGCCTCGAATTACAGGGCTGCTGCCTCCCTGCTGGCTTTTTTGTACAAAAATATTGCCGGTGCTTTGCAGCAGGTCCCCAGTGTTTTGGGCGTTTGTTCGTTTAATGTAGCCATCGGTGATCACCTCTATTTTTTGGGTAATATTTTTTTTCTTTTCAGGAAATTTTAAGGCCGAAATAATAACATCGGGTAATGAAGCCGAGTCGCCATCCGGCGTAAACACTTTTTTTTCCTGTGCCGTGGCGCAGGTGGCAGATGATAAAAATATAATAGCAGTTAAGAGCTTTTTCAATTTTGTTTTTTTAAGAATGATGCTTATGCTGCTATGGGCAGCAAAACAATAGTACGGTATAGACGTCACCTGCCTATCTAAGGAAGAAGTTGGAAATATCAACCCAATCGTGTGGACACATCTTTTTTGCCATGAAGGATAGGAATACGGGCCGTCCCGAAAAAATCGTATTGGCCCTCATACCCAAGGCTAATGCGAAAAAATCGGTACAGGGTTGTTCCTGTAAAAACTTGTGTTCACCCAATCGTAGCAATTAGATGAATGGAGCCACTAACGCACAGGATAAACTGTCGCCTATGTTGCCCAATTAAGGCTCAAAAGTCTGGGTAAAAAAAGAAATCACATTGCGCTATGTGCAAAGCATTTACCTAATGGCGGCGGGGTGGGTACCGTAAGATATTGGAACGGAAGTTGGCAGAGGTAGTACGGAGGGTAAGCAGCATTACTGCCAGGAAGCATAGACATCTGAAACGTATTAATCTGCTCGTTTGCCATAAAAAAGAACCCGAGTAGTTTGGCAAGTATAGTGTTAAATGTACTGCTGCTGTTATGGCCGGTGGCACGGGATAATTCTTCGTCAAGTTCCTTTTCCTCTTGATCGTAGAGACCTGTTATAGTGGCCATTCCATTATGGTAAACAATGCTTTCAATATCGAACAGAACGCCCTCTACCAAAATTTCTTTATCTGGCTTATACCAATTTATTTTTTCTGCAGGCAGGTGTAGCGTAATCAAATGCCCCCGTTTTAGTTGCTGCTGCATTTGCTGCTGTACCGCGTTTTTTTGCAGGTGAAATACCACCACATAAAATACTGGCAGCATAAGTATGCCAGCCATCATAAAAACAACAAAAGAGCGTATGGTGGCAATTGGTTTAATCAGTTTTATTCTTTTACAGGCAATGAAACAATTGTTTTGGTGGCGCTGTCGGCCCAGTCTATAATAAGCCTCCTCTGTTCGTCGTCAAGTTTTGCATCCTCGTGTATCAAGGTATAGTATTCAAGTGGCATCCATTTGTCTTGCTGGCTTTCTTTAATTTCCTCTAATTTTTTTAACTGCTTTTTGGTGGTATAAGTAGCAAACTCATTAAAATTAAGTTCCCGTTTCCCATCTTTTATATGGCCTGCCAGCCACCAGCCAATAGGCTGAATATTACTGTACCAGGGGTACTCCGTATTGTTGCTGTGGCAATCGTAGCAGGCTAAATGCAATACTTTGTTTACCGAATCCGGCATGGCCACTACTGATGAAATATTCTCAGCTATGGCTACATTGTTATTGTTTTTATCGGGTTGAAAAAACTGCATCACGATAAAAACAAACAGCAGTAACAGCATAATATTCTTAAACCACCGTCTCTTTCTTTTTGGTGGTTGAAACGGGACTGGATTATGCTCCCCTCTCGGTATAGTGTTGTCCATAGAAGTAATTATTGTAAATAAACCAATTGAAACACTTGCAATTT
>Ga0105048_10014101_pt1 | contig 12464 bp, 12 predicted proteins | sample MAT05_FD_78382 | JGI IMG/M metagenome (GOLD analysis project Ga0105048, IMG submission 78382) | Freshwater microbial communities from Lake Fryxell liftoff mats and glacier meltwater in Antarctica - MAT-05 | ecosystem: Environmental > Aquatic > Freshwater > Ice > Liftoff microbial mat | place... | reverse complement strand
CCCGACAAAGGCGATACTCGATTGTGATGTTCAAAACAACAGCGGATTTCTCGTCCGGACTGCTTGTTCAATTGCCGACGAGTTGCTCCTTTCCAGGGTGGCTGCAATTTGATCAGAGAGGACAAACAATGGATTTCAATGAATTCAACAAAAAGGTCATTGCGGAATTCCGGGCAAATTCCGGTGTCGTCGGCGGGATGTTCGAAGGTGCGCCCATGCTCATCCTGACAACCACTGGCGCAAAAAGTGGGCAACCGCGGGAGATCCCCTTGGTTTATACAAAAGACGGGGATCTTCCAGTCATCATTGCCTCGAAGGGCGGCGCTCCTACCAACCCGGATTGGTATTTCAACTTGAAAGCCAATCCTTTGACAACGATCGAGTTGGGTGCTGACACCTATCGGGCGAATGTTGTTGAAGTCACTGGTGAACGGCGTGACAGACTCTATGCGCAAATGGCGAATGAGCGCCCGGATTTTGGGACGTATCAGCAGAACACGACACGCCTAATTCCGGTCTTTGTGATCGAACGGATTCGGTAACCGATTGCGATAAGGAACCTATACACACCTTCTCGGTGGTCGGACACTTACGGCGGCCGATTTTTGTCTGCTGTTCTGTCCGTTCGGTAACAAAAACGAGTACTATCTTGCCAAAAGTGTCAAAACAGCGCGAGGTGAAAGGGCGGAGCAAATGGCTGCGGTAGGCTTGCCGAAACACGCGGATACGATCGTTGTGGGTGGTGGAGTCGGTGGCGCTATTGTCGCCGGGCGACTTGCGCTCGAGTCCGACCAATCAGTCCTACTGCTCGAAGCTGGACCGGATTACGGCTCCCATGACAGTAGCGCGTGGCCACAGGAACTACTTGACTACACGTACATGCCAACATCCAGCCATTCCTGGAACTACACCAGCGCGGCCTCGACTGGAGTTCGGAATCAGGGCATTGAACGAGCGCGTGTGATCGGCGGTTGCTCATCGCACAACGGTTGTGCTGCGGTCTGGGGCTGGCGGGGTGACTACGATGCATGGGCGGCGGCTGGCAATCCCGGCTGGGATACCGACTCGCTCCTGCCATTGTTTGACCGGGCGAATGCCGGACTTCGTGTGTTTCAGCCGAAACTGGAAGAGATCACTCCCTGGCATCAGGCCTGTTTTTCCTCGGGTCCAGCCGCGGGATTTCCCATCTTGCCAAACATCAATGATGTAGATGCCGAACTTGGCATCGCTATTGGCCCGCTCAACGTCGACAACAACATTCGTTGGAATAGTGCGTTCGGATATCTCGACCCTGCCAGAGGCCGATCAAATCTCCAGATTGTCGGCAACGCGATGGTTGATCGAACCAACCTGATCGGTTCACGTGTCGCCTCGGTCGACGTCGTTTTCGAAGGTTCCGTTCAAACCATCGAAGCCGGACGGGTTGTCCTGGCGGGGGGGGCGTACGGTTCGCCTCTGGTTCTTCTGCGTTCTGGAATTGGACCAGCGGAGGAGTTGGCGCCATTCGGCATCGAACCGGTGCTCGAACTCCAGGGGGTAGGCAGGGGTTTGCAGGATCATCCGGCGACGCGTGTTGCCTTTTCAGGAACGCCAGAGCTGGTGAAGCGTATGAACGATTTCGTTGAGGCTGGTGGACCTCCCCGTGAAGAGGGCACCATCGTTCTCGCCAGGAGTTCCCGCTGCGGGGATGGGTTCGATCTTCACCTCTACCCACTCGGCAGTCGCACACCTGATGGCGGATGGCGTTTCGCGATCTATTCGGCGGTTATGGATGTCAAATCCAAAGGGAGTATTCGACTCGGCGGCCGCGATCCTGAGGCTCAGCCCATCATCGATACTGGCTACTTCTCTGATCCGGAAGGTGCCGATCTGGCTGTCCTGGTCGATGCTGTTCGCCTCTCCCGCGAACTCGCGTTGCAGGAGCCGTTACGGTCACTTGCGGGCGCAGAGACCGATCCAATGTTGAGTGCAAAAGATTTACCGGCACATATTCGCGCCAACAGCACACATGATTACCACCCATCAAGCACCTGCAAGATGGGCCCCGAGAGTGATCCTGAGGCAGTCGTCGACGCTCGTGGCAAGGTTCACGGAATTGACGGGCTCTACGTGGCAGACGCCGCGATAATGCCCTTCGTGACGCGAGCAAACACGAATGTTCCGACGGCGGTCATCGGTGAAAAGATTGCAGATATCCTGCTCGGTTTAGATAGCAACTAGCCTACTGAGGATTCTCGGGAGAACCCTGAATCCATATTTCGAGCTCGGAAACGGCGGCATTGGCGGCGAGATGATCGTCAGTCGCCTCTCGCACAAGTCTCCGGAGTTGACCCACGAGTCGACGTTCAGATTCGAATCGCCATCGGCGTACATCATCAAGCCGATCTCCCGTGCGCCAGCCACGGGAGATCGCCCATTCTGATCCGTCCCGTTCGGCAAAAATCACGATCGTACCGTTGCTCCAGCGATAGAGTTGTGAAAAATCGGAACGTGCCATTGCTCGTCCAAATCCTGATCGTGTGTTATTCCTTGACAAACTGAGCCAGCAAATCCGTTCCGGGGGAAGTTGCTGGAGTGCTGACAAGTCGGAAACGCTCGAACCGCATGAGCTCCCGCACTTCCGCAGGGTCCAACTCCGCCCAGGGACCATCCGCGGCAACCTGAGTACGGTGGGCCCGAATTGCAGCCATTTTGCGATCGAAGTGGTTTGAAACATCGATCACCGTCGTAATCAGCTCGGACGGTGTACCGAATGCAGACAACTGCTCATCTGACATCCCGGAGAAGGGACCATTCGGTCGCTTTGCCATTGCGATGATGCGCTCTCGAGGAACTGCGTTGTAATAGAAGTACGGTTCCGAATTTGAGCCAGTTGCAAAAAACTGCATCGCGGCGGTCGCGACTTCGTGCGCCTTGATATGATCAGGATGGCCGTAGACTCCGTCAGCGCCAAAGGTGATCACCGCGTCTGGTTTGATCTCTTCCAGGATGGAGAGTAGTTGACCTGTCACAACCGCGTGATCTGCCCTTACAAACGATCGCGGATTATTGTTCTCAAACGAACCTGCCATGCCGGAATCTCGATAGTTGAGCATTCGAATGTCTTCTACATTGACGAGCTTCATCGCGGCCAGAAGTTCGGCCTCACGGACTTCGCCGAGCGTCTCGTGGGTCGAAAGTGAGGGATCACTGATCTCGCCAGCTTCGCCACGGGTGGCACAGACCAGGGTCACGCTGCCTCCCTTATCGGTGATTGATGCAAATGTACCGGCGGTGCCGAACGCTTCGTCGTCCGGGTGCGCATAAATGGCAAGAAGGTGCATGTTTTCTCCTGTGTATTAATCATACGATGGCAAGACAGTCGAGGAAATGTCGAGAGTTGAGGCAAGGTCACGACCAATCGGCGATGAGATCGTTGAATGGCAATCTGGGACGGCGAACCGGCTCCTTTGCCGCGTATCCTACCGGCAAGAGAGCCTGCGGAATGAGCGAAAGCGACAGTCCGAGCGCATCGCGGACGACTTCTGGACAGAAGAGCGGAGCGCACATCCAGCCGGTATCAAGTCCCGTTGAATAAACTGAAAGCAAAAAGTTCTGGATGGCAGCGCCGAGACTCTGAATTGCCATCGTGTGTTCGGCGGCTTGACGAGCCGGATCCGGGTAGACGTCGAGATCGTCAAGATAGAGACACGGGACGACAATCAGAGGCGCCTCGAGCAGGCGAAGGCGGCTCTTCTGCAAACGAATTTGAACGATCGATTCATCCTGACCGTCAAAACGCAGTTGCGCCTGCCAGCTCGCAGACATCTCGTCAGCGAGCATGCGTCTTCTTGGTTCTGATTCAACGACTGCAAACCGCCAGGGTTGGCGCCCATGCGGTGACGGTGCCCACGCGGCGGCCGCGATCGCCTGCTCTACAAGTGAGCGAGGCACCGGTTCCGGTCGGAGTGCCCGCACAGACCTCCTCCCTTGCAAGAGCGCTGTCATGTCGGTGGGTCGCTGTTCGCCGTCGTTCTCCCCGGACCCGCTCCACGAAACTGCTTCGAGTTCTTCGATCCAGATAAGAGGCGCAGCCTCTATCCGCATCGATTGGTACTGGGGGTATTTCGACCGCAGGGCCGAAATCCCGCGATCAAAATCTGGCTCTCCGGCGACCTTCATTCTTGCCTGTCCGGCAAGTTGGACGAATTGAAGGTGATTCCAATTCTCGTTGTAATCATCAACAACAATGCTAACCTGCGGGTTTTCGCGGATGTTCCGCACCCGCTGTAGCTGATCGAAAGGCACCGACTTTGGCTTCTCGTCCAAAGCGGTAACGATGATCGGCTTCCCGCCCGCCTCGATCAGCGCGAAGCAGAATGGAACAACCGCCGGACGCCCGGAGGCGTTGGCCGTTGCGAGACGACCGATCCTCCGGGCCCTGACGAACCCCAATTCCTGTTCAGTCGGTTCATGCGCCATGCTTACGAGCGTACCATTGGCAGGATGTAGTCATCGGACCGTGGCGTCCAGGCGGGGGCATCGCTCGACACGCCGAAGAAACCGGTCAGGCTCCACAGGTAGATCGCGGCAGGCTCATCGTGGAGTACCTGACCAAGTTCGTTGTAAATCTCCGCCCGCGCGACGGGATCGGTTTCCACTGCGCCCGAATCGATAAGCGACTGTACGCCTGGATTATCGTGACGGGAGAGAAATCCCTGGTTCGAGACGATCAGATTGAGAAGGGTATATGGATAGAACATCGGCCGCCAACTCACGTAGCGCAGAGGTGCAGCCTCGGGATCCTTCCACTGCTGGTTGAAGGTCGCGACTTCGACCCGCTCAGCGACAGTTTTGATACCGACTTCGGTCAACTGGCCCGCAATCGCTTCGACCAGATCAGATCGTTCGAGCGATGCGTACGAAAGACGGGTTTCGAAACCTTCCGGGTATCCCGCCTCGGCCAGGAGCGATTTCGCCTTCTCAGGGTCATAGGAATATGGCGCAAGTGCAGGATCGTAACCAAGTCCGCCCGGGACGAAGAAGTTGGCGAGTGGTGTGCCATTCCCGGCAAACAGTGCGTCAATGATTGCCGGAATGTCGACCGCGAGGTTGAGTGCCTGTCGCACGCGCGGATCGGAATATGGTTCGACATCAGTTGGAATACGGATGAATGTGGTCCCTGAAAGTCCGGTGATTTTCACCGCGCTTCCGCCCTCTTCGACGGCCGAGATCTGGTCGATTGGTACTCCGCGTACGATATGCGCGCTCCCCGCCAATAAATCTGCGACTCTGGTTGCCGGTTCTGCGACAAAACGGAACACAACACGTTTCGCAATCGGAGACCCCTTCGCGCTCGCGGCAAAGTAGTTCGGATTCACTTCGAGAACGACATGCTCACCCGGATTCCATTCCACGAACTGGTATGGTCCCGTTCCAACCGGAAATTGGGAAACATCCGCGGACGCGGCGTACACGGGAGGCAATACCGCGAGCCAGGATGCGATCTGAACCGGAAGCCAGGGTGATGGCGCTGACAGCAGCAGTTGGATGGTGAGCGGATCGATCACCTTGGTTTCAGTGATCGTTGCAAAATTGCCGGCGATGGAAGATGCGGTCTCTTCAGCCACGATATGTGAAAGTGAGAACGCGACGGCCGAGGAATCGAGTAATTCCCCGTTGTGAAAGGTGATGCCTGGCTTCAACTTGATTTGGATCGTTGTCGGATCGACGAATTCCATCGATTCCGCAAGCAGAAGTTCGAGCGTGCCATCCGGGGCGTATTGCACGAGCGAGTCGTACATCGAGTGAACGATCGACCAGCCATTGACCTCATAGGTTAGAGCAGGATCTAGTGTGCTTGGCTCAGACGAAAGATCGATGACGATCTCATCAACAAGGCTCTCCGGTGTTTGTCCTGCCGGGAGCAAGAGCGCACTCGCCAGCGTTCGTGATGGTGCGATTCCTGCGGCGAGCGCCCCGCCGGCGCCGGCACTTCCGAGTAGACTGCGACGGGTTATGAGTGAGCTAAGCACTTCTTCGAGTGACATATCGTCTCCTTGTGACTGTCGAAATTTAAGATTGAAGCTACCGGTGACGTGCCATCGGTGAGAGCCCCTCTTGCAACCAATCGCCGTAGAGATTCATCCCGAGAATCGTCACGGCTATCGCGACTCCCGGCAATATCGATACCCACCAGGCCGTGAGCAACGTTTCACGACCGTCTGCCACCATTCCGCCCCAGGTGATCGTTTCCGACGAGACGCCGAGTCCGAGATAGCTCAACGCTGCCTCGTAAAGAATCATTCCCGCGACCTGTTGACTGGCAATTACGATGACCGGCCCCATGACATTGGGCATGATGTGTCGACCCATCACACGCCAACGACTGGCTCCGGCCGCGCGAGCGGCATCGACGAACATGGCATTGCGGAGCGATGCCGCCTGAAGGCGAACCACCCGCGTGTACCCAACCCAACCTGTGACCGCGAGAACGGCGATCACGTTTCGCGTGCTGTTTCCGAGTACGGCAACGACCCCAATGGCAACCACTACAAAGGGCAATGCCATCTGAACATCGGCAAAGAAGTTGACGATCCTGTCCGTCCGGCCGCCAAGATAACCCGCGGCGAGACCGAGCGAAACGCCAGCGATACCCGCAATGAGCGTGGCCGTCAGCCCGATGATCAACGAAGCTCTCGCCCCCTCAACGAGGCGCGCAAGGAGATCCCGGCCGAGTTGGTCGGTACCGAGCGGATGCGTCCAGGTACCACCGAGAAACACGGGCGCGAGCAACCGGTTACGCAGTGACTGTTTGAAAGGATCCGTCGACATGATGGCCGGACCGAACATTGCAACAAGAATCAGACCCGCGAGGATCGTATGTGCGAACGCACCGGCCATCGTCATGCGAGGGACTCTGCGTTGCGGCATCCGAATGGTGGCCGCAGGTTCCGCGAAGGTTGACCGATTCAGTCCCATTCCAATCGTGATCTGGTTGGCCATTATGTGCCTCCCAGAGAATCCCGAAGTCGCGGGTCGAGCAGCCGTGCCAGGGCATCAACGAGAAAATTGATCACGATGATCGCGACCGCGACCACAATTGCGACCGCCTGAACGACAGGGAGATCGCGATCTGCGACCGCACCCAGCGCGAGCAAACCTATCCCGGGATAGGCAAAGACGCTTTCGATGATTACCGCTCCACCGAGCAGGAAGCCGATCTGGAGCCCGACAAATGCGAGGGTCGGCAGCAGGGCATTTCGCAAGGCGTGTCCGAGTACGATTGCGCGTTTGCCGAGCCCTTTGCTTTGCGCGGTTCGGATGTAATCCTGTCCAAGCGTTTCGGTCAGCGACGAGCGGATGAGGCGCGATATGATCGCTGTCGGATACGCCGCCAGCGCAATCGCAGGGAGAATCAGAGACTGCCAGCTATCTCTGCCGGAGGAGGGAAGCCACTGCAATTTGACGGCGAAAATGAGAATCAACAGCGTACCGAGAAAGAAACCAGGGATGGCCTGACCTGCCAACGCGGTCGTGCTGGCGAGAGTGTTCGTTATCCCGCCGGGCCGAGATGCCGCAATTGTGCCCAGCGGTAGACCAGCCGCCAGGGCGAGAGCAATCGAGGTTCCTGTGAGTATCACGGTCGCAGGCAGGCGTTCGATCACGGCAGTCATTGCCGGACGACGAGCTCTCCAGGAATCACCGAAGTCGCCTTGAGCAACACGCTCGAGGTAGGTCAGATACTGTACGGGCAGCGGTTGGTCGAGACCAAACTGTTCTCGGATGACTGCCTGTTGTTCCGGCGATGCCCCGGGTGCGGTGAAACCCGCGGTCGGATCGCCGGAGAGATGGATCAGCCCAAAGATCGCGGTGACCACCGCGAACAGAACTGCCACGCTGTATGCGATTTTGTTGAGAAGAAAACCGATCACGGCGCGTGTCTCCAACGATTGACCTCGGGAAATCGATATTTCCCAGGGAACAGCCAATGGGCACGCTCACCTCGTGCGAGTGACTTCCGCAACGGGCACAAAAAAACGCCCGGGCAGGAAGCCATCGGACGCGGTTAGAGTGTTCGGGATAGCGCAAACGCAGGACACAGCAAGGCAGTCGCTGCGTCGCGCGCCTTCTCCCATCCGGACTTTACCGTCGGCTCCGGAATTACACCGGATCGTGCTCGTGGACTCGCCACTCGCTCGCGGGCTGTACCGCCGGTCAGGACTTGGCCATCATAGCTCGTGGCCTCACCAAACCCCGAAGGCTGTGCTTCCAAAAGTATAGCGACTCATAGTACACCCGTCAACGGTCGTTTCTGCCCAACAGGTGACCCCATTTTCGGGCGATCTGAGCCACTCTCCCGCCAACTTTCCGGGCAATGTGATGAACAATTTAAGTTCCGATCTTCAAGGGGGGGACGGTACTAATGCACAAACGTCGGCAACTAACGTCACAAAAGTAGAGCGGTCCCGGCAACGGGACCGCTCTTGTCAATAAACTCAACCTGCAAAAAGGATTGGCTACTCCGGCCACTTCAGCGCGGGAATGACGTGCCTGCCGTATGCCTCGATGAACTCGGGCTGGGTCCGAGCGACATTGTGAATGTAGACCTCGTTGAACCCGGTGTCGATATATCCCTGGATTTGCTTGATATGGTCGTCCAGGTTCGGCGACATCAGCACGCGGTTCTTGTAATTCTCCGGGCGGACGAGCTTCGCCATTGCCTCGAAATCTTCAGGATTTCGGATATCGCCCTTGGGGAATGCCATACCGCCGTTCGGCCATTCCTTCATCGCGGCTTCAACCGCTTCCTCTTCGGTTTTGGCGAACGAAACCTTGATCTGAATGATCTTCGGCATCGTGCTCGGGTCTTTGCCAGCCTCGCGGGCTCCCTTCTCAAAGCGCTCGATCAGCATCTTGATCTTGTCATCGCCAGCGCCAACAGTGATCAGACCGTCGCAGGTTTTGCCTGTGCGATAGGACTGGATCGGACCGGCGGTCGCGACATAGATCGGCGGCGGGGCCGGTGGTAGTGTGTACAATCGGGCGCTCTCGACATTGAAGTGCTGAGAGCGGTACTTCACATTCTTGCCAGTGAAGAGTTGCTGAATGATGTCGATTGATTCCGCGAGCCGCTCGAGTCGGATCGGTGCCTCCGGCCAGTAGTCGCCGACGATGTGCTCGTTGAGCGCCTCACCGGCGCCGAGTCCGAGGTAGAACCGTCCAGGGAACATCGCTTCAAGGGTCGCCGCCGCTTGCGCGATGATGGCCGGGTGGTAGCGGTAACCTGGGGGAGTTACTCCGGTGCCGAACTTCAGCTTGGTTTCAACGCCGAGTGCGCCCATCCAGGACCAGACAAACGCCGAGTGCCCCTGCGAAGGCACCCAGGGATGAAAGTGGTCAGAAGCCATCACGGCTTGGAAACCGCTCTGCTCGGCCTGTTTCGACCAGGTGAGCATATCTGTGGGGTGGAATTGTTCGAATGATGCCGCGTAACCGATGATGCCCAACGTGTCGTAGCCTTTCTGCTGTTTCAATCCCGATGGACCGATCTCGTCCGAAGCATAACGCGAACACGAGTCAAGTGCTTTCCAAAAGTTACCGGAAGAGATCCCGCGATGAATCGAGCACCATGTCTCGACCCGTTCCCGCCGGACTTCCCGTGGGCGGTGCATAACCGCGTATCACGACTACCGGCCGAGCATCGAGCTTGTTCATCACCAGTTCTGCTGCCGCTGCGAGTTCGTCCGCGACCGCCAGAACCGAAACGTGAAGTTCGTACCCCGCTGCGTCGAACTGTCCCCGGTAATCCGCCAGTGGCGCGATTCCCGCGACGCCAATCGCAACGTTCACAATACCCTGCCGCCAGGGTCTCCCAAAGGAATCAGAGATGATAACCGCGGGCGCATTCTCTTCGGTGAAACCGAAGCGAGCGCCGATCTCCTGACGTAAGCGAGCGGCCGACGCATCCGGGTCTTCAGGCAACAGGCAAACGGTGTCCGGAGCCACATTCGATGCATCGACTGCAGCATTTGCACAGATAAAACCGTGTTTGGTTTCGGTGATCAACACTCCACGGTCCATGCGCACGATCCGAATCGCTTCCCGGAAGACAACTTCGACCTGTCGCGGATCCTTGCCGTATCGGTTTGCCCACGCAAGTGCCATCTCGGATGGAGTGACGGTCGAAAGATCGACCAATTGCCCCTCGGATTTGCTCACAATCTTGTGGGTGATGATCAGGATGTCACTCGGTTCGAGCCCGAGACCCGTGCGATCGATTGACTGACCGATCATTTCCGCGAGGTGGTCACCTGGCTGCACGTCAGGAATTCCGTCGAGACCAAACAACCGGATATCGCCGGACGGTGATTGGGTTGCGCTCATGAGGCGTGCTCCAGCGGCAGACTTGCCGCGATTTCCCGTGCGATTTCGCTCTCGGACCAGCGCGGATCACCGAATAACTCTTCCAGATCGGCCGGGGTATCCAGATCGAACGCAGTGCCGGGAGTAATTGAAGTCGCGACATCGAGTCCTAACCGATGCGCTTCTGCCACGTGCCGGTCATAACTGCCTTCGCCAAACTGGAACTCAAACTGGTTGCAACTCTCTGAACCAGTGAATCTCAGCAGAAGCGCATTGGTGCCGGTACCATGCCGATCCGGCGCGATGACAACGGGGACCCCCCGTCGAACGATATTGCGAACATCGATTCCTTCCAGGAGAGGGAGATCTCCAAAGATCACGAGTACAGCGGAAGCGCCAAGCGCCATCGCCTGAGCGTGACCTCGATCAAGTCCCATCAGCAGTCCGGGTGTCTGCTCGCTTTGCAGCACCGCCACAACGCGTGGATCTGTCTTCTCGGCAAATGCCAGTGCTTCGGGATCGGGACTGACGACCACCACCGAATGAATCGACTCCGAACTGAGCGCTGAGCGAATGACGCCTGCCAACATGTATCGAATCAGGGCCGAACGCTCGTCAATGTTCAGCGCGCTTGCGAGCCTTGTCTTTCCTGCGGTGAGCGATCTGATCGGTACGAGCGCGACAATACCGCCGCTCATATGGACGCCTTTGCTGGAATCCGCGAGCGGCCGAAGGTGATAATTTCGAGGGCCAGTCGTTTTCGGTCGTTGGTATCTCCCATAATTATTTGAGTCGCCAGTACCTGCATCCCGAGCGCTTCGATCTCGACTGCCAGCCCTTCATCCGTTTGGTCAATCACCATTCCATCAACAATTCCCGCGTACATGCGCGCCACACCCAATGCCGACACGTCGTGACCCAACGTTGACATCATTTTGTCAGCTGGTCCCTTGAGCGCTTTTCCGCCAATGATAGGACTGACGGCAATTACTGGCGCCTTCGAGCCCCTGAGGGCCTCAGAGATACCTGCGACTGCGAGGATCGGACCAGTGCTGACAAGAGGATTTGATGGGCAGAAAACGATCAGGTCGGCGGTCTCGATCGAATCCAGAAGACCGGGTGAAGGAACCGCTTCTTCGATACCCGCGAAGACAATGCCGGTAACATGCTCCTGCTGCCTCCTGCCAACAAAATATTCCTGAAAGTCAAGCAATTCTGATGGAGTTTGTATCTTCGTCGCCACGCATTCATTCGCCATGGGGATGATCCTGGACGTGACGTCCAGCGCCACGGCCAGTTCAGCGGTCACTTCAGTCAGCGTTGCTCCCTGCCGGAGGCGCTCCGTCCGTAGAATATGTGTCGCGAAGTCACGGTCACCAAGTTGAAACCAGATGTTGCGCCCATATCCGGAGATTCCGGCGAGCGTGTTATGGGTGTCACCGAGAATTCCCCAGCCGGTAACCGGATTGGCGAGTCCCGCCAGCGTATACATAACGGTGTCGAGATCAGGCGAGATCCGGAGACCGAAGAGCTGGAGATCATCCGCAGTATTGACGATAACGGTGAGGTCACCAGGAGGCAGTGCGGTTGCCAATCCCTGCGAGAGTTTCGCTCCCCCGACCCCTCCCGCAAGTGCGACGATCATCTTCAGAACTCCAATACTGGACGAAAACGGCGAGTCGCAGCGGGTGACTAGAATCCGTGCTCGCTTACCCGTTCAATCGACAGGCGAAGCGTGACGCGCTCCTCTTTGCCAAACTGACTTTCGACCTGTTGCGCCGCCTTCTCTGCTCCCTCATATCGTGTGGCCAACGCCGCAATGTCAGCCTGAGCGACCACCTGATCGTCATTCATCGTAATTTGGCCGGTGATGGTGAGATAGCGATACCCATCTTCGATACAAATCGATGCTCGATTGTCGTTGATCAGGTTGCGATCCTTGAGCCGGCCCCGTTTTGTGTTCATCAGGATTTCGATACCGTCGAGCGCGTACCACATGACACTTTGCTGTGGCGCCCCATCATTATTGATTGTGGCAAGCGTTGCGTATCGTTTCTCGTTCAGAAATTCGATGGCAGTGGAACTGAGTGTCACGGTCGTCTCCTGGCGAATGTTCTGGT
>Ga0105048_10014099_pt1 | contig 12465 bp, 8 predicted proteins | sample MAT05_FD_78382 | JGI IMG/M metagenome (GOLD analysis project Ga0105048, IMG submission 78382) | Freshwater microbial communities from Lake Fryxell liftoff mats and glacier meltwater in Antarctica - MAT-05 | ecosystem: Environmental > Aquatic > Freshwater > Ice > Liftoff microbial mat | place... | reverse complement strand
TCTTTAAATTTATCTTTCAAATAATTTATATGCTTCATCTTGATGTTCGATTTTGAAAATATTTTTTTATTGCTTGTTGCTTATCTTAAAATGCATGATTTGCAATTTTCAGAACCACATCATAATTTTGAAATAAATTGACCTTCATACAAATTTTGAAATCCTTTAGTCACTAAAAGATCTCCAGCAACAATACCCGACAAAATTTCTACTTTTTCTCCTTACAAAGGACCCAAAACAACTGTTTTTCTTTCGGCTATTGTTTTACCCATTTCATTTTTACCCATTACAAAAACATATTTACCTTTTTCATCACTTTGCACAATGTTAATAGAAATCACGATGGCTTTTGAAGTACTATGGTTTAGGATTTTAGCTATTGCTGCCATGTTTGGTTTTAGGTTGATGCCTGAAGGAATCTTACATTCTGCCTTAAACCCTCGAGTGGATGGATTGATGGACTGGCTTATTAAGCTAATAGTAGTATTGAATGATTGACCAGCTGATGGTATTTCTACAACAACTTTAGCCCCGATTTTTATTTTGCTGATATAATTTTCCGGTACATCAACGGATACATTCATTGAGTTGTTATTGATGATCTGAATCTGTGGGCCGGCCACGGAAACACCGGAAAACAATTCTCCTACTTTAATATTGACAATCTCAGCTATACCACTTTGATCTGCATAAACAAGGTATGTTTTGAGTTGCTCTTGCTGGACTGATATTTGTTTTTCCAGGGCATCAACATTGTTTTTAGCGCTTAGCAACTGGACTTCAGTCCCAATTTTCTGATCCCAAAGTGATTTGGTTTTGTTGTAAACATTGGTGGCAAAACTCAACTGATTTTTTGTGGCTTCAATACTTTCGCGAAGGACTTTATCGTCCAGTTTTAAAACGAGTTGGCCTTTTTTTACACCCTGTCCTTCTTTTATGTACAATTGCTTGACATATCCTCCTATTCCGTTGCGCGGAGCTACATAGGAAATATTGTCGGATTTGACTATGCCTTGTAAGTTAAGGTATTGATTAAAACCTTCTGTAGAAAGTTCTTCTGTACTTACAAGCTTAGGTTTTATAGCAGATTCCGGATCAAGGACTTCTATTTCAGATTGTACAATAGCAATTTTACTACTAATTTCTGCCTGCTGTTTTTTAAGATTTGCTAGTTCAGTTTGTTTGGCTATCAATTCCGCACTAATTTTTTCCTGATTTTTATCGGTGCTTGGTGTACAAGCGGCAAAAGCCAGTATAATATAGAAAATGAAAAATCTGTTCATGATTGTTTTTTTAGAAGGTAAAAAAGGATTTGATTTTTTTAAGTTTTTATAGTTTGTTGAATGCTTTAGCAAAACTAGTTTTGGCGATCATTCCTTCATACAATGCTTGGAAATAACTGCCTTGGGCTCTCTGAAGTTCTGTATCTGCCTGGATTACTTCAAAACTGGAACCCAGCCCGTTTTCATATTTAATTTTTGTTTTTGTAAAGACTTCCTCTGCTAATTTTACATTCCTGTCTTGAACATCGAGATTAATGATGGCATTATTTAAGGTAGTTTTAGCTATTTCCTGTTCCAAATCTATAAATTGTTTCAATTGTAAAATATTGTTTTCCACTTTTTCACCAGCATATTTAGCCTGATTCATAAGCGATTTTCTTTTATTGCCACTATAAATGGGAACATTTACCTGTAGTCCCACCAGACCTGTGTTAAACCAAAACCATGATTTGCCAGTAAACTCTGCAAAGCTATTGTTGCGCTGACCTGATCTTTGGAACTGATAAAAAGCTACTACAGAAGGGAGGTAGCTGAGTTTATATCTTTTGAAATCTAATTTCTGTAACTCTAATGCGGTGTTTAGCAAAGCTATTTCACTTCTTTTTTCATAATTAAAATCATTGGTTGACATCAAGTCAACTTTTAATGCATTCACGTCCAGATTTTGAATGAGCACCAGAGAATCTTTTTGTGATATTCCCAAAGTATTTTTTAATGAAGCCATCCCAATTTTCAGCGCATTGTTGAGCTGATTCTGACCAGATTCTGTATTGTTGAGACTTACCTGTAACTTATCCACATCCAGTTTTTCAGCAAATCCTGTTTGATACATCTGATTCATATCATTCAATAATGATGTCAATCTTTGTTTTGTAGAAATAAGGACTTCCAATTGTTTCTGAATAATCAATACGGCATAATAGGCTTTATAGATTTTTTCTTTAAGATTGTAACCAGCCACATTTATATTGTCCTGACTCAATTGCAAAACTGTTTTTCTCGCCTGAAGACCTACTAAAACATCTGCTTGAAATAGCAATTGATTTACTGATAATCCTATTTGCGTATTCCACGGCTGAATGAATGAAACGTTATTGACCGAAAATGTTGAATTTCCAATGTCAATCACATTACCATTCTGATCCCTTACCCCTTCTTTATTCAAAACCTCATATATTGATTGGTCTGAAGATGGAAACTGTATCTGTGGTACGTTTGTATAATAAGTAATTCCTCCAGTTGCAGCTATGGTAGGATAAATAGATGATGTAATCTCTCTGTTCTTCTGAAACTGGATGTTGTAATCTAGATTTAAATTCTTAAGTTCTATCGAATTTTGTGTACCCAGTTCAACTGCTTGTGCAATATTCAGATTAAATATTTCCTGTGCATTTGATGGAAAGGAAAAAATGAAGGAAAAAATAAAAAAAATCAGAATTTTAATAGAAAAATGACGCATTATTGTTTTGATTTATATTGTTCAATTAATTTTAGTCCTTTTGGTGTTGAAATTCCATATAAAAAATGGTCAAGAATAGCATGTGTCACATCTATTAGTTTATATTTTTCATAAGGAAATACCTGCTGATTAAAGCCAAGTAACATGGATTCCAATCTGAATTTAGCGAGTATTTCTGCATTAATTTCCGGACGGTAATATCCCTGAGAAATACCATTAACGAGATTATTGTAAATAAGTTTAAATATAAAATTGTTTTTATGGCCTTGAAATTTGTTGAATGTATCTGGATAATATCGTTGTAAATCGTGAATAATGATCGGATTCAGATGCAGGAAATCTTTTCTGATTTGTTTCATGGTCATAAATATTTCATCTACAGCGTTTTCAGCATTTTTTGAAGTATTCTGGCAAATAATCTGTGATTTATTGATCACTTCCGCCATTACATCATCTACCAATGCATTTTTATCTGCATAATATTGGTATATAGTTTTTTTGGAAATTCCCAACTGATTGGCCAATTCATCCATAGTGACAGCCCTAAACCCTACCGATCTGCTTAGTTCTTCTGCTTTGCTTAAAATTCTTTCTTTGATCACTAATCTTTTAATTAAGATGCAAAACTATGGAAACTTTATTAGTTGTATTGGTTTCCGACTTGACATTTGCATTTGATTAACATTGTGGTTCGTCTATACACGAGTTGTCATCCAGTAAAGGAGAAATCCCCAACAGATTGACAGCTATCAAAAGTGGGTATTCCCACGACGGTAGTTGCTGACGGTACAGCACGGTCAAAATGCTTAGACTTATGAAAGCGGTAAAAGATTATTCAGTCTCATGATGGAGCAAGCTGACTCGCTCCTTAAATAAATACTCAGATCGCATTCAGAATGAATTACGGACTCATTCAGATGCTAAACTATGAAGTCCGATAATTATTACTTTATGTTTAAAAATTTCATATCATGAGAAATTTTAAGTTTTACCAATTTTCGATTTTAGTATTTTTTTGTTTACTTTTTACTAATATCGGTAATAGTCAGAGTTTTTCCCAACAAATATTTGGTGGTCAAGCAGCTGATATTAGTAATTTTCCCTACCAAGTATCATTAGAATTAGTCGGATCATCTTGTCCTGGATTACATGGATGCGGCGGCTCCATTTTAAATAATAGATGGATTGTGACTGCTGCGCATTGTGTGGATGGGAATACTAATCCTGCAGATATTACTGTTCATGCTGGAGCTACAAACCAGACACAAAATAATATTGGTCAAAGAATTGTTGTAGATCAAATAATTATCCACCCAGGTTGGAATGGAATTTTTACAACTGTTGGCAACGACATTGCTCTTTTACATTTAAGTTCACCTCTTTGTTTTAATGATAATGTCCAACCAATCAATATTGATTTACCTTCGCTACCAAGTAATATTATTAATCCAGGTGTTGATGTGTCAATTTCCGGATGGGGACGAGCTACAACGTTTGGTGGATGTGAAGCTAATCTAAGATCCGCTTTAGTACCAATTATTTCAAACGCAACTGCAGGGCCATTATTTTCTAATTGTGGTGGTACAGTCAATATTCCTAATAACTGTATTAGTTTTTTTAATGGGTTATCTGGAGCTGGCGGTGGAGATAGTGGAGGTCCTGCTGCTATTCAACACAATGGAGCACCTTTATTAATTGGAATAACAAGTTGGGGATGTCAATCTTTAGGCAATTGGCCATCAGTTTACACTAGAGTCAGAAGTTTTTCTGAATTTATAAATGGCAATATCACAGTAGGAAGCTGTGCCTGCGAAGATTTGGTTGTAACATCTGACTTGACGATTAATCAAAATCAAACTTATAATAATATTACAATCAAACCAAATGCAACATTAACCATTAATGCAGGTGCAACAATACAAATGGCGAATGAAATCTTGGTAGAATTGGGAGGAAAGCTGATATTAAATGGCGGTAAATTGACTAATTGCCAAAATGGCCCAAATTGGAAAGGTGTCAAAGTTAATGCAGATTTTAGTTTTTGGTGGTTTGCACAACCGACCACTCTGGTAGAAGTAAAAAACGGTGGTATCATCGAAAATGCAGATACTGCCATTGATGCTGTTGGTCAAGTAACATTTTTTACAACTAGTAATGTGGGTGGAGCTAAGATTACAGTTTCGTCTAACTCTATCATTCGTAACTGTGAATACGGTATCAAATTAGGCCCACTTTATGGGGTGCAAGAATTAAGTAGCTGTACAAATGCACAATTTACAAACGTAGATTTCGCAATAAATTTGGATAATAATCATGGGTTTAATTTAAAAAACTGTCAATTTTCGGAATGCTATGCCGATATCAGAGCTAATATATCGTCTTTATTTGCTGATGGTAATGACTTTAATGGAGGAGTAGTTTTTGAAAACACATTCCCTAACTTTACTGGAAGTACCTTTATAAATAATCGGTTCTATGGTGGATCGGTGGGTAGTTCCATCATAATACTTGATGCATACTCCAATGCCACAGATTTTAACATCCATAACAATCAGTTTTTTGAAACAGGAGTTTTATCATTGGGAGAGTTAGATTTTGATATAAAAGGCAATGATTTTCATGGCTCTCCAGAAGGAACATGGATCAATGACTCGGGATTAAATATAATGAATGACATCCATCAGAACAAGTTTTATGATAATACCTACGGTAATAGTGCATCAGGAGTAAATAGTGTAGAGTATCTTAAGAATTGTTTCGAAAATACATCTGAATTATCCATCGAAGTCAATGAAGGAGCATCTATTGGTCTTCAGCAAGGTTTTGTAGATGATGCTGCAGGTAATTGCTTTGTTGCAAGCGGACGTGTAGGCACTGGACAAACTTCAGAGTTTTTTGATTATTATGTCAAGCAAGGTGAGGTACCACAGAGCTGCAAAAAACCTGGAAGTGGAAATTTCTATGAGGAAACAGCAAACAGTGACTTACCATTTACATGTGGCACAGGAATAAACATATACGGTACGCTACCATATTTCGTACGCAATTGTATGTATGGCAATGGTATATCAAAACAGAAAGCTATCAATCTTCTTAAAGCAGAGATACTACGCATCCAGAATGATACCAATCTCAATCCATGGACCAAACGATGGTTAATCGCCAAATACAAAAAATGCTTAGACAGGCTGATCAAGCAAAAGGCCAAGGAAGACAAAGACCAAAGTGGTCGAGAAAGTGCTGTGCAATTTCTGCTCTCTCAGCCAGAGTTTAGATATCAATCAATGGCATACGGTCTGATAGTGGAGTCGGGTGATATTACTAGATCTAGAACCATGCTAAACAACCTTAGCCCTAGTGATGTAGGTGAGACAGAATTTGTCCTGTCACAACATGTATTGCTTGACTACCTTAATGATCGATCTGGGTATAATGCACCGAGTACATCTTTGTCGGCTCTATATGCTGCTGGTCTCCGCAAGCACCCACTCGCAGGGTTCTCAAGATCTGTATATCATACGCTAACAGGTCAGAAAGTGCCTGTAACTTTGACACATCTATCGGGCAGACCTCAAACTAGAACTAAGGCAATTGCAAATGAAACGTTTTTTTATCCAAATCCATCCTATGCGGGTGATATAATAATAGACATACCTGATTATGATGATAACTATGTGTATAGTTATTCTATACAATCGGCAAGTGGCGTAATAGTTAATACAGGTTTATTAAGCCAAAAAGTTAGCGATTTGTCTTTGGATGTATCGAGTGGTATATATTTTGTATCTTTGATACAAGAAGGAAAACTTATTAATACACAAAAATGGATTGTAATCCGATAATATGAAGAATTTCATAATGATAATGACATACGTATTGACGCCAGCCATGTGCTGGTGTCAATATTTTTATCAGACATATCCTGAAGAAAAGGCAGCGACGTTTTACAGTATCATTGATCACAAAAATTCTGTTTTAATTAGCACGGGTAAAATTTGTGAATTGTGGGAATGTAGTGAGGTGACACGATTTGACTATTTAGGAAATCGAATATGGAATACAGAATTTATTAATACCGACGTAGGATCTGCTACTTTACTATTGCTTAATGATACATTGTATGTTGGTGGAAATTATAATCCAGGAAAAGCTATTAGTGTTATAAATAGGATGACAATTGATGGAAAAGTAATAGACGAACATATTTATTCAGATTCTTTGAATAGATTTGAAAGGAGTTTAGTCAATCAGTTATGTAGCGACAATAAAGTATTATATTTCAGTGGAGGATCTTATATTGGCAATGGGGGCAAGGCATTAATATATTCTATTAACAAATCTATGGATTTAAACATTTGTTACCTTGATACTATTCAGGAAAATTCAGTAGTTTGGGACGCACACATTGGCCCAGATAATGTACTCACTTGCTTTATCATGGAAAATGGATTTGCTGCACCTCGAGATCGACGACGCATCGAAAAATATGATAAGGATCTAAATCTTTTATGGAAGTATCAGCCACCAGATTCATTGCTATGGTTAGGAAATGATATATATTTACGTGGGACTGTTCTCAATAATGGAAATATATTTTTTTCCTATTATAAGTTTGGATGGAATGACAGATTACCTAACCTACGCTGTATAGATACAGTATCAAAACAAACAAAATGGGAATATGATTTCCCAAATATAAGTTCACATAAAAGACAAGTTTTAAGAACCAAGGAACTAAAAAATGGAGATATATTAATTTCTGGTCAATATGCAACGTTTGCTTCAAATCCAAGAATTCGAAATTCGCCATGGTTAATGAGAATTGATCGGAATGGCAATCGCAAGTGGGAAAAAGCGTATGTTGAACTTAAGCCCGATGGTCAAGATAAAACAGGTGCCTTATGGGACGCAATCGAGCTAGAAAATGGCGACATCATGGCTTGTGGATTTGTAATTAATGACAATAAACAGGTTCCACTACTCATCCGTACAGACGCCGATGGATGCATAGATCAGGGACAGACCAACTGTCCTACTGTGCAGATTATCGATCTGATGACTGGAGCGGTAGATGAGATAGGTGGACCATCTATTTCTATCTATCCCAATCCTGCATCTACCTATATTACCGTCGATGCTTCAGCTCGCTCAATCTATACAATATATAGTCTCAGTGGTCAGGAGATGATGACAGGCGTAGTCGATAATGCCGATATAGATATTTCGCATTTGAATGTTGGCTTCTTTATAGTCAAAGTTATTGATCGTTCTGGAAACATCTATAATCTCAAATTACAAAAAATATAATCTAAAGGTTTAAACAAAAAATAATTATTCACTAATAAAAATTCAAATATGAAAATCTTAATCATTCCTTTTATGTTGTTCTTAGCATCATGTTGCAATGAAGATGAAAAGCTATCCATTGATTCCGATTGTATTCAAATGGAGCAAAATTCTGATTTTATCACCGAAGAATTAAATCAAGATTATACTATTCAATTTCCAAAAGATTTCACAGGAACAGGATTGGATTCAACTTCATTTATTAGTTTTAGAAAGGAAAAAAGTGATAAAATAACTTTTTCCTATACTTTCAATTCAGACATAGGACCAAGTTTTTATTATGGACACAAATTACCAGATCCATTTCCTCTAGAACTTGATATTCCTACTCAATCGTTTTCAAAAAATCTAAATATTAAAAAAGATTTATGTATCGATGATAAAATAGTCGGAATACTTTATTATAATCAGAATGGAGAAAATGAAGCTTCCTATGGTAAATTGTTTTTAGAGTATAAAACTTGGTATTATGAAGCTTTGCAAATTACTTTTTCAGAAAATATAATAATTGAAGAAATATTTGAAATATTGAAAACAATAAGAAAGAAATAGAAACAACCAGATGACAACACAGGCTTTGATGTACATGCCGCCCTAACGGGACGGCACGTCACAAAGCCAAAACGCCAAATGCAGTACATAGACTATTTGTGAAGAATACCAGAGAAGAAATTATGCAGGCATTTGCTGATTTTCATGCGGGTAAATTCAGGACAATGGTTTAAGAAAACAATTTTATTTGTTCATCAAATATTTTTTTTTTGAAATAAAATGCAGCGATTTTCCTGTTTTTCTTACTTTTACTTTTAAATGTTATTATTATGAAGTCGTTGCCACAAATCTTTCTATTATTTCTACTTGCCTATATTTATGCACCTTGCTATAGCCAGATAACTGTAGCCCCAGAAAGAGCTGATGGAATGGGACCTTTTCCAAAGCTTATTATTCGGGGAGTGACACTCATTAATAGTACAGGAGCACCTCCAATGGGACCGGTTGATATTGTTGTAGAAAATAATATTATTAAACAAATCAAAAGTGTAGGATATCCAGGTGTACCGGTAAACGATAAGGACAGACCAAAGGCAGGAACTGAAGACAAGGTCATAGATTGCACAGGGATGTATTTGCTGCCGGGATTTGTAGATATGCATGGTCATATTGGAGGACAGTCTCAGGGAACTCCGGCAGAATATGTGTTTAAATTATGGTTGGCTCATGGCATTACGACCATACGGGATCCGGCAAGTGGAAATGGAGTGAAGTGGACCATGGAACACAAAGCAAAAAGTTTGAAAAATGAAATAGCAGCGCCTAGGATATTGTGTTATCCAGCATTTGGATCAGGATGGGAAAAAGCTATCAGCACTCCGGAGGAAGCAAGGATGTGGGTGAGGGAAAATGCAAAAAGTGGGGCTGACGGTATCAAGTTTTTTGGTGCAGCTCCAGAGATATTTAAAGCAGCTCTGGATGAAAATAAAAAACTTGGATTAAAATCTGCTTGTCATCACGCTCAGTTGGAAGTGGGACGGATGAATGTACTGGCGACTGCAGCTGCTGGATTAACAACTATGGAACACTGGTATGGATTGCCTGAGGCTCTGTTTGATGGTCAAACGCTGCAGGATTACCCGGCAGATTACAATTATAATAACGAACAAAATCGTTTTGAAGAAGCGGGAAAATTATGGAAACAAGCCGCAAAACCAGGCAGCGAAAAGTGGAATCAAGTGATGAATGAGTTATTGAAACTTGATTTTACCTTGGATCCTACTTTCAATATATATGATGCCAACAGAGATTTTATGCGTGCAAGACAAGCTGACTGGCACAAGATTTACACTCTGCCTTCCTTGTGGAAGTTTTATGCTCCAAGCAGAATTTCACATGGTTCTTATTGGTTTGACTGGGGTACTGAGCAGGAAGTAGCCTGGAAGCAAAATTTTAACCTTTGGATGCAGTTTGTAAATGAATATAAAAACAAAGGAGGACGCGTCACCGCCGGCTCTGATTCAGGTTTTATCTATCAACTTTATGGGTTCGGGTATATCAGAGAACTTGAATTGTTGAGAGAAGCAGGATTTCTACCTTTGGAAGTGATTAGGGCAGCTACGCTTAAAGGAGCTGAAGCATTGGGCATGGACGATAAGATAGGTAGTGTAGAAATCGGTAAATTCGCAGACTTTGTTATACTTGAAGAAAATCCATTGGCCAATTTAAAAGTATTATATGGTACAGGAGCTATAAAGTTGGATGAAAATAATGAAGCAGTTAGAGTAGGCGGTGTAAAATATACGGTGAAAGACGGAATCGTTTACGATGCTAAAAAATTGCTGGCTGATGTGAAAGCAATCGTGGACAAAGCGAAAGCAGAAAATGATTTTGAAATTTTGCAACCTGGAGACAAAAAAATAAAACCATAGTACCAATGTATAAACAAAGCCTGTATAGGTTTATTTAGAATGTATTTTATTTTAGAACCATCCAAGTAATTGCTTTACTATTTTTCACCTCAATAAGACAATAAACGGTTTACAAAAATTTCTTTTACACTCCTTCAAAGTTATTTGGCAATTTGGCAGGTGTTTGAGTACCTGAAGAAAGTTGTTCAGAATCCCACATTTATTTCCAGAGTATTATCCATGCTGTAGTAGTTATCTCAAAGCTTTAAAAGCTTTGAGTGGTATGATATTCGCGCAAGATTTTAATCGTTTGCTGTAAATGAAGAACCGATAATAAAAAACGTTTTAACTTTTTAATATACTTTAAATTTCGCGGGTATTTGGTGAAAAATATTTCATAATGTTGATGTTTATTTTTTTAAAGCTCTCAGTCTTTCAATATATGAGTTTACTCATAAAAGTAATTTTTTATTTAAATTTGGAATATATATATACTAATTTGCTAATCATCTGTTTACCTGATGGGTATACCACTTTAGAAAGTCTCCCCTTAAGGGGCAGGGGGTTGGTTGGGATCGGGTAAAAACAGATGATTATCATGAAAGTGGCATTTTCCGAGTGGACACAATATAATAATTATGTGTATTATGAAATTTTTGATGTAATATACTATATTCTAAAAGTATATTTAATAAAAAATTTGAGTTTTGATGGTCACGTCCAAAGCAGTGGATGCATTAAAATCAATCCACCGCTGAGATTGCCCTTTCATTTCTCTTGACTTCAGTTAAAAAGCATGTTAATTCTTTTGATTGAAATTGATCATACCTGAGTATTCACAAATAATGAAGATGCAATCCACATCTACATTGTTTTATTTAAATAAAGCGTAAGCTACTGACAAACTGATGGCATCTGGAGTTTCTAAAAACTGAGATTTTTTATATCCATAGTAGATGTGATCACCCACTGTTCTGAATGCTTTATCATATTTAAGATCAAAACTGAATCTTCCCAAATCATAACCAATAGCACCACTGAAACCAAAGCTAATATTTCTGAGTTTTTGATTATAGTTTTGTAGTACATCCAGTTCTGAGTGATGGTTTGCCAGAATATGCATAGCTGGTCCGACACCTATTCTAAAACCGTTAGAGATCAATCCGCCCATCACTTGCAAATCAACATAGCCAAATCTTTCTGTCTTGTTTTTTAAAGTTTGACCTTCAGTATTATAGCTGGTGACGTCAAAAGACATACCGTAAGTAGAAAAAAGTGCATTGGCTTCTGCATACAACCATCCAAATCTTTTTTGACCCCATAATCCGGCAGAAAATTGTGGCGATGAATTTGATAATTCAACCTGATGAACCACGTAGTCCTGCTCGTTACCAATGTAGGTAATTTCTGGTCTGGTGACTATGGCTCCGCCAGAAATTTTAAACCCATATCTGGACGCAAAGTTTTCTTTTGCTTTTGATGAGTATTGAGCTGTAGCGCTTAGTGTCCCGATGAAGATGATGATGAAGACAAATAAATTTTTCATTTTAAAATTATTTTAGTGTATATGTAGTTAAACCTATATGCCAGTTCAAATATACTAACAATACTTCATTTGTGCTGTTTTTATTGTGTTTAACTCCGATTAAAAACGATTTCAAACTATAACATATTATAGAATAATAAATCGTTAACACTGAATTAACATTATTAATATTTTGTTTTGTAAAGTATGATTTGTGTCATATAAAATTAAATATTGTCAATTCGTACTTTCCGAAAATGATTTTATCTTACATTTATCATAATATAATTCCAATTTGGGTAATAAAAACAGGCATAGTTTCAAAAAGATTGCTGATATCTTTCAAATTAATATAATTCACGGATTCTAAAGGTTAAATTTGCCTTAATTTTTAACCCCTGTTATTTGTCGACCATTCATGAATAATAAAGATTTAAAGTATGATTTAAG
>Ga0105048_10014095_pt1 | contig 12467 bp, 11 predicted proteins | sample MAT05_FD_78382 | JGI IMG/M metagenome (GOLD analysis project Ga0105048, IMG submission 78382) | Freshwater microbial communities from Lake Fryxell liftoff mats and glacier meltwater in Antarctica - MAT-05 | ecosystem: Environmental > Aquatic > Freshwater > Ice > Liftoff microbial mat | place... | reverse complement strand
CCGCGCGCCCCACCAGCAGCGTGTCGCCGCCCGCCGCATCGATCGCGCGCCGGGCCGCGCGCATGCGCTCCACGGCGACATTGACATCGAAGAGCGGTGTCGCCGCATCACCGGTGGAGTCCTCGATCGACAATCCGGCAACACCCGCGCGCACCGCCAGTGTCACGCTCTGCGCGACCTCGGCTGCATTGCGGCCGAAGCCGTTTTCGAAATCCGCATTCACCGGCACGTCGGTGGCCGCAACGATGTCCTGCAGATGGGCCAGTACCAGGTCGCGCGTCACCGCGTTATCCGCATGTCCGCGTGACCACGCGAAGCCCGAGCTGGTGCTGGCCAATGCCTTGAATCCCGCGTGCTGCAGGTACAGCGCGCTGCCGACGTCCCACGGGTTCGGAATGACGAAGCAGCCCGAGGTATGCAGCAGGTGGAAGGCGCGACGCTTGTCGGCGATGGTGGGACGGGTGGCGGTCATGGTTGGCGTTGGATCGGTGGCAACGCAACCAGTATGCCGCAACGTCGTCCATACGCCTTCGCTCCGATCCATGTGCTCGAGTCGAGCACGAGAACGCGGCGGCCCCCGTTGGCAGCCGCGACGGGCTTGTTCATGGCGCGCCGGGTGACGGCACCCGGGCGCTGGCGGAATAAGCTACCGCTCCAACGTGTTAAGGAAGGCGTGGCGCGGACCAGGTGTATGGTCTCCGGACCGCCATGCGGTGACGCGTTCGCTGCGGCCAGACGAAATCTATCTCAATGGGAGCTGAACACATGAACAAAATGCTGCTGAAATCCAGATGGGGTACCGCGCTGGCGGCGACGGGCCTGGTTGCGCTCATCGCCGGCTGTGCCTCGATGAGCCCGATGATGGGTGGACAAACGATTGCCCTCTCGGGCACCAACGAGGTGCCGTCCGTGACTACGCCGGCCTCGGGCAGCGCGACCGTCACCATCAAGGACGATCGGTCCGTCACGGCGTCGGTTACCGTCACCGGCATGACGGCAACCGCTTCGCACATCCACGAAGCCGCGGCCGGCGCCAACGGTCCGGTGATCGTGCCCTTCACCAAAACGGGCGACAACACGTTCGCGTCAGCGCCTGGCGCCAAGCTCACCGAGGCGCAGTACGCGAGCTACAAGGCCGGTAATCTGTACGTCAACGTACACAGCGCCAGGAATCCCGGCGGCGAAGTTCGCGGTCAGCTGAAAGGCAACTGACCAGCTTCGCGCGTGTCAGCGCGGCAGTGATCGAGCCGGCGAGGCGGCAAACGCCTCGCTGATCGCGCGGTCCATCGCCAGGATCCAGTGGTGTCGTCAACGTTACGGCGCGAGCGTCTGGGTGGGTTCCTGTTGAGGCGCCGCATGGCGAGACCTGAACGCGCCCGGCGACGTGGCGGCAACGCGCCGGAAGAATTTGACGAAGTTGGTCGACTCGTCGAACCCGAGATCGTCAGCGATAACCTGCACCGGCAGGTCCGTATGCACCAGCAACCGCTTGGCTTCGAGCGCAATGCGTTGCATCAGCATCGTCTTGGCCGACATGCCGGCGACTTCCTGCTCGGCGCGGGTCAGCGTCTTTGCCGTGCAGCCGAGCAGCGCCGCATAGTGCCGCACGTGGTGGTGCCGCCGTAAGTCCCGTTCCATTGCGTGCCGCAACGCATGCACGCGCTGCACGCTGGCCGACGTGGCCACGCTGCCGGCCCCCTGCCGGGCATGCGCAAGATTGAGGCGCAGCAGCAGTTGGTAGACCTGATATTGCATCAGCGCATTGCGGTCCGCCACCGCCGCCGACGATGCAGCATCGGCCAGCATCTGGCGCACGATGCGCGTACACAACGCATGCTCGTTGGCCGCCAGATACATGGCGCCAGGCAATCCGGTAAGCTGACCTGCGATGGTGCTTTCGATCACCAGGGCATTCTTGCGCTGTGGCAGCAAGCGTTCCGGACGAAAGACGATCGCCCAGCCGTTCCAGGGCCGCGCGAAGTCGTACTGCTGCATTTGCCCGGGACTCAAGGTGAGCCACGTTCCGGCGCGACACTCGTGCATCGTGAAATCGATCATGTGCGTACACGTGCCGCGCGTGACGGCGGTAAGGACATGAAACTCCACGCGCTGGGGCCGCGCAAAGTGGGCGGGCGAACCGCGACTGCGCAGATCCTGGATCGACAGCACCTCGAATTCCAGCGGATATCCGCGGGGTGGTTGCCACCGCACCTGTTCGATCGTTGACGTCGACGCCGCACGCATCATCAAATTGTCCGATATTTACCATCGGCCGTCGAGCAATTACCTGTCGGATCCGGTACGACACCGCGAAAGTTACCGCTCAGCCAAATAGGGTCGGCTGGCCCAACCCCCTCAGGAGTCCCGCCCCATGTTCCATTACACCTTCTTCCGTCATCCGTTGCTGAATGGTCTCTTTGCCGGTGTGGCCCTGCTGGCCAGCCACGTGACCACTGCGCAAACGGCCGCGCCGTTGACGTCCGAGCAGGGGCGACGCGTGATCGCGCCGTTCTACGACATGCTGAACAAGCCTGCCACCAAGGATCTGAAGGCGCTGACCGAGCCCGCCATCGCTCCGGATTGGCGTTCGTATTCGGGCGAAGGCGTGTTCAAGACCCGCGATGAATTCGTCTCCCAGGTGGCAGGTTTCGGCAAGCTGATTCCCGATCTGTCGTGGGATATCAAGGAGGTGTTCGTCGATGGCAACCGGGTCATTGTCCGCAGCGAGGCCAGCGGCACCCCGGTGGGTCCGCTGTTCGGGGTGCCGCCGTCGGGCAAGAGTTTCCGGATCATGACGATCGACATCCATACGGTGCAGAACGGCAAACTGATTGCCGCGCATCATGTCGAGGATTGGGCCGGCGCCATCCGGCAGCTGTCGACAAAATAATCGGCGTCCGGATGTCCACGCGATCTCGTCTAGAGCACCAGCCCTTCTTCGATCACCACCCGCACCAACGCTTGCTCGAGCATCGTTCTGGCCGCGCTCGTCACCTCGTGAAGATGGCGATGTAACGCAGCATCCTTTTGATTTCGTGCGGCGCACTCCGTGCTGTACTGCTCGAAGCCCACCAGCAGCGTAACGATCTCGGCCATTTGACGCGGGCACTCGCAGGCGATCTTTGTCGACATCTCGGTCAGGGCGACCAGGTCGGCATCGCTGAAACTCCTGCCACTCGACTGAGCGCCTCTCGCAAACGCTGCCGCGATCGGGCGCGAAGCAACGATCAGGCAGGCTAATTCCTTGCCGGCGACCGGCTCGCGGCGCACCGTCACGCCGGCGGCGCGAAGGCTTTCGGCGACCGCTTCCGCCCCGAACGCATAGACGACGATGACATTCGGCGCCGGCAAGGTGTCCCGGAGGCTCATCACGTGTTCGATCATCGGCGCGTGCAGTGAAGACACATGAATGACGAGCACATCCGCAGCGCCGGCACGCGCGACTTCGCGCTCGGCATGGCTCAGATCGTCGAAGACAAGCGCTGGCGCCGGTCGCAGCCGGCCATGGAGCTTGAGCGCGGCGGCGCGGCCGACGACGAGAACCCGCTGCGCCCCCGCCGACAGCACCTGATTGCCCGATGCAAGCGCGACAAGCGCGTCGTCATCGAGGTGGGCCACCGTGCCGATCGCATGGCCCTCGAGCGTGAGCCGCTTGATGAGTCGAAGGCGTTCGATGTCTTGCATCGAGTAGGTGCGCTGGCCAGCGGCCGACTTGGGCGGCGCCACCACGCCGTAGCGATGCTCCCAAATGCGCAGCGTCGAAGGCGAGAGGCCCGCCAGGCGGGCGGCGGTGCCGCTGCGCATCAGGGTCTTGGCACCGGGTTTGTCAGCGGCTGTTGGTACGGTCATTGGGTCGGTTTCCTGGGTGGTCGATGGAGATTATCTCCCAGATCTCATTCTGATGCGCTATTGAAACGCTATTATCTACAAAAATGCCACTTTGTTCAACTCAAAAACGTTTCGTTTTTGCATATTGCCCTAAACTCCGACTCGTGCAACCAACCACATCCCTCTCTGTTCTTCACGCCGCAACGCGAGCCGACGCTGCGCTCACCGTCTACTACGACGGCGCATGCCCGGTTTGCTCGCGCGAGATCGCGGTGTATCGCCGGCAGGCAGGCGCTGAACGTTGTGTCTGGGTCGATGCATCGTCGTGCCCCGAAACGGCGCTCGGCACCGGGCTGTCACGCGACATGGCGCTCGCACGCTTTCACGTTCGCCGCGCCGACGGCGTGCTGATCGACGGAATGCAAGGTTTCACGGTCCTGTGGCGCGCGCTGCCACGTTTCGCTTGGGTGGGCCGCATCGCATCGATCGGGCCGTTCCCGCTGTTGCTCGACGCGGCTTACTACGTCTTCTTGCGAGTACGCCCGCTTTGGCAAGGCGCGCGCACGGCATGGACTTCGAAGGAGCAACCATGACCCTCGACACCGCCTCGATCCGTGTGGCAGTCATCGGCGCCGGTCTGGCCGGCGCGGCCTGCGCGGCGGGTCTGCAGCGCACCGGCGTGCACGTGACGGTGTATGAGAAATCGCGGAACGTCGGCGGTCGCATGGCGACACGGCGCGCCAGCTGGCGCGACACCAGCGGCGCCGAGCAATCGGTCACCTTCGACCACGGTGCGCAGTGCTTCACGTCCGTTCTGCCGCGCTTCAAGGCCGTAATGGCGCGCGCCATCGCGGCCGGCTGTGCCAGCGAGTGGCGTCCGCGCGTGCACGCGGCCTGGCCGGTCGAGGCCGGACAATGCTTTGTTGCCACGCCCACGATGCCAGCGCTGTGCAGCCACTTGCTCGCGGGCGCGACGGTGCATCTGCACCGCACCGTACGGCGCTTGCAACGCTCTGCCGACGGCCGCTGGTACGTGGCGACCGACGGGACGCCGCCCGCGGGGCCGTTCCACTACGTCGTACTGGCGATCCCCCCGGCCCAGGCTGCTGCGCTGCTCGTCGGGCACCACGCCGCCTGGGCCGGTGCGCTTCTGGCCAAGCGCATGGAGCCCTGCTGGACCCTGATGGCCGTGACCGACGATTTCGACTGGCCATGGGACGCCGCCGAGCCCGATCATGGCCCACTTGCCTCCGTTCTGCGCAACGACCGCGTGCCCGGGCGCACCACGCCACGCGGTCTGGCCCTGTGGACGACGCACGCGACCGCCGAGTGGAGTGCCGCCCATCTGGAAGACGAACCGCAGGTCGTCAGTGACGAACTGCAATCGGCGCTCCGGGCCCAACTGCCCGGCATGAGCAATGGCAGTCGGCCTATCCGATGGCATTACGCCAATGTGCACCGCTGGCGCTACGCCGGGCCATTCGTCGATTGCGACAGCAGTTTCGATGGCGCTGCATCCTGGTGGGACGAATCCTTTGGACTCGGGGTCACCGGCGACTTTCTGGGGGGTAGTGGGGTCGAGGCAGCCTGGCATTCCGGCGATGAACTGGCCGACTGCGTGACCGCCTCTCTGGAACGATCGAACGCTGCGTTCCCAGGGGCCGTCAGCGGTGCGCCGAATGCGCTGACGCAGACGACAACTCCGATCCCTTCGCCGGTCACTGCGTCGACGAGCCATTGCCACCGAGCGTCTCGCTGGTTGGTTTCACCTTTTCGTGGTGTGACCAGCCCGTTCACCGGCGCGGGACCAAAAGTCTCGCACCGCAATTCGTTCAGCAAGTACTGAACCCATCGATATTTCAATAGAAAGCAAACCATGCACGACATCATCGATACCGCCGTCGCGGCCGGAAGCTTCAAGACGCTAGCCGCTGCACTGACCGCAGCAAACTTGGTCGATACGCTCAAAGGCGTCGGCCCGTTCACCGTCTTTGCGCCGACCGACGAGGCCTTTGCCAAACTGCCTGCCGGCACCGTGGAAAGCCTGCTGAAAGACGTTCCGAAGCTCGCCGCAATCCTGACCTACCACGTGGTCGCCGGCAAGGTGATGGCCGCCGACGTGATGACGATGGACGGCCAATCGGCCAAGACCGTCAACGGCGCCACGCTCGCCATCAGCACCAAAGACGGCGTCAAGCTCAACGGCAACTCGACCGTCGTGAAGACTGACATCGCGTGCACCAACGGTGTCATCCACGTGATCGACACGGTGTTGATCCCCCAGTAAGCGTCGTACCTGCGCAGGACCTGCCGAGCGGTGCGACGGAATTCACCTCCATCGACAGGCAGTGGTGGGCGCGCCGGTCAAAAGCCGGTGCGCATCCGCCAGACACGGACGTCCGCCACGCAGTTCGGGCGCGCCGAATTTAACGAACACTGTTACTAACTCACTGACAGAGGAGCCATGAACAACCTAACGACAACGCCAGAGTGCTTCTGGACCAAGACACGGCTGGCAGCCCTGACACTCCCGTTGATCGGGGCCGCCCTCGCAGCGATTTCGGGCTCCGCCAACGCAGCTGCGGGCTCGACGTTGAATCAAAACGACTTCGTCGGGATTTCCTTCTGGATCATCTCGATGGCGCTGATCGCCGCGACGGCATTCTTCTTCCTCGAACGCGACCGGGTATCGCCGAAATGGAAGACCTCGCTGACGGTTTCGGGGTTGGTCACGCTCGTGGCCGCGGTGCACTACTTCTACATGCGCGATGTGTGGGTGGCCACGGGTACGACGCCCACGGTCTTCCGCTACATCGACTGGCTGATCACAGTGCCATTGCTGATGATCGAGTTCTATCTGATCCTGGCCGCGATAACGGCAGTGCGCGTCGGAATATTCTGGCGCCTGATGATCGGCACGCTGGTGATGTTGATTGGTGGCTATCTGGGCGAGGCAGGGTACCTTGCCGTCTGGCCTGCGTTCATCATCGGCATGGCGGGTTGGGCCTACATCCTGTACGAGATTTTCCTGGGTGAAGCCGGAAAAATCAACGCAGCGAGTGCGCCGCCTGCAGTTCAGTCGGCATTCAAGGCGATGCGCCTGATCGTCGTATTCGGCTGGGCCATTTACCCCGTGGGCTACTTCTTCGGATACCTCACTGGTGCCAATCCAGCCGACAGCGCCAACGCGCTCAACATCATCTACAACGCCGCCGACGTGTTGAACAAGATCGCCTTCGGTCTGATCATCTGGGCAGTTGCTGTCAAACAGTCCGAGTCCGAAAAGATGGTGAAGGCCTAGTCGCGAAAATGGGGTCAGGCCGAAAGGCCCGACCCCGTCGTCGCTGCACAGACCATGAAAGCCCTTGTGATCGGCGCCGGTTTCGGCGGCATCGCGGCCGCGCTGCGGCTACGTGCCAAAGGCTACGAGGTCGCGCTCATCGACCGCTGCGCCGGTCTCGGTGGGCGCGCCCAGGTTTTTGAACGAAACGGCTTCAAGCACGACGCCGGACCGACGGTGATCACCGCGCCCTTCCTGTTCGAGGAACTCTTTGCCTTGTTCGGGGAAAGGTTCGAAGACCATGTGCGGCTCGTACCCTTGACGCCTTGGTACCGCTTTCACTTTTCAGATAACACCCAATTCGACTACGGCGGCACACTCGACGAAACATTGGCCGAGATTGCGCGCATCGAGCCTGGCGACTGCGCCGGCTACCGCAGCCTGCTTGTGCAGTCCGAGCAGATATTCAACGTCGGTTTCCTGCAGCTGTCGGCCGTTCCGTTCCATCGCTTCAGCGCGATGGTGCAGCAGATCCCGGCGCTGCTTCGGCTGCGCAGCCACGACACCGTCTGGCAACTCGTGTGCCGACACCTGAAGAATCCCAAGCTGCGGCAGGCGTTTTCCATACAACCTCTGTTGGTGGGCGGCAACCCGTTCGACACCACCAGCATCTACGGCCTCATCCACTACCTCGAACGCGCCCACGGTGTGCACTTCGCGATGGGCGGAACCGCGGCCATCACTGCCGCGCTCGGCGCGTTGATGGCAAGGCACGGAATCGACATCAAGCTCAACACGACCGTACGCAACATCGATGTCGATCAAGGCATCGCGTCGGGCGTCACTTTGGCCGACGGTTCGTCGATCGCGGCCGACGTGATCGTGTCCAACGCCGACCCGGCACATTTGTACACCGCCATGATCCGGCCCGAGGACCAGGCACCGTCGGCACGCTTGAAGCTCGCCGCCGCCGAGTTTTCAATGGGCCTGTTCGTCCTTTACTTCGGCACGACCCGGCAGTACCCGGACGTCGCGCATCACACCATCTGGCTCGGCGAACGGTACCGCGAACTGCTGGCCGATATCTTCCATGACAAGGTTCTGGCGCAAGACTTTTCTCTCTACCTGCATCGCCCCACGGCCACCGACGCCAGCTTTGCACCAGCGGGCTGCGACAGCTTTTACGTGCTGTGCCCCGTGCCCAACCTGAAGGGCGCGGTCGATTGGGCCGTCGAAGGGCCGCGCTTGCAGGCGCGCATCGTTGCGGCGCTCGAAAAGACGATCCTGCCGGGTCTCGGAGACTGCATCACGAGCGACTTCACCATGACGCCCGAGAACTTTCGCAGCGACTACCTGAGTGCCCACGGCGCGGGGTTTTCGGTCGCACCGCTGTTTCGCCAATCGGCGTGGTTCCGGTTCCACAACCGGGCCGAGGGCATCCGCAATCTCTATCTCGTCGGCGCCGGCACGCATCCGGGTGCCGGGCTGCCTGGCGTACTGTGCTCGGCCAAGGTGATGGATGCACTCGTGCCTTCGGCGCATACCGCCGAGCAGCAGTCCGCGGGTCACCGCCCGACGCCAGCACTGCAGGGCGCCGACCTCGTGCTGTCGCGCAAGGGCAAGAGTTTCCACTGGGCCCGTCGCTGGATGGCACCTGCCCACGCGGCGCGCGCGACGCGGCTGTATGGCTTTTGCCGCTACGTTGACGACCTCGCAGACGAAGGTGGTGCGGGCCCGGACCCGCGCGCGGCGCTTGCGCTGATTGCACAGGAGTTCGCCAGCGGCGTCTCGCAAAACCCGATCGTGGTCGACGCCATCGCGCTGATGCGCGAGTGTCGTATCCCGCCCGCGCTGATCCTGACCTTCATCGATGGCATCATGTCGGATCTGGACACCGTTCGCCTGGCCGACGAGGGCGCGCTGCTTCGCTACTGTTACCAGGCCGCCGGCACCGTCGGCTCGATGATGTGCAGGGTGCTGGGTTGCGACGACCCGGCCGCGCTGCGCCACGCGGTCGACCTGGGGATCGCGATGCAGCTCACGAACATCTGTCGCGATGTCGCTGCCGATGCGGCTGCTGGCCGCCGCTACCTCCCGGCATCGATGATCGGAGACGTGGCGCCACAAGCGCTGGTCGACCCGGCGCTGGCTCTGCAGCCCCGATTGAAGGCCTGCATCGGCGAACTCCTCGATATCGCCGACCGCTACTACCGCAGCGGCGAAGCGGGTCTGGCCTACCTGCCGGTCGGAGCGCGCGGCAGCATCCTGGTCGCCGCACGCGTGTACCGCGCCATCGGGGCGCGACTGCGCCAGCGCGGCAACGCGTACTGGCTCGGGCGCACGGTTGTGCCAAGGCGAACCAAGCGCCTGGTGACGTTGCGGGCACTGTTGTCGACCCCGTTGCTCCCCCGATTCTGGGTGCCCGCGCGCCACCACGATGCCGCGCTGCATGGCGCCTTGGCGGTATTCCTGGGCGCAACTGCGTCGCCCGAACGCCGGCATGTCTGAGGCCTTCGACCTCGTTATCCTCGGCGGTGGATGCGCCGGTCTCAGCCTGTCAATGGCACTCGCCCCGCATGGTGGGCGGTGCCCGCGCACGCTGGTGATCGAGTCCCGAACCGAGTACACCAACGACCGGACGTGGTGCTACTGGAACGACCTGTCCGCGCCCGTGCCGTATCCAATTCAGCACCGCTGGCAAACGATGCGGGTGGCGCATGCCGGCCAAAGCGTATCGCTCGACTGCGGATCATCGCCATACCACATGCTGGCAGCACAAGACTTCTACGCCGCCGCGCAGGCGACGATCGATCAACAGCCGAACATCGCGCTTTGGCGCGGCACGTCGGTCGCTGGTGAGCCGCGCCGCAGCGGCGGCGTGTGGCACATCCGCACGAGTGCGGGGGACGTGTCGGCCCGCTCGGTCGTCGACACCCGGCCGTCGCAGTTGCCACGCCGTGCCGGTGCGACCCTTTGGCAATCGTTCTACGGCCACGAGATTGAGTGCAGCGCGCCGGTCTTCGACCCGTTGTCGTTGGACTTGATGCACTTCCTCGGGCCGGATGCGCGTGACGTGCCGTTCGTCTACGTCTTGCCCGTGACGCCGACGCGGGCGCTCGTCGAGGTCACGGTGTTCGGCGCGACGCCGCTCGCATCTCGGGAGCTCAGTGCCCGGCTCGACGCTGCGATTGCACAGCGAGTCGGCGGTGCATCCTTCACGACGATGCGCCGCGAGCACGGCATCCTGCCGATGGGCCTGAACGAGACCCCAAGGTCGGCGCACAAGAGCTTCGTCAAGGTCGGCGTGATGGCCGGTGGAGCCAGACCCAGCACGGGATACGCCTTTCAGCGCATTCAACGCTGGGCCGGCGATTGTGCCCACGCGCTGGTGAGCCGCGGCCATCCAGTCGGGCATCAGCCCGACGCATTGCCGCTACGCGTGATGGACCAGATTTTTCTCGACGTGTTGCGTGCCGACCCGCGCCGCGGCGGAGCAATCTTCTTCTCGCTGTTCAGCCGCGCCAACACCGCCCGGGTCATTCGCTTCCTGAGCGGTGATGCAGGTGTCGTCGACAGCCTCGCGGTGGTCGCTGCGATGCCGGTTTTGCCTTTCGTCAAAGCTGCGCTTGCCATGACCCGACGCCGTGGCCACAGCAGTGAAGTAGAGAGCGTCGTGTGAGCCCGCCGGGCCGCCCCAAGGGCGAACACCGGAGTGCGCAGCACGAAGGAATACCCATGAGCCCGCCGGGCCGCCCCAAGGGCGAACACCGGAGTGCGCAGCACGAAGGAATACCCATGAGCCCGCCGGGCCGCCCCAAGGGCGAATATCTGAGTGCGCAGCACGAAGGCACTTTGATGACCCTGAGGTTTCAAGGCCTCGCGTTCAGCGTCTTTGCGTGGTTGTCGCTCGTTGTGTGCTGGTGGCTTCCACGTCCTGACGCGCAGGCTCAGCTCGCGGTGCTGTCGCCGGTCATCCTGTTGCTGGGCGTTCCGCACGGTGCGCTGGATATCGTCTTTGTCCGGCAACTCGCAGGCTTGCGATCGGCCGCGGGCTGGGGCCTCTTCACCATGGCCTACGCGGCGGCGGCCGTGACGGTAGTGGTCCTGTGGTGGTTTGCGCCGGGCTTCTTCCTGGCGGCATTCCTGCTGGTCTCGGCGCTGCATTTTTCGGGCGATCCCGAAGGCCAGACTCCGGCGTGGTTTCGGATGCTCTATGGCGGCGCGGTGATCTTCTGCCCTTTGACCTTGCACGCGGCGGAAGTCGCACAGCTCTTCGGCTATTTGGCCGGAATGCCAGCGGCGCAAGCGATCGTGGCCGCCTTGCAGTGGGCCGCCTGGCCCTGGGTTGCAGCCATCGGCCTCGCCGCGATCGCCGGTGCGAAGCAGGATCTGGCGCGCAGCATAGAAATGGTGTCACTGACCGCATTGCTGACCTTCGCGCCTCCACTCATCGGGTTCACGCTTTTTTTCTGCGGGATGCACAGCGCCCGGCATGTGCTGAGAACTCGCGACTACTCCAGCGCAGGAACGCTTCGACATCTGTTGCGTATCGCTGTTTTGCCGATGCTGGTCGTAGTGTCCGGCGTCCTCATCGCTTGGTGGCTGTCTGACGGGGCGCCGCTCGACATGCGCCTCGCGCAACTTCTGTTCGTCGGCTTGGCCGCGCTTACCGTGCCTCACATGATCGTGGTGGAAAGGGTCCGTTTCACGGGCTGGGTGATGGGGCACGGGGGCCGCAGTGCGTCGAGATGAACGAGACCCTATGGAGCAACGCATGACCGATGACCGTAGATGCTGTGGCAGCGGCAGTTGCATCATCGATCCCGAGGGCAGGTGCTGGTGTGGACAGCAGTGGGTGATCCGCCCCGCAGGTCAGCCGCCGGTCGAGGCAGATGACTCAGGCGAAGCCGAACGGGCCGTGACAAAGTCTGACCACTGATGCGGGCTCGCGCCCCACGCCCTTTCGCGCTACGAAGGCGACTGCACCGCCAGCCATATCTCATCGCGCCGCATGAAATGGGGGTCAGCGGCGAGCCGTGTCGCGATAGAGCAGACTCGATCAATTGATACAAATTTCTGCGTTTCACAAGTGAATTTGCTGCGGTGGTAGTCGCCGCGGAAGGGTTGCCACTGCACCATGGTGTGCGAGCAGCCCGAAAGAATCAGCGATAAACTAAGCCCAAGTTCGGTTTTCCCGATATGGGTGCGGCAACATGTTGAACTACCGACATCTGTACTACTTCTGGGTTGTCACGAAGGAAGGCGGGTTTGCCCGAGCCGCCGAGCGGCTGGACATGGCGGTGCAGACCATCAGCGCCCAGGTTCGCGAGCTGGAGAAGGCGCTGGGTCACCAACTGCT
>Ga0105048_10014094_pt1 | contig 12467 bp, 8 predicted proteins | sample MAT05_FD_78382 | JGI IMG/M metagenome (GOLD analysis project Ga0105048, IMG submission 78382) | Freshwater microbial communities from Lake Fryxell liftoff mats and glacier meltwater in Antarctica - MAT-05 | ecosystem: Environmental > Aquatic > Freshwater > Ice > Liftoff microbial mat | place... | reverse complement strand
ATTTGCTTATTTCGAAACGATACAAAAATTTGTATTTGTTTTACGCAATTGCCGGTTCAATAATTGCTCACTTCTCTTGTAATTTTTCGCTCACTACTTCGCATTATGTTGATATAATTTGGATGATTGCATGTTCTTTTCTTGCTTTTGTTGGAGTTGGAAAAAAAAGTGGTGTTACATTATTAGCACTCAACTCAATCGGAATATCGTATTTTATCTTCTTCACACATAACAAGCACATAGTAACAATCCAAGAGTTTTCCACAGGTGAATTAGTTGGTGCTTACGTTGAAATTTTCTTAGCACTTTTTATAATTGCTTATTTGATGTTTCAGTTTATTACATTTCAAAATTACGCAGAAGAAAAACTTCACAGAGCCAACATAGAACTCGCTGGTCAAAACACAATTATTAAAACAAAAAATTCAGAAAATTCTACGCTGCTAAAAGAGATTCATCATCGAGTCAAAAATAATTTGCAAATAATTGTTTCGCTTTTAAGGCTTCAACAAGGCGAAATAAAAAGCAATGAAACAAGAGAACAATTTACTGAAGCAATTAATCGTGTAATGGTTATGGCTTCTATTCATCAACGTCTCTATCAAGAAAAAGAAGTAGCCCAAATTGATTTACAATCTTACCTTTCTGATTTAGCAGATGATTTGAAAAGAATATTTCAAAATGATAAAATGATTCATGTAAATATTGAATCAAATTATAAAGAGATTGATTTAAAAACTGTTGTACCGCTTGGTTTATTGCTGAACGAGTTAATTTCAAATTCGTATAAATATGCGTTTAACTCGATGCAAACTGGAGAAATTAATATTTTGATTACAGATAAAAACACACAATTTATTTTAGCTTATTCTGACAATGGAAAGTGGATTGAAAAGCAAGAAGAAAATTCTGGTTTTGGTTTAGATTTAATCAGTATTTTAACAGAGCAACTCAATGGTTCATTCGAATTTGAAACAGGAGAAACAGGAACTAAATATCAATTTTTATTCAGCAAATTACAATGAACTTTATGAAAACTAGAAGAGAATTTATAAAAGTAGCCGCCGTTGGAAGTGTTGCGGTTATTAGCTCATCAGCCTTAGCTGGAGTTCAAGAAGAATCTAAAAAAGAAAAAATAAAACCAGTGCACAAACCAATTGTACTTTCAACGTGGAACCATGGTTTAGCAGCAAACGCAGCAGCTTGGAAAATTTTGAACGCTAAAGGAAATGCATTAGATGCAGTTGAACAAGGTGTCCGAGTTACAGAATCTGACCCACAAAATTTAAGTGTTGGTCTTGGTGGTTTTCCTGATAGAGATGGAAACACGACGCTAGATGCGTGTATTATGAATCACAGAAATCAATGCGGCGCAGTCGGTTTTTTGCAGTACATTGAAAATCCAATTTCTGTTGCTCGTAAAGTAATGGAAGATACGCCACATGTTATGCTTGTTGGTGATGGCGCCTTAGAATTTGCGCTCTCTAAAGGATTTGTCAAATCAGATTTTAAATCAGAAAAAGCACAAGAAGCCTGGAAAGAGTGGTTAAAAACATCTAAATACGAACCCATCATCAACCGCGAAAATCACGACACAATTGGTATGATTGCTTTAGATGCTGATGGCAATTTATCGGGGGCTTGCACAACTAGCGGCTTGTCTTATAAATTGCGAGGACGTTTAGGAGACTCACCAATTATTGGTGCCGGATTATTTGTAGACAACGAAGTAGGCGCAGCTTGTGCAACTGGTTTGGGTGAAGCTGTCATGCGTATTGCCGGTTCTGCAATTGTAGTTGAAATGATGCGCAACAAAATGTCTCCGCAAGAAGCTTGTAAAGCCGCAGTAGAAAGACTTATTGCAAAACACGAAAACAAAGTGGAAAATTTACAAGTCGGTTTTATTGCTTTAAATAAATATGGCGAATGGGGAAGCTATAGTGTCTACTCAGGTTTCAACGTAGCTTTGCGGGATAATGAAAATGAAAAATTAGTAGATGCTGAATTTAATCGTCCTTGGTAATTTGTTTTAAAAAATTATGGCCACTAAGACACAAAGGCACAAAAATTTTTATAAATTGAATAGTTCCTTATCTACTATTTTTCTTAGTGCCTTCGTGTCTTTGTGGCAAAAAAAAAGTTGCCTCATTTACGCTGTTCTCCTATTCTCTGCCCTTTCTTCCTGCACCGGCGCTGATAAAGAAACAAACGTCGAATACATCCATCAAGATTTTCTTTACCTAATTCCTCAACCAATGAGTTTAGAAAAAAGAGAAAATTCATTCAAATTAGATGTTGAAACGCACTTAATTTTTGCGCCAGAATTAGAATCAGAAGGAAATTATTTATCAAATTTAATTGAGTCGTCATCTACATTTTCAGTTCCAAAAAATCTTAAATCAAAAACTATAACACCAACAATCGAACTAAAATTAGTCAACGAATTTCCTCCCGAATTACAAAATGGAGAAGCATACAGGCTTATTATTTCTGAAGATGAAATGCAAATTACAGCGCTTACTCCTGTTGGTATTATGCGCGGAATTCAAACGCTTCGTCAACTTTTTATTCCAGCCTTTCATGCTCAAGAAAAACGATCTGCTTGGTATGTTCCTTGTCTAAAGATTGAGGATGCACCAGCATTTGAGCACCGTGGTTTATTGTTAGATGTATGTCGACATTTTTTTGAAAAAGATGTGATACTAAAATATATTGACCTTCTCGCTTATTACAAAATGAACATTTTGCATTTACATTTAACCGAAGATCAGGGCTGGCGAATTCAAATTGATAAATATCCAAAACTGAATAAAATTTCTTCTTGGAGAAAAGACACAACTGAAAATTTGTACGGAGGATTTTATACAAAAACTGATTTGAAAGAAATTGTCGCGTATGCAAAAGAACGTCATATTACTGTTATTCCTGAAATAGAATTGCCAGGACATTCGCAAGCTGCTTTGGCGGCTTATCCTCAGTTCTCATGCAACGGTGGGCCAATTGAAGTTGCAAACGATTGGGGTGTTTTTAAAGAAATTTATTGCGCAGGAAATGACAGCACATTTATTTTTCTCGAAGATATTTTAAAAGAGGTGATGGAAATTTTCCCGTCAGAATATATTCATATTGGTGGTGATGAATCACCTAAATTCAGATGGGAACATTGTGCTAAATGTCAAAAGAAAATGAAAGATGAAGGTTTAGCAAACGAACATGAATTACAAAGTTATTTTATTCAACGCATCGAAAAATTCTTGAACGACAACAGAAGAAAATTAATTGGCTGGGATGAAATTTTAGAAGGTGGACTATCTGAAAACGCAACCGTTCAAAGCTGGCGCGGAATGGATGGAGGACTTGCTGCGGCTAAAGATTCGCACTATGTGATTATGTCTCCAACTAGTCACTGTTATTTGGATTATGGTCTTGATGCAATTGATTTAAAAAAGGTTTTTGAGTTTAATCCCATTCCTGAAGGACTCGATAAATCACTTCACAAATATATTTTAGGCGCCGAATGTAATATGTGGACAGAACATGTTCCTGATAAAAAAAATCTTGACTCAAAAGTTTTTCCTCGTCTCATCGCGATGGCTGAAGTTCTGTGGGCAAATCCGGATAAAAATAATTTCAATGAATTTTATTTACGACTGCAGAAGCATTATCCAGTTCTTGAATTATTTGGTGTTGATTATGGCAGCGAAATGTTACCAGCAAAAATTAATACTTCTTTTAGCGACAGTCACGAACTAGTTCTTCTTATCAATAAAAATCTAGATGATCTTGATATTAAATGCAGGTGGAATTGTCCTGATTGTGATACCAATTTTACGGACTGTGATTATCACCAACCATTTCTTGACACTCTTCCATTCCAACTCGAACTTAGAGCTTTTAAAAACGGTAAACTTTATGGTGAACCTATTTTCCAAAAAATAGAATTTCACAAAGGAGTTTATGCGAATGTTACTTACAAAACTAATTACAATAAATCATATGATGGAGGCGGAATCTTTGGTTTGGTTGACGGGAAACTAGGTTCGGAAAATTTCAGAGATGGAAATTGGCAGGGCTTTTTTGGTGTGCCAATTGAATTAGATATTGATTTGAGAGCAAGAGGACTAACAAAGATTAGTTACATCGGTGCCAACTTCTATTATTATTCAAATGCTTGGATTTTTTTACCTGAAAAATTTCAATTTTCTCATTCAAACGATGGTGTGAATTGGACAACTTGCTACGTGATTCCAAAAATAAATCATCGACAGTACATTAAGGCAGGACAAGGCATACAACTAATTGAATCTGAAATTGAAACTCCGATATCCATGCGTTATTTAAAAATTAAGATTGAAGGAATAGATAAAGTTCCTGATTGGCACGAGGCCGCAGGACAATACTCTTGGCTATTCATTGATGAAATTATTTTGCAATGATTGATATAGAAATTTGCGCCGACTCTTTTGAAACTGCAATTACTGCATCAAAATTTGGCGCTAAACGAATTGAACTTTGCGCTAACTTAAATGAAGGAGGAACAACTCCATCTTTTGGAATAATTCAAAAATGTGCATCGTTAAAAACGGTTGAAGTGCATGTGATGATTCGACCTCGTTCAGGCAATTTTATTTACAACAACGATGAATTAAACATCATGGCTAGAGACATTGTTGCAGCTGCAATTGCTGGAGCAAAAGGCGTTGTCTTCGGATGCTTAACAAATGAAAATAAATTAGACATCCCCTCTACCCTTTTTTTAGTTGAAGCTGCGTTGAAACAAAAATTAAAAATCACTTTTCACAGAGCAATTGATTTTATTCAAGATTATGAAAAAGCGATTGAAGATTTAATTCACATAGGCGTAAATCGCATCCTAACATCTGGCGGAAAAAACTCAGCATTTGAAGGAATAGAACAACTAAAAAAAATGGTTGGATTATCGAATAATAGAATTGAAATAATGGCTGGAGCGGGCGTAAATTCATCCAATGCAAGTCAACTATTAAAAACAGGAATTCACGCATTGCATTTTACAACAAGAAAAAAAGCCACATCAAATTCAAATCTAAATATGGGTAGTAAATTTGAAGTTGATGAAGAAAAAATTCAAGAAATACTAAGCGCAATTATATAAAGTCTTTATCCTTTCACCAAGATTCACTAATGCTACCGACGTCTCCACTTTTTGCCGAGAGGAGAAAGAGAGGAGAGGAAAAAAAAATCCCGAACAAAAAGTTCAGGATTGATTCAATCTACAATAATTCAAAAAATTACATATCGCAATTTTTAGCTTTCAAAGCAGCTTCTACATCATTCTCTGTGTATTTACCTGACTCCATATTTTTTTCAACTTCAGTTACCCAAGCTTGCATTTTTGTTTCAAGCTCAGCCATTTTTGCTTCGTCTTTAGACTCGTTAGCCGCTTTGAACTCGTCAGAATAACCACAAGCGCAGTCTGCAGCACCTTCTGGAGTTGAGTTGTCACAAGCTCCACCACCACATGATGTAAAAGCTAAAAACGGGATTGCAATAAATAAATACTTCATAGGTTTTAATTTTTTTAGTTAATAATTGTGGCTACTGCCTTTCTTAATTTGAACTAAAAGTAATTAAAAAATTAAATGGACGACATGCAGAACAAAATTTGTCGTTTTTTTTTTGGTGAACGACTTGAATTTTAAGGTGAGCTGAATTGAAATAGCGCTTTAACTACCAACATTAATTAGGGTTCAATAAATTTCTACTATTTTGCACCTATGTTCCGAAAGACTTTATTCTTTTTAAGTATCATGCCGCTATCTCTATTGAAACAAGAAGAGTTGAAGCAATTAATTTAATGGAATTTTATAGTTGCTGAAAAAACAATAAATGTTGATTCAAGCTACTCGACAATAGTTCCTGGTACAATCTATCTTGACTTAATGAATTTTTCTATTAAAACAAATCAACAGAAAAAACTTTGGTCAATAAAAATTAAAAAATAGTTAAAAAGATCTTAAATATTAGAATATGATATACTTTTGACAATACCATTTAATAAACAATTAGGAAAAAGGTTTGAAGATTATTTCTATTTGAGAAAGTTAGCGATTGACGAGATTTATTAAAATCCCATTATCTCAAAAAAAGCTAATAATAAAATCACCAAATGCAAAAAGTGTCAAAAACTTGAAGAAAAAATCGGTGATGAAGTTTAAAATATTCTATTGTGAAATCACAGATATACGAATTCAACTTTGAATGAACAATCGGTATTATCACTTAAAAAACAATATTTCCTTCCTAACTCTTCCGTTTTTTGTTTGCGATTTTGCTTTAATCCCACACAAAATCAATAAATTTACTGAACACTCTCAATCACTATGTCAGAAGAAAAAGAAATTCCAAATGCAGAAAACCCGGAAGAATTCACCGGTATAAAACGTGGTGAGCTAAAAGTAACTGCTGCTGGTTTGCCTGCGGTTTATTCTAGCATTAAACATGTTTTAGGTGAAATGGGACTGTTTCGTGGATACAAGGCGTTAATGAGTTTAAATCAAAAAAACGGTTTTGATTGTCCTGGTTGTGCATGGCCTGATCCTGATGATGAGCGTTCGCGACTTGGCGAATATTGTGAAAACGGAGCCAAAGCAATTGCAGAAGAAGCAACAACAAAAAAAATAACTTCACAATTTTTTGAAAGTTTTTCTGTAGCTGAATTAAGTCGATTGACTGATTTTCAGATTGGAAAAAAAGGCCGAATAGCTGAACCAATGTATCTTCCTGAAGGGGCGTCACATTATGAAGCAATATCTTGGGACAATGCGTTCAAATTAATTGCGAAGAATCTAAATTCACTTGCATCACCAGACGAAGCAGTTTTTTATACATCGGGCAGAACAAGCAATGAAGCTGCATTTGCTTATCAGCTTTTTGTGAGAGAATATGGAACAAATAATTTACCTGATTGCAGTAATATGTGTCATGAAAGTAGCGGTGTTGCTTTAACCGAGTCGCTTGGAATTGGTAAAGGATCTGTTACACTTGAAGATTTTTATGAGGCTGAAGTCATTATTATTATTGGTCAAAACCCTGGAACAAATCACCCGCGAATGCTTACTGCATTGCAAAAAGCAAAAGAAAACGGAGCCACTATAATAACAATAAATCCATTGCCGGAAACAGGTTTGATGAATTTCAAAAACCCTCAAAAAGTGAAGGTAATGTTTGGAATAAAAGCAAAACTCACTGATATCTTTTTACAAGTTAAAATTAACGGAGACATGGCTTTGTTCAAAGCTATTGTAAAATTAATGTTGGACGAAGAACGTAAAAATCCAGGTTCTGTTTTTGATCTTGATTTTATTTGTGAACGTACTGGAGGTTACCAAGAATACATTGAAAATATTGACAAACATCAATTAGAAGAATTAATTGATGCTTCTGGTATTTCAAAAAATCTACTTGAAGAAACGTCAAAAGTTCTTATCGGCAAAAAGAAAATAATTGCTTGTTGGGCAATGGGATTAACACAACATAAAAATGCGGTAGACACAATAAAAGAAGTGGTTAATCTTCTTTTATTAAAAGGATCAATTGGAAAACCAGGTGCTGGCACATGTCCTGTTCGCGGGCACAGCAACGTGCAAGGCGATCGCACAATGGGTATTTATGAAAAACCATCTCAAACTTTTCTAAATAATATTGAAAAGAGTTTTGGATTTAGACCGCCGCAAAATCATGGTTACGATGTTGTAGATTCTATAAAAGCAATGCATGAAGGAAAAGCAAAAGTGTTTATTGCAATGGGTGGCAATTTTCTTTCTGCAACGCCCGATACCGTTTACACTGCCAAGGCACTTCAGAATTGTCAACTTACAGTTCAAATCAGTACGAAATTAAATCGCAGTCATCTCATACACGGCAAGGAAGCCTTGATTTTACCATGTTTGGGAAGAAGCGACCAAGACATTGTTAACGGTATTGAGCAATTCGTTACTTGCGAAAACAGTATGGGGGTTGTTCAAAAAAGTCAGGGGAATTTGAAACCAATTTCAACCAATTTGCTCAGCGAATCAGTCATCGTTTGTAAAATTGCACAAGCTACTTTTGAAGATAAATCAAAAACTCCTTGGAACAAGTATGAGTTAAATAATGATGAAATTAGATCTGCCATTGAAAAAACAATTGGTGGTTTTGAAAATTATAATGAGAGAGCTAGAAAATCTGGTGGATTTTATTTGCCAAATTCAACCAGAGAAGGAATATACCGGCCACTTTCTGACGACAAAAAAGCACTATTTAATTCCGTCGATGTTACTTTTAATAAGTTAGAAAAAGATGAATTGTGTATGATGACAATTCGTAGTCATGACCAATTTAATACAACCATTTATGGTTTAGATGATCGTTACAGAGGTGTTTTTAATGAGCGTCGAGTTATATTCATGAATCAAGAAGACATTTTAAATTTCGGACTTAAAGATGGTGATGTGGTTGATCTTTACAATCATTTCGGAGGTGTTGATCGTGTAGCTCATAAATTTATTGTGATTCAATTTAGTATTCCAAAAGGATGCACTGCAACTTATTTTCCTGAAACAAATGTTCTTGTGCCTATTGACAGCGTTGCCGATAAAAGCAATACGCCAACTAGCAAATACGTTGTTATTAAATTAAAAAAACATGTGGTCAATGAAGTGATTTTGTAATATTAATTATTGAATGAAGCCCCTACTCCATTTTATAATATTCTTTTTCATTTCCTCATCTAACTCGCAAACTGAAGAGTAAAAAAAACCGAACAAGTTATGCGTTTTGAATGAGATACAGATGCCATTTTAAGGGCGTTTCCTGAATCCTATCAAAATTTTATCTCTTTCACTTTTATGTAGGAAGGAGAATCTTTTTTCCTGATCCTGCGACTTTCATAATTCCCGATCAATACTTCAAAAAGAAAATAAATCAAAAAGAAAGGGAGAAGCGAGCAGAAATTTTGTTGGAACAATTGGAATAATACCGATGTGAAATAAGTAATGGTCCAATTCCGTTACACTGCATTGCACCAAACTTCTTTCCAATCGGCATATACCACTGTAAGATTTATAATTATTGGCATAATTTCTAAATCACATTGGTATAATAACCAGCCTATTTTTCTATAACTTCTGGTAATGTTGAAGAATACTCATGGGCTGTTTGGGAAGATTAAAAAGTTAGAAAAGCAGCGCTCAATTTAAGATTTGGCTGTTAATTTTAAAGTGATTTTAACTACTCTACAATTTTTCCCTTTACCTTTGAAATATGATTTTTTGGAAAAAAATTGTTGCGGTATTTTGCCTTTCTCTTGTTTCGGTTCAGACGCTTTCCATTTCGCTTTCTTTTAAAGATGATTCATTTCAAAGTTCGAATCAAAAAAGTGGCACCTATTTCAAAATAGTATCTTTTTCAGAAGCTCTTTTCACTGATTCAGGTCAAAAACGAATAAGTCCAGAACTTACTGAATTTGCTTCCAGTTTTTTATCATTTCATAGAGCAACAATTGAAGATTCCTTTTTAACGCTCGACTTAAATGAATGTTTAATCGGTCAGTTTCATTTGTACAAATCTATTATCCTTAGTTCTGTCAATCTGATTTTTCCTTTCCAGTATTTCTGGTGATTCTTTTTTAAGCTCTTATGAGTATTTTCTAAAGGTATTTCTAATACCAAAAGTTAATTATTTATTTGCTCTGCTAAGCGGAGTATCACTAATATTATTTAAAATGGACTTATCATCACTTTATATTGGCCTTCTTATATTGGCTTTAATTGCATTGCCTTTTTTTTTATTAACAGTAATTAGAAAAAAACGAGAAACCTTACTACAAAAACAATTTATTGCGAAAGGAATAAAATATGGAATCGAAATAAAAGAGACCGACCAATGGAAAGACCGTCAAATTGGGATGGATTCAATAAAATTAAAAGTACTCTTCACCCATTTCATCAACGAAGAAATAACGGAAACACTAATTGATTTAAAAAATATTCAATCGTGCGGTGTTGAAACTATTTGGTTAAAAAACGATAGCGCTAGTTCAGCTTTTGATACAATCAAAATTAATTTTAAATCTAAATCTGGTCTGGATATTAGTTCATTATCAATATTTGAATCAGAAATTGATTCTATTGCCTACTTTGAACTTCAAATTGCAGAAAAATGGGTTAAATTGATAAACGAACTTTTGAAATAAAAAAATGATTGAGAAAATGACGATATTCAAATCTGTCGTCATTTTTTTTTATCAATTTTTAGCGGTATTTTCTATGAAAGCTTTTATTGCTAAACCTTTCAACAATTATTGCTATTTTTGGTAACTATTACATTATTTGTTATCAAAAATTATTTCCTCATATTATTTCTTTGTTTGTCTCATTTGTCTATTGCACAATTGACAGATGAAGAAATTGTGTACATCGATTCTCTGAAAGAAGTTATTGCTAGTAACGCTAATGATTCTCTAAAAATTGATGCATATATTAATTGGGATAATATTATTTACATCTATGATAGCGAACTTGATGTTACAATTAATCAAACGTTGCTTGAACTCTGTAATGAGGGCCTTTCAAAAAGTGGAATTTCCAAAGGTGAAATGTTGCTTTATTACCGCACAAAGGGTTTAGCCAATAATAATCTCGGTTTGGTTTGTGTTCAGTACGGCGATTATTTAAAAGCACTGAATCATTTTCACGTAAGCCAAACAATTGCCGAAAAACTGAACGACACGTTAAAAATTGCAAGTGCTATCAACAACATAGGAATGATTTATGATCATTTAGGCGATTCAGAAAAAGCATTAGAAAATTACAAACGCAGTTTGGAATTGGATGGTGATGATCTCGGATCACGTGCCGCCTATCTTAATAATATGGGAATCTGTTATGTAGCGTTGAACGACCATGAAAAAGCGCTGGCTTGTTACCAAGAAAGTCTTGAATTGGCAAAGCAAGGCGAAGATTTAATGGGACAAGCAAATACTCTTTGTAATATAGGACTTATTCATGTAAAAGAAGGTGAAGATGAAATGGCACGACCTTATTTTGAACAGGGTCTTTCAATCTATAAGCAAGTTGGAAATAAAGGTGGAACAGCGTTTGCGCTAATCTCTATCGGTGATATCGATAATGTAAGAGGCAATCACAAAAAGGCAGTTAAACTTTGTCTTGAAGGATTGGATTTGGCCAACCAAGCCAAATCGGTGATGCACCAAAAAGAGGGTTGTGATTGCTTATATGAGGCTTATAAAAATTTGGGAGATCTCGCAAATTCTTTGAAATATCATGAACAGTTTGTGGTTTTGCGTGATTCATTGCGAAATGACGAAGATGAACAAGATATTATGCAACAGGATTTCACTTTTGCTTTTGAAAAAGATCGATTAGCTGATAGCCTTTCTTTTGTTAACCAGCAAGAAACAGATAGACTTAAATACGCTACTGCTCTTGAGCGTAAACAAAATTTCCAATATGTACTTTTTGCCGGAATTGGAATTTTAATTTTAGTTGGAGGATTAATTTTTAGAGGCTATCAAAGAAAGAAAAAAGACAACGAAATTATTGCTCAACAAAAACACGAAGTAGAACTTCAAAAAGAAATTGTTGACGAAAAGAACAGAGAAATTACTGACAGCATTAATTATGCGAAGCGCATTCAAGAAGCTATTCTTCCAAATCAAGAAATGGTTGAAAAATATTTACCCGAAAGTTTTATTTTATATAAACCAAAAGATATTGTTGCAGGAGATTTTTATTGGCTAGAAAAATTTGAAGATAAAATTATTTTTGCTGTGGCAGATTGTACTGGACATGGCGTTCCTGGAGCAATGGTGAGCGTTGTATGTCACAATGCTTTGAATAGGGCCGTAAAAGAATTTGGTTTGGTAGAACCCGATAAAATTTTAAATAAAACGCGTGAACTTGTTATTGGAACTTTTGAAAAAGGAGATCAAACAGTTCAACTAAAAAGCAGCGACGTAATTCGTGACGGAATGGACATAGGGCTTTGTGTATTAAATACAAAAACAAATGAATTGGCATTTGCCGGTGCAAATAATGGACTCTATCATTTACGAAATAATGAAATGACAGAATTAATTCCAGATAAGCAACCAATAGGTAAATACGCAGAAGAACGCAATTTTACAACTCAAAATATTTCACTTATCAAAGGTGATTTAATTTATTTATTCTCGGATGGATTTGCCGATCAGTTTGGCGGACCAGACGGCAAAAAATTTAAATACAAAAAATTAAAAGAACTATTAATAGAAAATGCTCCATTAAAACTAAATGATCAAATGACTGTTTTAACTAATGCCTTTGAAAAATGGAAAGGTGGACTAGAGCAAGTAGATGATGTATGTTTGATGGGCGTTAGAATATAAACTTAAAAGGTTTGAGGTTGAAAAAGCCTGCCTGGCTGCGCCAAGCAGACAGGCAGGCTTT
>Ga0105048_10014092_pt1 | contig 12468 bp, 10 predicted proteins | sample MAT05_FD_78382 | JGI IMG/M metagenome (GOLD analysis project Ga0105048, IMG submission 78382) | Freshwater microbial communities from Lake Fryxell liftoff mats and glacier meltwater in Antarctica - MAT-05 | ecosystem: Environmental > Aquatic > Freshwater > Ice > Liftoff microbial mat | place... | reverse complement strand
ATACGGAATTTTCAAATCGCTGAGTCGTCGGCAAACCCGCATTAGAGTTTCATGAACAGCACTTTTTTCGTCAAAGTGACGGCTACCTTGATTCATGGCCCAACTCAGATCCTTGGAAAGTTTCTCTTCGTATGATAAGCATCGAACATCATCGCTGGAGGCAGGGGCCGAAATACTCGGGTCAACGGTTTCGCTCATATTTAACTCGTCTTCGTGCATACAGAACTCGGGATTTCGACTCGCCAGTCCTTGTGGATGGCTGCGCCGGGGTCAGACTTGATCTTCGGTTTTCAGTCCAAGTTTTCGTTCGATTTGCTCGCATTGCTTTCGTAACTCCGCAGAGTCCTTCAGTCTCGCTTTAGCTCGACGCACCAAATTTGTCGAACTATCGGGATGTAAAAGTCCGAATTCGATCGACAGTTCTCGGAGCGTTGCTCCACTATAACGTCTGCAAAGGTAAGCCGCTAAGTCATGGCCACCGGCGGGACTACGGAATTCGCCGTAACCGCGGGCATCGACGGCATAATGCTCCGCAACGATTCCAATGATTTGGTGGGCCGATTGTGCTTTCGTCCTGCGAACTCGACGAGCGTTTATCTCGGGGGCCTCTCCGCCCGTGCGTCGATTGCGTTTGGCATACCAATTTGCGTATCCGCTCAGCCAATGTTGCGATCCGCGGCACAGATTGGGTTGCGCGGTGCGGATTAATGCGTTGAAGGAGGCGTTGCGGGCGTTTATCAGATGCCATCGTACGATGACGCGGTCAGTTTGTATTTTTACGACCGGCAGTTGACCTTGTAATGACATCGCCTCCGTTCGCACTTCAAAGGAAAAAAAGTTGCTTGCTCGTATACGCAACGCTTTCAGGCATTCTGCGAACCTTCGAAAGAAACTCCAGAGAGATCCAGCTCGTCCAGAGTTCTTTCTAACGGAACCAAGTCTTGGATATCGATTTGTATGCAGCGTTCGCTGATGAAGCTAGAATGGCTTTTTCGACGGCCAGCCTATCCAATTGCAAAAGACACAATCGACTACGAGTCATTCAAGAGACCGAAGATGAGCCAAAGATCCAATAAATTCCAGTGGGACGACCCCTTCCTTTTGGAGGAACTGCTCTCTGACGAAGAGAAAATGATCCGGGACATTGCGCGCGACTACGCCCAAGTTAAACTGATGCCCCGTATCCTCAAGGCCTATTCAGAAGAGATCACCCATCGCGAAATATTCAACGAAATGGGCGAAATTGGTTTGCTTGGCGCGACCTTGGACGTAGTGTACGGCGGGCCAGGAGCGTCCTACGTCGCCTATGGCTTAATCGCTCGGGAAGTGGAACGTGTCGATAGCGGCTACCGTTCGATGATGAGTGTTCAATCCTCACTGGTGATTCACCCGATCGAAGCCTTCGGCACGGACGAGCAAAAACAAAAATATTTACCTAAGCTGGTAACGGGTGAATGGGTCGGCTGCTTTGGACTGACGGAACCTGATGCGGGTTCAGATCCTGGTGCCATGCGCTCCATCGCCGAAAAAACAGAGGGCGGTTACCGTCTCAAAGGGACCAAAATGTGGATTTCCAATTCACCCATCGCCGATGTCTTCGTGGTTTGGGCGAAATCCGAAGCCCATGAAGGGGCCATCAAGGGCTTCGTTTTGGAAAGAGGCATGACGGGGTTATCGGCCCCGAAAATCCACGGAAAATTGTCACTCCGAGCCTCCGTCACGGGTGAGATCGTGATGGACGGGGTCGAGGTCGGCGAAGAACACTTATTGCCAAAAGTTTCAGGTCTTAAGGGACCGTTCTCATGTTTGAATCGTGCTCGCTTCGGGATTTCATGGGGAGTCATGGGGGCCGCCGAAGATTGTTGGTTCCGCGCTAGACAATATGGTTTAGACCGGAACCAATTCAATCGGCCGCTGGCACAGACTCAATTGTTTCAGAAAAAACTTGCCGACATGCAAACAGACATTACCCTCGGGCTCTTGGCATCGTGGCGTGTCGGACGCTTGTTCGATGCGAATAAAATGGCCCCGGAGATGATTTCGCTTATCAAACGTAACAATTGCGCCAAAGCGCTAAACATCGCCCGCATGGCGCGCGACATGCATGGCGGCAATGGAATTCACGAGGAATATCATGTCATGCGACACTCGCAAAATCTTGAGGCGGTCAATACTTATGAAGGCACCGAAGACGTGCATTCGCTTATTCTCGGCCGTGCCCAAACCGGGCTTCAGGCCTTTGGGATCTAAGACGTGAGCATGGAACACAAACCTCTAAGCGGCATCCGCGTCCTTGAAATGGCGCGCATTTTGGCTGGGCCGTGGTGTGGACAAATCTTGGCAGATCTTGGAGCTGAGGTCATCAAGATCGAACGCCCAGACGTGGGCGATGATACCCGTCTCTGGGGACCACCTTTTGTCACCGATGCCAAGGGTGAAACATGGGCCGCAGCCTATTTTCATGCCACCAACCGGGGAAAAAAATCGGTTTGCGTCGATTTTAAAACGACCGAGGGCCAAGCGGTACTGAAAGCCTTGGCCTCGCAATCGGATGTGCTGATCGAGAACTACAAAGTGGGTGATTTGAAACGCTATGGTTTGGACTATGAGGCCCTCAAGTCCGAGAATCCACGATTGATCTATGCGTCGATTACGGGCTTCGGCCAAGACGGGCCTTATGCCAAACGCGCGGGCTATGACTTCATTCTTCAAGGCATGTCTGGCTTGATGGACATTACGGGCGAACCGGAAAGCCAACCGCAAAAAGTTGGCGTGGCGGTGGTCGATCTATTCACGGGCGTCTATACGTCAACGGCCATATTGGCTGCCCTTTATCGACGCACTTCTACAGGTACCGGTGCCTATATTGACATGGCCCTTTACGATGTAGCGACAGCCACCCTGGCCAATCAGGGTATGAACTTTTTGGCTTCAGGGAAATCACCGACGCGTCTCGGCAACGCCCATCCCAACATTGCCCCGTATCAAGTGTTTGCGGTTAAGGACGGATACATCATTATTGCGGTCGGCAATGATCGCCAATTCCACGATCTCTGTTCGGTCCTGGGGGCGGACCTATGTGCGAATGATACCGAGTTTCAAACGAATACCTTGCGGGTTCAATCGCGAGCACGTTTAACCAAAGACCTTGCTCCATACCTTTTGCATTGGACGCGGTCGGAGCTCTTGGCGGCTCTGGAAGAAAAGGCCGTGCCAGCCGGGCCAATCAATACCGTCGAAGACGTCTTTGCGGACCCGCAAATCATCCACCGAGGCATGTGCCGTGATTTGGTTAGTGACGACGGGGCAGTGGTGAAAACGATAGCATCACCGATGGTGATCGACGGTGTGCGACAATCAAGTGATCAGGCTAGCCCGAAACTGGGGTCATCCAGCCCAGCATTTAGGAAACACAATCCCAACAAAGTTACAAAAGATACTAAATGAACGAAAATCAAGCGGCGCGGAGCGGAGGTCAAGTCCTGGTCGATCAATTGCTGATCCAGGGAGTTGAACGCATAACATGCGTGCCGGGCGAGAGTTATCTAGCCGCGCTAGACGCCATGGTCGATGTCGACATTGATGTGCTCATTTGCCGTCACGAAGGGGGCGCGGCCATGATGGCCGAAGCCTACGGGAAATTGACGCTTAGGCCGGGAATTTGTTTTGTTACCCGTGGCCCTGGTGCAACCAATGCCGCCCACGGCGTGCACATTGCCGCCCATGATTCCACCCCGATGATCCTGTTCATCGGTCAAGCCGAACGGGGCGTCTTAAGCCGCGAAGGTTTTCAGGAAATAGACTACAAGCAATTGTTCGGAGGTATTGCCAAATGGGTTGTTGAAATCGATCGCCCGGAACGTATCCCTGAGTTGATCGCCCGGGCCTTCCGTATGGCGACGCAAGGCCGCCCCGGCCCAGTGGTCGTATCGTTGCCGGAAGATATGCTGACCGAAATGGTACGGTGCGTCGATGCTCCTAAAATTGTCCCGGTTGTCACTGCTCCGTGTGCCGATGACCTTTCATGTCTATCGAAACATTTGTGGAATGCAAAATCACCCCTGGTTGTTTTGGGTGGTTCAGGCTGGGATGAAGCGGGCTATGAGGCTATCCATGACTTCGCCTCGCGGTTCCATCTGCCTGTGGCGACATCGTTTCGGCGCACCCACTTGTTCAACGCCTACCATCCGTCCTTCGCCGGCGATTTAGGCTTTGGCATTAATCCAACCCTCGCCAAACGCGTCAAAGAGTCCGATCTCGTTATCTTGATCGGAACGCGCCTCAGCGAAGTGCCATCCTCGTCTTATACGTTATTGGACATACCAAAACCCGAACAAACTCTCATTCACATCTATCCTGATCCTGAGGAGCTAGGTCGTGTCTACCAACCGGATCTCGCCATTGTTGCCTCGTCAAATGCCATGGCGAAAGCGTTAAAAGACTTGGCACCACCGCTGAGCATACCCTGGACAGAACAGACCAACAAAGCGCACCAGGAGTATTTGGATTGGACCGAAACACCCAAAACGGTACCGGGACCATTTCAATACGGTGAAACCATCGTCTGGTTGCGAGAGCGAATGCCGAGCGACACCATCGTCTGCAATGGAGCCGGCAACTACGCGATTTGGGTGCACCGTTATTGGCGTCATCAACGGTTGGGTACGCAGTTGGCACCAACGTCTGGCTCGGTCGGCTACAGTGTGCCAGTCGGGGTTATGGCCAAACGACAATTTCCTAACAAGCCGGTGATTGTCTTTTCGGGGGACGGCTGTTTTCTAATGCAAGGGCAAGAGTTTGCGGTCGCTGTACAGTATAGCATTCCAGTCATTATCGTAGTCATTGACAACGGCATGTACGGCACGATTCGGATGCATCAAGAACGCGATTACCCAAAAAGGGTCATTGGCACCGACTTGAAAAACCCAGATTTTGCCGCCTTAGCCCGAGCCTACGGCGGTCACGGAGAAACAGTAAATGAAACGAAAGAATTTGCGCCCGCCTTCGAACGCGCCTTTGCTTGTAGCAAGCCTGCCATCATCCATTGTTTGCTGGACCCGCAAGCCATCACTCCAACCAAGACGTTGAATCAAATCACACGCGGGGAATAGATTCCGATTGTGGACGAGCGAGGCTGTGGACGAGCGAGGCCCTTCGCTCGTTGCATTCCTACCAATCCTGAGCGAGGGCCTCGCCCAGCCACACGTGCACACACTAATCTTTATCGGACCGAAGCACCGAAATAAAGGCCTTTTGTGGGATATTAACGCTGCCGAACTGCTTCATTTTCGCTTTGCCCTTCTTCTGTTTGTCGAGGAGCTTGTTCTTGCGTGTTACGTCGCCGCCGTACAGCTTTGCAGTCACGTCCTTGCGATAAGGCTGTATCGTCGCTCTGGCGATGATTTCCCCCCCAATCGCACCTTGTATCGGGATTTTGAATTGGTGGCGCGGAATCGCTTCGGCAAGCTGCTCACAATAGTGCAGCGCCCGTGTTCGCGACTTGTCTCGGTGAACCAGATACGATAGCGCATCGACGGGCTCTTTGTTTACCAAGATATCAACCTTCACGATATCAGTCGCTCGATACTCAATCGGCTCGTAGTCAAACGATCCGTATCCTCGCGTAATCATTTTGAGCTTTCCGTAAAAATCGAAGAGCACTTCGCCCAGTGGCATCTCGCTCTTGACTTCAACCCGTCCCGCCGAAAGATAGTTCATGGTCTGGCTGTCCGAGCGGTGCTCTCGACACAGTTCCATGACCGGTCCGACGTACTCCTCGGGGATGAGAATCGACGCTTTGATATAAGGCTCGGTGGTGGATTCGATCGACATCGGGTCAGGCCAGTAGCTGGGGTTGTCGACATCGATCGTAGTACCGTTTCTCAAAAGCAGTTTGTATTTTACGGAGGGGGCCGAAATGACTAGCCCAAGGTCAAACTCTCGTTGCAAGCGCTCTTGAATGACGTCCAGGTGGAGCAAGCCCAGGAACCCGCATCGAAATCCGAAGCCAAGTGCTGCCGAACTATCTTTTTCGAAGGTTAGGGCTGCATCGTTGATGGCAAGTTTTTCAAGAGCCTTCGTCAAGTCTTGGTACTCGTCGGTGCTCATCGGGTAGATGGACGAAAAGACGACTTGCTTGGCCTTTTTGTAGCCCGGGATCGGTTCCGATGCTTGGTAATTTAAGAGAGTGAGCGTATCGCCGATTTCGATGTCTTGAACGCTCTTCACGCCAGCCACGATATAGCCGACCTCGCCGACGCTGAGTTGTTTTTTGGGATTGAGTTTTAGCTGGTTGTAGCCCAGTTCATCCACCTTGTAGTCTCGACCGGCGTGCATGAAGTGGATGGTATCACCGGTTTTCAAGGTCCCTTCCATCACACGGACTTGGAGGATCACGCCGCGATAGGTGTCGAAGTGGGCGTCAAAGACGAGTGCTTTCAAGGGCGCATCGGGGTCCCCCTCGGGACAAGGGAGTTTCTCCACGATGCCTTCTAGCAAGTCTTCGATGCCGACCCCCGTCTTGGCGGAAACTGGAATCGCCGCGAATGGATCTAAGCCCAAATCGGCATCGATCTCCTCGCGAACTTTTTCGACGTCGGCCGCCGGAAGATCGATCTTATTGATCACCGGAAGGAGAGTTAAATTGTATTCCAGTGCGAGATAGAGGTTGGCAACGGTCTGAGCTTCAACCCCTTGAGAAGCATCGACAACGATGAGCGCACCGTCACACGCCATCAAGGAACGCCGCACCTCGTGCGAAAAATCGACGTGGCCGGGAGTATCGATGAGGTTCAGCAGATAGTCCTGGCCGTCCGCCGCACGGTAGGAAAGGGTGATGGAATTGCTCTTAATCGTGATGCCCCGTTCCCGCTCGATATCCATCGAGTCGAGCATTTGATCGTGAAATTCACGTTGCGAAACTCCGCCGCAGGCCTGGATCAATCGATCCGCCAAAGTCGATTTACCATGATCAATATGGGCAATAATACAGAAGTTCCGAATGTTTTTCATGCGTCGTTTTCGTTGTGGAAATTGGCCGTTGTGCGTGGCTCGTGTTCTCTGCTCGCACCTAGGATCATAGTGAATGATGTCAGTCAGGGACAGGGATTGAATTTCCACGATCCTCAGCGATTACCCCTATTTGGAGTGCGGAAATTCATTTCCGCTTTGAAATACCAAGGTATGGCTATCGGAGGACACCATTGGTCAGAGCGTCCAAGCAAGCGAAAAGCCAAAATCGAATTTTGGTGCGGATCTCAGAATTCTGAAAATGGACGGACTCGAAATTTGGAGTGCTGGGTTTTTTCGCAGCTTTAAGATTCACTCTGCCGTGATTCACTCTGCCGTGATTCTCGGTGGAGTCCACCGAGCCACATTTTTGCCATGATTGAATCTGGACTCTCTTTAGTTGACGAACGTGAGCTATGATGCGAGTCCGTCGACCTACGATCGTTGAATGCATAACGACAATTGCGGTCATCGCGGTTCTCGCAGGTCTGATCTTCATTCCCGACTCGGCTACCGCTACACGCCGCGATATGGAACGTCATGCTCGCGACTGGAAACCAACGGTTGTACCTCTTTTGAACGATCGTTCGTTGATCGACACGGAAATATCGTTAACGGGTCAATGGCATACTCCCAGGCGGTTAAGCCACACGGAATTCACCTTCGACCCTCGAACCGATGGGCGATACAACGTACGATTTAGGGCGAGTGGATGCGGCGGAGGTTGCGAACTGTTGCGGACGGCTACACTCATAGACGGCGTGATCGTATTTGACGGCGCAGTGGTTGAGTATTCTCGAAAAACCTACGATACCTTGGTTGCGATCCGAGTGGATACCGATGAATACTTGCTCCCAGCAGAAAACGTTGTTGACTTCGAACGAGAACTGGCCTCAGGGACGAGCGATTGGAAATGGTACGTCCACTCACGCAACCAACAGGTCAGCGAAAAATGAATGCACGTCTGAATTCACGCATCTATTTGAAGCGACCTGCGAAAAAGAATCCTACGGCTTTTTTAAGTAAGCATTGGCCATTTCTTCGCCTAATAATAGTGTTCCTTGGGTTCCGAAGTGGTGGCGTTCATGCGGCAGATGCGAGGTCTTGAGGATGGTCACATGACGATCGTTGCGAGCTATCTCATTTAGGGTCGCGTTGACGGAATCCATGTTTTTCCAAGGGACATTATTGTGTTGTTCGGAGATGAACCATGGGAGTTCGGGTTGCTTGAGGTCGAGCCGCGTTTGATCTATCCACTGCTTCATCCACTTGGCATAGTTCTGGGCGTAGGGCGCGAAGTAAGTGTCGTTCTCTCCCGTATGCCAGAAGATTGCCTGCAAGCTGCACTCGAATCCTCGTCGGTTGAGATCCTCCTTGGCTTGGTTGATGAAGGCGATCAGCTTGGAATACAAGTTGCGATGGGATTCGGGCGATCCCTTAGGAAACCAATCGGGTCCTTGTGCTCCGCTGTGTGTGAACTTGAGGATAGCGATGCCGTCGTTGGCATCGAGCGATTTTCTTAGCCGCGCGCCGAAGCTGAGTTCCGGCCCGAAATTGCCGAGGAAATCAACTGGCCCCAGCGGCTCCCAGTCGGATGACTTCTTCACGCCGCCGCCAAGCGAATAGCGATAGAGCACTCGGTCCTGGTCCTTGGCCATCGATTGGAATCCTTGTATCCCAGAGAGGGCTGCCAGATAGGAGTCTTCTCCCTCCATGTTGCGTTGGCCGGCTAGAACGAACATACGAACGCGAGCCGACTTGGCGATCGGTAATTCGTTCTTGAAGCGACGGTCCACGGACTCAATCGGCTGGCCGCTGTCTCGGAGATATGCGTTGGCAAACGCTTCCCCCATCTGCAATTGTCCCTGCGTGCCGAAGTGATAGTGCGGCTGTCCGCTGCCCATGACCTCAAACGCTAGATGCGAGGTCGGCACCCAGCGAAGCAGAAGATCTGCATCAAGGACCTGCTGTTGTTGCTGACGGAAAATACCAAGGTTGCTGCGGTGGTCCATTCCCCAGATCCCTTTCTCGCTGACTTCGGCAATGAACCACTTCAGCTCAGGTGCCTTAAGGTCTTCTCGAAGTCTCGCGATCAGCTTGGTCAAACCGTCAGCGTATTGCGGGTAAAGGTTGCGGTCGAGCATGTCGTTTTCGCCTTGATGCCACATGACGGCCTCGAGTCGATAGCGAATGCCGCGCTTTTCCAACTCTTGCAGCGACTCGCGGATCAGGCGGAGTGTCCGAGGGTACAACTTCTGTCCTTTGTCCGGTGCATCCGGATTCCAGTCGAAAGCGACCGTGGTACCACCGACGGCTGATTTGATGATGGCGATCGGGTAGTTGACCCGCTGCTTGACTCGTCGCGCAAAGGTCACTTCTGGCCCAAAGGAACGAAGCGGTCGCAAGGGAGTCCAATCGCCGGATGATTCATCACCATTGCCCAGAATGTAGGAGTAAAGAACATCTTTTTGGGTTGTCCCGGCGCCTTTGAAATCTGGGAAGTCATCGATGTGTTCCGTCAACGCATCCGATCCCACCATATTGGATTGACCGGCGAAGATAAAGACACGCGTCTCCTCGTCGGCGAAGGTGGAAACGGTTGCAAGGAAGGACCAGGCAAGAATGGTAAACACGGTTTCGAGAACTGTCCGGTAAGTCATAGACTTTGTGACCTAATTGAGGCTGTAAACATTCATCGACACCAAAATGCATTCGAGGCAACCCTAACAGGTTTACAGAGTATTCCAAACAATTTTGGCCACGAATCGCACGGTTCAATCGCTTCAAGCCAGGGGTTTTGATCATCGTTGTTAGAATGATGGTAAATATCCCCCGAGTTAAACTCGAGTTAAACCCGGGGGCATTCGCTTGCTCCGCTCATTTCTTTAGCGCCGTCCCGGTCATTGGAACGAAGGCTACCGGTGCGATAGTGGTACGCGTTAAGGCCCCGTCTTGCGATTTTTCAATGAGCAACAGTTCCTGTGACGAACGGCCAACCGGAATGACCATGCGGCCTCCCGGTGCAAGCTGATCGACGAGCGGTTGCGGCACGTGATCTGGTGCGGCAGCAACAACAATGATTTGGTACGGGGCGTGTTCCACTAAGCCCTCATAGCCATCGCCCAAGCGAACTTCAACGTTGGTGTGTCCGTATTTCTTTAATCGAGCACTGGCTTGATCGGCCAACGGCGCCACAATCTCAATGCTAAAAACCCTCCGGACCAGTTCAGACAACACAGCAGCCTGGTACCCGCAACCGGTACCAATATCCAAAGCTCGATCGGCGGGCTGAGGCCGCACCAATTCGGTCATCAAGGCGACAATGTAAGGCTGTGATATGGTTTGAGCATAGCCGATGGGAAGTGGACAGTCGTCGTAGGCTTGGCTCTGCAGATTCTTTGGAACGAACAAATGACGCGGGATTCGAATCAGGGCGTCGAGAACTCCTTGTTCTTGGATACCTCGACGGCGGATCTGGTGTTCGACCATGTCCAGTCTCGGTTGCAACCACGGATCATTCCCGGAAGACCTAGGAATCATTCAGGCTCCACGGGCTACGGTATTCCTTCATTAGCCATTTGGAGGCTTCCGCATCCCCGACGATGGTTTCGGTTTTTGCATCCCAGGTAATCTTCTTGCTCGTTCGAACAGCGATATTGCCAAGATGGCATACCGTGGCTGAGCGATGGCCAATGCTGATATCGGCAGCAGGCGTTTGGCGAGATTTCACGCAATCAAAGAAGTTGTCTACGTGGCTGATATTGGCTTGGGAATTGACGATCTTCGGAATCTCAACGTCCTTAAGCAGTTCAGGAGGGTTCGTAACTATGCCTCCCCGATAGACGAATAGGCTTCCTTTTTCACCGATGAATTCGGTCCCCTGGTTAGTGTTCTTGGTATCAAATTTTTGACGACAGGTCATCACGACGCCGTTGGCATACGTGTACTTGATATCGGTCGTGTCGGGGGTCTCGTACCAACCATCCGGATTGAATACGGCCGACCCCTCGACGCTCGTCGGTCCACTCTCGTCCATGCCAAGTCCCCATTGTGCGATGTCGAGATGATGCGCGCCGAAGTTCGTTTGTTGTCCGCCGCTATAGTCCCAGTAGAAACGGAAAAGATAGTGAACGTGATTCTTGTTGTAAGGGCGTAAGGGAGCTGGGCCTAGCCAGCGGTTGTAATCGAAGCCCTCCGGCGGTGCACTGTTCGGCACAGGGCTCTTCGCTCGAGCAATCCAGTTTGGACTAGGCAACGTGACGTTGACGGAGCGAACTTTGCCGACGATCCCATTCTTCAGCAGCTCCACCGCCAGTTTGAACTCGATACCGCTGCGTTGCATAGTGCCGGTTTGCACGACCCGTTTATGCTTGCGTGCAGCATCGATCATCGGCCTTCCTTCGCCGATCATGAGTGTGAGCGGTTTTTCACAGTAGACGTCTTTGCCGGCCTTACAAGCTTCAATTGTCATCAAAGCGTGCCACTGATCTGGCACGGTCACAACGACAGCATCCACATCCTTTGCGTCGAGCAAGCGACGGTAGTCGTCGGTCATGACCGCAGAGAGTCCGGCTTGCTTTTGCAGGAAATCACTAGCTTCCGATAAATAAGTTCGATCCAAGTCGCAAAGCGCTACGATATTTTTCAAGAAATACTTCATGTTGTTTTTCGGCCCTCCCTGGTTGCCAACGCCGATCATGCCGACGCGGACTCGCTCGCTCGGGGGCTCCGCCGCGAAAAGGGCGCGATGCGTGCGTGGGGAGAGACCCAGAATAGCACCTCCGAAAGCGGTTTCTTTCAGAAAGGAACGACGTGATTTTTTTGCCATGGCCGTTGAAACTCCTAAGGGATGTCGGAATCGGACAGTCGTATTTATAGTTCGTGCGTCCCGCGAAACCAAGGCAAATTTGGAGTGTTGGCTTGCTCAACGCCCGCAGGATCGGCTAGACTGATGCTAACGGTTACTACTTGGACCTAGCCATTGTACGAAGCGCGCGATTAAGAGAATGAACTCCATCGTCGTCAATTCAATACGTGGATACCAGGGCTGGTTCAATTGTGAGGGGGACGGATCGGATCTCGGCTGGGCGCATTGGACTCGAAATCGTCGAAAGCCACTTGGTCCGGGCAATGTCTCAGTCGATCTCTGGCCCGACGTGTCGGAATTCGACGCGGACGAACTATTTGAAACCGGCTTCCAACACCAGGATGGAAGCGTAGCAAAGGCACGGTTGGCACGCTACGCCGTTAACCTTATTTTATCGCCGCCCTTCGCGTGTGGCACGCTCTGAGGTACGGTACGAAGGGCGTGGGAGTCGCTAGGGTCATTTGCCACACTTCCCACGCCCATCGCTAATCGCTTTGGGCGTGCCACACTTCCCACTCGTGCCACTCGTGCCACTCGTGCCACACGGTGGCCTGGCCTAGTAGTCTTCTGTCTGCCGCTCGCCTTAATGGCCT
>Ga0105048_10014088_pt1 | contig 12471 bp, 12 predicted proteins | sample MAT05_FD_78382 | JGI IMG/M metagenome (GOLD analysis project Ga0105048, IMG submission 78382) | Freshwater microbial communities from Lake Fryxell liftoff mats and glacier meltwater in Antarctica - MAT-05 | ecosystem: Environmental > Aquatic > Freshwater > Ice > Liftoff microbial mat | place... | reverse complement strand
TGGGTCGACGAGGACGTCGACTAACCCGCCCCGCCACCTGGTTGAACAGCCCGCTCGCGGCCGTGCCGAAATCCTCCACCAAGGATTCGACACGGCCGCCGCGCGACCTGCTCAACCGGCAAAACCCCGGCGGCGCCCGCCCGCCGCCGGGCGATCGAGGCTAGGCACAGGGGAACCACTCCGCGGCACTCTCAGCAGCGCGGCGGTGGGCGACGAACCGGCGAGTGATCTCTGCGATCGCGTCGGCGAGGGGAAAGATGTCGCGCGTCACGAACTGGTCGTCGTGATCGGCCGCGACCGGATGCCAGTACACACCGTCGGCGGTGATCGTCACCTCGGGGATGAGCGAGTCGACCGTGAGCTCGAGGCCGGAGTCGGCGACACCGCGGTGCGCGAGCGCGCGAATGACCTGGTCCTCACGCGAGATTCCGATGGAGTCGAGGAAGTCGTGGAACGGGTCGAGCTCGTGCATCTGGTCGGAGGGGAGGGTGGCCGCGACCTTCACGCGGAACCCCTCGTCGTGTGCGATCCTGATGCCGTCGACGGCCTTCGCCCACGACCCGGTGCCGCGGTGACTGTCGTGGATGGCCGGGGTGGCCGAGTCGACGCTCACCTGAAGGGTGAGCCGGGAGCGATCCATTCGGCGCAGACGCTCGAGTCGTGCGCTGCGGAACAGCATTCCGTTGGTGAGCAGCGTCGTGGGGAGTTGGGCAGTACAGCAGTCCACGAGTGTATCGATGTCGTTCAGGAGGAACGGCTCACCCCCCGTGAGGATAAGTTCGCCGACACCCGCGGCGGCCGCCTCACTCGCGATCTGCTGGAGCCGTTCGGCTCCGATCGCCCGCCGTTCGGCTTTCGGCGAGGAGCGAACGCAGCAGTAGTCGCAGGCGAGATTGCAGTCGAAGTTCGTGTAGACCCAGACACGTGACCCGGGCACCTGGGCGGGGTCGAGCCTCGCGAGCGGGTCGGGGGAGCGTCCGTGTAAAACGGTCACGGTCGTCCCGGTTGCCGACACGATCTCGTTGCCGGTCGAGGCGCACCACTCGGCAACCAGGTCGAGCGCGGCATTTCGGTGCGCTTCGACGAGTTCCACCGTTGCCGTTCCACCGGTCGGCACCCGCCCGATGCCTTCGATGAGGTCGAGCACGACGCCCATCGCCGAGGGTGCGGCCAACGACGGGCTCAGTGGCGAAATTTGTATCACCATCGCGCGGCAATTTCCTGCTCGCGTACGGCTGCGACGAGGGACGCGTAGCCCTCGAGTCTCGGTGGCACCCAGGCCTGCAGGCCCTCCATCTCCATGATCGGCCGGTGTCTCGGATTCTCCCAGTCCATGGCGAGCAGATTCGCGACCCACGGGTCCGCGCGCTCGATCTCGAGCGACGGCATCGCGGTGAACGTGCAGTGGCTGTACTCGGGCGAAGTCCAGAATGATTCGAAGGCGCCCGGCAGCAACTCGCCGCGCCCGATCGCCTGCCAGGTGTTGATGCCGATCGCCGCGGCATCCGCTCGGTCATCGAGCACTGCGCGAAGAGCGTCGAGCTCACTTCGGCCGGTGTCGCCGTGTTTTCCCACGTCACTGTCGATCCGGGTGATATTCACGTCACCCTCGCTCAAGCCTGCCTCGCGCAGGAAGTGAACGGGAAGGATCGCCGCTTGTGCAGAATCGCGCGATCCAAGAACGAGGCGGCGGCCCCTGAGGCTCTCGAGCGAGGTGAATCCGCTCCCCGTTCGAGCGACGAACACGGTCGCGAAAATGAGATCCGTGTCGCGCGATGCGAGTGCGCGGCACGCGCCATCGGTCTGGCCGACCGTGCGCACCCAGGCGAGATTGGTGTTCCAGGCGAGATCGAGGGAGCCAGCGATGAGAGCATCGACCTGCCTGCCATAGTGAGAGAACAGTACGAAGTCGATCGGGGTCGAGGTTTCGGCGAAGTAGTCCCGCATCCCTTCCCAGATCGGCACGACGTTGGGCGAATAGGCGACCGACCCGATGACCAGTGGAGCGGTCATGCCGCGGCCTCGGCCGTCTCGGCCCGCTGGGCCGCAGGAGCGGGCTTCGGCGCATCGAAGAGGGGCCTGCCGGTGATCGCCCGACCGAAGAACTCGTAGAGCACGTCGGATGTCGGGGCCATCACGTGTCCCGCTCGAGCGTCGCGGAAGTAACGGTCGATCTGCAGGTGCTCGGAGAAGGCCGCTCCACCGCACACGCGCATCGCAACATCCGTGATGCGCAGTGCAGCGTCGTTTGACGACGCTTTACTACCGAGCACGAAGAGAGGAGTGTCGTCTTCGGGATCGGCGACCTTTCCCGCTGCCACGTCGAGATAGGCGCTCGCGTTGGCGAGATCGATCGACATCTTCGCGAGTTGTGCCCGGATGGTCGGCAACGACGACAGGCTCTGATCGAGGTGCTCGAGCCGCGCGCCCATCGTGTGCCGAATTGCGGCATCGACCGCCGCTCGGCTGAGGCCGATCGATACGGCGGAGTTGCCCAGGTTGAACCACGGCAGCACGTGGCCCATCATCAGATCGAATCCCCCACCCGCGGAGCCAAGACGGAATTTGTCGGTCGTGTCGACCTCGACGGTCATCGGGCTTGAGGAGTTTCCGCGGAATCCCATGCCGCTCCAGGGGCGATCGATCGTGAGGCCGCTCGATCCCGCGGGGATCGCGAAGAGGTCCACACCCTCGGCATCCGGTGTGCCAGTGGACATTACGTAGACATCAGCGTGGCCGGCCGAGGTGACCCAGCTCTTTTTCGCGGAGACCCGGATGCCCTCTGGCGTCGTTGTCGCGCGCGAAACCGGCGCCCAGAAATGCGAGCGCGAGCCCGCTTCGGAGAACGCCAGCGAGGCGAGCGAGCGGCCACTCGCGAGATCGGCGAGAAGTCCAGGCATGCCGTCGGGCGGCGCGGCCGCGACCGGCATCGCGGCGCTCACGTGCATGAGGTAGATCATCGCGGTCGATCCACAGGCACCAGCGAGCGCACTGGCCACCCGTACGAGCTCCTGCGGACCCCGGCCCAGCCCGCCGACCTCGGTCGGGAGAGTCAGCCCGAGCAGTCCCGATGCGCGCAACGCGGCGACCGCCTCCTCGGGAAAGCGCCCAGCAGCATCCACGTCGTGCGCATGCTCGCGGGCGATCTTGAGTACGGGATCCAGTAGTTCGACGGTTCCGGTCACGGGCTTCCTTTCGTCGGGTGATGCGGCTGGGCTGAGGGAGATGGTGAAAGCGAGAGTGAGAGGAGTCCGATGCCAAGGCCGCCGACGACTGCCATAGCCGAGGCGTCACCCCCGAGAGGGCGGATCGAGAGGGCAAGCCCCACGAGTTGGACCAGGGCGGCGCCTGTCAGCAGAGCTCCGGCAATCGTTCGCAGCAACCGTCGCCGCAGGATGCCGCTCACGATCGAGGCAACGCCGCCGGCCACGAGGAGGCCTGCGCCAACCGGTCCGATGTTCACGAACCGAAACTCCGAGGGAAGAGCGGCGCCGAACACGAAACCGGCAAGCACAATCGCGGCGGCTCCGATCAGAATCGTCGCGCGGTCGCGCGCACTCGGGGTATCGGATGCGCCGGTCACGACAGCCTCACCATGAGCTGCGACACTCGACCGGACGACGCCGACCACCCCCCGCGCAGCACCCCGTCCACACCGTAGAAGCGTCCCGCTGCCGTCGCGAAGATTGCAAGGTGCGCAAGCACCATCAGGAAGTACGACCAGTGCCACTCGTTGGGCGCGAAGAGAACAGAGAGAGTGATCGCCACTGTCTGCCCAATGCCGACGACGGCCCAGAACCGAGTGGCGAGACCGATGAGCAGAAAAGCGCCCAGCCCACCCTCGACAAGGAGCGTGACCCACCCGAACAGCTCGATGTTCGGCAGCACTACCCCATCGACGAACGCCGAATACGGGGCGAACACCGGGTGCTCAACCGCCAGGCCGACCCAGAAGTACAGGCCGTTGTCATTTGCCCGGCCGAAATCGGGGGGCACCTTCCACGCGACATTCTGTATCCACATGAGCGCGACACCGCAGCGGAGCACGGCGATCATGACCGCAGACACGCGCGTTACACCCGGTGCACCAACCAGGGGACTGGGCGCTGCAGGCATGGGTTCCTCTCGACCCTCCCAGTCAATCCGTGTTGAGTCTCGAGCACAATGACCAATGCATTGCGAGAACGTGACGCTTGGTGGGGCCGCACGGTATTCGCCGGTCGATTTTCTTGGTGGCACGGCTCTCGAGAAGGTGGCCAGTGAGACGAATAGTGGTCGGATGTCACCTCGAATGTGCCCCGCCGATCAGTGATCTCGGATCCGGGTCCAGAGGGACTGCATGGTTTTCCGGGCTCGGGCGATCACGGTGTCCGTGCGGGCAGGTAGGGGTTTCCCGTGTCGCAGCAGGATCCCGTGTTGTTCATCGATGTGGGCGGTGTGCCGGGTGAGGTCGCTTGATGTGGTGTCCCGTGGGGGGAGCTGAAGTTGGGTTTCGGCGGGGATGCCGGCTTGGAGTTGGCGGCCGCGTTCGAGTTCGGTGTTGAATTCGGCGCCGAGGAGCAACGACACATTTACGAGGAAGACCCAGATCAGAAAGATGATGACGCCGGCGAGGGTGCCGAAGGTTTGGTTGTAGGTGGAGAAGTTCGCGACGTAGAAGGCGAATCCGGCCGATGCTGCGGCGAGGAGAACGATGGCGAGGACGGCGCCGAGGCTGAGCCATCGGAACCGTGGCTGCTGGATGTTCGGGGTAGTCGCGTAGAGAACGGCAACGATCACGATGACGGCGGCGGTAAGAACCGGCCATTTTGCGGTGTCCCACACTGTGACGGCAGTGTTTCCGATGCCCAGCGCTTCACCGATGGTGCGGAGGATCGGGCCCGACACCACCACGATGGCGGCGCTGAGGAGGACGAGGGTGATGAGGAGCGCAGTGACGGCGAGTTGGGCGGGCTTCCGTTTCCAATAGGGGCGGCCCTCGTCTACCTCGTAGATGCGATTCATGGCCCGACCGAACGCGCTGACGTAGGCCGAGGCGGACCACAATGCGGCCAGTACCCCGATCACGAAGGTGAGGTTTGCGGCGGAGGTTGTCGCGATGTCGTCGAGGGGCCGACGGAGGGTCTCGGTGACGGCTCCCGGGGCAACTTGATCCAGTAGCGAGAGCAGACGATCGACTGTGGCCGGCCCATCGCCGATGACACCGATGAGCGACACGATCGCCAAGGCGGCAGGGAACACGGACAGGACGGCGAAGAAGGTCAGCCCGGCCGCCGCGTCGATGCCGCCGTCCTGGCCGAATTCATGCATCGTCCGACGCAGCACATACACCCATGTCTGTTTGCGGATCTGGGTCGGCCAAGATACTTTCGCCGCGTCGTCCGGTGGCGGCGGGGTCGTGGGCATGATTTACGTTATCCCTCCCGCGTGATGGAATGGCCGATATGAAAGAGGATCACCGTGTTCGTGATCGTTGTCGTCTCCGGTGCGCTTGTGGCAGGCGCCGCGTGGGGGTGTCTCGTATGCCCGCGAGTCACGTTCCCAGGGATCGTCATTCTCGCGTGGGGGAGTTGATTCGAGAGGGATCATCGGCTTCGACGGCGTGTGAGGCGCTCACATCCTCAGCGGCGTCGTTGTCGTCAGCCCCGGGCGGCGGCAGCCGAGCGCCCGCGTCGGTTTGTGTGGTGATTTCGGCGAGTCCAAGTGCGCTGCGGGCATCTTGGTCGCTCAGTCCGAATAACGTCTTCACGTGCAGATCCCGCTGCGGGAACGGGATCTCGATGCCGTGTGCCTGCAGGGCTGAGTGCAGTGCCCAGTTGTAGGCGGCGGTCACGGCGACGGGCTTCTTGGTCGCCTCGGGGTTGAGCCAGATGACGAGTTCGAAGTTCAGGGAGCTCGTGTCGAATTTGCTCAGCCACACCTGTGGGCGCTGGGGGCCGTCGAGGTGGAGGGTGAACGGGACGGCCGCAGCTGCTTCGAGGGCTGCCTTCTTCGCCACGTTCTTGTCGGTGCCGTAGGCGACCCCGAATGGCACGCGGAGGCGCCGCAGCACGTCGCGATGAGTCCAGTTGACGACGCGGCCGGCGACAAATTCTGAGTTCGGAACCAGAATGTCGATGTTGTCGTTGGTGACGATCGTCGTCGCCCGGATCTTGATGTCGCGCACCTCACCGGTCACGCCGGATTCGAGCTCGACGAAATCACCAATCTTCAGCGACTTGTCGATCAGCAGCACGATCCCCGAGATGAAGTTGCTGAACAGCGTTTGCAGCCCGAAACCGAGGCCGACCCCAACGGCGCCGGCCAGCACCGCGAAGTCACTCAGCGGCACCCCGAGCGCCGAGATCGCCAGGAAGAAGCCGACCGCCAGTACGGTGTAGCCGACCAGCCGCGACAGCGTGTACCACGTCGAGACATGGGGGCTCTGCTGCGTGCGAGAGCGGCGCAGAATGATCACGCGCAGCACAAACGCCATCAGGCCGGCCGCGACGAGAATGCCGGCAGCGGTCAGCACTTCGACGAGGGTGATTGTCGCTCCGAAGGCTTCGACCTCGGCTCGGGCTCGGTTACCGTCCATTCGCTGAGCCAAGCACGGCATGCCTGGACGCCAGGGAGGCGCACCGCGCCCGTCGGGAAAGCCGGCACCGACCGTGCAATGTTCTTCTTCGGGTCCTGGACGTCTCCACCCTGATTGGTGATAGTCGTGAAAGCCGTGGATCCCCGCGCTCGCGATCGCCCTCGATCTCGATCTCGCGATTCTCGTCCCCTTCACCCTCCTGAAAGTGCACAACGACATCGTCACCGTCATCGTCGCCGCATCGGTTGCCGCCGCCATCGCCATCGCACAGGTCATCACGGTCCGTGTGCGCACATCCCACGAGTGAATCGGGTCATCCGTGCTGATGTGCCGCTGGATAGTGGTGACGCGAAGACAGTGCGTCAGCGGCGGGGCAGCAGCCCGATGCGGTCGTAGACGTCCGCGAGGGTCGCCTCGGCGATCTCGTTCGCCCGCGCGGCATTGACCGAGAGGATCCGGTCGAGTTCCGCCGGGTCGTCGAGCAACTCGAGGGCGCGCTCCCTGATCGGGCGGAAGGTCTCGACCACGGCCTCGGCGACGTCCTTCTTGAGGTCGCCGTAACCGCGTCCGGCGTAGCGCTCCTCGAGCGCGGGCACGTCCTCCCCGCCGAACGACGACAGGATCGTCAGCAGGTTCGAGACGCCGGCCTTCTCGGCCCGGTCGAATCGCACCTCTCTGCCGGTGTCGGTCACGGCCGACTTGATCTTCTTCGCGGTCTTCGTCGGCTCATCGAGAAGCCAGACGATCCCGCCGTCGGAGGCCGCGGATTTGCTCATCTTCGCGACCGGGTTCTGCAGGTCGTAGATGCGGGCACCCTCCGCGAGGATAACCGGCTCCGGCACGACGAAGGCCTCGCCGAAGCGCGAGTTGAAGCGGTTCGCGAGGTCCCGCGTGAGCTCGACGTGCTGCTTCTGGTCGTCGCCGACCGGTACGTGGTTCGTCTGGTAGAGCAGGATGTCGGCGGCCATGAGCACGGGATACGCGAAGAGGCCGAGCGAGGCGGCATCCGTTCCTTGCCTCGCCGCCTTGTCCTTGAACTGGGTCATGCGGCTGGCCTCGCCGAATCCCGTGATCGTGTTGAGGACCCAGGCGAGCTGCGCGTGCGCGGGGACGTGTGACTGCACGAAGAGCGTCGAGGTGGACGGGTCGATGCCGGCGGCGATGTACTGCGCCGCGGTGCGGCGGATCTGCTTGCGCAGCACCGCCGGGGCCTGCGGCACGGTGATGGCGTGCAGGTCGACGACGCAGAACACCGCATCGTGGGATCGCTGCATGTCGCGCCATTGCACGAGCGCACCGACGTAGTTGCCGATGTGCAGTGAGTCGGCCGACGGCTGCATTCCGGAGAAGAGGCGCGGTGTGGTGGTCATCAGTCCAGTCTCTCCTATGGTCGCTGCGGTCAGATCGCGTAGTCGACGACGACGGGCGCGTGGTCGGACCAGCGCTGGTCCCAGGCCGCCGCGCGGTCGACGGTGTACCCCGTCGCCGTCGCGGCGAGCGCCGGGGTCGCGAGCTGGTAGTCGATTCGCCAGCCGGTGTCGGTGTCGAAGGCCTTGCCGCGCTGGCTCCACCATGTGTACGGGCCATCGACCTCGCCCGCGTGACGCCGGCCGACATCCACCCAGCCGAGTCCCTCGCCGGCCGAGCCGTCCACGCCGGTGACGCTCTCGCCGAGAGGGCCGAGGAACCGGTCGAAGTAGCCTCGCTCGCGCGGCAGGAAGCCGGCTCTGGTGCGGTTGCCCTTCCAGTTCCGGATGTCGAGCTCGCGGTGTCCGACGTTGAGGTCGCCGACGATGAGCGCGAATCGCGAGTGCGCCGCCAGCTCCGGCAGCCGCGCCTCCATCGCGTCGAGGAACTTCCACTTCTCGTCCTGCTTCGGGGTGTCGGCCACACCGGAGTGCACGTAGGTGCTCACGACCGTCACGATCTCGCCCCCCACCTCGTAGTCGGCCTCGAGCCAGCGCCCGGCGCTGTCGAAGTCGTCGGCGCCGAGCGACACCCGGTGGATGCTCGCGGCGCCGCGCGAGGCGAGCGCGACGCCCGCGCGCCCCTTGGCGGTCGCGGCATCGTGCAGGATGCTCCACTCCGGTCCGAGAAGCGTTTCGAGGTCCTCCGTCGCGGCGCGCACCTCCTGGAGCGCGAGGATGTCGATCCCGCGGCCGTCGAGCCATCGCCCCATCCCATTGCGGAATGCGGCACGCACGCCGTTCGTGTTGACCGAGGCGACGCGCAGGGGAGTAGTCATCCCCCGATTCTATTTTGCGACGACGATCTTCTCGCGCGGGGCGTCGTCGTGCCCGGAGTCCGTGTGCCCGGGCCGGAGACGCCCGAGGATCCGTCTCACTGGTCCCGGCCGCTTCGACTCGGCGGCGATTCGCTCGAGTTCGGCGATCCGCTCCTCTTCGAGGCGCGCGGCCTCGGCCGCCTCCGGATCGGCCGCGATGCCGTTGTCCTCCATGCCGACGGCGATCCAGGCCGCGCAGAGGAGGATCACCTGGCATACGAGGTTGAAGAAGATCAGGAGCCCGATGATGATGGCGAACGACGCGAGCAGCGGGTTGTTCGGGTCGCGGCCGAGCAGGGTGTTTCCGACGGCCTTGAGGGCGCCGAGACCGATGCCGCCGAGCAGTGCGCCGCCGAACAGCCGGCCGCGGGGGATCGGGATCCCCGAGAGGATCCGATACAGGGCGGCGAGCACGATCGTGTCGAGGGCGAGAACGACCGCGAGGCCTATCGTGCGTCCGAGCACGGTGGCGGCGAGCGAGTCCGATCCGATCCCGACGAAATCGAGGGCGTAGCCGAGCAGCACCGTGCTGCCGCTGGAGAGCGCCGTCGAGAGCACGATCGCGGCACCGAACGCGATCGCGAGTCCGAGGTCTTTGAGCTTGAGAAGCAGGAAGTTCGCCGGCGGTGCGTGCAGCTCGAAGACGCGCCGCACCGCATCCCGCGCCGAAGCGAGGAACCCGAGGGCGGTGAAGAGGAGGCCGGCGAGGGCGATGATGCCGGTGAGGTTGAGTGCGCCGGTATCGAGCAGGATCGAGGGATCGATCGCGCCCGAGCCATCGCCCGGGTCGATCAGCCCCGGCACCGAGGCGGCGATGGTGTCGATGATCGAGTTGCGCAGCTCGGTGTTCCGCTGGATCACGAGTCCGATGATCGAGAACCCCACCCAGAGGCCGGCGAACACCGCGAAGATGGCCTGGTAGGAGAGGCCGGACGCCATGAGCGGCCCTCCGCGGGTGGTGAAGTGCAGGAAGACCCGTACCGGTTTGAGCTTCATCGTTTTCGCGATGATGGCCGCAATTCCGCTGGGCTTCTCCTGCTCGACGGCGCTGGGTGTGTCGGGCATTCCGCAAGCGTAACAAGGCGAGGCTAGGCTGGATGGCGACTGAGTGGTCGACAGCATCGACCGCTCAGGCGGTGTCCGGCTTCAACATCCCCAACACGGAGAAGTGACTCATGGAATTGACTGGCATTGGAGTTGGCCGGGGCCTCGCGATCGGTCCGATCATCAGGATGCCCGAGCCGCTGGCCGATCCCGAGCCCGGCACGCACGGCGGCGACGCGGAGGCCGAGTACGCCGCCGTCAGCCTCGCCTTCGACGCCGTCGCCGACGACCTCACCGCCCGCGGGGCACAGGCCGGCGGTGCCGCACAAGAGGTTCTCGATGCGGCCGCGATGATGGCCAAGGACCCCTCGCTCGCCGACGACGTCAAGGCCCGCATCGATGCGGGGACGACGGGCGAGCGGGCGGTTTTCGAGGCGTTCGCGTCGTTCCAGGACATCCTCACCGGTGTGGGCGGGTACATGGCGGAGCGCGCGGCCGACCTCGGCGACGTCTCCCAGCGCGTCATCGCCCGCCTGCGCGGCGTCGCCGCCCCCGGAGTCCCGACCAGTGACCAGCCGTTCGTCCTGGTCGCCAGGGACCTCGCCCCCGCCGACACGGCGCTGCTCGATCTCGGCAAGGTCCTCGGGCTGCTCACCCGCGACGGTGGGCCGACCAGCCACACCGCGATCCTTGCCCGCTCGAAGTCGATCCCCGCGATCGTCGGGGTCGCGGGTGTCCTCGAGCTCGTCGATGGCACGATGGTGCTGGCGGATGCCGCGTCGGGAGTCATCACCACTGACCCGGGCGAGGAGCTGCTTGCCGACGCCCGCGCCCGCATCGCCGAGCGTGAGGCGGCCGCGTCCGCGCCGATCACCGACGGCGCGCTCGCGGACGGGACCAGAGTGCCGCTGCTCGCGAACCTCGGCTCGCCCGCCGACGCGGCCGCCGCCGTCGAGCTCGGTGCCGAGGGCGTCGGACTGTTCCGCACGGAGTTCCTCTTCCTCGCCAACGACACGGCGCCGTCTGTCGAGGACCAGCAGGCCCAGTACACCGAGCTGCTCAGTCACTTCCCCGGCAAGAAGGTCGTCGTGCGCGCGCTCGACGCGGGCGCCGACAAGCCGCTCAGCTTCCTCAATGATGCGCACGAGGAGAACCCGGCCCTCGGGCTGCGCGGGCTGCGGGCGCTCCGCGCGAGCGAGCACATCCTGCGCGACCAGCTGACCGCCCTCGCGAACGCGCAGAAGGAGACCGAGGCCGAGTTGTGGGTGATGGCCCCCATGGTCGCCGACTCCGAGGAGACGGAGTATTTCGTGGCGCTCGGCCGCGAGCTCGGGCTCACCACGGTCGGGGTGATGGCTGAGGTGCCGTCCCTCGCGGTCGTGGCAGACCAGGTGTTCGACTCCGCCGACTTCGTCAGCATCGGCACCAACGACCTTACGCAGTACACGATGGCCGCGGACAGGATGCTCGGCTCCGTCGCCTCGTTCCAGGATCCCTGGCACCCCGCCGTACTCCGACTGGTGAAGCTCCTCGGCGACGCCGGGGCCGCGGCGGGCAAGCCGGTCGGCGTCTGCGGGGAGGCCGCGGCCGATCCCGAGCTCGCGATCGTACTCGTCGGGCTTGGCGCGACGAGCCTCTCGATGACGCCGGCGGCGCTCGCCGACGTGCGCGCCGCGCTCGCCACGGTCACCCTCGACGAAGCCAGGGAGTCCGCCGCCAGGGCCCTGTCGGCACGGTCGGCCGCGGGCGCTCGCGCCGCCGCCCCCGTTCCGGCGTAGCCGGCCGTCGCGAAGGTCGCCAGTGCGGCGCGCGCCTAGCGGTACTCGGGGTTGTGGTCGAACCCGAACCTCTCGCCGTCGTCCCAGTCCTCGGGCACGTTGCCGTACGGCGGGATCCCGCCGGCGTCGGTGAGCACTCGGGCGAGGTGCAGGAGGTTCCACGCCATGAAGGCCAGGTTGCGGTTGGTGAAGTCGTTCTCCGGCCCGCCGGATCCTTCGTCGAGGTAGCTCGGGCCGGGCCCGACCTCCCCGATCCAGCCGGCATCCGCCTGGGGGGGGATCGTATAGCCGATGTGCTGAAGGCTGTAGAGCACATTCGAGGCGACGTGCTTAATGCCGTCCTCGTTGCCGGTCACAATTGCCCCGCCGACCTTGCCGTAGAAGACGTATTGGCCCTTCTCATTGAGCTCGCCGCTGTGCGCGTAGAGGCGCTCGATGACGCGCCGGGAGAGTGACGACTGGTCACCCAACCAGATTGGCCCGGCGATCACGAGGATGTCGGCGGACTTCACTCTCGGCCACAGCGCCGGCCACTCGTCGGTTGCGGCGCCGTGCCCGGTCATGTCGGGGTAGATGCCCGGCGCGATGTCATGGTCGACAGCCCGGATCACGTCGGTGTCAACGCCGGCACGCTCGAGCGTGGTACGGCTGAGCTCGATGAGGGCGTCGGTGTTGCTCGGCTCGGGGCTCGATTTGAGGGTGCAGTTGATGTAGAGGGCACTGAGGCCGCGGCCGCTCGGGGCGTGGATGCTCGTCATGTACCGACGCTACCGCGCGCGCCTCGCCGC
>Ga0105048_10014086_pt1 | contig 12473 bp, 5 predicted proteins | sample MAT05_FD_78382 | JGI IMG/M metagenome (GOLD analysis project Ga0105048, IMG submission 78382) | Freshwater microbial communities from Lake Fryxell liftoff mats and glacier meltwater in Antarctica - MAT-05 | ecosystem: Environmental > Aquatic > Freshwater > Ice > Liftoff microbial mat | place... | reverse complement strand
AGCCCGCAGGTACCCAATGTGGAGCACTCCGATTCATTGTGATGCAAACCCTCTCCGGCCTTTCAGGCCGACTCTCCCAGAGGGAGAGTGACTTCACCCTCCCTCCGGGAGGGTCGAGCGAAGCGAGGGGAGGGTATTCCAAATGCTACGCTTTTGGGCCATCGCCGGTAAACTTGATCCCAAGTTCACGCAGTTGCTTGGCGGATACTTCCGAGGGTGCGCCCATCATTAGGTCCTCGGCCTTCTGATTCATTGGGAACAAGATCACTTCGCGGATGTTGGGTTCGTCGGCGAGCAACATCACGATTCGGTCCACACCGGGCGCCGAGCCGCCGTGTGGTGGGGCACCGAATTTGAATGCATTGATCATGCCCCGAAATTTCTCGTCGACCAAACTTCTATCGTAGCCTGCCAGTTCAAAGGCTTTGTACATGATCTCCGGTTTGTGGTTTCGGATCGCGCCCGAGGAGAGCTCGATACCATTGCATACGATGTCGTATTGATAGGCCAAAATGTCGAGAGGATTCATGTTCAACAGCGCGTCCATCTCCCCTTGCGGCATCGAGAACGGGTTATGGCTGAAGTTGACTTTCTGTTCGACTTCATCGAATTCATACATTGGGAAGTCGACGATCCAGCAGAACTTAAAGGTGTTCTTTTCGATGAGATCGAGTTCTTGGCCGACGCGTGTTCTGGCTATGCCGGCTAGTTTTGCGGCTTCCAGCGGCTTTCCGCATGAGAAGAACACTCCGTCATCTGGGCCAAGTCCCATCTGCTTGACGAGTAGCCCAACCCGTTCCGGTCCGAGGTTTTTGGCGATGCCGCCACCTCCTTCGCCACCCTTGAAATTGATGTAGCCCAGCCCTGCAAAGCCTTCGTCTTTCGCCCATTGATTGGTGCCGTCGAAGAAGCTTCGGGCTCGAATGCCTGCGCCAGGAGCAGGTATTGCGCGCACGACGGAACCGCTCTCGATGGCCTTTGCGAAAACGGCAAAGCCGCCGCCACGGAAAATGTCGGTGACATCAGAGATTTCGATCGGGTTGCGCAGATCGGGTTTGTCATTGCCGTATTTCAACATCGATTCCTTGTAGGCAATTCGTGGGAACGGCGGCTTGGTCACCGAGCGTTCGCGGGAAAATTCTTCAAAGACACCATACAACACGGGCTCGATGGCTGCGAAAACGTCGTCTTGCGTGACAAAACTCATTTCAAAGTCGAGTTGATAGAATTCGCCTGGGGATCGGTCGGCGCGGGCATCCTCGTCTCGGAAGCAGGGAGCGATTTGGAAATAGCGGTCGAACCCAGCCACCATCAGTAACTGTTTGAACATTTGCGGTGCTTGCGGCAACGCATAAAACTTGCCAGGATGAATTCGGGACGGTACGAGAAAATCACGGGCACCTTCCGGGCTAGAGGCTGTCAGAATTGGGGTTTGGAATTCCGTGAAGCCTTGATCGATCATACGTCGGCGCAAGCTGGCTATGACGTTGCTTCGCAGAACGATATTGGCGTGGAGTTTTTCTCGCCGAAGATCGAGGAATCGATTTCGCAGACGGATTTCTTCAGGGTATTCGGCGTTTCCGAACACAGGTAACGGTAAATCGGCAGCTTCCGAGAGAAGTTCGATCGAAGTGGCACGAACTTCGATTTCGCCGGTGATCAAATTCGGATTGATCGCATCGTCAGCCCGAGCGTTGACCTTGCCATCGACTCGAATGACGGACTCGCTACGAAGGGATTCTGCCAAGGGAAAAGCAGCGCTGTCGCGTTCGACCACGATTTGCGATACTCCATAATGATCTCGCAAATCGATAAACAAAAGATTGCCGAAGTCTCTCTTTCGATAGACCCAACCGGACAAACGAACGTTTTGTCCCACTGCGTCTTTGCGGAGTTGTGCACAATGGTGTGTACGGTATGCGTGCATTAAATTGTCGAATGGTGAGAGAAATCGTGGCGAATTCGTAGCAAATTCAAAGGCAAGCAACTTATCGACAAGCACCGCGATTCTCAACCCCAACGTCTAATTGGACAGGATTTCTTGTCCAACGTATCATCGTAGCGCTTGAACAGCAGAGAGCTATAGTCCAAAAAACAGACACTCGGCCCCAAATCCTATGATTCTATTGATTGATAACTACGACTCGTTCACTTACAACCTGGTTCAACGGCTTGGGGAAATAGACTCATCTCTGGACTTAAGAATTTATCGAAATGACGAATTGTCGATAGATGAGATTCGGGGGATGCGACCCGAGCGTATCATTCTTTCGCCAGGGCCCTGTACGCCGAAGGAAGCCGGGATTTGCGTACCCTTGATCGCGCAATTGCAGGGGGAATTTCCAATTCTGGGGGTTTGTTTGGGGCATCAATCGATCGGACAGGCATTTGGCGGGGAGATCGTTCGTGCAAAACAGCTCATGCACGGCAAGACCGATCGAATATCTCATGACAACCAAGGGATGTTTGAGGGGCTGGAAAACCCATTTGTCGCGACTCGCTACCATTCCCTGGTAATTTCACCGGAAAGCCTGCCGAATTGTTTGCAGGTTTCCGCTTGGGTTCACGATCAATATGGAAATCGGATTATCATGGGGATTCGTCATAAAGAGTATGCAATTGAGGGCTGGCAGTTTCATCCCGAGAGTTTCTTAACGGAACCTGGGCCAAAATTGCTGGAGAGGTTTTTGACTTGGACTGGCACTCCGACCACTTTGATAGCATGATTTGCACGACATCCAATTGAACCATTTCGTTTTTCGATGTGTTCTCACCGCTGCAATGTGAGACCGCCTTTACATGATAAAACCATTCCATTCCTCGTAGATTTGTCCGTTTGATATGCTGTGCGTCACGATTGCAAGAACTCGCCACAAACACGCGATTGCGGAACATATTCAGGTGGCGGAGGCAGGGGGAAAACTGGTTGAGCTTCGATTGGACTATATCGGGCGCAGCATCGACTTGGCTAGGTTGCTAAAGAATCGTCCAACCGCGGTCGTCTTAACCTGCCGACGCAAAGAGGATGGCGGGCGCTGGGATCGAACAGAGGAAGAGCGATTGATGTTGTTGCGATCGGCGATCGCGATGGGTGTTGAATATGTGGATTTGGAAGAGGACATCGCCGAAAAAATCCCTAGGTATGGCAAGACAAAACGCATTGTCAGTCTTCACAATTTTGAAGGAACGCCTGGGAACTTAGAATCGTTGCACGCTGGATTGGCGAAACTCGACGCGGACATTGTCAAAATCGCCGTCCAGGCCAATTCGTTCAGCGATACGATTCGCATGTTGCAATTGATGGAATCGGCAGCGGTGCCGACCATTGGTATCAGCATGGGTGACTACGGAACCCCGAGCCGCATATTGGCAACGCGATACGGAGCACCGTTCACTTTTTGTGTCTTCAATACGGAACGAAAAGTTGCTCCTGGCCAACTTAGTTTCGACCAAATGAAGAATATCTACCGTGCAGACACGATCGATTCAGAAACGAAGCTTTACGGTGTGGTGGCCGATCCTGTGGCCCATTCCTACAGTCCGCTGATCCATAATGCTTCCTTTTTTGCTAACAATTTGAACTTCCGGTACATGCCATTTCGTGTTGCGCCAGAAGAATTGGAATTGTTTTTGGATTGGTGCAAAGAAGAGGGTATTGGCGGATTGAGTGTTACGATTCCGCACAAGCAAACCATTTTGCCCTTATTGGACCAAGCCGAATCGGCCGCGCAGGGGATCGGGGCTTGCAATACCGTCGTTTTTGCGAATGGCGAGGACAAAGAGCTGATTGGATACAACACCGACTACCGCGCAGCCATGGATTGCCTGACAGAAGCCATGGCCAAATGGACTGGGAGTCAGGAACCATTTGAAAAAGAATCGGTTTTGATATTGGGTGCGGGTGGCGTATCGCGAGCCATAGGTTATGGGCTTGCCCAGCGTCGAGCTTCCATCACCGTGACCAGCCGCAACCGAGTTGCTTCCGAGTCGTTGGCGAAACACTTGAATTGTCGATGGATTGATTGGGAGGATAGGCACACGATTGAGCCAAAGATCTTAGTCAATGGAACACCGGTTGGTATGTTTCCAGATATGGATGAGACGCCCTTCCAGACGAATAAGCTCAAGGGGGGCACTTTGGTATTTGATACCGTCTATAATCCCGAGCAGACGTTGTTCCTCAAGGGTGCTAGGGCGACTGGCTGTCCGGTGATTTCTGGCTTGCAAATGTTCGTTAGGCAAGCGGCTTATCAGTACCGTTTGTTCACCGGCTTAGAGCCACCGGTGGATGTCATGGTCAAAACGCTGAAAAAAGCGATTTCGCCGGTGAATTACAAGGATTTGGACGAAGATGGCGACCAAGATTCGAAGGCCGATTTCTGACGCATTGACGCTGTTGCGACAGACGAAGCGTTGGTCCAGACTGACAACTTGGCGAGGATGGACCACAGATGCAATCTTGGCCAGTTGGACGCGATGGCGATTGTCGCTTTCGTATCCACTCAGAAAACCGACGGAGTCGGTTGGAGCGTACGGAGAGCGAATCGCGGCAATTTTCCTAGAGCGACAAGGTTTTATCGTTCTCGAAAAATCGTATCGTTTGAAGTCTGGCGAAATTGATGTCATTGCAGTCTGGCAACGCCGGGTCGTTGTATTTGTGGAGGTAAAGACTTGGGCGGCGTGTCGCGAAAACAGCGGAGGTCCAAGTGATGCGGTGGACGATGCCAAGCAAGAAAAGATTTCAAAAACGGCTATGATTTATATGAAACGGCATCGATTGCTTGAGTCCGCCGGGCGCGCCGATGTGATCGAAGTCGTTCTCGGCAATAAACCAAGTCGGCCCACCATCCGGCATTATGAGAACGCCTTTGAAGCGGTCGGGAAATTTCAAATGTTCTCGTAGGACTCCTCTCGCGTTTTGAAGTTCCGCGATTTTGGGAGTACATGAGCCCCCACGTAACCCAACGCTTTCGTTGCATAAAATCCTTCACGGCGCTGGGCGTTGCCCCTGGCTAAGCTGAGTATGGCCGTTGGCCAACGGAAAGGTTGCGAAAAGCGTAATTGCAAAACTTACGCATCGGGTCTGTTGGGAAAGATTTCATCTGACGGTCGTCCCCTTTTCCAGAGGTAGCAATTCCATTTCCCACTCGTCACGATTGGCTTCACGTAGGTTCTTCCTGATTTCGAGGACACCCAACGGCCCTAAAACTGCGTTACTGCCAAACGTAATCGAGGCAGTCTGTAACCTTAATGTCAAAAACTCCGGTGTTTTCTTAAGCCATTGAATGTGACCCTCAAGGACACGGATTACGCTCCCTCGGTTGCCGGAAATCGGCCCTTCGTAGTCTAAGTAGAGGGACCGGTGGTCCGGCAATTTTAGAACGGCAGTTGGCGGCCCCCATTCCACTGGAGGATTAAAAACTTCAAAAGTCAACAACATACCACCCCATGCTGAGGGTTGTTCGAGCAACAAGTCCCAGTGGGATGGGCGTTCCGATTCCGTGGGAAGTTGGTGTTCAAGGACGACAAAACGGAAACAACCTAAATTTTTCCTGAATTCTTCAAGAGTTGAATTTCCTTCCATTGACTTCGGAACCTTTCGGGGGTTTTTGTATCCAAATGGACGTCAAAGGCCGCAAAACCGTCCTGTTCTGAGGTTGATGACCATAGTAGGCGCGTGGTTTTAGTAAAATAAGATGCTTTTTCAGTCGCGAAGAACGCGGTTCGACCCATTCTTTAGGGTGGTTTCGACCCGTTTTGGTTGTACCGAGTCGCGAAGGGGGGCTACACAAGTTTGCATCCATATCCTACCCAATTATACTCGAAAACGAGTGTTCTTTTGAACTCACCGTAGCTAAGGTCGCTTTGTCTTCCGTTAACGAATTAGCGAATGTGGGTTCGAGACGCAAATTTTCACGTCCTTGCGGAATTGTTCGTCGCAAGGGGTTCCTGGCTACTTTTGCACTGAGGGTTGGTGATGACCATCCGCCGGCTTCGCAACACGAGTTCTGTTATCAAAACCAATACAACTAAAAATGCCAAGGCATCCAGCGGGAAAAAACGCGGGGCGCTTCGTCGTTATTTGCTCGAGTCTTTGGAGCCCCGTCAGTTGCTTGCGGCCGGTCCGCAGTTGATCGGTGTTCAGCCTAACAATAGCGACTTGATCGAGAACGGGGTGATTCGCAATATCGCGCCGCGCGAGTTGACATTTCGCTTTGACGATTCTCAGGTAATCGACGCGGCGACTGTCGGTGGCATTCGCGTCACGCGAGCTGGGCTTGATGGTTCGTTCACGCTGCCGAGTGTTACCTCTGATTTCGGATCGAATGGTCGAGTCGATATTCTGCTCTCGAGTCGCAATGCAGCCGACCAGTTGACGATCAATGTATTGCGAAGTGACCTAGGGCCAGCGGGCGACCCAACGTTTGCGATCAGCGGCGTGAATGTCACCATCACGTTGAATTCGAATCCTAGCGCGGTACCTACCCCAGCCATTCCAGACCTTGGAACGGCGCAGCGATTTGTTAATTTGATCAATGCTTCTGCGGTGGTTTCGCCTCGACTTTCAGCCAAAATCAATGGTGGATTGGCGACGGCACGATTGGGAAGCGTTGATCCCGCTAGTTACAGCCCGATTCGGTTGAGGTCGAACAATGATGTGATTATTCAGCCAGGTGCGGTCGTGATTGGTGATCGCCCCAATGAAAATGAAGTCACGTTGCGATTTGCGGAGAATTTGCCGGACGATGTGTATCGACTGGAAGTTTTTGGATTTGATGATGCTGGCAGAGGTATTCGGGGTCTTCGAAATACGAACGGCGATTTGTTTGTTCCATCCAACGCAAGTACGCGTCAGGACACGATCAACTTCCGATTGGACTTGGGATCGAAGGTGACGGCAGTTGTTCCGCAACCTGTAGTAAGGCTAGCGGACGGTTCTATCGAACAGCAGCGCAATACAATCGTCGTTTATTTTGACAACGACAAGCTTCTAGTTGAAAACGGGGCGGATGGTAAGCCCACGGCTCGCAGTGTGGAAAACCCTTCTTTCTACCAATTGATTTACACGGCCGATACGGTACGCAATACGGATGATTTGCCGGCGTTCTTTCCAGCGACGGTTTCCTACAACGCATCCGCGAATACCGCAACCTTGCGTTTTGATACCGACATCGATTCGCTTCCAGGGCCATTCTTGTCATCAAGTACTTTCCGATTGCGAATCGGCACCAGAGAAACAGCCCCGATGTCGCCGGTGCGAACGGAAGCAGCTGCGACCGCTATTTCGGATTTGAATACGAATGGGCAGGCAAAAGTTCGATTCACCTCGAAGTCTCTAGGTGAATCCGGGGGTGCTGTGACTGTATCGTTTGTCAGCGGCCCTCCATCGCCGAACCCGACGGTGACCGTAAATGGAAACGCAATTACGGTCAACATTGGCAGCGCCACGGCGACTTCGCCAAATACCGTAACGACTGTCAATCAAGTCATCGTGGCGTTGGAGACAGATCCCGCGTCGTCAGCCTTGATCAAGACGATTTTGGAGCCAGGTAGCGATGGAACCCAAATTATTGGCAACCGCCCGATCAACTATTCGCCGGTCACTTTGTATGGACTAGGAAGCACTTTCGATACTGCCACCAATTTGGGCACAATCGGTTCAGCAAGTGTTGCTCAGACTAGTTTGTTGCTGAGCTCCGCTATCGACCCAGAGGTCAACGTATTGGATTCGATTGGGGCTTCGAATGATCCGGCCCAGCGAATCGTGGGCGAAACCTTTGAGAATCACATCAATCCTGCGTTTGGCGGAGACAATTTCGCTGGCATTCGCACGATTTACTACAACTTTCAATCGACCTACGGCACCGACGCGGGTGTGCCCGTTTCGAATGCGATTACTGAAAAGCAAAAGTTGCGAATTCGTGAGGCGTTCGCGTTGTGGTCCAACCAGTTGGGGGTTCAATTCGTTGAAACCGCCAATAGCGGTTTGACCATGGCGTTAGGGACGACCAATGCTCTAGCCTTGAATCAGTTGCGAGTCGAAAGGGTGGGGGCTTGGGGAGTTCGCATTGATCCGACTTACCAAAACAGCTTGGCTGTGTTTTCGGCAAACAACGTTTGGAATGATAACTACGGCGAAAATCTAACTCGAGCTGCCGCTACCAGTATTGGTTTTATGCTCGGCCTGTCGCGTGCCGCCAATCTGGCCCCGTCTGAACTGCTGAATCTCGATTCAGGTTTCCTCAACTTCCAAACTACGACCGATCGAAATTTCGAACCGATATTCCCGGGCAATCAGGACATTATCCATGGTCAGTATTTGCACCGCACGGAAGGAAGCGATATCGACTTGTATCGGTTTGATGTCGACTTTGGGGCAAACGGACAATCGCGAGAAGGAGTTCTTGTTGCCGAGACGCTAGCCGAACGACAAGCGAATGCGAGTACGCTTGATACGCGTTTGGCTTTGTATCGAGAAGTGCAAGCAACAGCCTCCTCGAATCTTGGTTTAGGTCAAGGAGTGCAGTTGCAGTTTACCGCGGTCAAGCCTGGTAAGCTCGGGAACAACCTGCAAGTTTTTGTCACCCGTAGCAATCGCGGTGCAGGTGCCACGCCAATCGTCAATATGTTTCCGAATGCCATCACGGTCGATTTGAACTCGACGACTGGTTCGGAAACAACGCTAGGCGAGCTTGTTGCCGCTTTGGACAACGATCCATTCGCACGCGCTATCGTAAAAGTAAAGCTCTTGGGTGGAGACCCTGCGACCAAAGTTGGGAATCGCGACATAACGTATTCGCCAATTACCCTCAAACGTGGCGAGTTGCAGTTGATTTCCCAGAACGACAATTACTTCAGCAAAGACTCGCTGATTCGTCAAAGTCTGTCGTCCGGTGTTTATTACATTGGCGTGTCTGCTTCCGGAAATGATCAGTACGACGCGACAATTCCAAACACAGGCACCGGCGGTAGGACGCAGGGCAAGTATGATCTCAGACTGACATTTAGAGCCCAAACCGACAGCGTGGACTCGATTCAAGATATTTCAACTTTGGGTGGCGATCGTTCGGAAGCACTCGATGGCGATTCTAATGGCATCAGTGGTGGTGTTAACAACTTCTGGTTCCAAACGCGGCCACTTGATCGTGCCATGCGATTCAACGCTGGTGGCTCCATTGAATTAGAAGGAGCCATTGTTACCATTCGAGGTGGTAATGGAGTTGACCGTCGGTTTGAATTCAGCAGCGATACCAACATCGGCATAGGTAACACTCGTATTTTTTACACCTTAGCTAGTACCTCAGGTGATCTGGCGAATGCCTTGGCCAATGCGATCAATAGTCGCACCACGGACACTGGGGTTACGGCTGTATCTAATGGAGCTCGTGTCACCGTGCGTGGCGAGCGGTTCATTCAGCTCTCACCCGGTCTGACCGTGATCGATTTGGCGGGCAAGACGATTTTTGTCGACAAGTCGGCTGGTCCCAACGCAGACGGTTCGCTGGCTCGTCCATTCAACAACATATCGGCCACTGGCGTCGCCAATGCGTTTGGCTCGACTGTTCCGGGCGATATCGTCCGGATCGTTGGCAATGGTGGAGTGGATCAGAAACTGGAAACCGTCGCAGATAATTTCGCTTACGAGGTTGGCTTCGGTCTGCTTGCCGGCAGTATTTTGTCCGATGGTGCCACGATGGACGTGCCCAAAGGCGTGACGGTGATGATCGATGCGGGGACAGTATTCAAGTTGAACCGGGCTCGAATCGGCGTGGGTAGTTCGACACTTGGAGTGGATCGTAGCGGTGGCGCATTGCAAGTATTGGGAGCTCCAATCCTGCTTGACTTGGCTGGCAACGCTAGGAAACTCAGTGACGGCACGACGGCTTCGGGAAGCGTGTTCTTCACTTCATGGTTGGATCAAACGATTGGGTTGGACAATTACGCGCCGCAGACCACGCCATCGGCTGGGAACTGGGGTGGATTGGTCTTCAAACGCGATCTGGATCTTTCTGCGGGGCGGTTTGATTTGGAAGATGAAGGTATCTTCCGCCAGTATGTCAATCATGCCGACATCCGTTATGGCGGTTCGAGTGCAGTCGTGGTTGACACCATTCAGCAAACGGTCAACTCCATTCAGATTGCGGACATGCGTCCAACCATCTCCTTTAATAAGATTACATTCGGTTCGGACGCTGCGATCAGCGCGACCCCGGACAGTTTCGAAGAGACGCTATTCAGCGAACCTAAATACCAACGCAAGGGTAGTTTTACACCGGACTACAACCGTGTTGGGCCAGAAATCCATGATAACGTTTTGGTCAACAACTCCATCAACGGCATGTTCATTCGTGTTAGCACCCCTGCTGGTGGCGAACTAAAGCAATTGACGGTATCCGGTCGCTTTGACGATACCGACGTGGTTCACGTTCTTTCTGAAAACGTCATCATCCAAGGTGTCCCTGGGGCCAGTCTGTTGGACCAAACCATCCTGCCTGCCAATCTTGTTTCGTTGCGAGGCAGAACTGGCGGAACGTTAACGCCTGGGATTTACAATTACAAGTTCACGTATGTCGACAAGTATGGGTACGAAACTCCTGCGAGCAATGCAACACAAAATGTTTCGTTGAGTCCTACTCAAACCGCCGTCAGTTTGACCGGCCTGCCTAGTGTCAATGGAGAGTTCGTTACTCGACGCTTGTATCGAAGTTTTGGAACGGGTTCGGGGCCTTATCGGTTGATCGCTGAACTCGACGGAATCTCGACTGCCTACGAAGATTTGGGAGCAAATCTCTCAGACAGCAACGATAATGAGGCAACCTTGTTGCGAGATCGTCCGGATGTTAGTGGGGTTCTTTCGCAGCTTGCACTGGGTGGAACGTTGATTGCTGGCGGAACCTATTCTTACCGGGTCGTCATGGTGGACGAAGCGGGAGGGGAAAGTTTGGCGTCAGCTCCGACATCCGCAATTACGACCAACATAACCAGTCGATCCGTGAATTTGACGGTTCTCCCAGCACTGCAACTGGGTTATGCCTCTCGTCGTATTTATCGCAGTTCTTCGACGGGTGCAGGCACCTTCCGATTGATTGCGCAGATCAACGATCCGAACGCGACAACCTACCTAGATAACGGTTCCAATTTGACGGGTACGCTGTCGGTTGAGACTTCAGGAAACATCCGGCCGCGATTGGATGCTTCTTTGGCGATTGATCCGGGTTCGATTATCAAGCTCGAAGGTGCTCGCATCGAGATCGGTCACAGTGCACAATTTATGGCGGAAGGGCTCGATGGCGGGCGTATTGTCTTTACAAGCAAGCAGGACGATCGGTTCGGGATCGGTGGCACGTTTGACACGAACAACAATGGACTCAATGCAGCTCGGGACGCACAGCCACGCGACTGGAGCGGTATCTATGCATCGCCTGGTTCAACGCTGCAATTGGATCATTCCGTGTTTGCATATGCCGGTGGATCATCCCGAATCGAAGGTACTTTCAAATCGTTTAGCCCGATCGAGCTACAGCAAGCGGATTCCCGCATTGCCCATACTTTGTTCGAGAACAATGCAAATGGAATCGGCGGCCAAGGCCCCATCGATCGATTGGGACGTCCAGCCAATGAAAACTATCCGCTGGGTAACAATGCAAGCCGCGGTTCGACCTTGTTCGTTCGAGGCGGTAAACCGATCGTTCTAGAAAACATTTTCCAGAACAACGCTGGTAGTGCAATCACGATCGATGCCAATTCGATGGACTCCGTTTTGCGGGGTGATTCCGGACGACAATCCGGTGCTATCGATCGCGACCTGACGCTCGATACCAATCGCGGTCCACTCTTCCGCGAGAATCGCTTATTCAATAACGGCATCAACGGCTTGGAAATTCGAGGAGATTACAGCACGAACAATCGGGACGAGGCGGTGTTGGCTGTCCGCGATTTACAACGGAACATCCTTACTACCGAAAGCGTCTGGGACGATACCGACATTGTCCACGTTTTGTTTGACTCCATTACGGTTTCGAATCTCGAGCACAGCGGCGGATTGCGGTTGCAAAGTGCGATCAATGAATCGCTGGTTGTCAAGTTTGAGGGTCAGGGTTCAAATTTTGACAAGGAACGCGGAACCGGCATCACAGCCACGGGCGTTTACAGTAGCGTGCCAGATCGTGTGGGTGGAACGGTTCAGATTCTTGGCCAACCAGGCTTCCCTGTCGTTTTAACCAGCTTGCGAGACGACGCTGTTGGTGCAGGCACACAGCCAGACGGTCGTCCGCAAACAGACTCGAATAACGACGGCATCGCGTCTGTGCCGCGGGCTGGCGATTGGCGCAGCACTTTGTTCGATACATTTAGTAATGATCGCAACGTCTTAACTGTTTTGGAAATTGAACGAGTTGATACGGTTGCTCCCGGGACGAACGATTTTGCAGTGACAGCTCAGTTTCTCGGCACATTGGCCAAGAACGAATCTT
>Ga0105048_10014084_pt1 | contig 12473 bp, 2 predicted proteins | sample MAT05_FD_78382 | JGI IMG/M metagenome (GOLD analysis project Ga0105048, IMG submission 78382) | Freshwater microbial communities from Lake Fryxell liftoff mats and glacier meltwater in Antarctica - MAT-05 | ecosystem: Environmental > Aquatic > Freshwater > Ice > Liftoff microbial mat | place... | reverse complement strand
GGGGCAGGTCAGGTGAGCAACAGTACGACTCTTTACCGAGCAAACCCGGCAGGTGGCTCAGCGGCGGCCGTTCAAGGCCAACCTTGGGGTCGAGTCGGTGAGATTTTTGCGAACACACCTGGGGATCTTGGGCGAACGACAGGCATGGCCTTTATCGGTAACACACTCTTTGGTGTGAGTGATACGGGTTTGTTCTACCAAATCAGTGCTTCCTCGGGTGTGGCCTCGGTCAGAGCTGACTTTAGCGGAACTTTTGGAGCGACGGGATTCCAGGCACTTTCGTTGGGACCTCAAAACTTGGAGGGTGGACGCTTTGCAAATATGCTGTTTGCACTGGCAGGTAACGGAACGCTGGTCGCGTTGAACACCGCCGGAGTCGCGCAAGCGGTATTTACCGGAGGTACAAGTGCAACTTCATTGCCAGCCACCGGTATCGCTTTCTCCGCGTTGGACTTCAATCTCTGGCACCCCACGATGCAGCGACGGGCAGATCCAGGGCACGGCATCAACGCTTCGTTTGACAACTCTCGCAATAGCCCCGGCGCGTTTCCAACGTTTCCAGGTGGACGGCCAAGCAACGAAGCCGAAGGCGGGGCTAGCTTCCGATTCGGATTGTCGCAATGGGTAGACGATCCAGTTAATTCCTACATTACCTACGGACCCAATACACAGGCCGGTGTTTCGGCGAACATTCACCGTGACTTGTCCGCAAATCCGCTTCAGGTCAATAACTACAACTTGCCTGGTGGAGCGTTGGGTAGTTTGAGAACTGGCACCGTCAGCCTTGCAAGTGCAGCGGCAGCCGACAAGCCGACACTCTACTTCAATTACTTCCTGGAAACGGAGAACCAGAACAACGTAACCAACAATACGATGCGGGATAGCGCGCGAGTATTGGTGTCGAGGAACGGAGGAGCGACGTGGGAACTCTTGGCGTCCAACAATTCGATCCTTTCGACCCCCGCGCTCTTGGCTGAGCTTCCTCAACACATCGCTCCGAGCATTACCGGTTCATCGCATCCGCGTCGGCAGGTTCAAGAACTGTTTGACAACACGGGCGGATGGCGACAAGCTCGCGTGGACCTCTCTGCTTATGCGGGCCAAGCGCAACTCCAATTCCGATTCGACTTCTCTACCGCAGGAGCCCTGATCGGTCCGGGAGCAGCTGCCGCACAAGCGGGTGATCCGAGCTTGAATGGAAACCTATTCGACAATCGACGCGGTCAGAACAACCAGTTTGAAGGGTTTTACGTCGACGACATCATCGTCGGGTTTGCCGAACGTGGCGAGGTCGTCACCAATGCTCCTTCGCAATCGCAATACTTTACCATTCCGCAGAATCCGAACCTTGCCGATCCTTCGCAGATTCTCGTCGGTGAGTATCAACTCGAACTTCGCCGCGGGACCGAGTATGCCGACAACGTCAATAGGGTGACCCCAAACATTTTTGTGTTCCAAACCCTCGATACCAACGATCGGTTGACACTACCCAATTTCCGTTTGGGTGATAGCAACCTGGAACGAGTTCAAGGTCAGATTCTTATCTACGGAAACTCGATCACCGATACACGTGACACTGCCATCATCGTGGACGCGGGAACGAGAGATGCAGGGGGTAGCCTTTCGCACCCTGGGGGTGTCCGCAATCTTCCGACACTCAATAACGAACGGCTCACCTTTGGACCTACGATAGAGAACAACATTCTCGCCGATTTTGGAATAGGTGGAATCCTCTTCAGCGGGGATGCGAATCCTGGCACCTTGCCATTGGCAGCGGTTCCGTTCGGTCGAATCGTCAACAATACGGTCTTCGGTGGCAACATCGCTCGAGGTATCGGTATTAACATTACCGAAAACGCGAGTCCAACCCTTCTCAACAATGTGATCTCCAACACAGCCAATGGTTTGCTGGTAGATGCCTCGTCGTCCACTACGATCATCGGTGCGAATCTCTTCAAGGGGAACACTGCGAACGGAGTGGTGGGCCAGAATGCGTTGCAGTTGCAATCTGCGGACCCATTGTTTGTAAACGCTTCTGTCAGGAACTTTTATCCAGCCAACGGCAGTTTCGCGGTCGATAGTTCGTTGAACCTTTTGGCGGACCGTGCGAACTTTATTGCGGTCAATTCGCCGCTGGGAATTCCACCCGCACCGATTTTGGCACCCGATCGCGATCGCTTCAATCAATTGCGAGTGGATGATCCCTCGCAGAATCCTCCTCCTGGGCTAGGCTCAAACGTGTTCAAGGATCGAGGTGCGGTCGAACGCGCTGACTTCCGCGGACCTACTGCACTATTGATCGACCCGCTGGACAACGACGGCTTGGGCGCGGATCTCAATCCGCTCGCGAATGAAGTGTTGATCCAACCCAACGTGATTTCTCAAATTCGCATTCAATTGCAGGATCAAGGAATCGGTATTGACGACCTTTCGATTACTTCGAGCAAGGTTCGAGTATTACTGGACAACCAGTTGCTAATTAACGGTACCGACTATCAGTTCGTTTACGATTCAACGAACAAGATCATTCTATTGCGTGCCCTCAAAAATAACGGACCGGTAAGCAATCGTTACGAAATCATTTTGCTCAACCGAGCGTTGCTGGACATCCAAGACTTGGCAGGCAACGCTGTTTTGCCGAACCAACCCAATGGCCAAACTCGATTCGTCGTCGTCACCGGCGGCTCCACATCGAATACGAGTCTGCCCGACTTTACGATTGCCTCCAGCCAGATTGCTCGACTGGAAGACAATGAACTAGAAACAGGCGTTTCGCCCACAGCGATTAGCAGTTTCGCGGGCAATTTACCTCCGGTTCCAGGTATCGGTGAACCTGCCATCGTGTTTGCCTTGGTTTCGTTGACGAATCCCGGTAACTTCTCCCAAGCACCAGCGATCGACATGCAAGGTCGGTTGACGTTCGTTACGGCACCGAACCGAAACGGTAGTTCCGTGGTGGTAATGCGACTCACCGAAGTGGGTGTAACCAGCCCACGTCAGTCTTCATCGCAAACCTTCACCATCAGTCTGGCCGCGGTAAACGATGCACCGGAGTTTACACTCCCTGCAACGTTGGACGTGTTAGAAGACCAAGGACTCGTGACGATCAATGGCTTCGCAGCAGGTTTTGGACCAGGGCCGGCAACGGCGATCGACGAAGTCAATCAGAATGTGTCGATCACGACGACGGCAGTTACTCCTGCAGCTTTTACGGTGCAACCCACGATCGACGCAACCGGACGTTTGCAGTTCAGAACGCGACCGGACTACAACTCGTTGATCGCTCCACTCGTCGTAACTGTGTCAGCGATCGACGATGGTCCATCGAATGCTCCGAACAAGAACCAATCCCCGACAAGGACCTTTACGATCAATGTCATACCCGTCAACGATCCTCCGACTTTCACGTTGGCTCGCACCCAAATCGATGTTGTCGAAGACGAAGAGGACTTCCGTGGCATTCCTCAATCTGAGTTCACTGGAGTAGCTACCAACATTACTCCAGGTCCATCGACCGCAACGGATGAAGCAACACAGAGTTTGACCTTCGTAGTGACGGCGGCGCGAACGGAATTGTTCTCGCAACAGCCCGCTATTGATGCCAACGGTAAGCTGATCTTCAAAACCGCTCCGAATCGCAGTGGCACCACGTTGGTCTTCGCCGAGCTGACGGATGATGGTGCTTCGGCTCCACCACCCAACCAGAATCGTTCGACGCGAGTGACCTTTACTGTGTCGATTAGCCCCATCAATGATGCCCCTGAGTTTACGGTCCCAGCCACCTACACCGTTCAAGAAGATGCGGGGGCAGTGACTCAATTTGGGTTTGCTACGAATATTCGTCGTGGTCCGGTCACGGCCGTTGACGAAGGAAATCAACTGATCAACTTTGAAGTGGTGGCCATCGATCCGAGCGCCTTCTCAACCCTGCCTTTCATGGAAGTGGACGGCACGCTGCGCTTCCAAACGGCTCAAGACGTCAATTCCAGCAACGCGGATCTACGTATTCGAGTGCGGCTTACAGACAATGGAATCTCGGGACCGCCGCCGAACTCCAATCAGTCTGCTTTCCAAACCATCACCTTGATCGTCAGTCCGGTGAACGACTCGCCGATTGCGGATGCGTTTTCAATCGCTGGGGTGGAAGACACCGGTTTGTCTATCTTGTCGTCGAATGTTTTGATCGGTGACAACCCTGGACCAACGATCGACGAGGCCGCTCAAAGTGTCCGAATCACCCAAGTGGAAGGAATCTCGGCCCGAGGTGGTACGGTTGTGGCCGTCTTCTCAGGAACGACGATCACTTCCATGATTTACACCCCTCCGCTCGATCTGATTGGCGTCGACACGTTCCTCTATGTAGTTTCGGACGATGGAAGCCCAAGTCGCAGCGGGACAGGAACCATCACGGTCGTCGTTGCACCTATCAATGATCCACCTCAGTTCACCTCGGGTGCCAATGTAGTGGCTTCGGAAGACGCGGGTGTTGTATCGCGACCATGGGCACAAAACATTTTTGCTGGGCCTCTAGGAGCTTTCGACGAAAACTCCGGACCAACAGCTCAAACGGTTTCTTTCGAAGTTACGAACAATGCCCCACTCTTGTTCACGGTTCCACCGACAATTAATGCAGCTGGTCTTTTGACCTTCACATCCGCTCCCGACGCAATTGGTTCCGCGGTCGTAACCGTCATCGCCGTCGACAGCGGCAGCGGCACGGCTCCCAACGTTAATCGATCGAGCGCAGCCACCTTTACTATTCAGATCAATCCGGTAAATGATCCACCGGTGTTCAGTACAGTTGTTGCGGCTGGTAGCGTCTCAGTAGACGAAGATAGCGGGGCTTACAATCAGCCTTGGGCAACGAAAATCGCTCCCGCAGCCGGTCTTAACTTGGTTCCGCCAAGAGCAACCGACGAAGCTTCTCAAACGGTTCGATTCGAGGTTAGCAACGACAGGACAGAACTCTTCGCGGTCGCGCCCTCGGTGGATCCAAGCGGCAACTTACGTTTTACGCCGGCTGCCAATGCAAACGGTATCGTCAATGTAGTCGTGCGAGCGATCGACAACGGCCCATCCGACGGACCCAACCAAAACCAATCGCTGCCGTTAACGTTTACGTTGACCATCAATTCGATGAACGACGCGCCCATCGGTGTCGATGATCTATTCGATGGCAATGAGGACAATCTGTTAACGATCGCCGCGCCTGGTGTGTTGGTCAATGATACCGACGTCGACTTGCCCAACGATTCGCTCAGCATTAGCTCCTTCCAGGCAACCAGCTTGCTCGGTGCTACCGTTGTGATGCTGCCTACGGGGTCATTCACCTATGATCCTCGTGGATCTGCAGGACTACAGGCTTTGATCGGTGGCGAAACGGCGCGAGACGTGTTCACCTACATCGTCAGAGATCAAGCAGGCAGCATTGGCAGCGTAGCAACGGTGACGATCACGGTTGCTGGAAGCAATGACCCGCCGGTTGCCATCAATGATCGGATCAATGTTCCTTTCGGTGTAACCACCTTGCTGGATGTTTTGACTAATGACAGAGACGCCGATACACCTATCGATCCTAGGACCGTCGAAATTGGGCAGCTTGCATCTCACGGGACGGTAACGACGCGCCTCGATGGTCGCATCGAGTACAGGCCAAATCCAGGATACCGTGGTCCTGATTCGATCACGTACCGCGTCCGAGATTCCTTGGGTGCATTATCGAATGAAGCTACCGTTACTATCAATGTCAACTCGCCTCCGATCGCGGTGGCTGACTCGGTGTTTACTCCGATCAACACCGCTGTTGTTATCGATGTCTTGCGAAACGACAGCGATCCGGATGGAAGCATCAATCGCAGCACCGTTACCATTGTTTTGGGTCCCGACGGAGGTACCGCAACCGTTCAGGCGGACGGCACAATTCGCTTCACTCCTGGTGCTGGCTTTACGGGAGCTACCAGTCTGCAATACTCGTTCCTGGACAACGAGGGGCTATCCAGCAATGTTGCCAACGTAGCGATTCAGGTAGTCAACTCGACGAACCAGAATCCAGTCAACAAACTGGACGTCAACGCGGATGGCTTTGTGTCCCCGATCGATGTGCTGATCGTGGTCAATGACCTCAATTTCAATGGAACTAGGGTTCTGCCAAACAACGTACCCGTTCCGCCGTACTTGGATGTCAATGGAAACCGATCGGTCGATCCGCTCGACGTATTGGAATTGATTAACTTCATCAATAGTCGTGGTAGTGCCGGAGCCGGTGAAGGCGAAGCATCCATGGCGACGCTTGGTTACAGCCAAGAGGATGTGATGATGGTACCGACAGCGGAGATCGTCAGAGCGACCCAGGAGATCCATCAAAAATCGCTCGAAACCTACCGAATCGATAGTGCTGTTTCTAATTTTGCAGCCGATTCGATTTACGGACCGAGGCTGGCAGCAAGTCAAATACTCGATAGCGATTCTGCGGATTCCCTAGAAAGCTATTTGGCCAGTTGGTCTTCGCACAAGACGAAGAAGTCTTCAAACACTTTTGATAGCTTGTTTGCCGAAGAAGATTGGATGTAGTGCGTTCCACCGTGGGTCACAGCTGCCGGCTGTGACCATCGAGGATTGGGAGGCTGTATAGTTAGGCAGTGCAAGTCACTCTCGGCAAGAGTGACAAAGCTTAAGTCACTCTCGGCAAGAGTGACCCACCATGTCACTCTCGGCAAGAGTGACCCACCGTGGGTCACACCTGCCGGGTGTGACTTACCTCTGATGGTTTGGTAAGGGCGGCCCAAGACACAACGGCTGATAGTTCGTCGCTCGACAGAGACGATGGATCAGGACATAGCACCTTTCGAAAACTGCTATCCAAAATTGCCGACTGTCGAGATTCCGCAGTGCGACTCAATCTACTGCGGGGGATTTCGGATACGACTCAGGGCTGGATCCGATCAACCGTCCATTCTGGCCATTCTGGCCATTCTTGTGTCACGCAAATCGCATGCATCGGAGTTGGTGGCGGCGATCGCGAACGGTACGATCCCTCAGCATGAGCTTTCCACTTACGACGCGGATCGCCGTACAACGAAGGGCACGCCCAAAAATTAAGATTTGAAGGTGGACTACTCTTGATCGATCGCCACTCGGGCTTGTTGTTCGGCGCTTTTCTTGGCAAGATCCAAGATGCGAAGGGCTCTGCATGTATCTTCGAGGTCGTTAGCTTTTCGGACGAGCGAAGTGACCGAGCGGTGAAATTGTCCCAGCATTTGCTGACCGACAGGCAGTTCGGTATCCAGCGTCTCCTGGTGGCGTCCGGCAGCATCGAACCAGACCAGGGTGCTCGGCAAGTCGACAAACGCAAGTCCTTTTTCACAACAGACTTGGATGGCTGCCGGAGGGCGATATGCGATTGCCTCATGCCATACCTCGGGGATATAGGCACCGCAGCTGATCTGGGCAAGAATCGCCTTGGGATCTTTTTCAGGCGACCCAAAACCCAGGCTCAAAATCTGGTAATCTGCGTTCTGGTTGGGTTGGCTACTGGAATGGCTGATCGCTTGAATCCAACTGGGCGCATCCGCAACGATGTAGTTGCACCAATCGACGAGCTCGATCAGTTCGCGTTGGGAACGAGCATCCAACGACTTTGCATTTCGAATATCTTTGTTTTCACAGGCGAGCCGACGGTGGCAGAACAGCAATCGCGGACGACCTAAGCGGGTGGCGATGAGTTCTTTGAGCCGCAGAGTAGCAGCCGCAAACCGTCGAGGGAACTCGGTCATGAACGCTATGCCGGAAGAGCGTATCCGGTTTTGAATGAGCTCCGCGGTGGAGAAGTCCATATTGAGTTCGGCACCACAAAACACCCCCTTGCCGAAGTCGCACGCCGCGAACAAGGGCATGAGTTGGTACCAATCGTCTTCGAGCACCAGGACCGCATCGAGAGCGGGGTTTTCGGCAATCGCACGGAAACTATCGCTACGTTCGGCATCCAGGTCTCGTGCAGCGGAATCGGCAAGTACGGAAACGCTATTGTAGACACCGAGGACCTGGAACCGGTCCCTCATCGACCGGAGGGCCGGGAGGTAGCGGGACTGCCAATCACGCCCTTGACCGATCACTCCGATTCGCAATTTCATGGCAACAAACCGATGGCTGTTGATAGATCGGATCGGGTTTTAGCGCTTGCGTCTTTTGCTTTTTGCTATCCCTTGACGGACTTTGTAGCGAGGATTGCTCTTGCAAATCACGTAAATGCGACCGCGGCGGCGAACCACTTGGCAGTCGGGATGGCGATATTTTAGCGCCCCAATGGACGAGACTACTTTCATTTCAGTTAACTCCGAAGGTTGCAGGCGTGTGTTCTGCGAGGTGTTTCGATTATCTTGTAGGTTCGGGGCCACGTAGTATATCGGTGTCCGTCCCCGTGGCAACGCCAAAAACCCTGGTTTTACGCCCCTTTGGATAGTTGCCGAGTCCTCATTCCTCAGAAATGGGCACCCCACAACCACGAGCCACACCATGCAGATTGCTTATTTCGATTGTTTTAGCGGAATCAGCGGGGACATGACCCTGGCTGCTCTGATCGACGCCGGCGCGGACTTAGAATTACTCCAAACCGCTATCAACACCTTGGATTTAGGGGACGTTCGGCTTAGCGTAGCGAACACCGCCCGACGCGGTTTTCGAGGCAAACTCCTTTCGATCTCGCATCCGGTCGAACATGCGCACCGCACCTTGAGAGACATCCATCTGCTCGTGCGTCGGGCTAAGATTTCTACTCACGCCAAAGATCTGGCCATGCGTTTCTTCGAACGTGTCGCCAGAGCCGAGGCCAAAGTGCATGGAACAACCATCGATCGGGTTCAGTTTCACGAAGTGGGCGCCATCGACTCGATCGTCGATATGGTCGGCGTGGCTGTCGCATGGGATATGCTCGCAATCCAACGGGCCTACGCTTCGCCGATCCCGACCGGAGCGGGGCAGATTCGGATTGCACATGGTTTGGTAAGTTTGCCTGCCCCAGCCACCGCAGAACTGCTGGTGGGTGTGCCCATCGCTGCTACTCAAATTCCTCTGGAAATGACCACTCCGACGGGAGCCGCAATCGTGACAGAACTGGCCACGGAATTCGGGCCAATGCCTCCCATGCAAGTAGGGCGTATCGGATATGGTGCCGGTAGCAAGGACATGCCCGATCGTCCCAATCTACTCCGCCTTTTGATAGGGAACTCGCTGCAGCCGAAGCAGCATCAGGACGATGCGATCTTAGTGATGGAGTGCAATCTTGACGATATACCAGGCGAGCAGATTGGGTTTGCTATCGAACGGCTATGGCAAACAGGAGCCCTCGATGTCTTTACAACTCCGATTCAAATGAAGAAGAATCGACCGGGAACTCTGCTGACTGTGTTGGCCAAGCCGCGCGACCGTGTGGCCTTGGAAACGATCCTCTTTCAACAGACGGGCACGTTAGGAATTCGATATCGAAAACAGTCGCGAACGATTTTGCCTCGGGCAACGATCGACGTCACCACTCCCTGGGGCTTGGTCGCGGGCAAGGTCTCCGAACTGCCGTCCGGTGAAGTCGACTTCTCCCCAGAATATGAAGATTGCAGCCGAATCGCTGCCTCCCTCGGCTTGCGATTTCACGAAGTCGTCGGGCGAGTTGTCGAGTGCTACAAGCACAGCCTACCCCCGGTTTCCACCGGTGTTTCGACCGACCAGGTCGACGATGTCAACGCCGTGTTTCGGCAGGCAGCGATCGAAGACGAGTTGGAATCGAACGGGCATGAACCATCTGCGCTGAAGGACGAAAAAGGGGCCATGGACGACCCGGCACCAGACGTGCCGTCGCCCCGAAACGAAAATCGAAACGAAAATCGGGAAGAAGATCGGGATGAAGGTTTCTACCGCTGGGATAGTTCGCCCTGGAAGCCGTGATGGCTGGTCTCGGTTACAATGAAATGGTCGGTTATCGAAATGTGGCTCAACCATCTCTTCACTCTCGGATATTCCAGCATGCATTCGCCGAACGTGTTTCACCGCTATGCTCGTGGGACTCTCTTGATCGCGTTGCTGTTCACGATAGCGCCACCCACCGTGTTCGCGGATGAACCAGCACAACGCTTCCTCGGTCGATTGCGTGAAGAAGGGCTCTATGATTTAGGGATCAAGTATTTGGAGAGCAGCGCAGCCAAGAAGCGATTGCCTCCCGAGATGATGGAGGATTTGCCGCTCGAGCGCATCCTGCTCCTCCAGGACTCGCTCAAGAGCGCAAAGACTCCACAGCAGCTTAATGAGCGAATGGCTTCCATCGAAAAGGGTTTGAAAGACTTCCTCGCTTCGTCACCCAATCATTTGCGAAGAAGCGAAACGCAAATCAAGTTATGCGATCTATTGCTAGATCGCGGCAAGAAGAGTTTTGACGACAGCTTGAAAGAGGAGAACCTTGCGAACGCTGATAGTCTCACGTCCAAAGCTCGCAGCGCGTACGATGAAGTCTTGGGGATCTATGCCAAGAACTTAGTGGAGCTCAAATCTATGCTCGAATCATGGGCAGGGGATAAAATCAAAGGGATCAAGATTCCGGGCAAAAATCCGAAGGATTTACTCGAGTTGAGAGAGCAATACCAGAGCGATTATCGCCTGAGCGAGGTCATGACTGGCAAGACCTCCGAGTTCATGGCCCAAACCTATCCCCCACAGTCCCCCGACGCGACCAAATGGCTTGAGAAGGCCGTGGCAAGTTTCACTTCCGTGATCGATAAGGACAAGACCGGCTTTAAGATTTTGAGCTTGCTCTATCGCGCCTCCGCACAGAGTCAACTCGGCAAAGTCGATGAGGCCCGCGAAAGCTATACGCGCGTGATCGATCACGACGGCGAAGAGACTCGCAAGTGGCGAGTGCAAGCCGTTGCAGGAATCATTCGATTGGACTCCTCCATCAAGTCTGGAAAGTACGAACTCGCTATCCAGCGCGGAGAGGAAGCGCTGAAAACGGCCACAGCACGCGACCGAGAAGCCCCTGAATGGATCGATCTGCAATTGGCGTTGGCCGAAGCACGTATTGCCTGGGGAAAAACACTCGATGAAAAAAAGGAAGACGGCAAGGTCAAGAACAATCGACGGCTGGCGCGCGAATTGATTCAAGCGGTCGTCAAGAAGCCGGGTGAGCATCAACCCAATGCCAAGAAGCTCTTGTCCGGGCTTGGGATCGAGATTGCTGAGAAAGTCGACACCAAACTAGCAGATACGAAGAACTGGGCCGAATCGATCAAAGCTGCCCGCGAGCGGCTCGAACGGGCTGAAACGACGGATACGACCGCTTTACCTATCCTCCAGCAGCAATTGGCCGCCAGCGATGGAAACAACCAAACAATCGCAGACCAGGTGCAATCCATCAAGGACGATTCTTTGCGAGATAGAAATCAGAGCGCCGAACTCTATCAGCGGGCTCTGCGACAGTATCGCGACACCGACTCGCGCGAAGAATTGTTGGAGGTCAAGTTCCTGCTGTCGTATTTGTTTCTTAAAACCGAACGTTACTGGGAATCCCTGGCCATAGCACAGGAGTTGCTCGTTTCGGGTAAAGGTACAGAGAAGGCTGAAAAAGTAGGTAGCTTCGCTTTGGCCGGCGTCGGAAATCTCGTCAACACCGTGCCTCCCGATCGCCAGTTGGCTCTGATGCCAACCATCGAGCGATTGACCAAACAGTTGCAGTCTGTCAGCAACGATTCGGAAGAGTCGCAACGAGGAGTCGACATGCTGGTGAAGCTTTCGCTCATCCACAAACGCTACGAGGATGCAGAACGATACGTCGCGATGGGCCAGGGCAAAGGTGGAGCAGGCGCAAGTATCCTTGGGCAAATTTTGTGGTCGGAGTACCGCACGGCCGCTATCGAGCGACGCAAAGCAAAGGTAGAGGAAAGCGCAGACGATTTAAAACCCAAACAGCGAGCAGAAGCTTTGCTGCGATCGACGTGGGATTCGCTTACTCCGGATAAATCTAACAAGGATATAATCAATGGCATCGCGGCGCTCGCCAATATCTATCTGGACTCCGATCGGATCGACGAAGCTATCCTGGTGATTGACGAACCCAGCAAAGGAATCATCGCACTGACAGGCGACGGCTCCGATTTAGAGGCAGAGGTTAAACTCAAAGCCTATCGATTGAAGCTCCAAGCCCTGGTTCAAGCAGCGAGCAAAGGCAAAGCACCACTTGATCAGGCACAAGTCGCCGCGCTCGTGGAAAAAATGAAGCGGCTGAGCCAGGGGGACGCAAAACTATTGGGGAGCTCTCTTCGAAGCTTGGCTGCCGAACTACAAGCCAAAATTATGTCCACCCAAAGCCTAGAGGAAAAGACCAAGCTGGGTTCTGCATTTGGAGTTCTATCCCAACAATTGGTGGCGGTAAGCAGCGATCCAGCCACACTTGACTGGGCAGGTACATCGATTCTGGCCTTGGCGAGTGAGATCGC
>Ga0105048_10014082_pt1 | contig 12475 bp, 6 predicted proteins | sample MAT05_FD_78382 | JGI IMG/M metagenome (GOLD analysis project Ga0105048, IMG submission 78382) | Freshwater microbial communities from Lake Fryxell liftoff mats and glacier meltwater in Antarctica - MAT-05 | ecosystem: Environmental > Aquatic > Freshwater > Ice > Liftoff microbial mat | place... | reverse complement strand
CGTTCTACTGGCGTTCAGTTATGCAGCGCTTTACCTGATGGTTAACTTTTTCCCGAGCCTGGCAGAGCAGTACTACGACCCGGTGTTTGATATGGCAGAGGAAAAAACGCTGTTGTATTTCGCACACCCCTTCATCCTCAGTTTCGCATTGGCCTGGTTCTGGCGCCGATTTAAAGGGCTGTTCCACGGACCGTTTTGGTGGCGCGGTATCGAACTCGGACTTACCTATGGTCTGATCGCAACAATTCCTTCCATGTGGATCACCTTCAGTTCTTTGTCCGTGTCTTTAGCACTGGTACTAACCTGGTTGTTCTATGGCATTTTCCAGGCCATTGTAGTGGGCATTATTTTTGCCAAAATAAGTCCCTGATTTCCTTTTTTGATTGCGATATTAACTTAATAAAAAAAGGGCGACACCATTTGGTGTTGCCTTTTTTTACAATTGAGGCGCGCACATCGGTATGCTTCCGTCGGCATGTTTGAATTGTAATTTAGGAACTTGAAGCGTTTGCAATGCTGTTTGGCCCTCAACCAATTTGTAAAAGGTATTGCCAGCTACTTGGGTAAAGATTTGCTGTTGTCGCGACGCTGGCCAATAAACGGTAATTTGTTCTACAGTAGTTGCGTTACCGATTCCAATTTCACAGCGGAAAGGAGAGCATCCGAAGCTGCCACCGCTGTTGACATCGCGGTAAACCGTCCGTTTTTTACCATTCTCGGTAAAGGTTACAGCAACACGTACACCAACGGCAGCTTTGTTGGTTGTTGTACCTTCCAGTTTCAGATTGATCCAGTTGTTGTTGCCTGGTTGTCCTGGATTCAAGTAAAAAAGGGTAGGGTAATTGTCGCCCTTGAAGGCGCCGCCCATTTCGATGTGGATGTCCTGATCGCCGTCGTTGTCCATGTCGCCAAAGGAAACGGCATGGCCTTTTTGAAGGTTGCCTGTTCTGGAAGAGGCAGTAACATCAGCAAAATATTTACCTTTTACATTTCGATAAAGCTTGTTGGGTACGAGCGATTGGTAAAAAGGGTTGCCCGAGCCAAGGTACATGTCAAGCCATCCGTCGTTGTCTATGTCGCCAAAATTAGAACCCATTGCAAAAACAGGTTGGTTCAGACGAAGCTCTTCAGAAACGTTGGTGAATGTGCCGTTGCCATTGTTGCGGTACACACGAGGCTTGCCATGATTGTCACTGGATGGTTTGATGAAATCCTGGGCGGCATAAAACGATAAAGGACGGTCTTGCGCAAAATTGCATACAAAGACATCCAGCCAGCCGTCGTTGTTGTAATCAAAAAACCACGTTGGAAATGAAGAATACAATTCCTTGTCAAACCCCGCTTCTTTGGTTGCGTTTTCAAACATCGGTACGCCGTTCTGCAGGCCTTTGTTTTTGAGAAGTAGTTTTTCGCCATTCATGGTGGAAAAAAACAGATCCGTCCACCCGTCGTTGTTGTAATCGCCTGACGTTACGCCTTTGATCAAAGCGCTGAAATCAATGCCTGCCGCGGGCGCAACGTTGGTAAAGGTTTCATTTTTATTGTTTAGAAAAAGTTCGCAGGGATACTGGTTGATGTTGTTTGCGGTTTCGTAGGCAATAAACACGTCCAGCCATCCATCCAGGTTGAAGTCGTTCCAGGTGGCTGTTTGTGTGGGTTTAAAAGACAACAAGCCAGCATCAATGGTAACGTCGGTAAAGGTTCCGTCGCCATTGTTGCGCAACAGGGAATTGGGTTGTTTGCCCGCTTCATTTGTAGCCAGCCAGCCACCTCGGAGTACAAACACATCTACAAATCCGTCGTTGTTGTAGTCGGTAGTGGTCATGTTGAGGCCGCCGGTGAAATCCGACAACCCGGAGGCCTTGGAGCGGTCTTCAAAAGTGCCATCACCTTTGTTCTGGTAATAAAACATGGGGTCGGTAAGATGCCACGATGAGGTTATGATGTCGAGCAGGCCATCGTTGTTGAAGTCTTCCACCAAACTTCCGCCGGAGCAATTGTCGGAAGCGATCCCAAGGTCGGGCGCCATACTGATGAACGGATTGATGCGGTCTTTTACAGCATCCATTCCAGGGATTAAAAACGCTGCGGGTACGCCATTGGGATATTCGCCAAGGGTCATGTAAGCAATGTTGATTAACCAAAGCGCATCGTAATTTCCGGGGTCGGCTTCGAGCGCAAGGGCAAAAGCATCGATGGCTTTTCTTGAAGGGGCTTTGTCCTGGTGGATTCCCAAACCTTTAAACGGTAGTGTACAGGCGTCAGCATTGTGACCAAGTACGCAGTTGGTGCGTTCGGCCAGTCGTACGTACGCGGTTCCCATGGCAATGTAGAATGTTTGGGAACCGACTTGTTGGGGTGAAAGCGTTGGCGCCATTTCTTCGTACAGGGCTACTGCAGAAGCTTCTTTACCAAATTCCAGAAGTATGCCAGCCTTCCTGAATTTCAATTGTTGGATTTGTGCCGGATCGGTTGTAATGGCCAACAAGGAATCGCAAAAATGCAATTTTGCTTCTGAAGCATACATGAAATTAGGGTCCTGCTCGATTTTTTTACTTGTTTCAGCAAGCAAATTGATCATTTTTTGGTGGGAGTTGTCCTCAACACCAGAGTCTTCACCGGCACAGGATGCCATAAAAACGACCAATCCGACGGCAAAAAAAAGAAACAAGACATCGGACATCCTCACATGCGAACGATCAAAATAGTTGGGCATCACTTCGTAGTTTGTGTTTGGTGAGGACCGAACACAATTGTTAAACGTTTGTTTTACACCAGCTAAATATTGTTTGCCTTCTGTGGGATAATGGCTAAATTCTAAATGCCGGATCGCCCACACGAAGCGTGGCGCCAGGTTCGCCGAGGAAAACCACATTTTGCCCAAAAAGTATTTTGTTTCCTTTTTTTCGGTAACCTGCCAGCGTTTTCAGCGGTTCGGCGCTGCGTTGTCCTGTTTCCTGGTCGGTTGTTACCACGATGCAACGCGCACAAGGTTTAACGCCTCTGAAAGGGACTTCTCCGATGCAAAAATCGCTCCAACGGTCTTCCTCAAACGGCGCCGTACCTCTTACGACCAGGTTCGGTCGGAAACGGTTCATTGGCAAAGATGTGCCCAACTTCTGTTGCAAGTCGGTCAGCGACGCTTCTCCTATCAACAAATATGGAAACGCATCGGCATAACTGACCAACTGACCAGAGGGCGCGTACCGGCCGTCAACACGCCTGCGCGTAGTAGCCGGCATGTACACCAAACGCAAAGGGCGGTTTAAAATGTCGGAAAACCAGCGGTTTACCTCAGAGGGGTATTGCAAAGCATTGCAGCGGCTGCTCCAAATTTGTACCCTTGTTTGAGGCATAGCGCCTACCGGCACCTCCAACGGCAAACACAACGATTCACCCGGTTCGTTTTTTACAAAAATATTCAAATACCCATCAACAAATGCCGTTCCTAATCCTGACATGGCCGCCACTTCCCGCTGACTCACAAAAACGCCCTGCTCATCCACCAACATCCACCGTCGGTCGTGCTTCAGCCCACGCAACTCCGCAGTAGCCTCAGGCACCGAAATCCCACCCAGGGATTTTATGGGGTAAACAAAAAGTCCGGATAAATAAGTCATAAGTCGTAAGTCCGAAGTCCAAAGTCAAAATATAAAGTGTAAATGTAAATATTCGTTTATCTTTAGTATCCATTCAAGTAATAAACTCCGTCAAATTATCTTCGCACCAATGAACATTTTATGAAAACAGCCCTCGTACTTGGCGCTACCGGTTTGGTAGGCCGTCAAATGATGCAACAATTGCTGGAAAACCCGGCTTATGAAACGGTAGTGGCGCTTGTCCGCCGTCCGCTGGATGTTTCCCATTCCAAACTGCGCACCGAAATCATCGATTTCGACAACCCAAATGCCGATCAAATCCGCGGCGACGACATGTTTTGCGCCTTGGGGACCACCCTGAAAGCCGCAGGATCCAAAGAGGCGCAATACCGCATAGACTGCGAATACCCAGCCACTTTGGCCAAAATAGGCCATAAAAATGGGGTAAAAAAATTCATGCTGGTTTCTTCCGTCGGCGCCGATGCCCAAAGTTCCAGTTTTTACCTGCGCACCAAAGGCGACCTTGAACAACAATTGCAGGCCATGAACTTTGAACTGCTCGTCATCGCCCGACCGTCGTTTTTGCTTGGCGACCGCAAGGAAAACCGTGTGGGAGAAAAAATAGGCATTGTATTGGCACAATGGCTCAAACCACTCATCCCGAAGCGTTACCAGGGCATCCAAGCCTCCGATGTTGCCGCCGCCCTGGTTGCCACAGCCAACGCGGAAGGGAAAGGGATAAGGATTTTGGAGAACGAAAAACTGTCTTAAACCTGGATTTTGAGGATTTGGGGGATTGGGGATTTAGATCCTTAGCTTCGCTGGGATGACCAATAGGATTTGGATGATTGGATTGGATCTTAAATGGATTGGATTTGGGGGGATTTAAGATTCAATCCAATCATCCAAATCCTATTTGTCATCCCAGCGGAGCGTGGGACCCAAATCCCCAATCCCCCAACTCCTTAAAATCCAGGTTAAGACTTATTGATAAAGATACATGCTTCTGTTTCTGTCCAATTCACGGAAGTACGGATCTTTCAGGTCTTTGATGAAGTAAATGGCTTCGCCGGTGCTTTTCATTTCGGGGCCCAGGCGTTTGTCGACGCCAGGGAATTTGTCGAAGGAAAAGACGGGAATTTTGATGGCATAGCCTTCCAGTTTTTTCGTGATTTCGAAATCTTTCAGTTTGTGCGTGCCCAACATCACCTTGGTAGCGATGTTGAGGTAAGGAACACCGTAGGCCTTGGCGATGAATGGGGTAGTACGTGAAGCGCGCGGGTTGGCTTCGATGACGAACACGTTACCGTCTTTCACGGCGAACTGTATGTTAATCAGTCCTTTGATGTTGAGTGCGCGGGCGATGCGTTCGGAATATTCGGTCATGAGCTGCAAAACATTTTCCGAAAGGCTGTACGTGGGCAACACCGCGCTGGAGTCGCCGGAGTGGATGCCCGCCGGTTCGATGTGTTCCATGATGCCCATGATGTGGATGTCTTCGCCGTCGAAAATGGCGTCCACTTCGGCTTCGCTGGCGCGTTCGAGGAACTGGTCGATGAGGACACGGTTGTCGGGCATGTGCTTAAAAATGGTAAGCACATGGCGTTCGAGTTCGTGGTCGTTGATCACGATGCGCATGCGCTGGCCACCGAGCACATAGCTCGGACGAACAAGCAGGGGATACGGTATTCTTTTGGCCACTTCAAGAGCTTCGTCCACGTCGCGGGCCACACCGTAATTGGGGTAAGGGATGCCGAGGTCGCGCAGGAGGTCGGAGAACCGGCCGCGGTCTTCGGCGATGTCCATGTCATCGTAGCTTGTACCGATGATGTTCCAGCCTTTTTTGTGCAGGTTTTCGGCGAGTTTGAGGGCCGTTTGGCCACCGAGTTGTACGATGACACCGTCTGGTTTTTCGTGTTCGAGGATTTCTTCGAGGTGTTCCCAGAAAACGGGTTCGAAGTAAAGTTTGTCGGCAATGTCGAAGTCGGTGGAAACAGTTTCGGGGTTGCAGTTCACCATGATGGCTTCATAGCCTACTTCTTTGATGGCCATTATGCCGTGCACGCAGCAGTAGTCGAACTCGATGCCCTGACCGATACGGTTGGGACCGGAGCCGAGCACGACCACTTTTTTGCGGTTGGAGCTTACGCTTTCGTTGACGTCGTCGAACGTAGAGTAGAAATAATTGGTTTTCGACTCAAATTCGGCGGCGCAGGTATCCACCATTTTGTACACACGGCGTATTTCCAGTTCCCTGCGGCGTTTCAACACGTCTACTTCTTCCACGCGCATGATCCAGGCGATTTGCGCGTCGGAGTAGCCGTTTTTCTTCAAATCCATGAAAAACTCGCGTGGGATATCGTCGGGCACATTGAAGCGCTGGAGCCGGTCTTCCATTTTAACCAGGTTTTTGATCTGCTGAATGTACCAGATATCAATGCCGGTGAGTTTTTGCACTGTTTTGGAGGAAATACCGAGGCGTAAAGCGTCTTTCACGCGGTAGATGCGGTCGTCCGACACCTTCTCGAGTCTTTCGAGGATGTCTTCGGTGCGCATCCACTCTTTTTTGTCGGCCCCCAGTCCCATGCGGCTGTTTTCCTGACTTTGGCAGGCTTTCTGGAGCGCTTCGGTGAACGAGCGTCCGATGGCCATCACTTCGCCCACCGATTTCATTTGTAAACCAAGTCGGTGGTCGGCACCGGGGAATTTTTCAAAGTTCCAGCGTGGCATTTTCACGATCACGTAGTCGAGCGTGGGTTCGAAAAAGGCGCTGGTGGTTTGGGTGATCTGGTTTTTGAGTTCGTCAAGGTTGTAACCGATGGCCAGTTTGGCGGCGATCTTGGCAATAGGATATCCGGTGGCTTTGGAAGCCAAGGCCGAAGAGCGCGAAACGCGTGGATTGACCTCTACGGCGATCAGTTCTTCTGTTTCCGGGTTTTGAGCAAACTGTACGTTGCAGCCGCCGGAGAAGTTTCCGAGGGAGCGCATGATGAGGATGGCCTGGTTGCGCATGTCCTGGAAAGCCGTGTCTGACATGGTCATGGCTGGTGCCACGGTGATCGAGTCGCCGGTATGGATGCCCATGGGGTCGAGGTTTTCGACCGTACAGATGATGGCCACGTTGTCGACGTTGTCGCGCAGCAGTTCAAGTTCGTATTCTTTCCAACCGAAGACAGCTTTTTCAACCAAAACCTCGTGGGTAGGGGAGGCGTTCAGACCGCGTTTGAGGGCTTCGTCGAAATCCTCTTCTTTCATCACAAAACCGCCTCCACTGCCGCCGAGGGTAAAGGAAGGACGGATGACCAATGGCAGCCCGATTTTTTGTCCGGCTTCTTTGCCTTCCAGGTACGAGTTGGCGATGATGGAAGGCGCAACCTTGATGCCGATCTGGACCATGAGTTGGCGGAACAGTTCGCGGTTTTCGGTGCGTTCGATGGCGGCCGTATCTACCCCGATCATCCTGCAGTTGTGTTTTTCCCAAATACCTTGGTTCTCGCATTCAATGGCGAGGTTGAGTGCTGTTTGGCCGCCCATGGTGGGCAACACGGCGTCGATGGTGGGCAGGTTGGGACTGTCGCGGTGTTCCTGAAGGATGTTGTCGATGCTTTCAGGGGTAAGTGGCCGCAGGTAAATGAAGTCGGCCGTGACCGGGTCAGTCATGATCGTTGCAGGATTGGAGTTGATGAGGGCAACTTTGATGCCTTCTTCGCGCAACGAGCGGCTGGCCTGGGAGCCTGCATAATCGAATTCGCAGGCCTGACCGATGATGATGGGGCCGGAGCCGATGATGAGAATGGACTGGATGGACGTATCGCGTGGCATAGGCTGAAGAACCGAGAAGTGTTTTTTTTAAAAAAATGCTGGATATTGGGGCTTGTACCCCATTATCCAGCATCTCCTAAAAGCCGTTTTGTTTGTGTTTGCGTTCTTCCCGGCATGTGTTTTTTCGGTGCGCAAAGGTAAGGTACTTGTACGAAGGAAGGGAATGAAAAAGAAGAAAAGTTGGGAATAGATTGAAATGCCGTTTAGAGTTTATAGATTTGCAAACATGCAACTGGACTTCAACACAGTCGTCCATGGACTATTCCTCCAATTTGATGCTTCGTAAGGCTGTTGAACGTGAAATCGAGATTATTGGAGAAGCAACTAAAACAAGAAATAAACCAACTACTCAGTTTCTGAGTTTAAGCTGTAAACTTATCTTCAATGCGTAAATTCTTACCCTTTCTCATTCTCCTGCTTTGCCCTGCCTTTTTTAAGGCTCAAACTTTGATTTCCTCCACCCAGTTGGGCACACGGAGCGCTACACAACTCCTGGCACAGTTTCAGATTCCATTCATCCAATACGGGATATCGTACCACCGCATCACGTACACCACTACGGGCGTTCAAGGACAACTTGATACGGTGTCGGGCCTCGTGGTTTTGCCCACCAATCCAACCAAAATTTATCCCCGGCTGGTGTACCAGCATGGCACTTCCGGCAACAAACTCGACGTGCCATCCTTCAACTCTGCCAACGGCGGTGAAGGCTCTTTGGGCTGGTTGATGGGCGGCATGGGCTTTGTCGCTGTGCTCCCTGATTACCTCGGGCTGGGTGTTTCCGACGGTTTCCACCCCTACGTTCACGCCGATACCGAAGCATCGGTAGCTGTGGATATGCTGCGCGCGCTCGACGCCTTTGCCGCGCAGCAAAATGTGCTGATGAACGACCAGCTCTTCATCACCGGATATTCCCAAGGCGGCCACGCAGGCATGGCCTTGCACCGCGAAATTGAAACAAACCTTTCCGGTGAGTTTACCGTGACGGCTGCTGCACACTTGTCGGGCCCTTACAGCATCGGCGAAGTGATGCGCGATTTCATCCTCAGCGACGCAATTTACTTCTATCCGTCATACGTCCCCAACACCATTCTTTCTTACCAAACGGTGTACGGCGACCTGTTTAACAACCTCAATGAGGTGTTTAAACCCGCCTATGTAGGCATGATCCAGCAGTTTTACAACAACCAGATCAACCTCACCCAATTGAATACCCAGCTCATCAATACCCTGGTCGCCAACGAGGGCGTTAGCCGTCCGAGCGCCATGTTTCAGGATTCGACGTTGCAAAACATCGCCAATACGCCCGATCACCCGTTCAACATTGCCCTGCGCGACAACAACGTGTACGACTGGGTCCCGCAATCGCCTACCCGTATTTTTTACTGCATGGCCGACGATCAGGTTCCGTTTGAAAACAGCGTGCTGACCCTCGATACCATGGAAGCGCTCGGCGCTTTGTTGCTCGACGGCGCCGATGTGGACTCGGATGCCGACCACGGTGCATGTTTCACGCCCGCGCTTACCCAAACCCTGTTCTTTTTCCTGCCTTTGCAACAGATCGGAATGGTCATTGGTACCACTTCGCCTTGGCAGGCAGGTAGCCTGAGCATCAGTCCGAACCCCGCATCGGAAAACCTGACCCTGCGCGATTTGCGTGCCGACGGCATGCTGAGCATCGTTGACATTTCAGGAAAAACCGTGCTCAACCAAAAACTCGCTGCAGGTGATCATGTATTTAACATCGGCTCTTTGAACGACGGCCTTTATCTGCTGCGTTTTGAAGCAGATGGCAAAATCTGGAGCGAAAAACTGGTGGTTCGCAAGTAACTTCTTTTTTCCATGAAAACCTTTTTATGCCTGCTTGCTTTGATGGCGGGAACTTCGGCTTTTGCCCAAAACGATGAATTGAAAAACTTCGGCACGTTCAATGTTTTGAACCTGCGCTACAAACACACCGACCATTGGAGTGTGTCGGGTGAAGCACAAATACGCAGTCTAAAGTTTTACGATGATTTCCATTACTACGAAATCAAGGGCATCGTTTTGTACCACATCAACCAGCAATTCGATATTGGAGCCGGAGGAGGAAAATACAAGACGTACAGTTCGGGCGGTACTTTTGAAGAACCAGTGAAATCAGACGAATGGCGCACCTGGCAGCAACTCAGCATGAAACTGAACTACCAGCGTCTGAAAATAGAGCACCGTTACCGTACCGAACAACGCTTTACGACCAACGGTTACCGAAACCGTTTCCGGTACCGGCTCGGATTTACGGCACCCGTCAACAAACCCAGGATGGAAAAAGGAACTTTGTACCTAAACCAGTCGAACGAAATATTTTTTACCGATAAAGCGCCCTATTTTGAACGCCTTCGGGTATTCCTCGGCGCAGGTTTTGTGTTTTCAAATGTTTTTACCCTTCAAATGGGTTACCTGCACCAGTTCGACTACCAACTGGTGGATGAAACAGGCCGCGATATGCTGCAGGTTGTCCTTCAGTTCGATCTGGAACGACGGCCGGCAGATCATCCACGGAGAGAGCCTGTGGAGAATTAGTGCCTGAAATTTATACAGGCGCTGAGCAACGTTACGCTGTGCCAACGCAAAATAAAAAATTGATCCTGTAGAAATAAGACGAAATTATCTCTTTACGGTGTCAACCACTTGTTCCAACTTACGTTTACCTTTAACAAAAGATGCTACGCCTTATTTCAACGTGTCTGCTGTTGGGGCTGTCCCAATGGATGTTCGCTCAAACCACTTTTCAAAAGCAGGTTGAAGGCGTCAATGGTTTGTTTTGCCTCGAACAAAACCTGGCGGGCGATTTCTGGATTGGAACTTTTCAGGGTAAGATTTTGCGGTTCGACGCTCAGGGACAATGGTTGGGCGGGTTTGACCTCAAAAGTGGCGATACTTCCTCTGCTCGTTATGTGTACGATCTGCAGCGGTTGCCCGACGGCGGCATGCTCGCTTTGTACGACCGCAGCAATTTCAACAACGACCTCGACGACTACCTTATCGCCGGTCGGTTCGATGCCAGCGGCAATGTGGTTTGGCAGCAGTCTGTGCATTTCGGTGAAGTACAACATTGGGCGCACAACCGTATCTGTACCGATGCCTCCGGCAACATCTTTGCCATTTCGGCCCGATACGCCGGCGCAGGCACTGATAAGCTTTTGGTGGTGAGCAAAGTTTCGGCACAAGGTGTCCTCCTTTGGCGCAAGGCCTATTCCACCCCCGGCGCCAACTACGCGCGGGCCGTGAAGGTGTTGTCCAACGGCGACCTGCTCATTTGTGGCAACGGACAGTTGGCGGCCAATTTTGGTTTTACACTCCGCCTAAGCCCCAACGGCAACCTGGTCAGTTCGCGGCAATACAGCAGTTTGATTTTTAAAGACATCCTTGAAAAACCGGACGGCACTTGGCTTTTTGCCGCCACAGCCAACGGTCCTATGCCCCAAACCGCTGTGTTGCTTCATACCGACACAGCCGGCATGGTGCTGTGGGCCAACCGCATCAACATGCCCAACGTACTCAACTGGAGCCCGCAACTCGCCTTCAATGCCACCGGCGATGTGGTGGTGTTCAACCACGAAACACCCAAGCAGGTGCCTGTGGCCGACATGATGTGTTTTACAGCGTCGGGAGCGTTTCGGTGGGCCCGTCGTTACGACCGCTGTCACAACTACGGCATCTCGGCCGGCATTGCCACCAACGACGGTGGACTGGCAGGTTTGCGCTTCAGGCCGGGTGGACAATTGTTCCTCAAAACCGACGCCCAGGGACAGTGTTTTGCCTGCACTGCAGACAGCCTCAGCATCCCTGTTTCGCCTACCTCGGGTGCAGGTTACCCTTTGATTTGGGAGCAACAAAACATGCCGCCCATCAACCCCGCCTCCATCAATTTTTTGCCTTTCAATGTGTTGGTAAACGACTTTTGTGGCAACAAAAAACCGGTCGACAGTTTACGGGTGTCAAACCTTCAGCCCTGCACCAACGAACCCGTCAGCGCTCAAACCATGGGCACAGCAACGGCCAATGATTACGACTGGTTGTTTAATCCAGGTATGCCCGCAGTGGCAACAGGCGTTTCCAGTGTATCGGGCATCAAGTTTGCTCAAGCAGGCCCGGCCAGCATTCAGGTGGTCGTTTCTGAAGGATTTTGCTCAGATACTTTTTTTCGGGAACTTCTGGTACAAGAAGGACCTCCGCCGTTCGATCTTGGCCCCGACACACTGCTGTGCAGCCCCGTACCCGGCCTGGTCATCAATTTCTCCGACACCGATGCCGATGCGTTCATTTGGAATGACGCCTTTTTCGGGCCTTTGCGCACCATCCAGTCGGCCGGCACTTACATTTTACGCATGGACCTTTTTGGTTGCTCTTTGTCCGACACCATTCGGATAACGCTTGCGAATCAGGTGGCTGTTGGTCTGCCTTCCGATACCCTTGCTTGTGGTGTCGACAGCCTAAGCCTCGACGTGAGTGGTTTGGATGCGGATGCGTATTTTTGGAGCGACGGTATCGAGGCGCCGCGACGTTTTATTTACCAAACGGGTTATTATGGAGTTACCGCTTTTTTTGGTCCGTGCCCCGCCTCCGATTACATGTATGTGGATTTTAAGCCTGCTCCGCCGCCGTTGCCAGCCGATACGTTGGTTTGTGAAGGCGTCGCACTCAGGTTGGATGTTGGAAAAAGTACGCAAGGTTTTATTTCCTGGAACGGTGAGCCGGGGTATGCTGCTTACGTATTCGACAGTGCAGGTTGGGTGCAAAGAAGGATCGAGTATAAAAACTGCTTGTTTGAGGATTCGGTGCTGGTGCGGCGTGAGGAATGTTTTGAAACATTCGTTTATTACGCCCCCAACGTCTTTAGTCCGAACGGCGATGGTGAAAACGATCGTTTTGAGCTTTTCGGCGATGGTCTCGAGGTGTTGCACTTGCAAGTGTACGACCGTTGGGGCGCCATGGTGGCCGAAAGTCGCGATGCCCCTGCGGCTTTTTGGGAATCGCAGGATGTGCAGCCGGGCGTGTACACCTGGGTTGCG
>Ga0105048_10014081_pt1 | contig 12476 bp, 10 predicted proteins | sample MAT05_FD_78382 | JGI IMG/M metagenome (GOLD analysis project Ga0105048, IMG submission 78382) | Freshwater microbial communities from Lake Fryxell liftoff mats and glacier meltwater in Antarctica - MAT-05 | ecosystem: Environmental > Aquatic > Freshwater > Ice > Liftoff microbial mat | place... | reverse complement strand
TGTAGTCGCTCTCACGATGGCCACTGAAGTGACGCCCCGCCATCCGAGCAGCCGGCGCGCCCGTGTTGCCCACATGCCGCGTGTGCCCGACTGATTTCCTCTTGACTGTCCCATTGTCCTAAGACAATATGACAAACATGCCGAGCGCGCAAGAGGGAGTCGTGGTGGACACGCCCGTCGCAACGAACATCGAGCCTGATCCGATCGACCTGCTGATCCCACCGCCGCGACCGTGGTGGGTGCGATTGGCCGTGGGCCTCGCGGTGGTGCTGACGGTGGGTGTCGGCTCGTTCCTCATCGGGTTCGGTTACGTGTACCCGCAACCAGAGTGCTGCGGCAGTGGCGGTGGGACCGTCCCGATGGTGCTGGCACCCGATGGTGAGTCGGTGATCGTCCAGGCGTACTTCTTCAACTCCAGTGGGCGTGCGCTCGAGATCGTGTCTGCCGATGTCGATCTGCCCGGCGCGCAGGTGATGGACGTCGGCTTCGTCGACTCGCCGGGGATCCAGATCGGGACGACTGCCACGCCGTTCCCGGCGGTCGTCGACGGCACACAAGCGGGGACGATCGACATACGTTTCGTGCCCGACCGCTGTTCGACCACGGAGACCGAGTGGGGCTCGGTCGACCTTCGGCTCGACGTGGTGAACCGGTGGCTGCCGAGCATCGATCGCACGTTCCGGCTCCCTGCGCCGGTGGTGGACGTGGATGGCCAGACATCGAGCGTGTTCCCACCGGACGAAGATCCGCGCTGGTACGAGCTCCGCGATCCGCTGCAGGCAGCGTGCGCACTGATCGCTGGCACACCGGGCTGACCCGATGTCGAGGTGTCAACTCGCCGGTCGGAAGCCGATGCGCAGCTCGCGCAGCGCGCGCAGGAAGTAGTTGGGCGAGATCGTGAGCTCGGTGTCGTCGAGGAACCACATCTCGTCGATCCGCTCGACCACGGCTCGGAAGCCGGCCAGCAGCTCGCGGCGGGCGAGGGGCGCACCGAGACAGTGGTGCGTACCGAACCCGAACGCCAGGTGCTTGCGGCTGTCGGTGCGATCGAGGTCGAAGCGGGCCGGGGCATCGATGATCCGCTCGTCGCGGTTTGCTGCGGCGTACCCGACGATCACGAGCGATCCCGCAGGGATGGTGACCCCGTGCAGTTCGACGTCGACCGCAGTGGTGCGCATGAGTCGCTGCACCGGCGACTCGAGGCGGAGCACCTCTTCCACCAACACCGGCAGGTAGCGGTCGGGGTCGCTCTTCAGCAGTGCCCACTGGTCGGGGTGCTCGATCAGCAGCCGGATCCCGCCCGAGAGCGCGTTCGTAGTGGTCTCCGAACCCCCGACGAAGGTGTCGGCCATCATCTCGGCATGCAGTTCCTCGTCGGTGAGACACCGGCCCCACTCAGGGATCGGTGTGTTCACGAGATCGGACAGCAGGCTGTCGTCGGGCTGGTGTCGCAGTCGTTCGAAGATCGGTTGGAAGTAGTGCTGCGCCTCGATCTCCATCTCGGTCGACCAGATCACCTGTTCGGGTGTCTGCATCAGGCCGAGCCGTTGCACCCATGCGTCGGTCCAGCCCTTGATCTGCCAGATGTCGTCGGGGTTCGCACCCATCTGGACGCCGATCACGATCAACGGCAGGGGCACGGCGAACTGGCGGACGACATCGCACGTGCCGGCATCGATGAATGCGTCGATCAGTTCGTGGGCGAGGTGCTGGATCCGCGGTTCGAGCTCGGCGATCTTCTTCGGTCGGAACGCATGGTCGAACAGCGCTCGCAGCTGGCGATGCTCGGGGTCGTCTCGGCCGGCGAGCGTGCGACCGGGCACCCACCCCTTCTCCTCGTACAACGTCTTGATCTCCGGCCGCATGCTCCGGCGACCGCCGTTGACGAAACGCTCGGTATCGACGAGCACGGTGCGGACGTCGTCGTGCCGTGTGACGACGTAGCCCCTGAGCCGCGGGTCGAACCACACCGGCGCCTCGTCGCGCAGCGTGCGGTAGGCGTGGTACGGACAGTCGTTCACCTCTGGGTCGAAGAAGTCGACGCCGTCGATCGGCATCGGCTCGTCGAATGCAGGTGACACCGCGCCTGCGGCAGTGGTCGGGTCCTCGACGTGCGACATGGCCCCCCTCGTCGTTCGCTCGTGGTGAGCCGGACTGTACTGACCCGCCCACCGCCGCGTCGGACCGTGCGAAACCCGGTCGGGCAGGAGCGGATGTGGGGCGGGTCTGAGGCGGGCCCGGCGTCCGTCAGGCGGCGGGCGGCGCGTCGGCGGGCGTGAGGCTCCAGCGGATGAGCTGGGTGATCGCTGCGCCGGCAGGACGGACGAGCACCGTCTCGCTCAACGGCAGGAACGGCAGGCGCAGCGGCCACCGGGTCCACGCCGGCAGCAGAGCCACCGCTGCGGCGCCCAGCACTGCGAAGGGGGCCCGAGCCGCGAACGGCAGCGGTGGCTCGAGCAGGAGGAACCTTGCTGCCTCGCGAGCCTCGCGGGTGCCGGCCATCTCGGGGCGGTACTCACGCAACTCGGCCTTCAGTTCGCGCACCGACATGGGGGGTTCGTTCACGCCCAGCTTGCGGGCCACGAGCGAGGTGTCGCGCACATAGGCGTCGGCGTCATCGGGCGAGAGTGGCGCGCTGCCATAGCGCTGGTAGGCGGCGAGAAAGCTGTCGACCTCGCAGATGTGCACCCACCGCAACAGGTGCGGGTCGTTCGCCGAGTACGCGCGGCCGTCGCTCGCGGTGCCCACCACCCGTTCGTGCACCTTGCGGACCACGGCAATCGACCGCTCGGCCACAGGGATCGGGCCGAAGGTGGTGGCCGCCAGGAAGTCGGCCGTGCGCTGCAGCCGGCCCCACGGATCGGCGCGGAAGTCGGAGTGCTGCGCGACGCCGGCCATGGCCAGCGGGTGGAGCGACTGGAGCAGCAGCGCCCGCAGACCGCCGACGAACATCGACGCATCGGCGTGCACCCGGCGGATGACCCGGTCGTCGTCGAACCAGCGCGGGCCCGGCGCGGTCATGATCGCAGCCACCTTCTGGTCGGGTTCGTCACCGATCACACGGGCGCGGATCTGATCGGCCAGCCACGCCCGAGCGGGCGCCAGCACTTCGTTGCTCATGATCCTCCTCCTGTACCCGGATGGGCGCGTTGCATGCACGGACGCATCGACTGTCCTCGTCGGCTCATCGTGGGTCCGGTGCGATCACATGATCGGGACGACGACGAGGGCGATCGCACCGAGGTGACATCCGGCACCGACGACCGTGCAGGCGTGGAACACCTCGTGGAAACCGAACACGGTGGGCCACGGATCGGGCCGCTTCAGCGCATAGATCACAGCGCCGATCGTGTAGGCCACGCCGCCGCCGAGAACCAGCCAGAACCCGGTCGGGCCGATGCCTGAGAACAGTTGCGGCAGAGCGAGTGCAGCGGACCAGCCGACGATGACGTACACCGCGGTGAACAGCGGGCGGGGAACTTCCAACGGCAGCCACTCGAGCAGCACGCCGATGGCTGCACCCGTCCACACGATCGCGAGCACGGTCGGCTGTTGCCAGCCATCCAAACCGAAGACACCGACTGGCGTGTAGGCGCCGGCGATGGCGAGGAAGATCATCGAATGATCGAGGCGCTTCATCACCGAGTGCGCCCGGGGCTGCCACGACACCCGGTGGTAGAGCGCCGAGACGCCGAACATCGCGAGCGTGCCGCTCACGTAGACGGCCAACACCAGACGTTGACCTGTCGTGGCGCTCGCAGCTGCGAGCATGACGATGCTGAGGACGGCGACGGTGGCGAAAGCCACCACGTGTGACCACCCCCGCAGCAACGGCTTCGAGGGGACGACATCGACGACCTGCACATCATCGACCGTACCTGGGAGCAGTCGTTCACGCCCGTCGGTCGGGCCGGATATCCGGCACAGCGAACCAGGCGTTCGCGGTCGGGCGAGCCCGTCAAGCGTCGATGGCGTGAGCCTGCAGATCGGCGAGCGAGCTGTACTCGAGCGCCGAGAGGTGGGTGGACGCGAGGCGTACCTTCGGAGCGCAACCCGCATCGAACGCGTCCTGCCAACGGGTGGCACAGAGGCACCACTGATCGCCGTCCTCGAGCCCTGCGAAGCCGTATTGCGGCATCGGCGTGCTGAGGTCGTTGCCCGCGCGCTTGGAGAACGCGAGGAAGTCGTCGGTCATCACAGCGCACACCACGTGCATCCCTGGGTCGTCGCCGTGACTCTCACAGCACCCGGTGCGGTAGTAGCCGGTCATGGGGTCGAACGAGCAGGGTTGCAGTTCCTCGCCGAGGACGTTCAGCTGGGTGGTCATGGTGACGAACTTACGACACGCCCACGCCGAGCGCGCTGCCGATGCCGTAGGTCACCACGCACGCTGCCAACATGATCAGCACTTGCCGCGCAGCCGCCTTGGTGCGGCTGCGTTCGGAGAACTGGCCGATCGCCCAACCGAGAGCGGTGGCGGCCACCACCCCGATCACGATGGAACCGACCGTGGCGCCGGTGCCCGAGCCGGTGAGCCACGGGATCACCGGCAGGATCGCGCCGAGCACGAAGCACACGAACGACAGGCCGGCCGCGAGCCACGCGGACGGCAGGTCGTCGGGGTCGATGCCGAACTCTTCGCGGGCGTGCACCAGCAGTGCGCGTTCGGGATCGCGCATCACGTCGGCCGCAGCTTGACGAGCCGTCTCGGGCTGCATGCCGTGGCTCTCGTACATCTCGGCCAGCTCACTCTGTTCGGCCTCGGTGTTGACGCCGAGCTCGCGGCGCTCGACCTCGAGCTCACGGGTGACGAGCTCGTTCTGGGCCGAGATGCTGATCCACTCGCCAGCGGCCATGCTGACCGCGCCGGCGACGGCTCCGGCGATCCCGGCCAGGCGCACCACGGTGGAATCGACGCCACTGCCAGCGAAGCCGATCACGAGCAGCACGTTGCTGGTGAGGCCGTCGCTCATGCCGAACACCCCGGCCCTCGCCAGACCGCCCGCCACCTCACGATGCCCTGGGTGGGCCTCGCCCCGGCGGATCACGGTGTGTCTGCTCATGGCCGCCACGTTACCCGTCGTCGTGGGACCGGATCCTGGGCCGTTCGTCACGGACGGGACTGCCACTCCGAGACAGGCTGCGACCGCGAAGAGGCCGAGCCGGGTGCATTGCGCACGGCCGGTTGCACGGACGGTCGTGGTCGTCCGGAAATGCCACACTGGTGGAGCCGTGACGTGTGACAACGGTGTCGCACCGACTGGAAAGAGGTACTCCGCCATGCCGCTCTTCACTGCGGTCGGTCAGGTCGACGACGACTGGCTCGCCGCCACGCGCAGCGAACTCGAACGACTCGGCGGACACGCCGAGGTCGTCGATCGCCTTGCGCCTGTACTGCCCGCGGGCTACGACGAACTGAACTATCCACCGACAGCCGCGCTCGACCTGCCCCGCATCGTCGCCCTCGCCGATGGCCACCGCGATGTCTCGACGGCGGTGATGAAGTTCGCCGAGTCGGGCGCCGACGAGTGGCGGTTCCGCGTGTACCACCGCGGTGCGCCGATCGCGCTCGCCGATCTCCTGCCGCTGCTCGATCACCTCGGGCTGCGAGCCCAGGACGAGCGTGCGTTCGCGTTCCACCTCGACGAGACCACGCACATCCACCTGCACGATGTCGGCGTGAGGGTTCCTCCCGGCGTCGATCTTGCGGACGAGGCGCTCGCGACCGAGTTGCGCCACGCCTTCGAAGCTGCGTTCTGCGGCACGGTCGAGGCCGATGGCTTCAACCGTCTGGTGTTGGTCGCCGGGCTGACGGCCCGGCAGGTCGAGATCGTTCGTGCGTACTCGCGCTACCTGCGTCAGATCGGCTTCCCATTCAGCCAGCAGTACATCGAGTCGACCGTGGTGCGCCACGGTGCGATCACCCGCGCCATCGTCGCGCTGTTCGAACACCGCTTCGATCCCGCCGGCGAACGCGCGGCAGAGAGCGATGCCGATCTCCGCGAGCTGATCACCGATCTGCTCGACGCGGTGCCGAGCCTCGACGATGACCGCACGCTGCGGGCGTTGCTCGCGCTCGTCGACGCGACGCTGCGCACCAATGTCTACCAGCGCGGTGCCGAGCCCGGTTCGTTCCGCGACGTGATGGCGTTCAAGCTCGACCCCGCGAAGGTGCCGGACCTGCCGTTGCCGCGACCGATGTTCGAGATCTGGGTGTGCTCTCCGCGGGTCGAGGGTGTACACCTGCGCGGCGGACGGATCGCTCGTGGCGGTCTGCGTTGGAGCGACCGGCGTGAGGACTTCCGCACCGAGGTGCTCGGCCTGGTGAAGGCGCAGATGGTGAAGAACGCCGTGATCGTGCCCACGGGTGCCAAGGGCGGGTTCGTGCCCAAGCGGGCCACAGCGAGTCCCGAGGAGTTCCGGACCGAGGGCGTTGCGTGCTACCAGCAGTTCGTGAGCGGCCTGCTCGACGTCACTGACAATCTCGTCGAGGGTGAGATCGTCCCGCCGCCCGACACGGTGCGCTACGACGGTGACGATCCGTACCTCGTGGTGGCTGCCGACAAGGGCACCGCGACCTTCAGCGACATCGCGAATGCGATCTCCGAGCGGTACGGCTTCTGGCTCGGCGACGCGTTCGCCAGTGGCGGGAGCGCGGGCTACGACCACAAGGCGATGGGCATCACTGCCCGCGGCGCGTGGGAGAGCGTGCGACGCCATGCCCGCGCGATCGGTAAGGACGCCGATCGCGACCCGATCACGATCGTGGGCATCGGCGACATGAGCGGCGATGTGTTCGGCAACGGTCTACTGCGCTCGCCCCACGTGAAGCTGGTGGCGGCGTTCGATCACCGGCACGTGTTCCTCGACCCCGATCCCGATCCGCCAGCATCGTTCGCCGAGCGCGCTCGCCTGTTCGCCCTGCCTCGCAGCAGTTGGGCCGACTACGACCCGGCGCTGATCTCCAAAGGTGGTGGAGTGTTCGCGCGTTCGGCCAAGCACATCGACCTGTCACCGGAGATGCAGCAGGTGCTCGCCACCGACCGCGCCCTGTTCACCCCGCTCGAGCTGATCTCCACCATCCTGCGTGCGCCGGCCGACGTGCTGTGGAACGGTGGCATCGGCACATACGTGAAGTCGAGTACCGAGAGCCATGCCGAGGTGGGTGACCGCGCCAACGACGGGCTGCGGGTGAGTGGCAACGAGCTGCGCTGCAAGATGGTCGGCGAGGGCGGCAACCTCGGCCTCACCCAACGGGGGCGCATCGAGTTCGCGCTGCACGGCGGGTTGGTGAACACCGATGCCATCGACAACTCCGCCGGTGTCGACTGCAGCGACCATGAGGTGAACATCAAGATCCTGCTGTCGGACGTGGTCGCCTCGACTGCGATGACGCTCGTCGAGCGCGACGAGTTGCTCGCATCGATGACCGACGAGGTGGGCGATCAGGTGCTCGACGACAACCGGGCGCAGACCCTGGTGCTGGCCATCGCCCGGCGGCAGGCACTGCCGATGGTGAACGTGCACGCTCGTTACCTGAACACGCTCGAGACGGAGGGGTGGATCAACCGATCGCTCGAGTTCCTACCCAGCGACAAGCAGATCGCCGAACGCCAGGCGGGAGGCGCCGGGCTCACCACCCCGGAGTTCTCCGTGCTGCTCGCCTACACGAAGACCACGAACATCGACCTGATGGTGCAGAGCGACCTGCCCGACGATCCCTACCTCGAGTCCGAACTGGTGCGCTACTTCCCGACACCCCTGCGCGGGCGTTACGCAGAGCACATCGCCCGGCACCGCCTTCGTCGCGAGATCGTCGCCACTCAGGTGGGCAACCAGATGGTGAACATCTCGGGCATCAGCTTCGACCATCGGATCACCGAGGACACCGGCGTCGGTGTGGTCGACGTGAGCCGTGCATGGATCGCGACCCGCGACCTGTTCGACGCAGTGCGGTGGTGGGACCAGATCGAGGACCTCGGCGCCGAGGTGCGTCTCGACGTGCAGGTGGAACTGTTCCTCGAGGTGCGGCGTCTGCTCGAGCGCGGAGTGAGCTGGATCCTTCGCCACCGCCGTCCGCCCGTCGCCATCGCCGAGGTGGTCGAGCAGTTCCGTGCGCCGATGGCCAGGATCGCCACCGCCCAGGACGTGGTGCTCACCGGTCGGATGCGCGACCTCACGTTCGCGCTCGAGGCGAGCAGGCTCGCGTCGGGCGTGCCCGAGCAACTGGCACAGCGCTCGGCGATGTGGCCGTTGCTGCACACGGCATTCGACGTGATCGAGCACGCGCAAAGCAGGCATCTCGACGTCGCAGACGTGGCAAAGGTGTACTGGGAGGTGTTCGAGGCGGTGGATGCCGGTTGGTTGTGGGACGCCATCGGAGCGCTGCCCCGTTCCGACCGATGGCAGACCCAGGCCCGTTCGGCCCTGCGCGACGACCTGTTGGCCGCACTCGCGGCACTCACCGACGATGCCGTCGGCACCGGGGGGATCGAGGCGTGGCAGCTGGCGAACGAGCGGGTGCTCGGCCGTGCCGCTGCCATGTTCACCGAGATCCGTCGTGCCGATGCCTTCGACGTCGTCACGCTCTCGGTGGCATTGCGGCAGCTGCGGAACCTGGCGCTCACCACGGTGCGCGCCACCTGACACGGCTTGGCGCGCCCTCTGGCGCTGGGGCTCCGCGGATAGCGTGGGACGAGCCATGAACGCCTCCAGTGACCGCCCACGGTTCAGAATCGCGCCCTCGCCCACGGGCTACTTCCACGTCGGCGGCGCACGCACCGCGCTCTACAACTGGGCACTCGCCAAGCGTCTCGGCGGCACATTCGTGTTGCGGATCGAGGACACCGATGCCGAACGCAACCGGCCGGAGTGGAACCAGGGGATCATCGATGCGCTCGCGTGGATCGGCATCCACGACGACGATCCCACGTTCGAGGGTCCGTACTTCCAGAGTCACTCCGCCGCCCACCACGTCGCCGAAGCGGGCCGTCTGTTCGAGACCGGCGCTGCCTACTACTGCGACATGACTCCCGACCAGATCCACGAGCGCGCCAAGGCCGAGTGTGTCGCCGGCTACGCCGGCTGGTCACGCGACCTTGGTCTCGCCGCGGGGCCGGGCCGGGTGTTGCGATTCCGTGTGCCGGAGGGGCACACCGTCGTGCACGACGAGGTGCGTGGCGACGTCACGTTCGACAACACCACCATCGAGGACTTCGTGCTGTTGCGCGGCAACGGCTCGCCCATGTTCCTGCTCGCCAACGTCGTCGACGATGTGACGATGCGGATCAGCCACGTGATCCGTGCCGAGGAGCACCTGCCGAACACGCCGAAGCAACAGATGATCTGGCAGGCACTCGGCCACGAGCCGCCCGTGTGGGCGCACGTGCCGCTGCTCGTGAACGAGCAACGCAAGAAGATCTCGAAGCGTCGTGACAAGGTGGCACTCGAGAGCTACCGCGATGAGGGGTACCTCGCCGAGGCAATGGTGAACTACCTGATGACCCTCGGTTGGTCGCCCGGCGACGAGGAGATCCAGCCCTGGTCGGCGATGCAGCAGGGATTCGAACTCGGCGACGTCGCCAAGTCGCCGGCGTTCTTCGACCTGAAGAAGCTGGCTGCCTTCAACGAGAAGTACCTGCGGGCGATGAGTGTCGACCAGTTCGCCGATGCGGCCGAGCCGTGGCTCGCCCAGTGGCGAGAGGCGCACCCCGGCCATGCATGGAACCAGCCTCATTTCCTGGTGATGGTGCCCTTCGTGCAGCAGCGGGCGACGGTGCTGGCCGATGCCGCCGGCGTGGTCGACTTCCTGATGCTGCCATCGCCGCAGTTCGACGAGGTGAGCCTGTCGAAGGCGTGGGCGATCGAGGATGCCGGCGCCATCCTGGCCGAGACCATCACCGCGTACGAGACGTGCGACTGGACCGCCGACGCGTTGAAGGCTGCGTTCGAAGCGGTGGCCGAGGCACATGGCCTCAAGATGGGCAAAGCGCAGTCCCCGATCCGGGTGGCGATCACCGGCCGCACCGTCGGGCCACCCCTGTTCGAGCCGATCGAGCTCCTCGGTCGCGACGAGGTCTTGCGCCGGTTGCGGGCCCTGCCCGGAGCCGTGCACGTCGCGTGAGCGACGACCGCTGGTCCGTCACCGCCACCGAGGTCGGGGTGGTCGATCCCACGCCCGTCGGGGGCGTACGGATCGTGCGGCCCCGACGTTGGCCCAAGCGGATCGTCGTCGGTGTCGTGGTCGCGCTCGTGGCATCGGTCGGTTACTACGGGGCGACCCTCTATCAGGTGTGGAAGACCGGTCGCACCGACGAGGCGCGTCCTGTCGACGCGATCGTGGTGATGGGCGCAGCTCAGTACGACGGCCGGCCTTCGCCGCAGTTGCAGGCCCGGCTCGACCACGTGATCGACCTGTGGGGCGCCGGATACGCGGACACGGTCGTGGTGACAGGCGGGAACATGCCGGGCGACCGCTTCACGGAGGCAGATGTGTCGGCCGGCTACCTGATCGAGCGTGGCGTACCCGAGGCCGCCATCCTGCGCGAGACCGTGGGTCGCAGCTCGTACGAGTCGCTCGAGGGTGTCGCATCGTTGCTGGGGCCGCTCGGCAAGCAGTCGGTACTGATCGTGAGCGACCCGTTCCACCTCCTGCGCAGCCGTTTGTCGGCAGAGGAACTCGGCCTCGCTGCATCTGTGTCGCCCACGGCATCGACCACCGTCACCGGTCGTCAAGAGATGGCGCGGGAGATGAAGGAGGCCGCCGGTGTAGCCGTCGGCCGGATCATCGGTTTCGATCGCCTACTCGACATCACCGGCTGACCTGCCGTGGGCCGGACCCGCAGGGTGTGCGGGCGGCGCTCGCCGATGTGTCAGCGGGTGAGGGCGAGCTCGCCGTCGACGCGGTCGAACGTCTCGGCGACGAGGCGGAACGAGTGCATCCGATCGGCCGGGGCGTGGATGTTGGTGGTGATCAGCAGCTCGTCGGCGCCGGTACGGGCGACGAGGTCGAGCAGGCCGGCGCGCACGGTCTCGGGCGAACCGATTACGTGACTCGAGGTCCAGCTACGCACGATCTCTCGCTCCATGGGGGTGTACGGGTGCGCTGCCGCTTCCTCGGGCGTGGGGTACACGTCGGGACGGCCCTGGCGGAGACGGACGATCGCGAGCGCCCCCGAGCCAGCCAGCCACCGGGCGTGCTCGTCTGTGTCGGCGCACACCACGTTCACACCGAGCGCCAGCAGAGGCGCTTCGATCTGACCCGGCCGGAACGTGGCCCGATAGGCCTGCACTGCAGCAGTGGTGTTGCCCCCGGCGAAATGGTGAGCGAACGCGAACGGCAGGCCCAGGTGGCCGGCGAGCGTGGCGCTGAAATCGCTACTGCCCAGGAGCCACACATCGGGCCGATAGCCGCGTGCCGGCACGGCGTGGATCGTGCCGTACGGATGGGTGCCGGAGTACGAACCGTCGAAGTAGCCCATCAGCTCGGCAAGCTGGCGGGGGAACTCGTCGGCGGCCTCGTGGCCGGCCCCGCGACGTAGCGCGCGCGCCGTGAGCCCGTCGGTGCCGGGTGCGCGACCGAGGCCGAGATCGATCCGGCCCGGGTGGAGCGCCTCGAGCATGCCGAACTGCTCGGCGACGGCCAAGGGGGAGTGGTTGGGCAGCATCACCCCGCCCGAACCGAGGCGGATGCGGCGGGTCGCCTGAGCGAGGTGGGCGATGAGGACCGCTGGCGACGAACTGGCGATGCCGGGCATGTTGTGGTGCTCGGCGACCCAGTAGCGACAGAACCCCAGTTCGTCGGCCAGGACGGCCAGCTCGATGGACGAGCGCAGGGCGTCGGCAGGCGTGCTGCCCGACGAGACAGGAGCGAGATCGAGGATCGAGAGGGCGACGGAATGCATGCACTGCGCAACGTATCGGGCGTGCCCCGATGTTCCAGATCCGGACGGCAGCCGTCGTGACAGGTGGCCCGCACCGGCCGTCAATGCCATCGGGGCCGACCGTGTCGCCCTCTGGCCGCCGGAGAACGGGGTGCGAGCGCGGACCACTTCTGGTTAGAATCCGTGTTCCACGGGTTCCCGAGAGGGTCTCGATGGGGAATGGTGTAATTGGCAACACAGCAGTTTCTGGTACTGTTATTCAGGGTTCGAGTCCTTGTTCCCCAACCATCGCATGCTCGTCAGAGCCGTTGGAGCCGGTCCCATCGGGGCCGGCTTCTACCGTCCTCGGCCCGGGCGCGAGAAGCGTGCGCCGACTGGTTGGCGGGGCCACCGGTGATTGGTAGTCTGCTCCCGCTACTCGGCCCCATCGTCTAGTGGCCTAGGACACCACCCTCTCAAGGTGGCGGCACGGGTTCGAATCCCGTTGGGGCTGCCAAGGAAACACCAGGTCAGAGCCACTCTTCGGAGTGGCTCGCTGGTTTTTCACCCCGCGTTGCCCATGGCGTGCCGATGTATTGATCGGAGACTGCCATG
>Ga0105048_10014077_pt1 | contig 12478 bp, 14 predicted proteins | sample MAT05_FD_78382 | JGI IMG/M metagenome (GOLD analysis project Ga0105048, IMG submission 78382) | Freshwater microbial communities from Lake Fryxell liftoff mats and glacier meltwater in Antarctica - MAT-05 | ecosystem: Environmental > Aquatic > Freshwater > Ice > Liftoff microbial mat | place... | reverse complement strand
GTCGAGGACGTGCCACCAGTGATCGCGGCCGGACTGCATCTGAACTTGAGATCCGGTCCGCTGGTAGACCACGACGTGTTCGACGCTCGCGCAGTTCTTGACGGCGTCGTCGACCGCATCCTTCAGGCGAACCTCCTTGCCGCGGCGCCATCCGCCATCGGAAGTTATGACGACCTTGGCTTCGAGATCCTGGATCCGGGCCTTCAGCGCTTCCGCGGAAAAACCGCCGAAGACGACGCTGTGCGGAATGCCGAGACGGGCGCAGGCGAGCATCGCGATGGCCGCCTCAGGAATCATCGGCATGTAAATGATGGCCCGGTCACCGGTCTGCAGTCCGAGTGCAAGCAGGCTGGAGGCAAAGCGGCAGACCAGGCGGTGGAGTTCCTGATAAGTGATGATGCGCTGGTCGCCCGGCTCGCCTTCGAAGATGATCGCGGCCTTGTTTTTGCGGCTCGTTTTGAGGTGGCGGTCGATGCAGTTATAGCTGACATTGATCTTGCCGCCGGTAAACCATTTGGCGAAGGGCGGCTGCCAGTCGAGAGCTTTGTCGAAGCGCTGGAACCAGTCCAGTTCAGTCTCGGCGAGATGGCCCCAGAACTCAGCGGGGTTGTCGACGGCACTTTTGTAAAGGGCCTTATAGGCGTCCATTCCGGAGACGTTGGCTTGCGCGGCGAACTCGGCCGGCGGGGGCACCAACGAGGGAAGTGTGGCGGGCTTGGCGGGTTGAGTCATCAGCCGATTATTCTATCAGGGGTGTTGCCGATCGCTGGGCTCTCATTGAATACTTGGTGGAGCCTCTTATGACAGCGATCCCAGTCGACCAACAACAATCCGTAGTGGAGCGCCTTACCGCGGCATGCGGCGGCAGCTATACGCCCGCACAGCGCCGGAAGTATTTCATCACCGGGCCGCAATGGGCCGCGGCCTATGAGGGCCATTCCCTGTTCCAGGACAAGACGCGGCCTCCGGTCGGCTTTGAACGGGTAATCGAGGAGTACGCCAAGATCGGCATCGGATACTGGTGTACACACGATACCGACGTAATTCCCACGGACCAGTTGGGCCGCGCCGGGCAGGACGAAATCGTCGGACAAATAGGCGAATCGCTGAAGGCGAATGGACTTCAGTGTTCGATGGTCACCACCGAGACTTTCCATCACCCGGTGTGGGCGGCGAGCCCGGCTCCTCATGCCGCGCAGGTGCGTGAGTATGCCAACTGGCGCGTTGAGAACACCGTGGGGATCGGGCACCAGTTGGGCGCCCACTACGCGGTCTACTGGCCGGGGGCGTTGGGGTATTTCATTCAGGGCGCGATGGACGAATTGCAGACGCTGAAGTGGTACGCCGAGTGCATTAACGCCGCGTGCGAGAAGGACATTGAGCTTTCAGCGAAAAACGGGCGGGCGACGCTGAAGCATTGCATGGAAGCAAAGCCGTTTGAGCCCGTAGCGGAGATCCTTTTGCCAACATCGGACTCGATGCTGGCGCTGATTTTTTCGGGATTGATTAAACATCCGGCGATGGTGGGGTTGAACCCGGAGTACCTGCATGAACTGATGTGGGGAACGGCGCCCAGGGCGGCGCTGGCCCGAGCATTGATGTGTGGCAAATTGTTCCATTTCGACATTAACGACGGCTACGCCGGAAAGCACGATGTGGACATCGCCATCGGGTTGGTGAATCCGCTGGACTGGCTCAACGTATTCGTTCTGCTGCGAACCTATGGCTACAACGGGCCGTTCAACTTAGACTACAAGCCGCCGCGAACCACGTCGGTTCACGGCGTTTTCCATATGAGCTTCCCGACTGCAGTTGACCGCTTCATTTCGCTATGGGAAATGGCGGGCGAGGCCATGACGGACTCCGTGATTCAGGGAGCAAGTGACGCCTTAAAGGCCGGCGGACCGCGCGTCGAAGATTTCCGCGACGCGAAAGCGATTGCGGAAGCGAACAAGGAGTTGCTGTCGCTGCACGAGTTGATCTCGCACCGGTTGTTCCAGATCCTCATCGGTCAGAACAAAGGGCGGGTATTCTCGGTTTAGCGGAGCATGCCCATTTTTTCGAACGGCCAATAGACCAGTACGGCCTTGCCGTAGATGAACCGCCGGTGGACGACTCCCCAGGCGCGGGAGTCGTTTGAGGACGTGCGGTGGTCGCCCATTACATAGTAGGAATCCGGCGGCACGCGGGTTACGGGGACCGTTAGCCGGTCGCGGAACTCCTGGGCGACGTAGGGTTCATTCACGGCGGCGCCGTTGAGCCTTACTTCGCCTTCAAATACCTCGATGGTGTCGCCGGGGAGACCAATGACGCGCTTGATATAGGATTTCGAAGGGTCTCGCGGAAACCAGAAGACGACGGTGTCGCCGCGCTCAATATCGCCGAGACCGAACCGGTAGACGAATTTGTTTATGAAAATCCGCTCCTGATCTTCCAGAGCGGGCATCATGCTGGTTCCTTCTACTTTTACCGGTTGATAAAGGAAGAGGATAATGACGACGGCAATGACGACCGAGAGCATCAGGTCGCGGAGCCAATAGGCCGCGCCAAGGAGCAGGTGCTTCGTTTCCGCCGGTTTTTCGGGTGGTGGCTGGTCAGGCGTCATGATTCCCTACTACGCTGAATTGTACTCCTAAATGCTGGCTGCTTTGATAATTCCGGCGCTGAACGAGGCAGAATGCCTGCCGCTTCTATTGGACGCGATACCTCCGGGTTTGTTCCGTTGGATAATTGTTGCCGACACCGGTTCGAACGATGACACCGCGCCGAGCACAAGGGGGTTTGGCACGATTGATCGTTTTCGAGGCGGAACGCGGATAGGCAACGGCATCGCTGGCGGCCTGGGAGGCACTTTCTGAAGCGGCCGACATAAGGGTGTGGACGCCGGCAGACCTATCTGAAAATCCATTGCACGCGGCGGATTCGCTCGCGGCGAACCGCGCGGACTTGGTAATTGGTTCGCGAACGTTGGGTGAAACGGAAAAGGGCGCGTTACTACCGCATCAGAGGTTTGGGAACGCCGTGGCCTGTTTCCTGATGCGGCTCATCTCGGGGTACCACTGTAGCGATTGGGGCCCCTTCCGCGGGATACCCTTGAGCGAATGTAGCTGACCGGCCGCAACTATGGATGGACGATCGATCGGCAGATTAAAGCGCAGTGAGTTAAATTCCCGTGAGCTACGGATGGCACGTTGCCGCGGAAAGCAAGATGAGCGGAAATTGGCCGGCTCCGGCGCGCACGGGCGGGACCATTTATCGGACCATTTTTCGGTTCGCGATCTCGTGAGGGCCAATAGTAAAGGCGCTAAGCCCCCTTGGAAACCCGGGCCGGAGCCGAATCTGTCGTCTGGCGCAGCAACAAATTGAGGTGCGCCGCGTGATGCTGTACGTGCCGCATGTTGTAGTGAAGTTCCCGTGAGCTACGGAGTACGCGTTGCCGGGAGAACAAGGTCAGCGGAAATTGGCCGGCTCCGGCGCGCACGGGCGGGACTATTTTACGGACTGCTTCCCGGTTCGCGATCTCGTGAGGGCCAACAATGAACGCGATAGGCCGCCCTTGGAAAACTTCCGGCGGACAGTGTCGAAAGAGGAACTCAACGAGGAATTCAACTCCGAGTTCACCGCCCAGCCCGGCCAGTTCATCAGCCCCGAACTCTTCCGCAGCGCCATACGTTCGGACATCAAACCGCCCTTCCCGGAAGACGAAGCGTAAGGAAAAGCCATGCAATCGGCGCCATTCTCGACTCCAGGCGACGCGCCACGCCCGGAGTCCGCCCAGAATCCAGCGGAAACACCGTCGGCCGCCGCGTATACTCTCCCTATGTCTTTCCGCGGCGGATCCGCCGTGCTTACGCTACTCGTCCTCTCCATCGCCATCAATTACATCGATCGTGGCGCCCTCTCCGTATCGGCCCCGCTCATGAGCCGCGAACTCAACCTGACGCCGTCCGAACCCGGCCTTTTACTCTCAGCGTTCTTTTGGACCTATGCCACGTTCCAATTGCTGGCCGGATGGCTGGTCGATCGCTACTCCGTGAAGTGGATTTACGCCGCCGGGTTCCTCCTCTGGTCACTCGCCACTGCCGCCATCGGTTTTGCCAACTCCCTTGCCCGCCCTCTTGGCGGCGCGCTTTGTCCTGGGCGCCGGTGAGAGCGTGGCCTTCCCCGCATGTTCAAAATTCCTCGTCCACGCCTTTCCCGAATCCCGGCGTGGCATGGCCAACGCCTTTATCGACGCGGGAGCCAAAACCGGGCCGGGCCTCAGCACCCTTCTGGGCGGACTCGCTGTCGCCGCCTTCGGCTGGCGCGGAGTCTTTATAGCCATCGGCCTCGGCAGTCTGCTCTGGCTTCTGCCCTGGATCCTATGGGTTCCCGACACCGATCCGGGCGCTCGCACCGCGCAAGCCTCGCCAGGATGGCGCGAAATCCTCTCCAAACGTCCCGTTTGGGCGACTTCGCTGGGCATGTTCGCCTATGGCTACACCAACTATTTCTGCTCACCTGGCTGCCCAGCTATCTGGTCAAGGAACGGGGCTTCTCCCTGGGAGACATGGCACCCTCGGGTCGATCCCGTATTGGACCATGGCCGCGGCAGCCCTCCTCGCCGGATGGAGCAGTGACCGCCTCATCCGCGCCGGCCACAGCCCCAGCCGTGTTCGCAAGTCCTACGCGACTGCCGGCCTGCTATTGTGCGGAGCCGCCATGTTCCCCGCGCCCATGGTCGACAGCGCCAGCCACTCTCTGGCCCTCATCACTCTGGCCTGCGGCGCCATCAGCCTCTTCAGCGCCAACGTCTGGGCGATCACCCAAACGCTCGCCGGACCGCCCGCCGCCGGACGCTGGACCGGCTTTCAAAACTTCATCGGCAATCTCGGCGGCGTCGCCGCTCCGCTCATCACCGGTAGGATCGTCTCCGAAACCGGATCGTTCCTCTTCGCGTTTTGGACCGCCGCGGCCATACTGATAATGGGAGTTGCCGCCTATGCGGTCCTCCTCAAAAACATCGAACCTGTCTCATGGCAAACAACCTAGACGTTCTCAAAACCCTGGCGGAACTTGTCGCCATCAACAGCGTCAATCCGTCCTACGACGGCGGCGTCCCGGAAACCGATGTAGCTCTCTACATCGAACATTTTTTTGCCGCTCACGGCATCCAGACATTCCGCCAGGATGTCCTTCCCGGCCGGTTCAACGTCATCGCCCGCGTTCCTGGCCGTCAACCCGCCCGCCGGGTCATCCTCGAAGCGCACATGGACACCGTGTCCGTCAGCGGCATGACCATCCCGCCGTTCGAGCCCGCCATTTGCGACGGCCGCCTCTACGGCCGGGGATCTTGTGACACCAAGGCCGGTCTCGCCGCCATGATGTACGCCCTGGCCGCCATCACCGCCGACGGCCTCACCCCGCCGTGCGAAATCTGGCTCGCCGCCGTCGTCGACGAAGAGTATTCGTTTCAAGGAGTTGTACGCCTCTGCCGCGACCTTCGCGCCGACGCCGCCATCGTCGCCGAGCCAACCGAACTCCGCCTCGTTACCGCCTCTAAAGGCGTCCTCCGCTGGCGCATGCGTACCCGGGGCAAAGCCGCCCATAGCGCCAAGCCTCATCTCGGCGTCAATGCCATCAGTCACATGGCCGGCGTGATCCAGGCCCTCGATCAACACACCAAAACCCTCGCGGCGCGCAGTCATCCGCTCCTTGGGCCGGCCACCCTAAATGTCGGGCAGATCCGCGGCGGCGAACAGATCAACTTCGTCCCCGATCTCTGCGAGATCGCCATTGACCGCCGCCTCATTCCCGGCGAAGATCCGGAACAGATCTGGTTTGGCTATGCCCAACTCGCCGCCCATCTCGGCGCCGAGATCGACCGGCCGCTTTTGGCCGACGCCCCCCTGGAAACCGATCCCGCCACCGACGTCGTCCACGTCGCCCAACGGGTGCTGGTTGCTCTCGGCCGTCCCGTCGCCCCGACTGGCGTTCCCTTCGGCAGCGATGCCAGCAAACTCTCCCGCCAAGGGGTGCCCAGCATTATCTTCGGCCCCGGCAGCATTGATCGCGCTCACGCCGCCGTCGAGTACGTCGAATGCGACCAAGTCCTGGAAGCGGCGGCTTTCTTCCGGCAATTCATACTTGAATTCACTTAAAATCCGCGCAATAACCGCCGGATGTTCCTACAAAATAGAAAAAGAGCGGAAACCCGTTGACGGGCCTCCGCTCTTTCGGTTTGGGTTGATTGCGAGTAAGCGCTTAGGAGCCTTGGCTGGCGGCGCTGCCCATCGAGCTGGAGATCTTCGAGAAGATCTGGCTGATGTTCTGAGAAACGCCAGGCATAATCGCGCCGGCGGCAACGGCGACAAAGCCGGCCATCAAGGCGTATTCGATAAGGTCTTGGCCCTTGGTGTCCTTGAGGATCGCGAGCGACCAGAAGATGTTCTTAATGCGGTTCATGTTAGTAATTCCTCTCCCTGCAACCCTCTATGGGGGCTGCTGAAATAAGATTAACGGTATCTGGCGATTAGGGAAATTAGGGTATGCACCTATTGTCGAAGGCCATCTACATCAGTGAAGTCCAATGCTGGACTATCTAAAGTACCAATGGATTCCTTACTGGAAATTGCAAAACAGGAAAACGCAAAAAAGAAACGAGGCCCACAAGGGGCCTCGTTTCTTTTTTGTACTGCAAGTATTGCTGTGACTTGGTTGAAAGCCAATAGGAGCTTAGGAGCCCTGGCTGGCGGCGCTGCCCATCGAGCTGGAGATCTTCGAGAAGATCTGGCTGATGTTCTGGGAAACGCCCGGCATAATGGCGCCTGCCGCAACAGCGACGAAGCCAGCCATCAAAGCGTATTCGATAAGGTCTTGGCCCTTGGTGTCCTTGAGGATCGCGAGCGACCAGAAAAGATTCTTGACTCGGTTCATATTGTTCATTCCTCTCCCTGCAACCCAAGTTCGTTGGCTGCTGAAACGAGAATACCGCCTAAGACTTGTCCGACAAATTGGCGAAAACACCTAGTCCGCCGTGGAATAACGCTAATTGTTCAGGCCCGATTTAGCAACGAAAGTACCGGAGCGGAAAATGGCTAAGTACCATCGGGCGCCAAAACGTACGACTGCCGCCCCGATGAAATCAGGGAGCGCAAAAGTATGATTCAAAAAGGGGGTTGTACGATCAGAAGACGGATGGGGCGGAATACGACGAGGGCTAAACGGGTGAGTTGGCGGAAGCGGGATTCGCTGGGTGGGAGAGACGCAAATCTCCACCTCCGCCGAAAGTTCGACAAACGATAGAAACAGCCGGTATTAGGAACCCTGGCTGGCGGCGCTGCCCATCGAGCTGCTGATCTTCGAGAAGATCTGGCTGATATTTTCCGAAACGCCCGGCATGATCGCGCCCGCCGCAACGGCGACAAAGCCCGCCATCAAAGCATATTCGATCAAGTCCTGGCCCTTGGTATCTTTCCAGATTTTCAACGTAACTATCAATTGGTTCAATCGGTTCATGTTCTTGGTCCTCTCTCTATCTCGTGTGCCGTCTATGCGGCTACAGCGATGGTACTGTGATCGAGGAGAGAATCAGATAAGGCAATACCTTAGGAATGCACCTAAAAAAGGCTATCGAGTTCTTCGAAAATGGGACATCGATACTAGGTGCCGGAGAACTCTGGCCGCTTATTGTCCAGCAGCACGCGGATCTCGTCCAGCGGCTTCCGCTGGAGGTCGGGAACCTGAGCGCCCTCGGCCGGATAGCCGGCAGGTATCAACAGGAATGCTCGCTCGTTCGCCGGCCGGCCGCAAATCCGGGCCAAAAACCCCATCGGATTCGGCGTGTGGGTCAGGGTCGCCAGTCCGGCAACGTGTAGCGCCGCCAGGAGAAATCCGGCGGCAATCCCAACAGATTCAGAAACATAATAATGCTTGGTCTTTTGCCCATCTTCGTTCAAGCCGTAGTCGAGCCGGAAGACGACGATCAAATAGGGGGCGTCCTCCAGGAACTCCTTGTGCCAGTCGGTACCGAACGGCGCGAGCGCTTCGAGCCACTCCGGCGGAAAGCGGTGCTCATAGTTCTCTCGTTCTTCGGCCTCCGCGGTCAGGCGTATTTCACGCTTGATCGCCGGGTCGGAGACGACTACAAAACGCCAGGGCTGTTGGTGCGCGCCGCTCGGCGCCGATCCGGCCACGGCGATCGCCCGTTCGATCAGTTCGAGGGCGACGGGTTCGGTGGAAAAATGCCGGACTGTCCGGCGGCGGCTCATGATCGCTTCAAACTCGCGAATGGCGTCCAGTTGGGCGGATTCCGGCATCCGCTTCCAATCGAGAGGTACAAACGACATATGCTTATTTTGGCAGGCCGAAGCTGTATAGGGTGGTGCGGGTGCGAACGTAGAGCCGGTTGTCGCCTAAGGCCGGTGTCGCGAAAACATCGTCGTCCAGGTTGTTCACTTTCAGGACTTCCCATTCGCCCTGGGCCTTCAAAACGGAGAGTTTCCCGGCCTGACTCACCATGTAGACCTTGTCGTCAGCGGCGACCGGTGAAGCCCAGTACGGTTCGAGCGCCCCCGGAATTCGGCCCTGTTTGAGGACGGCGCCGGTTTCCGGGTTCAGCGTAGTGAGCACTCCGCCGTCCTTGACCATCCAGAGGACGTCCTTATATAAAAGCGGAGTTGAGCAGTTCGGCAACGACTTGCGGTAGCGCCACTTGACGTGAGTTTCGGTGACATCACCGCGGCCACCGAGCTGAATTGCCATGATCGAGTTCTGGGCCTGCCGGTGGAGTTTCAAGAACGCCCAATCGCGCTCGTCCATGAAGTTGTCCTTGTTCAGGTCGTAGTCGAACATGGCCCGGGCGTTTTTGATGCCTACGCCGGCGGCCTCTTCCACGTTCAACTTGCCGTCCCCGTCCTTATCGAACTTGCTCGAAACAACCGGCCAGTCTTCGACGGCTGGTGGCGTCTCGGTATCGCCGCCCGACTCCCAGGAGTTCAGGTACATCTTGTCGCCAACGATGATGGGCGCGCCCTTCAGTTGCCACGCCATACCGCCGGCCCACCATAGCTTTTTGCCGGTCTTGAGCTCGTAGGAGGTCGTGATGTAGGCGCCGGGAACGATCAGTTCGGCGGAGCCCTTGGCGGGCCGCCAGACCGAGGGGGTGACGTAGCCGCGGGTCGTCTCCGGGCGCTCCACTTTGTAACGGACCTTGCCGGTCACCTTATCGATGGCCAAGTAATAAGAGTCGGTGTCCTGATCGCAAACCAGCAGCACCATGTCGTCGACGATCACTGGCGATGAGCCGTGGCCGTTGGCGTTGTTGAACGGGCCGAGCGGCATCTGCCACAACGGTTTCCCTTCCACGGAATAGGCCACCAGACCGTAGTCGCCGAAGAAGCTGACCACCATTTTGCCGTCGCTGGCCGGAGTTCCGGAGGCGGCTGAATTGGTCTTCTGGAACGTCTCTTTGCGGGGTCGCGGGGCTTCGCGCCGCCAGAGTTCCTTGCCGGTCGCGCGGTCGTAGGCGATGGTGAACAGCGCCTCCAGGTCCACGGCGGTCAGGAAGATCCGGGGGCCGGCGAGGATCGGCGACGAGTGACCCGGAGGCACGGCGGTCTTCCAGACCACGTTCGTCTCCGGCCCCATCTCGACGGGAAGGTTACGATCGGCAGTTACGCCGATAGCGTTTGGACCGCGGTACTGCGGCCAGTCCGCAGCGAGCAGCGGGAGTGCGAAAAGGAGAAATAGTCGTGACATCGCGGGTTATTGGAGGGCGAAGCAGTAGAGATGCTCGTGGGTGCGGATAAAGATGCGGCCGTCGACAAAGGCGGGAGTGGCATTGATGGGTTCGTTCATCGGATTCACGGCGAGGATTTCCCATTCGGGACCGGGCTTGATCACGGCGATTTTGCCCTCTTGCGAGGTCGTATAGATGCGGCCGTCGGCGGCAACGGGCGAGGCGAAATAGTCGCCGAGGGCGCCGGTCAAGCGGGCCTGTTTAAGGACCTTGCCAGTCGCGGCGTCGAGCGCGGTCATGATGCCGCCTTCCTTGGTTAGATAGAGAACGCCTTCGAAGTAGAGCGGTGATGGCACATTGGGCAGTGACTTGTAATAGCGCCATTGGACGGACTTATCGGTCATGTCGCCGCGGCCGCCAAGGCGAATGGCATTGACGGCATTCACCACCTCCTTGCGGCGCTGGTACATCTTCCAGTCGCGCAGCTCGACGAAGCCGGTCCGGTCGAGATCCATGGCCGCCCAGTCCTTGGTTAAGCGTTCGTCGGCGATCTCCTCCTTGGTCAGCCTGCCGTCTTTGTTGGTATCGCGGGTTTTGAGGATTTCGGGGAAATCGGGGACATTTTCCTGCGCGCCTTCGTCGGAGCCGCCGGCCCAGCCGAGGACATAGACGGTGTCGCCATGGATCACCGGCGTGGGCTTCAACTGCCAAGTGAGCGAGTTGACCCACCAGATGGGTTCGCCGGTTTCGACGGCGTAGGCAACGAGCGAATAGGAGCCCGCGATCAATACCTGCTGGGGTTCGTTGGCAGGTTTGTAGAGAACGGGCGTGGAGAAGCCGCGAGTGAAGTCGGGCCGTTCCCGGCGCCACTTTTGCTTGCCGGTGTCCTTGTTCAAGCCCAGGAAGAACGAGCCGCTTTCGGCATCAATATTAACAAGGAGGGTGTTGCCGGCCAGCACCGGCGATGTTCCGAGGCCAAAGGGATTATTGATGGCGCCGAGGTCGAGACGCCAGCGTTCCTTGCCGGCTTTGTCGAAGGAGATGAGGCCAAAGTCGTTGTAGAGGGCGTAGACGTTCTCGCCGTCGGTGACGGGCGAAGGGCTGGCCGGCGTGGATGACTTGTGGTGCTCGGCGATGCGCGGACGGGGAATTGTTTTGCGCCAATGCTCCTTGCCCGATTTGCGATCGAGCGCGAACAGATAGATGCCGTCCTTGTCGTAGGCCGAGACGAAAATCTGGGTTTTGCTAAAAACCGGCGAGGAGTGGCCCGGCGGGAGGGCAGTCTTCCAGACCATGTTCTGATTCGGGCCAAAGTGGACCGGAAGGTTCTTCTCATCGGAGACGCCGGAGCTGTTTACCCCGCGAAACTGGGGCCATTCTCCGGCCGCCAACGGGAAGAGGGCGATTACGGCGGCTGTGCAGAGTCGCGTGCGCATGATTTCGTAATCATACCCTTTCGATACGCCAATCCGTTTGGGAGATTATTTCGTATCAGGGAAGGAATGCGAATTTGCCAGAAAATTGGACTCACCGCGGGCCTGTTGGTGGCGTCCCTGGCGGAAGAGGCAAAACCGGAATTGCCCAAGGTTCATACAAGCATCACCATCAATGCGTCACCCGTTGAACCGTTGATCGATCATCGGAACAAAGAGGTCTTTGAGAAGACGCTGTTCTCGCGCGACGACCAGGTATTTCACCAGTTCAACGCGGGCATAAATGCGGGCCAGCATGAAGGCGGCGGAAAGTCGATTGAGATTCGCCGCTTCGGGTTTAATCTGGATCACGGTGGCGTGAGCGGCGGGATGAAGATTCTGGTGGACAATGTTCAGCAGAACCCAGACGACGCAGGGGCATGGACAGGGTTACCTGGGCAGCTTGAAGAGCCTGACGCCTGAACTCATTCAATGGCGACTTCAGCGGGCTGGGCGTGGTTCACATCCGGCTGCGCGAATCGCTGCCAGACCAGTTCACCATGCGCATGCAGGGCGGGTCGTTCAACACGCAGCGGGGATTCTTCGCGTTTAGCCCCGACTGGAAAAACGTCGACTCCTTTTTCGCCTATGAAGGCTCTCATACCGACGGCCCGTTCGTTAAAGCGCTGGGGTATCGCCGTGACAACCTGACGGCCAATGTGACGCGCCGGCTGAGCAACCGGCGGAGCGTGGGCTTCAAGTTCAATGGGGGGTTGACCGCCTACAATTCATCCGGCCAGATTCCGTTGGATCTGGTGAATTCGGGAGCGCTGGACCGCTTCGGTTTCCTGGACGCAGGCGAGGGCGGGAAGATTTGCGCCGCTACGGCGGGGGCTACCGGCTGGACCAGGAAGACGCGGGTATTCGCGCAGCCGGGCACACGGTGTTCGACATGAGCCTGGTGCGACGAGTGAACCGCCATGCGGACGTCCTGTTTTCGGTGGACAACTTCACGAACCGGCGCTACTACGAGACGCAGAACTACATTGAATCGCGGCCGTATGCGGGCGGGGCGGCGTTGACGGGGATTCATGGAACGCCGGGGTATCCGGTGACATTTTCGGTGGGGCTGACGTTCCGGTTTCGCGGTAAGTAGGCTCGTTAGCCGGTAAGGGAGCCGAGGCCCTGGCGCATGGCGATGGTGGCGGCTTCGGTGTTGACGTGGTTGCGGGCGGTGTTGGCGCTGATCCCGAAGACGCGGCCGATCTCTTTTTTCCTTGGCTACGAATTGGAGTACTTGAAGCTCTCGCGGGGTCAGGTTTGACCGTGCCATGCGCTGAGTGAGGCG
>Ga0105048_10014073_pt1 | contig 12482 bp, 10 predicted proteins | sample MAT05_FD_78382 | JGI IMG/M metagenome (GOLD analysis project Ga0105048, IMG submission 78382) | Freshwater microbial communities from Lake Fryxell liftoff mats and glacier meltwater in Antarctica - MAT-05 | ecosystem: Environmental > Aquatic > Freshwater > Ice > Liftoff microbial mat | place... | reverse complement strand
TGAATATGGCCTTTGGCCAAAGTTACTCCAACATGCACTCATTCCTAGGGCGTTGCCCTAGGCTACGATGAATATGGCCGTTGGCCAAAAATACATGGCCGTTGGCCAAAAATACATAGCCGTTGGCCAAAAATACATGGCCGTTGGCCAAAAAATAAATTCGTTGGCCGAACACATGGCAAATTCTAAAGCGTGACACAAGGCTAGGCCGAATAGTAAGGAGATATCATGACGTAGGCGATGACTCCTGTGATCGACACATAAAGCCAAATTGGGAAGGCAAAACGGGCTATCTTCCGATGTCTCGCAACTTGGTTGGTTAACGCGAACATGAACGCGCGAAGCACGAGCGGTAGAACGATCAACGATAGCAGAATGTGTGAGATCAGGACGCTGTAATAGACCAAGCGGATAGCGCCTTCACCTCCGAAACGTGTCGATGGATTCGATAAGTGATAAGTGACGTAGCAAACCAGAAAACAAGCCCCAAGCCCAAAGGCACTCGACATTGCAAAACGATGCACCGAAATTTTCCCCATCTTCTGTGCAACTAGTCCGGCTACCAAGAAAAGGGAAGTCAATGTATTGATCGCACCAATAGCGTGCGGCAAAATCTTGGTCCAAGTTCCTAAATCCAGCTTCGTTCTTATGCCCAGCAACACAGCAACGACCAATGGAATTGCAATCGACAGACCATTGACGAGCAAGGTCGCTCGTTTTTCTTGATTCATTAGTAGGCAAATCCTGCACGTAACACGAAGCTGTTTTCCAGATCCAACTCACCCGGCGATTGAACGCGGTAAACGAGCTCACGATTGAACGCGTAACCACCTTCAATAAAACCAACACGCAATCCCTGCCGAATTTGATCGGATCTACCAAACTCGAGTCCCATCATGATTCGAATGTCGTTGATGTCGACTTGATCGTTCGATCCATCGGGTTGCTTGATAGTCCAGTTTCCTCCACCATAGTTCCCCGTCAAGTACCACCACATATCCGAATTACCAACCGTCGTCAGGTAATGAGCCAATTTGGGTTCCGGGAAAAAGATGTCAAAACGGGTGTCTGGATTGGGTGCCCACAGTATCCCGAACGCAGGCAAAAGTTTGATTTTGTTGCGGTCCAGGTAAAAGACACCTGCGCGCCCGGTTGAAGTGGGGGTTAAACGCAATCTTCCCATCGCTTTACCCTGATAGCGAACGCTGTCGCTATTAATCGCATCGAAATCGGCAAATACACCTATTCGTAATCCAAGTTCAACACCAACCGTCTTCACTGGATCCGATTCCCAGCCAGTATCAAGAAAACCAGCAAAGGCATTGGAGGGTAAAGCGAAGTCCGGATTAGTTGGTCCGTCCCATAACGTATGGGTGTAGGACGGGATCAGGTAAAGGGGCCGTGCACCGCCGAAAAACCGTGGAATCGCAAAAACCAAAGATACATCGGTATCGTTCGACTCTAACGCGTTTGGTCCCGGAGAGCTGAAACTATCCGTGCCTGGAAGATATGTATGACGAAGTCGAGGCCCTTGAAACAAGCGAACAACTTGGTTCGTTCCATAGCTAATGTTGTTGCTCGCCGTATCCCAAGAGCTGCTCCAATTCGTATTTGGGTTGTAGGCAGGGTAACCGTACGGATTCGGTTGACCTTGAAAGTTCCATTGTGAGTTGAGCGGCGCAGTTGTGCTCGTTCCTGGAAATAAGACATTCGGCGATGAGTTCGGGTAGATGCTAGATGGATAAACCGGCTGTCCTGCATTCGGATACTGGTAGGCATTAGGAACTCCAGTTGGAAATGTTGGACCTTGTCCTGGAGGGAATTGCTGAGGCAATTGACCGAAATTAAATAGATTGTTCCAGTTCCAGCCAGGGTAGGTAGGTGTTGGGGCGGTCGAAGGACGAAACCCTGGGGCGTACGGATCAAAGGACGAAGTCGGAGAACCATAGTTAGGCGCTGGATAACCGTTGGTTGGAAACGTTCCAGGAGCAACCGGAGGTGGAGTACTCCAAGGGTTGGGGTAGGTTGTGTTTGGAAGTTGCGCCGTTTGTCCCAAGGAAGTTGCAGGCACGAGCGTAAGAAATACGCATGCGATAAACCGGCAAAGAGTCTTGAGGGAAGGCAAAAGCACAGTTTTTTCCAATGTCCGAGCAAATTCGCAACGTCAATGAGGGAAATCCTGCCGTGTGGAATACTGTTTTCGACTGGTTCCGGTCAAGCTTTCTTGAGTCAATCTCGGCAAAATCGTCAAAATTGGTAACGACTTGTTCGATTTTCGAAGCCATTCGGGAACTGTTGCCTCTCAATATTTCTCAAAATGTTGCTAATCCTGCGGAGTCGAAGTATCCTTGACCGGTAGTCTTTGTGAATTCCGATTCGATTTACGTTTCCTTTTCTGCTTCGCAACCTAAGGGTACTTTGGCATGCGTCTTCAAACCCTAACGAATCTCGCCTTCTCTTGCTTTATTGCTTGCATTTTTGCGGCACCGTTGGCCTATGGCCAAGGTGGCGGTCCTGGCGGAGGCGGTGGTGGTGGCGGTGGTGGTGATCCGGGTGGTGGAGGTGGTGCCGGTGTTGGGCAAGCCGGGATCGATATTGATGCTTCGGGCGTTCTTCGTGTTAGCCATGTCGACCCATCGATTGCGTTTACTCAACGATTAGCAACCCTCCAAAACCAGCCTCGCGGCACTGTCAAAACGTCACCCCTTCGTAAGGTTTCCCTAAACCGTCTTGAGAAAGTTGTTGCCAAGTGTCTTGAGGAAGGGACCGATCTTTCCGCAGAAATATTGAGCCTGGCTGGACTGAGTCGCATTGAATACGTTTTTTTCCTGGAAGATTCACAAGATATCGTCATCGCTGGACCAGCAGATCGTTGGTTCTGGGATGCGAACAACCGACTTGTTGGTTTGAATTCGGGCCGCGCCACGTTGCGACTTGAAGACCTGGTCGTTGGTCTAAGGGCGTTTGCTCCGAACCAAGGCGCAACTTCGTTGATCGGTTGCTCGATTGACCCAACTGCGGAAGGGATCAAACGGATGAACACTTACAACGCCTCGTTTGGCGGGCAACTTCCTCCTGGTGCAGATGTTCGCCAACTCGCATTGGGAATGAAGCAATCACTTGGAATGCAAACGATTTCAATCAAAGGCGTTCCTGCAAACACTCGTTTTGCACAAGTGTTGGTCGAAGCCGATTATCGAATGAAACTGATTGGTATTGGTCTTCAAGACCCGATCATTCCGTTCACCACTTGGATCGAAAGAACCAGTCCGAACGCAAATAAGAATGCTCTTCAGCGTTGGTATTTTCAGGCCGATTACAGTTCCGTTAGCACGGACGAAGCGGGCACCGCACTTCGATTGCAAGGGCGAGGCGTGAAGCTCTCAGGAGAAAAGGAAAGCGTAACCTCGGATGGAAAACGAAAGCGAACTGGAAACGTGGGCGATAAAGCAAGCAGTGGGTTCACCAAAGAATTCACAGAAAAATTCGAAGCCCTTGCAGACGTTATCCCTGTTTTCTTTGAGATGAGAAACTTGTTTGACATCAGCGTTGCAGCCGCTTTTATCCAAGATCGTCAACTTTACGAGAAGGCAGGATGGGATCTTGGCGTTTTTGGTGATGAAGGCAAGTTTGCTGTCAATACGATTAATGGAGTGACTCAAGTTGAATCCGCGGTCAATGCCGTATGGAAAGACGCGCAATTGATTACCCCCATCGGCGGAGGAGTGCATATTGCAGCCCAAAAATTAATCAATCCATCTAACACTACAGTCGATAAAGACATCGAGTATCAACGAGAGAAAGTCTCGGCGCCCGCCGACCTCTCGGCTGATCAGTGGTGGTGGGATTAGTCAATAGATCGATTGAGTTTATGCGTTCGACCATCCATGGTTTGCGAATTGCGGTGGTCGCGCTGGCTGGGTACTGGATTTTGCTTTTTATATCAACTCACATTCCTGCGAATCAGTTGATGCGACGTATCCATGCTAGCGATAAGCTTCTGCACGCGATAGCGTTCGCTGGATTGGCTTTTCTGATCGCTTGGGCAGTACCCACCAACAAGAATCGTTTGTCGCAAAACGTGGTTATTGCTGCTGCGGTTGGAGTCATGTATGGCGGCCTCGACGAATTGTTGCAGATCCCAGTCGGTCGCACAGCCGATTGGTACGACTTCGCTGCAGACTGCTTTGGAATCTTAATTGGCTTAATTGTTTATACGGGACTACGCTCGTATTTGATTTGGTCAAAGACACAACTGCTACAGGACGTCTAGGCCTGTGGCAGTTTCAGTTCTGCCAGCCAGCGCGATGCAAGCCATTCGACCTTGAGTTATTGGTGAATCAGATCTATAGCTACCAATTCTGCAACTCACGAAAATAGATTGAGCGTCGGAAATGACTCACCCAATACTCTGTCGCTTTTCTCCTCAAACCAATTTTTTACAACGGTGGCGTAGACGCTGCGGAAATCGGTGTGAAACTTAAGATCGCCATCTTCCAAATCGGTAAGACTTGGAAGGCTTCCGACGAGCGGCTTCGAAAGTGGACAGCCTGCGAAGAATACAGGAGCCGCAGCCCCGTGATCGGTTCCTTCACTTGCATTTTCTTGCACGCGTCGTCCAAACTCGCTGAAGGTCATCACCAAAATTCGATCCGCCTGCCCAGCCCTTTCCATACGCTGCACAAACGCATTAAGCGCGTCACCCCATTGCCTAAGCAAGCCTGCGTGTGCCACGGGTTGTTGCGAATGAGTATCGAACCCATCCAGTGTTACATAGTAAACGCGTGTAGACAGCCCCGCTAGAATCAGTCGCGAAATCACACGGAGCTTTTCTCCAAGCCCAGACTGAGGGAACTCCGATTGCGTATCAGGCTTTTTTAAAGCCTTTTCAAGTCGTTTACTTGCTGCGATTGCTGATTCCGTCGAAGCTTGCAAGAAACCTAACAGCTCATCATCATCGTTCATTTGTTTGAGGTCTTGATTCGACTCTGGAAGCATCGTATCGCCGACCTGCGTGTCGTCTGCGACTTTCAATCGAAACTGATCAATCGATGCGATTGAAGGAACTTGAACGCCACGAGCGGCCAGCGCGAGTGGCTGCTGCTCGCTCCCCAGATGCAGGCCAAGCGAATCGGTTTGCTTCACCGATGATTGGGAACCTATCCATCGGCCAAGCCACCCCTCAGAACCTCGCTCCTCTTTGCGACTGCACGTGTGCCAAATATCCATCGACTCGAAATGCGAACGATTGGGTGACTTGTAGCCTACTCCCTGAACGATCGACATACGTCCTTGTTCGAGAAGCTTCGATGCTCCGCCGAGTGACGGATGGAGGCCTAAATCGCTATCGATTTTTAAAACATCATTCTTGGCAATGGCTAGCTTGGGTCTTGCCTTTCGATACTCATCGCTGCTGTACGGAATAACCGTATTGAGGCCGTCATTGCCCCCCGACAATTGAATGACGACAAGAATGCGTTCGCTATTCGAGACACCGCTCGCGAGCGCTCGCATCCAAGGACCCGGAACTGGGCTTCCGATAGCCAATCCAGCCGATGCAGCAAACGAGCCACCCAGGAACTTGCGACGAGTAGCATTTGTAGTTTTCATGGTTCCCTCGAAAATTCTCGAATCAAGATAGTTGAAACTGAGGCATTGCGGCCAAAAGACTAATCATCTCGCGAAACATACGATCCCCCGACTGCCCTTCGATCGACTTGCGCAATCTCATCCTTTGCGCATCGGAAATGGGTACCGCCAAGAACAGGTCAGAAAACCAATTCAAGAACGCATCCGATTCGGAAATCGCTTGTTTCTGTAGCCAGTCATTTAAGCTCCCGCCTGCGAACCGTGTTTTGTCATCACGAATCAATTGGTAGACCAAGTTCGCTCGTCCCACTAAGGTAGACGAATTGACCCATGCTCTTCCACCATCCCACCCCTTCACGTTAGGTGGAAAAAAAAGAGCCTGCCCAATTTCTTGCAAACGATTCGACAACTGCGCTAGATTAGAAGTCACCTGCATGGTTTGCATTAACCCGATCGATAACTCCACCGGTGATCGAACCTTCCGTGCCATGCACCAGTTGGAAAGCATCAGCCGACTTCCCAGTATTTTCTTGAGAACACCTGAAACGGAAAGTCCGTCGCTAGCAAATTGATTCGCAAGTGGTTCAAGCAAAGCGTCCGTTGGTTTTGGCTCATCACAAACGAAAAAATGGAATAGTTTGCGAACAATGAAGTAAGGGAGCTTCGAATGCGCCAGTACTTGGTCTATGGCCGATTCACCCGTTTCGACCTCGGTTCCCAAGAGTTGTTTCATACCCGAGTCATGTTGGTACGGATTGAAGCGAAAGTTCTTGCGACGAATCTCCCAGCCAGTGAAACACCTTGCGAGCTGTTGAACGTCTGCTTCGGAGTAGTGTCCCTCACCAATACAAAAGAGCTCCATCAATTCACGAGCAAAATTTTCGTTCGGATGCGCTTTGCGGTTCGTGACACTATCCAAGTAAATCAACATCGCAGGATCTTTGGCAATGCCATGAACCATAGCTCGAAAATCGCCCAAAGCGTACCTTCGAAGGAGTTTGTTCTGATTCAGCATCAGATCGGGATCTAAAACTTTTTCCGCACCCGTTGCAAAGTGACCGTGCCAGAAAAGCGTCATTTTTTCAAGCAGGTGCTGAGGGCTATGTAGCATCCGATGAAGCCACCAGATCGAAAGACTCTTGGCTTCGCCACCAGCGATCATGGAGGCTGCCAGTTCAGATGATTCCACTTCAAATTGAGCCGTTTCATCACCTTCGATTTGAAACATCCGGTCAATACATTCTGCGGGCGTCTTTTGGAGGGCGGCTTGAATCTCGCTCTCCGTTGCACCAAACCCAGCTCGGCGAAGCAACAAAGCAGCCCTTCTGCGATCCCAGGGCTCTTGTTCACTTGGTTCCCACGGCTGCCATGCCCAGCCAGAATCCAAGTCGTTCAACTGCGTGATTTGTGTCATCATTTCTATCTACGAACTCGTATACGCTATTTCGCAAAGTACAGCGACGTTTCAAGGGTAGCTTCGCCATCCAAACCGAAATCTACAGTCGCGCGATCCAGAAGTTTCAAGATCGAAAAAAGGCTTCCAACTTCCGATTCTGCTTCGCTCTTGGAATGCCCATTCTCGATCATGTTTTGTGAGACTAGTTGCTTGCGATTAACTTCCAGAGCGTCCTTCAATGCAGACGCCTGAACGTTCAAGATGGTATTCTTCCTCAGCAAACTTGGTTGCGAATCGATGCTCTGCGTATTCGACTTCAGCTGAATTGCCAATTGCTTCGTCAACGGAAGGGTACTAGAAAGGACAACGAATTCATTAACAAAGGCTATGGTAGGACCAAAGTTGAACTGCACTGGAAGGTCCACGTTGTTTTTTCGATCAACCTCGCGTACAAACCGCGAGGTATAAAATTGCTGCCCCGCGTCGCTTTCGATATCCAAGTCCAACTGGGGCTGACCGTTCATAGCACCCGTTATGTTGATAAAGCCGACAAGGCTTTGAAAAATGCGTTTTAATTCTTGCTTCATCAAATCAGGATTCCGGAGTCTCGCGACCAATGCAAACTCAGGAAGCCTGATGGCTGGCGTTGCTTCAGTTTCTAAAAATTCTTGACATGAAACTACGATACGTACTTCAGGATAGATCGCACCAAGTATGTCTTCACCGAAGTCGCGACCTGAAAACAGGGTCGTCAACGTATTGTCCGCTTGTGCCAATTGGTCGTTGACGGATTCATCAAACAGATCGCCAGCTCGAAGCCAAAGCTGCGACACATCGCGGTATGCACTTAGGCTCGCAATCATGCTATCTGTTTTAAGCAAAGGCATAGCTTCCCCCTTACCGTCCTCACCAAAAAAGAAGACTCGTTCCTCACCTCCCCATTGCGGTTCGTAGGGCGAGCTAATTGCCAACGAAATCTTGGAATCGGATAGACGCAATGCCCCAGATACGTTTGGTGTCTGATGGAGAATGGCAAGCAAGCCCCCCAAGATCAACTCAGCATTAAAGTCCTTGGCCTTACCCCCCAACAATTCCTCAGCTGCTCCTGCTTCTCGAAGAGTCTGGACATCCACAGACAACCACCCAATTTCTTTTGCGGATGGCGTATCGGCCGCTCGCATTCGACCATCTGCAAACCGTTTGTATTGCTCTGTCTGTTCGAAGCCACCTGTCGAGCGATCCAAAAAGCGATCCGCAATTTCTTTCGCATATGTATCCTTGTTGGTGATCAGCAGAAACTCATCGAAAGCAGCGATGATACCGTTATTGAACTTGAAAGCGTGTACCTCTCGATAGTGATGCTCCTTCACTGGATCGATCTCATTCTTTTTCTCAGCGTCATCGCGAGTAAGCTTGACCAGTTTTTCGAGGTACAAGTCTAGCCACTCTTTGCTTTCCGTCTTTGCCACCAAAGCGACGCCTTGATGTGTTTTATCAATCGAGACGACTAAGCCTCCAGCGGTCAACTTTATCAGTAGATTCTCGGCAGTGTCCCCCAACGCGAACTCGGCAAGCATCAGTCCGCTGCGAAGCTTCATAATGGGATCGCTCCGCCATAACTCTTTAAAGTCAGCAGACTTTTGGACTTGCTGCCTAAGAGGATGGTTCAGCCATTCCGATGCGGGCGCCAATTCCGCGAATACGATCGTAGAATCGGGAAACATCTGCACCAACGAACGATCCTGAGCTCTCGAGAAGGGCATCAAGGTCAGCAAAAGCGAACCGAAAAATGACCATTTTGACCATGTAGGAATCGAAATCATTGTGCTTTACTCGTTTCAGTCATGGATGCAATTCGGCAGAAACCAGAAGGAAGACAACTTGTATATAAGATACGTTCCTGAACGCGTTAAGGATATTGGTAAATTTTCGTTTGTTTTTGAACAATTGCACCTAGTTGGTAGCCAGGAATGAGACCGAAGCACAATCCATTCAAAGTACGAGCGAGAGGCTAAAGGTAAGTGAATCAATAGAAAAGATGACGCATCTAACTATTCTCGCGTCTGAGCGACCCGAATTCAAGACTCTGCGAGCCAATAGCTGCCAAGCACTGCCGCAGTTGATACCGCAGTTTCCACGCGTTGGATGCGATCGCCAAGCATAAGCACTTTGGCTCCTAGAGAAACGGCGAGCTCAACTTCATCGTCAGCAAATCCACCCTCAGGACCGACCAAAAAAAGTAGCTTTTGTGGCGGATAAGTCAGTTCAAGTCGACTGGCTTCGCGAATGGAATAGCACTTTGTCGTGGAAAGAGTTGGATGTAATATCCAAGTTTGTAAATGCGGCTGGCCTATGTTGAGCTCGTTCAAAGTCAAGGTTGTCCCAACCAACATCAGTCGATTTCGCCTGCATTGTTTGCAAGCCTCAATCGCGTAACGAACCAATCGATCAACATTGGATTCATCAACGACTGCAACACTGCGGGAGGTCGCAAGCGGTGTTAACGAATCCGCCCCCAGCTCCACGAGTTTTTCGATCGTGCTTTTTTGTCGATCACCTTTCGGCAGGGCAACTGCAAAATTCAGTCGTCCCGAATGATCGCGTGGTGCGAATGCATGGGCTTGGATCGTCGCTTCGACGCTTCGCTTGGAAACAGCTTCGATGGTTGCTGTCGCCTCATTTCCATTGCCGTCGAACAAGATAACGATGTCGCCCGTCTGGCATCTTAAGACTCGACTTGCATGGTGAGCCTCATCATCTGGAAGCGAAACCGTTCCGACTGACTTGAGCAATGGAACGAGAAACCGAGGGTGAGACATGCGATCTGTTACGTGCTTGCGGCTTCACGAAACGATACAAAATGACCTCGATCCGCATCCCAAACCTTGAGCCGAAAGCAAGCCACGATGTCTCGAGGGTGCAAAGAAGTGGTACCTGGAGACTGAAGCTCTTCAAGTGCAGCCATTGCTTCCGGCAATCGATAGAATGGAATCTTGGCGTTCAAATGGTGGACGTGGTGATAGCCAACATTTCCCGTGAACCAATGCATCATGCCATTCATTCGAATAAAGCTAGATGATTTTAAAGCGGCAAGGGTGTAATGCCAATCTTCCCGTTTGTGCAATTTGCATGAAGGAAAATTGTGTTGGGCATAAAACAAATAGGCTCCTAAGCCACATGCAATGGTCAATGGAAGAATCATCGCCAGCATTACCACGTCGAAACCTTGAGTGAAGCAAACGTACAACAGTCCAACGTGAAGCAGAATTGCAACGCCTCCATCCAAGTGTTTCAGCGGATGAAGGAAAAACGAACGTACGCTCATACCGTACAAGAAAACAGTTAGGTACCCGGAAAACACCGTTATAGGATGTCGGGACAAAGCGTAAACGAAACGTTTCCATCGACTGGCCTTCAAGTACTCGTCCCGAGTCATCAAAGGGTAAGATCCAGTGTTGCTACCCGACGATCGGGAGTTGTGTTTGTGGTGATGGTCATGGGAGTGTGTCCAAACACTCGAAGGGCTCAGTACGAGAAGCCCGTAGATCTTCAGGATTCCAGATGCGAGCCAGGACTTCCTCAGGATGGCGCCATGGTTGAAATCGTGGTAGATGATAAACAACCGGACGATCACGAGACCGCTAACACAGCTACTTAAGATACGAATGAACAAGGGTAGACTCGAACATGCGATTGCTAGCGTTGCCAGATAAACCGACAAAGCAACGAGCAAGTGCAGCCAGCTCAGCCAACGCGTTTCGGACGTAAACGCTTTGGAGGCGACCAGCAATTCTTTTGGGTTGCGCATGCATTTCTCAACTTAGGTGGTAAACGAATCTCAATTCCTTCCGAAAAAAAATCGGAACCGCCATACGTTATATCAAGAGGAGAAGTGGTCACTCGCTCAGGATATGCAGTCTGCTGGCCGCTCGAAATGTTTGGAATGCCATAGAATAGTGGACTTGTGCACTCATCACCAATCCCAACTTGGTTAAATCGCGGCTAATCCTGACAAATCTTTGCCTTCAAATCAGTCTCAGCTCAGCGACCAACCCTTTCGAGGCGTTCGACCAATAAATTGATCCGCCTCGGGACAATTCGTGGCTTTCATGGACTTAAAGTCCCATTCAAGCTTTTTACCTGCTCGATACGCTACATTTCCAAGATGATTGGCCTCGGTCAGGAGTCCAGCATAGCTAAATGGACTTCCGGTAGGCGTGCCGTTGCGAATTGCATCGAGCCACTCTTGTTGCTGGCCTGGAGAATCGGGAATGAATGGTTCGGGGTATTTGAAGTCAGCGAACTTTTCTTCCGGCAACAGGACGTGCCGTCCGTAATCCGAAAGGATCATTCCTTTTTCACCAATAAACAGCACGCCCGATTCCCATTGTGGAATCCCCTCTTCCTTCCAGATGGTTGGCTTGTGTGTTCCCTGGTACCAAAACAACTTGCAGGCAGGCATATTTTCTCGAGCCGCATACTCATAAACTGCGGACATGGATGCTGGTGCAATCTCGGGATGAGGAGAGTCTCCAAAGGCCTCAATCGTTTTGGGTGCGTCTAGCTTTAATGCCCAAAAGGGAAGATCGTTCATGTGGCTTCCCAAATCGGACATAGTTCCACTACCAAAGTCCCACCATCGGTACCATTTCGGACCAGGGAAGTAGACATCATGAAAAGGACGCATTGGGGCGGGACCGATCCACAGATCCCAATCCAGTCCTTTCGGTATTTCGACTTGATCCTGAGGGCGTTCTGTGACGCTAACGATATCGCCGTTTGCGGCCGCGTCCTGTTTGCTTTGAAGCCCCCAAGCACGCGAGACCCAAACATGCGCTTCGGAAACGTTGCCGATTGCACCTGATTGAATGAGTTCGACAACCCGGCGATAGTTTGGCATGCCGTGGATTTGCGTACCCATTTGAGTTGCGACATTTGCCTGCTGAGCGGCTTGCATGATGCGTCGCGATTCTTGGATGTTATGCGTTAGTGGCTTCTCGCAGTACACAGGCTTTTTTTGTTGAAGAGCAGGAAGAGTCGCAAATGCATGTGTGTGTTCCGTAGTGCTAACGACAACTGCATCCACATCCGTAAGCGCGTCCATGAGTCGTCGGAAATCTGAGTACTTCCTTGCCATTGGAAACCGTTCCCCGACTTGGGCAAGCGTGTTACCATTAACATCGCAAATGGCCGCGACATTGACACCTTTATCTTTGGTGAGTTCCTCCAGGTTTGCACCGCCGCGACCGCCAACGCCCACAAAGGCGAGATTCAAACGGTCATTTGCTGACTTGGCATTCAACGAAGAGCTCGCAGCCATGGTTCCGCCGACCGCGGCTGCTAATCCCTGAAGGAACGGACGACGGCGGATAGGATTGGAGGGAAGCATGATAATCCGTGCTGAGGGTAGGAAGATTGGGAGGAGCAGGTTTGCCAGTCGATTTACTAGCCAGACGATCTACAAGCTCGAACAGCAGTATAGCTGGCTCGAGAGCGA
>Ga0105048_10014071_pt1 | contig 12483 bp, 4 predicted proteins | sample MAT05_FD_78382 | JGI IMG/M metagenome (GOLD analysis project Ga0105048, IMG submission 78382) | Freshwater microbial communities from Lake Fryxell liftoff mats and glacier meltwater in Antarctica - MAT-05 | ecosystem: Environmental > Aquatic > Freshwater > Ice > Liftoff microbial mat | place... | reverse complement strand
GAAAGTACCTCGGGGTCGGGGTCGGTGAGGCGGACGGCGGCACCTTCGCCGATGAAGCCGGGTAATGTGTCGGTTTGGAACGTCAGTGCCCGAAGTAAAGCCGGAAGTTCGGGTACGTCGGCCAATCCGGACTTGTCCGCAAGCCTTGCGACGACCGCGCGCAGGAGTCGCGTCGTTCCCTCGGCACGTTCAGCGTAGCGCCCGAGCCAGAAGAGATTGTCGGCCACGCGGCTCGGCAGATCGCCACCCGCGCGTGTCAGTTCGATAGGCATCGCGCCTTGTGGCAACATGCTGAAGCTGCTGACGGGGCCGCTCGAAAGTATCCATGTGTCTTTGCTGCCACCACCACGCTGCATCGAAACGATTGGCGTGTCCGCACTCGAACTCACTCGCGTCAAGCCGCCGGGCATAACGGTGAACGTATCGCCATCGGCAGCCAGATACGCCCGCATCACCATCTTGCGCGGGACGAGATTTTCACCGACGAGCACTGGCGTGGTGGACAAGTTCACCCGCTCCAAGCCGACGTAGTCGCGGGGCTTCGACTTGATCCGTGCGATCAACCGCGCGCGATCCTCAACTGGCAGATCCTCGCAAAAGATCGGGTCCATCCGCGCGGTGGGGAACGCCGGCCTGATCGCCATCGTTTCGATGTTTGCGAGCACGTGGCTCAACGACCCCGGCTCGCCACACCACCACGTCGTTACCGAAGGTATCCGCAAATCCTCGCCCAGCAACTCGCGGCACAATCGCGGTAAGAATGCGAGTAATGCAGGCGTTTCCAACACGCCCGTGCCGAGTGCATTGGCGACGGCAACGGTACCCGCGCGCACGGCTTGAACGAGACCGGGGACGCCGAGAAACGAGTCCGGGCGCAGTTCGAGCGGGTCGCAGAAGTCGTCGTCGAGGCGGCGGAAAATGACGTCGACCGGTTGCAGTCCGCCGAGCACTTTCAGGAACACGCGGTTGTCGCGCACCGTCAGGTCGCCGCCCTCGACTAGCGTGTAACCGAGGTACCGCGCAAGGTACGCATGTTCGAAGTATGTCTCGTTGTATGGCCCCGGCGTCAGCAGAACCGTACGCGGGTTGTCCTTGTTTCGCGGCGCGATCGAGTTCAGCGTTTCGCGCAATGACCGGAAGAAGGTTGCGAGGCGTTGCACGCGACAGTCGCGAAACGCTTCAGGTAATGCACGTGAAAGCACGATGCGATTTTCGAGCGTGTAACCTGCACCGGAAGGGGCTTGCGTGCGGTCGCTCAGTACGCGGAAATTCCCGTTGCCACTGCGGCCGAGGTTCGCGGCATAAAGGTGCAGATGGCGATTCGCCGGCAGCGGCACCCCGTGGCAAGGTCGCAAGAAACCGGGGTTCGCGAAAAGCAGTTCGGGTGGAATCATGCCCGAGTGAATCAGCTTTTGTTTGCCGTAGAGATCGCCACAAATCATCTCAAGCAGCTTCGCACGCTGAATCAGGCCAGCTTCGAGAAGTGTCGACTCCTGCTGCGAAATCAGCAGTGGAATCGGGTCGAGCTGCCAGGGACGCGTCATCCCGTGCGGGTCGCCGTAGACGTTGTACGTAACGCCATTTTCACGAATGAGGTGCTGCGCGTCGCGCCATCTCCGCGTGAGATCTTCGGAACCGAGTTCTTCCGTGGCACGAAAGTAAGCTTCCCAATGCGGTCGAATTTTACCGTACGCATCGACAGCTTCATCGATCGCGCCAGCCGAGGGTACGTACGAAAGTGATGCCGAGGTCGCATCGGATAGGATGCGACCCGACGATTGCGATTGGCTCTGGGACTGACCCGGGAAGAGGTTCGTCGTCAGGGAAGATACCTCCTTGAATCGTGTCGTGGAGCACGTTTTTAACGTGCTTTTGCTTTGGTCAAGTCAGCTACGTTCGCAACGTGTCCCGTTGGGACAATCGGCGTTCGCGACGAAATTAGGCGGTTCGTCAGCATGGGCGTCCCCGTTTGGGCGGCGGGCGGCTCGGGACGACGCAAATCGAGCGTGTACGGGAACTCTGCGTTCACTTCGGCGGCCGGAATCGCGATCGGTCCCGGCGTGTGGCCAAACCCGAAGAAGCGCGACAGACGCCTGCCTTCGGCTTCGCGGCCGTTAATCGGGAACCGTTCGTGTGCCCGACCGCCGGGGTGCGAAACGTGGTACGTGCAACCGCCGACGCTGCGATCGTTCCACTGGTCGAGAATATCGAAAACGAGTGGCGAGTGAACGGGAATATTCGGGTGTAAACAACCCGGTGGCTGCCAGGCACGATAGCGAACCCCTGCGACGAATTCGCCGTGCGTGCCGGTCGGGTGGAGCGGAATTCGCCTGCCGTTGCAGGTGAGAAGGTGCCGACTATCGGTGAGGCCACGCACTTTCACCTGCATTCGTTCGAGCGAAGAATCGACGTACCGCACGGCACCTCCCCCGCCGCTTTCCTCGCCCAGAACGTGCCACGGTTCGATCGCTTGTCGCAACTCGATGTGAACGCCCCGATGCGAAACATCGCCGAGATGCGGGAAGCGGAACTCGTGCTGGGCTGCAAACCACGAAGGATCGAACGCATATCCCGCGCCGCGGATTTCATCGAGCGCGTCGTTGAAATCCTGATTGACGAAGTACGGCAACATGAACCGGTCGTGCAGTTGCGTGCCCCAGCGGACGAGCTTTTGTGCGTAGGGTTTCTTCCAAAACCACGACACGAGCGAACGCAAAAACAGTTGCTGAACGAGGCTCATTCGTGCGTGCGGTGGCATCTCGAACGAACGCAGTTCGAGCAATCCGCGTCGGCCTTCTGCGGTGTCCGGCGAGAAGAGTTTGTCGATGCAAAATTCGGTGCGGTGCGTGTTCCCCGTGCAATCGACGAGCAGGTGCCGGAACAGCCGATCGACGAGCCACGCGGGTGGCGTCTGCCCGTTATGCGGTAGCTGGCTACACGCGATTTCGAGTTCGTAAAGCGCATCGTGCCGGGCTTCGTCGACGCGTGGATGCTGGCTGGTCGGGCCAACGAACATTCCGCTGAACAAGTACGAAAGCGACGGGTGATTGTTCCAGAACGTTACGAGGCTCTTGAGGACATCCGGTTTGCGCAACAGCGGACTATCTGCCGGCGTCGGCCCGCCGATGACGATGTGATTACCACCACCGGTGCCCGTATGCCTTCCGTCGAGCATAAATTTTTCAGTGCTCAGATGCGTCTGTCTCGCCTGCTCGTACAGGGTTTCGGTGGTCTGTACGAGTTCGTCCCAACTGTGTGCGGGGTGCAAGTTCACTTCGAGCACGCCGGGGTCGGGAGACATCGAAAACTGATTGAGTCGATGATCGTGCGGCGGTTTGTAACCCTCGATGCGAACGGGCATTTTCAACTTCGCGGCAGTCGCTTCGACGGCGGTAAGTAAATCCAGATACTCTTCGGCGAAGCGTGACGGCGGCATGAACACATGCAGCCGTCCATCGCGTGGCTCGACGCAAAATGCCGTGCGGATGAGGGTCGTCGGCTTCTCTTCCACCTTCGCGTACCAACCGGTTCCGCTACCGAAGGCCACGGGCGTGTGTTTGCCGTTCTGCGCCTGCAGTGGGACGGGCGTGTTTCGCAAGTTTGCGATCTGGGTGGGCAGCGGGCTGCGCGGTGCGAATGGGTCTTGCGGTTCGATCGACTGACGCTGTGCCGGATCTTCCCACGTCAGCGAATCGAGCGGGATACGAAAGCCCATCGCCGAGTCGCCGGGGATCAGGAACAGTTGTTCTTTACGCAAGAACCACGGCCCCGATTCCCACTGGTTGCTGTTTGCGTAATCGCGGCGGATCGGCAGGACGTATCCAACGATGGTGCCGAGCTTTTGCTCAAAGATTTTCGCGAACAATGCTCGCTCTTCCTTGTCTTCGAGCTTGCTATCGAGAGGATCGAGGTTCGCGGGCAGGCGACGCTCTTTCCACATGTAATACCAGGCATCTTCGTAGCTCGGGATCGCGCACGTCGGGTCGACGGCTAGTGTTTCCGCGAGTGCCGTCACGAAGCGTTTCGCTTCATCCGGTCCGTAGCCATAGTTCACCGATTCATCGGCAACGAGTGCCGGATCCTTCCACATCGGCACGCCATCGCGACGCCAATAGCAACTGAACGCCCAACGCGGTAACGGTTCACCGGGGTACCATTTACCTTGCCCGAAGTGCAACAACCCGCCGCCATTCGCGTAGCTGTCGCTCAACCGTTTCAGGAGTACGTTCGCTTTTTCGCGTTTCTCTTTCCCCGGTGCGGCGATGTTCCACTCGTCGGCATCGCGGTTCTCCGCACTTACAAACGTCGGCTCGCCGCCCATCGTCAACCGCACGTCCCACTCCCGCAGGTCGGCATCGATGCGGTGCCCGAGCGCGTTGATCGCATCCCACTGTGTATCGGTGTATGGCTTCGTCACCCGCGGCGATTCGCCGACGCGCCGGATCGACATCTCGAAGTCGAACACTTCGCCGAGTTCATCTTCGGGATTGTCCGGATTTTTCACGAAGCTGAAGCCACCGCTAATCGGGGCAGCGGTCTGCGGGTCGGCGGTACACGCCAGGGGAATATGCCCCTCGGCGGTCAACAAACCCGATGTCGCATCGAGGCCGATCCAGCCAGCTCCAGGCAGGTAGATTTCCGCCCACGCGTGCAGGTCGGTGAAGTCCGAAGTTGGCCCTTCGAGGCCCATGACGGGCTTGTCGTCTTCGACCAGTTGAATGAGATAACCCGACGCGAACCGGGCGGCGATGCCCATGTGCCTCGCAAGCTGAACGAGCAACCACGCGGAGTCGCGGCACGAGCCTTTCCCGAGTGCGAGCGTTTCCTCGGGAGCCTGTACGCCGGGTTCCATGCGGATGACGTAACTGACGCGGTCGTGAACGAGGTTGTTGAGCGCTACGATATAATCGTTCGTTTGCATCACTGGCAGTCGCGCGGCCTCGATCAGCTTTTGCAACAGTGGCCCGGCGGGGATCGTTTCGAGATACGGCGTTAAGTCGCGTGCGGTCGATTCTTCATATGCGAAAGGGAAGTTCTCCGCGTCCTTCTCGATGAAGAAGTCGAACGGGTTGATCGGCACCAGGTCCGCAACGAGGTCGATCGTGACCTTGAACTGCGTCGTCGGTTTGAGGAAAACGAGGCGAGCGAGGTGGTTGCTATACGGGTCTTGCTGCCAGTTCATGTAATGCGAATCGGGCTCGATCGTTAGCGAATACGCGGGGATCGGTGTGCGCGTATGCGGGGCAGGGCGGAGCCGCACGATGTGCGGGGACAGCGTGACCGGTCGGTCGTAGGTGTACGATGTCACGTGACGGAGAGCGACGCGAATTCCCATGTTCGATACTACCTGAAAGCTGCTTCGCGGGGACAAGGATTCATCCTGAACCTCAGTTGGCGCGGGGAGCGGTTACGATTGATGTTGAGTTTGCGTTTGATTCCGGGCTTGCGATTGCGGTTTTGTCGGGGGGCGGACTTCACCGGAGAAGTACGTCTGGTGAATCGCGTTGCCGATCTCGTGGATTCCATCGACGACGTGCGTCAGCGATTCGTGGAGGCCATCGTGAATCAGGTCGGCAATATCTCTCGCATCGAGCCAGCGTACCAACTGACCCAACTTGCGGTCGGCTTCACTGGCACTGGAGCCGACTTCGGTTTCGGAAATCGCGGCCAACGACCGTTCGCATGCAGTCAGGCAGTGATGCACCGAACGCGGGAACTGATCGTCGAGGATCAGGAATTCGGCAACGGCAACGGCGGGGTCCGATTGGTTCGCACGCGGTCGCTTGTGGAACGGCTCATACCCGGAACAACTCATCAGGATCGCCACCCAGTGCGCGTTATCCACAGGAGTACCGACATCTTCGATCTTCGGTAACAGTATGTGGTAACGGACATCGAGGATGCGCGCCGTCTGGCTGGCACGTTCGAGGTGTGTGCCGAGGTGGAAAAATTCCCACGCCTCGCCGTGCGCCATCGTCGCATCGCAGATGCCGTGAATCAACTGATTGATTCGCCGGATCTGCGCATAAAACTCACCGCGCTGATGGTCGAACAACTCGCGCGTGCTCAGCTGCTTCAGCCACAAGTGGTAAAAGTTCATCCGCTCCCACATCTCGGCGGAGATCACTTCGCGGATAATCCGTGCGTTCTCGCGCGCCCAGGCCAGCGACGATGCGATACTAAACGGGTTTTCCACGTCCCACGTCATGTACTCCTGAATTTTCTCCGCCGTCGGCTCCCCTTTGTACTCGTGTATGCCGCTGATAATCAGCAACGGCATCCACTGCTGCTCGACTGGCAGATGGAAATCCAGCAACAGTGTCTGATTCACTTCGAGGATGCGCGCAGTGTTCTCGGCTCGTTCGAGATAGCGGGATAACCAGTAGCAGTGTTCGGCAACGCGCGAAATCATTCGATCACCCACGTATCTTTACTGCCGCCGCCCTGGCTTGAGTTCACCACCAGCGAACCTTTTACCAGTGCCGTCCGCGTCAGCCCGCCCGGCATCACCCACGTCGACGTTCCGCTCACGATGTAAGGCCGTAAGTCCACGTGTCGCGGCGCGATGCCTTCCTCGGTCCAGGTCGGGCATGTCGACAGTGTCACCACTGGTTGAGCGATGTAATTTCGCGGGTCGGCCTTCAGTTTCGTCGCAAACTCCGCCCGTTGGACATTCGTGCTGTACGGGCCCATTAACATCCCGTACCCGCCCGATTCGTTGACCGCCTTCACGACGAGTTCGCCGAGGTGGTCGAGCGTGTATTTCAAATCGTCCGGGCGAGCGCAGATGTACGTCGGCACGTTCTTCAGCAGAGGCTCTTCGCTCAGGTAAAAGCGAATCATCGCTTCGACGTACGGGTAAACCGCTTTGTCGTCGGCGACGCCGGTACCGACCGCGTTGGCGAGCGTGACATTCCCCGCACGGTAGGCACGGAACAAACCGGGCACGCCGAGCATACTGTCGGCGCGAAAGACTTCCGGGTCGAGGAAGTCATCGTCGAGGCGACGGTAGATCACGTCGACTTTCTGCGGGCCGCGAGTCGTTTTGAGGTAAACGATATCTTCGTGAACGAACAAATCCGGCCCGAGAACGAGTTCGACGCCCATGTGCCGGGCAAGGAAGCTGTGTTCGAAGTACGCAGAGTTGTAGGGGCCAGGCGACAGAACGACGACGCACGGCGGGTCGTTGGCATTTTGCGTAGCCACCGATTCGAGTGCGGAGCGGAGCTGTTGGGGATAGTCTTCGACCCGCTTAACGCGGCAATCCTGGAAAAGATGTGGGAAGACTTTCTTCATGACCGCACGGTTTTCGAGAACGTAACTCACGCCCGATGGCGTACGGCCGTTGTCTTCTAGGACGAGGAACTGCCCGTTTTGGTCGCGGATCAGGTCGCTGCCGCATACGTGAATGTACTGCTTCGCGGGTGGCGAGAAGCCGATCATCTCCTTGCGGTAACCCTTCGAACCAAGGACGAGATCCGCCGGAATGACCTTCTCTTCCAAGATGCGTTGGTCGTGATATACATCGTCCAGGAACATATTCAGTGCGCGAATACGTTGCACGAGTCCAACTTCGAGTTTATTCCACTCTGACGCCGGAACGAGTCTGGGGATTAAATCGAACGGGAAGATTTTCTCGGTGCCGCGCGTGTCGGCATATACGGAGAAAGTGATTCCCTGATTGATAAACGCCAGGTCCGCACTCGCACGTCGCGCAGCAAACTCGGCCGAATGCAAGTTCCCGAGCCGTTCGACGAGGACGGAGCCGCAATCGTGCGGTGTCAGATCCTGCTGGAAAAGCTCATCCCATGCCGTGAGATGCGGTTTGTATCGTTGGAAGAGTGTGTCTTGCATCGGATGGGGCTTTTTCGCAGCCATTCGCTTGGGGCGAACGGCTGTCAGTTCCGTGGCAGTTGCCATGTGCTTGCTTTCTTCGCAGAGAGTGCAAGATGTTCTGGCAGAATGGAGTTTGAAGCATCACCATTACGCCAAAACTACTTGATTCCGGGGTTACCCGTTTACACTTTGAAGCACTGGCAAGAATCATGCCTATTGCCGAAACGTTTCTCCTTCGCCGCAATGTTATCGGATAGTCGTCGCTTGCTGAAGGAAATCTTGCAAAATTACTGCTCGGGCAAACGCTCGCGATTCGCCTTCCCGGACAATCCGCATTCCGGTTATGATTCTGACTATCGAACGGAACTGTTCTTGCGGAGCAAACGCTAATGGCAGACTCAACTCGCGAACTACCGCCACGCAAGCCGCGTCGTTGGGCACGCCGTTTCGTGATCCTCGCGATGCTGCTCATCGGGTTGGCATGGTTTGCACCAGCGATTGCCGCAAAGACAGGCATCCTCAATGGAGCCATCGCCAAAGCGACCGCGAAACTCAACGGCACACTCACCGTCGGTGCGACTTCGCTCGGCTGGTTGTCGGGCGTCGAACTGCGCGATGTCGAACTCAAGGACGCCGAAGGCCGCACGATTCTGACGGCACCGAAGATCTACTCCTCGCATTCATTGCTGTCGCTCGCGCAAAACCAAGCCGACCTCGGCACCTTCACGATCGACAATCCGAAGATTGAAATCGTCTGTGAGAAGCAATCGACGAACCTCGAAAAAACCATCGCCAAATACCTCGTCGACGAATCGGAACCGAGCGCCAGCCGCCTTGCCGTTGCGATCAAAGTCATCAACGGCACGATCAGCCTGCGCGATGCCGACGAGAACCAAACATGGACGTTGGCGAACGTCGAAGTCAACGTCGACCTGCCACGCGATACGTCTGCTCCGATCGTCGCACGCTTCCGCGGTGAAACGAGCGGCACGAAGTCCGCCGGCAAAATCGACGCCGAAGTGAGCATGGGGAAAGGGATCGATGCGAAGCTAAAATCGGAAAACTTCCCGATGGAGTTTGCCACCCCGCTCGTGAAGCGGTTCGTCGACAAAACCACAAATGTCGTCGGCAGGCTGACGAGTGACATGGCGGTGACAATCGAAGGCAGTTCGCAGATCAAAGCGAGCGGAACCCTTGCGATTGCCGACCTCGATATTCGCAGTGCGCAACTCGGTGACGAGCATTTGAAACTGCAAAAACTGGAACTGCCGTTGGCGATGGAAACGACGCCGAACGGCGTGCGGATCGATCGTGCGGAACTGACGTGCGACCTCGGCAAGGCCACAATCTCCGGCACGTTCGACCCCAATGAACTCCTGGCAAAGTGGCTCGAACGGCCTGGCCTCAGCGCCACCGCCGACCTCGATCTCGCGCGCGTCGCGGCGATGTTCCCGAAGCTCATCCGCATGAAGGACGGCACCGAAATCCGCGAGGGCCGCGTCAGCGCGAAACTTGCGAGCAAGACCGACGGCATCGCAACGAGTTGGACCGGGACGCTGTTTACCTCTGCGATTCGTGGCGTTCGCAACGGCAAACCGCTCGATTGGGACAAGCCGCTCGATCTCAATTTCACGGGTAAACTCGGTGCGGACGGCTACCCGATCTTCGAAGGACTGTTTGCGAAGTCTGAATTTGCGAGCCTGAGTTCATCGGGTTCGGTGAGCCTGTTCCACATCAACGGCGATGTCTCACTGGACAAGTTATCGCTACGACTTGCGGAGTTCATCGACTTGCAAGGGGTCACGTTCGGCGGCACCGCGACACTCGTTTCGTCGAACCGCACCGCTGCCAATGGAGTGTCATCGCTCAACGGTACGATCATCCTGAAGAACTTCGTATACGCCGACGCCACGACGCAGTTCCGCGAACCGGACCTCAATCTGGAGTTCGCGGGTACGGGTCTGTTTTTCCCGACAAATGCCACTGTGACGCCGTTACGGCTCGATGCGGGGCAGATCAAAGCGACCGCTGTGCAAGATACGTTGCAACTGACGCTACTCGAACCGATCTTCGATTTGCGAACGCTCCAGACCGGCAAAGCGACCGCGAAACTGACGGGCGACCTGTTGCGCTGGCGTTCGCGTATCGGCTCGTTCGCGAAGATTCCGAAGAGTATGGAGATCGGTGGGAATGGGACGATCAGCGTCGCATCGATGCAATTCGACGCTGCGAAACTGAATCTGCAAGGTACCGAGGCCGACCTCGCGAACGCCCGCTTCTACGGCTACGGCATCAAGGCCGACGAGCCGCAACTCAAAATCTTCCCAACGAACATCGTCTTCGATCGGGCATCGGGCACGATCGATATTCCGCTACTGCAAGCCTCGTCGCAAACGGTGGCAGTGGGTGCGAAGGAGATGAAGTTTCAACCCGCTGCTGATGGTTCGTATCTCATCGGCTTCACCGCCGTGGCCACCGCGAATCTCGGTCGCTTGCAGAAGACACTGCAACTGCAAAGCGACCCGAAAGGCAGCGACCTCATTGCAGGCTTCACACAAAATGCCGAAGTGAATTTCAAGACGACCACTGACGGAAAGTACCTATTCAAAACGAAACTGCCACTGACCGACTTCGTCTACGGCTTGCCCGCAAAACCGACATGGTCCGAAGCGAAAGCGACGGTGGCGCTCGATGGTGAATACGACCCCAACGCCGACAGCCTCAAGTTCGATTCGGCGAAGATCGACCGCCCCGATGGCCTCGCCGTGCAGGCATCGGGGAGCCTCGGCAAGCTGAGTTCGGACCTCGATATCGACTTGGCTGGCAAGCTTACATACGATCTTGCAACCCTCGAACCGCAACTGAAAAACTACCTCGGCAAAAGCGTTCGCGCCGTCGGGAAAGATACTCGCGATTTCCGCCTCAAGGGTAGTCTCGGCGCACCGAACGCGATGCTCGTCAGCATGAATGGCAACGCGGGCCTCGCGTGGCAATCGCTGAAGGCGTATGGTTTCGACGTCGGACAGGGGGAGTTGAAGGCGACTCTGGATCGAGGCATCTTGAAGGTCGATCCGCTCGAAGCCACTTTCGGCCAAACCGGCAAAGTGCGAATCGAACCGACGGTATCGTTCGTCGGGCCAACCTCCGTGTTGACCTTGGCTAAAGGCAAAATCATCGACCGCGCGAAGCTGACACCCGCAGCCTGTGCCGAGGCGTTGGGGTATGCACTTCCCGTTCTCGCCCAATCGACCGAAACTGAAGGCAACATCAGCTTCGACCTCGAAGAAAATCGCATTCCGCTCGATAACCTCGACGGTATGAGCCTGAAGGGCAAGCTTACGCTGCATTCGGTGCAAGTCGGAGCGGGGCCGATGGTGACGGAGATCGTGACGATGTTGGGTGGAAAGCAAACCAAACTCACCGTAGCGAACGAGCAAGTCGTGCCGATCCGCGTCGAAAACGGTCGCGTTTACCACGAGAATTTAACGATCACGACGAGCGGATTCACGATGACGACCTCCGGTTCGGTCGGCCTCAACGGCACCGTCAGCATGGTGGCCGACCTGCCAATTCCCGAATCGATGATCGGCCCGTTACTTCGCGGCACGCCGAAATTGAAAGACGCCATCATGAAGAAGCGAATCCAGATCCCGATCGGAGGCACGATCGGCAAACCGCAACTCGACCAACGTGCCTTCTTCGCCGCATCGAAGAAGTTCATCGAAGAAGTGGGAAAAGACGCCGTGAAAAACAAAGTCGGCGACCTACTCAACGGCTTCCTGCCCATGCCGAAGAACCCGTAACTTACGCTGTTCCGATCTGACGTAAGTCCGAATTACACACGTTCGAAAACCGGTTTTTCGCGTGTTTTTCCGGTTTTGGACTGCCAAAATGGCAATTTCTGATCGTAAACGACTGATTTGTTCGCGGGAGGTTTGCCGTATCTTATACTGATATAGTGAGTTACGTCGAAAAACTTCGTATCGCAATTTGATGTAAGTGGCGACACTTTCACGACGTCGAGCGACCCTTACACGACGTCGAGGCGACCGACACACGACATCGCACGACATTTTCGCGACGTCAGACGACACTTTCGAGACGCCTCGCGAGTTTGACTTACGTCAAATCGCCTACGATTTTTTGACTTTGCGAATTCGTGTGGGTTGGCCCTACGAAGGTTTGCAAGGCGCGAGATTTTTCGTACTCTAATCGAAAATCGCCATCGCTTTGCGAGTCATCGTTCATGGCCAACTTGACTGCTGCCGAGAAGCAAGACATCTACCGGTATCTCGACGCGAACAAGCCGTTGCCGGACAAGTATCGGTTCTTGTTGTTTGAGGACAAGCGGGAAGTCGAGCTGGTTTGGAACGGCAAATCGGGCGAGGTGTGCAACGTCGTGTTGCCGTTCCAGGTGATCGAGCAAGTCGACGAGCCGCGTGCGGAGACGGTCAAGGAACAGCCGACGCTGTTCAACATGGATTCGCGGGGGCGGCAGCAGTCCGGCTGGACCAACAAGCTCATCTGGGGCGACAACAAGCTCATCCTCTCCAGCCTGAAGAACGGCCCGCTGCGGGATGAGATCGAGAAGCAGGGCGGTCTCAAGCTCATCTACATCGACCCGCCCTTCGACGTAGGGGCCGACTT